>Ga0335081_10019611_pt1 | contig 10935 bp, 8 predicted proteins | sample Lox_Sample_35_FD_206713 | JGI IMG/M metagenome (GOLD analysis project Ga0335081, IMG submission 206713) | Soil microbial communities from Loxahatchee National Wildlife Refuge, Florida, United States - Lox_Sample_3.5 | ecosystem: Environmental > Terrestrial > Soil > Wetlands | place: USA: Florida...
AAGCCGCGTGCCTCACCCAACTCATCGAGCGTGCGCCGCACGCTATCGGCTGCGGCACCGCTCACCTGGGGCGAGAGGACGACGATCGTGAAGGGGCGCGACGGATCCCACACGCTGTGTCCGCTCGCCAGGATCTCACGCTCGACGGCATCGCCATCGAGTGTTACCTGCAGCACGCCGCCCGCCAGCGGGCGCACCGAGCGCACGTAACGCGCAGCGTTCGCGACCAGGGTCGACAACGCCGGATCGGTGGCGGCATCCGCGCGGCCCGTGGCGCGCACGAGTGCCTGGCGCATCGCCTCCCCGGCCGCGGCCTGAGTGTCGACGCCACGCACGGTGACCTCATAGACATGCACCGGCCGCGCGGCCGCGGCGCGTGGCGACTCGAGCGCGAGCGCTGCCAGCGCGAGCACAGCCACCGTGACGGGGAGGAAGGTCCTTCGCATGGAGCTATTTTACGTACAATGACCCTCGTGCGAATCGCGGCGGTGACGGGTGTAGTTCGGAGTATGTTCTTGACGGGCCTGGCTTTGTGTGCCGCGGCCCCGGCTCGCACGGCAACCGAGGAAATACCGCTGTTCAGCGCCGTCTTCGGCGTCGAATGGCATGGAATTACCGCCGGCTACTCCACCCTGACGCTCAAATCGACCGGGCTGGACACTTATCTCTATTCCTCCACCATCAAGGCCCGCGGCATCTTCGTCATCGCCTTTCCGGATGCGATCGGCCAGCAAAGCACCTTTCGTGTAATCGACGGACACGTTGCCCCGCTCACGTATCAGGAGGACAACGGACCTAAGAAGCGTGCGGATGACGTCAAGCTGGAATTCGACTGGGATGCGAAACAGGTCCGCGGCATGGCGGGGAGCAAGAAAGTCGAGCAGCCCCTGGAAACCGGCACGCTGGATCCGCTGTCCGTGCAGATCGAGCTCATGAAGGATCTGGTGGCCGGCGAACCGCCCAAGAGCTTCCTGCTGTTCGACAAGCACGAGGCGACACGCTACGACTACACGCGCGAGCGCACCGAGACCCTGCAGACCGACCTCGGCCGGCTCGAGACGGTGGTCTACCGCAGCGACCGGCCCGGCTCGAACCGCGTGACCCACCTGTGGCTTGCGCCGTCCCTGGGCTACATCCCGGTGCGCGGTGAGCGCTGGAGCAAGGGCAGCATCGATTTCTCGCTCACCATTCGCAAGCTGACGCGCGGGACGGCCGCCCCGTCAGCGCCGGCGCCGCCGCCAGCAGCGAGCCCGTAGCCGCAAATCAGGTCTTCGGCAGAGTGACGCCGCGCTGCCCCTGATACTTCCCGCCCCGATCCTTGTACGAGGTCGAGCAGACTTCGTCGGATTCAAAGAACAGCATCTGCGCGACGCCCTCGTTGGCGTAGATCTTCGCCGGCAGGGGTGTCGTGTTCGAGAACTCGAGTGTCACGTGACCCTCCCACTCGGGCTCCAAGGGAGTTACGTTCACGATAATTCCGCAGCGCGCATACGTGCTTTTTCCCAGGCAGACCGTGAGCACGCTGCGCGGAATGCGGAAGTACTCGACGGTGCTCGCGAGCGCGAAGGAATTCGGCGGAATGATGCAAACGTCGGCATTGACGTCGACGAAGCTCTTGGCGTCGAATTGCTTCGGATCCACGATCGTGGAATTGATATTGGTGAAGATCTTGAACTCGGTCGCGCAGCGCACGTCGTAGCCGTAACTCGAGGTGCCGTAGGAGACGATCCGGTGACCGTTGCTCTGGCGCACCTGTTCGGGCGCGAACGGCTCGATCATGCCGTGCTCGCGTGCCATGCGCCGGATCCAATGGTCGGATTTGATGCTCATCGGCTTCAACTCTCCTCGATCACGATCTTGGGGAACGAGAGGCTGCGGTCGCGCGCGCGGCGCGACAACACGGCGGCGGTGCGGCGCGCGAACTGGAAGTAGGCCTGGGCGCGGGCCGAGTGCGGGTCGGCAACGACACTGGGACGCCCGCCATCGGCCTCCTCGCGGATGCGCATATCCAGCGGCAGCTCGCCCAGCAGCCGCACGCCGTACTGACGGGCCATGCGCTCACCTCCGCCTGCACCAAAGATGTGCTCCACGTGTCCGCAGTTCGAGCACACGTGCACGCTCATGTTCTCGACGATCCCGAGCACCGGCACCGAGACCTTCTCGAACATCTTGAGCCCCTTGCGGGCATCGGCCAGGGCAATGTCCTGAGGTGTCGTGACAATCACGGCGCCCGCCACGGGCACGCGTTGCGCCAGGGTGAGCTGGATGTCGCCGGTCCCCGGGGGCATGTCGACGACCAGGTAGTCGAGCTCGCCCCATTCGGTGTCGGAAAGCAGCTGCGTCAGGGCCTGGGTCACCATCGGTCCGCGCCACACCATCGGCTGCTCGGCATCCACCAGGAAGCCGATCGACATGACTACGACGCCGTGGTTCTCGAGCGGCTTGAGGTGCTTGCCGTCGGGTGCCGTGGGCCGCTCGCCGGCGAGCCCGAGCATCAGCGGCTGGCTCGGCCCGTAGATATCCGCATCCAGCACGCCGACCCGGGCGCCCTGAGCGGCCCAGGCGAGCGCGAGGTTGGCAGCGACGGTCGATTTACCCACACCGCCCTTGCCGGAGGCCACCGCGACCACGTTCTTCACGCCCGGCAGGGGCTTCAGCGGCCGCTGCACCGCGTGGGCGCGGATGTCGGCTTCGAGCTCCACCTGTACGGGCACGCCAAGGCCCGCCGCGGCGAGGTGACGCCGCAGCGCCTCAGCCAGTTCGGCACTGTAACCGCCCGTGGGGAATCCGACGCGCAGCCGTGCGATGAAATGCTCACCCGCGGCAGATACTTCGATGATCGCACCGGCCGCGCCGAGGGTCTCATCCAGGTAGGGATCGACGTAGCTCGCGACCGCGGCTTGTATCGCCGCGGCCGTCGGAGCCGCTTGGGGGTCGCTCATGACGGCTGCGTGGACGAAAAAGGCGTGAGATTGTAGTGCCTTGAATCGGGGCCCGCTTGATCAATTCGGGCAAGCCTGACCGCAGGCGGCGGCGGACGGCGCCTGTGGCATAATTGCAAGCCGGCAGATGGAGCAGCTCACTTGGAGCAGGTAACGACTCCCCACAGCAATACGGAATGAGCTTCTTCACCAACCTGCGCGCCGAGCGTCTCATCACTGAGATCCGGTCCGCGACCACCTCGACGGATCCGGGCGCGCTTAAGGCAGCGGCAAAACTCAAGGAGCTGGGACCGTCGGGGATCGAGTCGATCTTTGCCGCCCTGCCCGACGCCGACAAGAACGCCACCGTTTTGCTGGTTGACGTCCTCGCCGCGCTCGTCAACCCGAAGAGCCTGCCGCAGTTCTTCCAGGGTCTGGTGCAGGGCAGTCCGCGCGTCATCGCAGGCATCGCCTGGGCGCTCACCAGCAGCCGTGCCTACCCCGCGCCGATGCTGCTCGAGGCTCTGGCCATCCCCGGCATCTCGAAATCGGCGTTGCTCGAGGTCATCGCGGCGCATAAACAGCGCCTGACCATTCGCGACCTGCTGAACGTCGTCTATCAGCAGGAGCCCAACGAGAAGGCCGCGCTGTTTCGCATCATCGGCGAAATCACCGAGCCGTCGACGGCATCGGAGCTCGTCGGGCGGCTGCAGGGCAAGGATCCCGTGGCGCGCGTCCACATCATCAACATCCTGTCGCGCTTCTCGACGCCCGAGGTGTTGACGGCCGTGCAGGCGCAGCTGAAGGACCCGAACAAGCTGATCCGCAGTGCCGCCCTGGGCGCGCTGCAGCGCCTGGAAGGCAAGATCGACATCGAGCGTGTCGCAGCTCTCCTGCGCGATCCCGAGATCGACGTGCAGAACAAGGCAATCGACGTCGTCATCAAGGCGAATCATCCCGAGACCGCGCGCTACCTCATCCCGGTCCTCAAGGACGAGAACGAATACGCCCGGCGCGCCGCGGTGGAAGTGCTGAATGAGGTCGGTGATGCCAAATCGATCAAGTATCTGCTCGAGGCGCTGAAGGACAGCGACTGGTGGGTCAGAAGCCGCGCCGCCGATGCGCTCGGCAAGATCGGCGGGCCGAAGGTGATCGAGGCGGTGCTCGCGCTGGTGCGCGATAAGGATGAGGACATCCGCCGTGCCGCCATCGAGATCCTCAACCAGACCAAGGATGAGCGCGCCGTGGACCATCTGATCCAGGCGACCCGTGACAACGATTGGTGGGTGAGCGAGCGCGCCGTCGACGCCCTCGCCGAAATCGGCAGCAAGCGCGCCTTGCCTCGACTGCAGGAAATGCTGGGCGGCGCGGGCAACCCGAAGGCCCTGCCCATCGTGGTGCGTGCCCTGGGCAAGGTCGGAGACTCGAAATTCGTCGATCCGATCCTGCCGCTGCTCGCGCAGGGCGAACGGGAGGTGCGGCTCGAGGCCATGCAGGCGCTCGCCAAGCTCGCCGATGAGCGCCAGGCCGAGCGGGTGCGCACCGAGCTGCAGTCCCAGATCACCTCCGCCGACCAGACCATCGCACGCGTCGCGGCGTCCGCCCTGGCCGAGCTCGACCACCGCACGATGGGCGGTGGCACACCCACGCCGACACCCACTCCGGCACCGGGCGCGACACATGCGCCGCTGTCGCCGGCCTCGCCGCGGCCCACCATGGCTGCGCCGCCGGCCCCGGCCGCCTCCGGTCGCACGCTCCTCATCTCGGATGCGGCGCTCACGCAGGCCGCGAAGCAGGCCGAAGCGCAGGCGAAGCTCGACATCTCCACGTTGAAGCCCGGCGATGTGATCGAGGGCCGCTACAAGTACATCGACCGCATCGGCCGCGGCGCCTTCGGTACCGTGCTCCTGATGGAGGACACGGTCGTCGACGAGCGGCTGATCCTGAAGTTCCTGAACCCGAACGTGGCGCAGGACGAGGAAGTGATGAAGCGCTTCGTGCATGAGCTGCGCTACTCGCGCAAGATCACGCACAAGAACGTCATCCGCATCTACGACTTCCTCTTCATCCAGGGCAACTACGCCATCTCGATGGAGTATTTCCCCTCGCACACCCTGGGCGGGGAGATCGTCAACGAGAAGCCGATGGAGCTGAAGCGCGCGCTGCAGTTCGGCTGCGACATCGCCACCGGCATGACGGTCGCGCACCAGGTCGGCATCGTGCATCGCGACCTGAAGCCCGCCAACGTGCTCATCAACCAGGAAGGCCTGCTGAAGATCGTCGACTTCGGCGTCGCGGCCGCGCACCGCGAGGGCGACACCCAGCTCACCAAGACCGGCTATGTGATCGGCTCGCCGAAGTACATGGCCCCGGAGCAGATTCTGGGCAAAAAGGTCGACGAGCGCGCCGACGTGTACGCGCTCGGAGTCATGCTCTACGAGATGCTGACCGGCGTGCCGCCGTACTCACGCGGCGATCACATGTCGGTCATGTACCAGCACGTGCAGGGCAAGGCGCGCAATCCCCGCGAGGTCAACCCGGCCCTGCCGCAGGGGCTCTCGGATCTCGTGGTCAAGGCCATGGCCGTCGATAAGGCCAAGCGCCACCAGACCATGGATGAGCTGCGGGTGGCGCTCGAGAGCTTCATGTAGCCCCTGCCCGGCCCGCCCTGCGGGCCGCAGGCCCCTTAGCGCCCCTCTTTCGTGCGTTAAGTCATATTTCTTGGTACAAGTCGTTGATTGGCCAGCCTGAGCCGGGCACAAAGGCTCATGGCTTACGGCTATCCGTCCGCTCCTTGAGGTCGCACTGTGGCGCGAATTGATGCGTTCCTGAAGCTCGGCATGCAGCAGGGCTGTTCCGACGTGCATCTGGCCGTCGGCGTGCCGCCGATGCTGCGCATGCACGGCGATCTTCTGCCGATCAAATTCCGTGACGTCCGGGCCGGGGAGCTCGAGGGCTATATCGCCGAGATCCTCACCCGCTCCCAGAGCGAGTACTTCGCCGGGGGCAACGATCTCGACTTCTCCTACGTGTCATCCGACGGCGGGCGCTTTCGCGTCAATGTCTACCGCAAGGACAGCGGCGTCGGCGCCACTTTCCGGGCCATTCCTTCCGAAGTGCCAACCCTCGAGAAGCTCGCGCTGCCGCCGATCGTCACCAAGCTGTGCGATTTTCACCAGGGCATGATCCTGGTCACCGGCTCCACGGGCACCGGCAAGTCGACCACGCTCGCCGCGATGATCGATCACTTGAATCACACCAAGAAGCTCAACATCATCAGCCTCGAGGACCCGATCGAGTTCGTCCATCGCAGCAAGAACAGCCAGGTGATTCAGCGCGAGCTGCACACCCACATCCCGAGTTTCGCGGAAGGCGTGCGCGCGGCCATGCGCGAGGACCCGGACGTGATCCTGGTCGGTGAGCTGCGCGATGCCGAGACGATCTCGATGGCGATGACGGCCGCGGAGACCGGCCACCTCGTGCTCGGCACACTGCACACGACCGGCGCGGTGAAGACCATTGACCGTATCGTCGATGCACTGCCGGTCGAGGAGCGCGAGCAGACCAAGAGCTTCCTCGCGCAGAGTCTGCTCGCGGTCGTCACTCAGATCCTGGTCAAGACACCGGATGCGCGCGGCCGCAAGGCGATCTGCGAGATCATGGTGATGACCAAGGCGATCGCCAAGCTCATCCAGAGCGATCAGACCCATCAGATTCCGAGCCAGCTGCAGACCGGCCGCGATGTCGGCATGCAGATCCTCGATCAGGCACTGATGGCGGCGATCACGGCACGCGAGATCGACCCCGACGATGCCTATCAGTACGCCGCCGACAAGCGTCTGTTCCAGAAGTATGTGACCGACACCAGCATGCTGCCGAAGGTCGAGATCGCCCCGGCCCCCTCACCCACACCGCCGGCATCGGCCGCTTCGGGCTAGCAGGGCGCCCCGCGTGGCCGCGATCGACGCTTTCCTGATTTCGATTCTGGAGCGCAAAGGCTCGGACCTGCACTTCATCGCGGGCGATCCGCCGCGCATCCGCCAGTACGGCGAGCTCATGGCCTTGAAACCGGAGAACCTGGAGCCGAACTTCGTCAAGGAAGCGCTCTACGAGATCATGCCCAAGCCGGCCGTGGATCGCTTCGAGAGCAAGGACGGTGCGGATTTCGCCTACTCACTGCCCGGCCACGGACGCTTCCGCGTCAACATCATGCGCCACCTCTCCGGCATGGGCGCCGTGTTTCGCGCGATCCCCTCGCAGGCGCTGACGATGGATCAGCTGAATCTGCCGCAGTCGGTGCGCCAGATGTGCCGCGCGAGCAACGGCCTGATCCTGGTGACCGGCAAGACCGGCTCGGGCAAGTCGACCACCCTTGCGGCGATGATCGATGACATCAACGCGCGCGTGAAGGGTCACATCCTCACCATCGAGGATCCGATCGAGTTCGTGCATCAGCGCAAGAGCTGCCTCATCTCGCAGCGCGAGGTGGGCGTCCACGCCCCGAGCTTCTCCGCCGCCCTGCACTCGGCTTTGCGCGAAGATCCGGACGTGATCCTGGTCGGTGAGTTGCGCGACCTCGAGACCATGAGCATCGCGGTCACGGCCGCCGAGATGGGCATTCTGGTCATGGGGACACTGCATACGAACGGCGCGGCACAGACCGTGGATCGCATGGTCAACGTGTTTCCGTCCGACAAGCAATCGCATGTGCGGACGATGCTCTCGACCTCGCTGCGCGGCGTGGTGTCGCAGCAGCTGCTGCAACGCGCCGACAAGCAGGGCCGTGTCGCGGCTCTGGAGATCCTGGTGAATACCTCGGCCGCCTCGAACCTGATCCGCCAGGGCAAGCTCGATCAGCTCGAGAACACCATGCAGTCGGGCGGCTCGTTCGGCATGCGCACGATGGATTCGGCCATTCAGGCGCTCCTCGACCAGCGCATGATCACCGGCCAGGAAGCCTACAAGAAGGGAATCAACAAGCTGCGCTTCGAGGCCGTCAAAGAACAGGGCTAGCGGGCGCGCCCGCCAGCCCCGCCCGCTTTCCCGTCAGGCCCTAGCGCGTCAGCGACTGCAGGATCGAGGCAATGTTGGCGCCACCCCCGGCACTGCCGCTCGGCAACTGACCGTTCGGCGTCAGCTTGTCGACGAGCTGCGGCAGCAGCTGCGAGAGCTGATTCGCGACATCCTGATGATTGGTGCCGAGCTGGGCTGCGATCTGCCCGAGCCTGCCCTGACCCAGCACCTGCGTGATCTGCGCCGCAGAGATCGGCAGGTTCTGTCCGCTGCCGATCCAGGACTGGATGATGTTCCCCAGCTCATTCTTCTCGAAGCTCTGCACCAGCTGGCTGAGCCCGCCGCCCTGGGCGCCGCCCAGGATCTGCGACAAATGCTCGGCCAGTGCGGCTGCCTGCGGATTTGCAGCGCCGCCGGCGGTGCTGTTCGTGAATGCACTGACGACTGAATCGAGGATTCCCATGTTCGCTCTCCTTAGCTCACCGGTTGCTCAGCCGGAGCAGGGTTTGCCGTGGTCGGGGCGATCTCCCTCGGCCTTGGCGGCTGCCTCGGTCGTGTACTTACCCTGCTTGGTGGTGCCGTAGTAGCGGTCACCCGGGCAGTGGTAAACCTTACTCGCCGTATTGACCCATACCTGTCCGGGACCGCCACCCGGCGCGGGCGTCGCGGCGGGCTTCTGCGCCGCAGCGGGCGCTGCTGGCGGCGCCGGGCGCGCAGGAGCTGCGGCGGGTGCGGCGGGGGCTGCTGCCGCGGCGGCAGCGGCGGGAGCCGCGGCTGCGGCCGCACCGGCACCGCCCCAGGACTGAACGCCGCCGTGGTGCGAGCACGCGCCCTTCTTACTCGTGCCCGAGTAATTCGTACCGTCCTTGCAGACGGCTGTCACGGCGCCTGACTGCGCCGGTGCGGCGGAGGCCGCAGGTGCTGGCGCCGCCGCGGGAGCTGCCTTGGCCGCGGCAGCCGCGGCAGTTGCTGTGCCTGCAGCGGCAGCCGCGCCGCCCCAGCTCTGCACGCCGCCATGGTGCGAGCACGCGCCCTTCTTGCTGGCGCCCGAATAATTCGAGCCATCCTTGCAGACGGCGGTCACGGCGGCGTCCTGTGCGAGCGCCGAGTAACTGAAGAGCAGAGCGATCGCGCCGATCGCGCTTGTGAGTCTGGTCATGTGATGCCCCCTGCGGCCCGAATCCCTTGGATTGAAGGGGAGCGAATTGTGCGCCCCGGGCCAATCGCGGTCCAGCCTGCCACGCGCGCCGCGCAAGCCCTCCGGTAGACTAGCTCGATGCCGCGCAAGCTCTTCGTCACGACCGCCCTGCCGTATTCGAATGGCCCGTTCCACATCGGCCACATCATGGAGTACATCCAGGCCGACATCTGGGTGCGCTACCAGCGCCTGAACGGCCATCAGGTGCATTTCGTCGGCGCGGACGATGCCCACGGCGCGCCCATCATGCTCAAGGCGCAGGCTGAAGGGCTCACCCCGCAGGAGCTGGTGGGACGCATCGCCGCCGGGCGGCGGCAGTACCTGGATGGCTTTCATCTGAGCTTCGATCACTGGTACTCGACCGACTCGCCGGAAAACACCGCGCTCTCGCAGGACGTGTACCGCCGGTTGAAGGCCGCCGGACTGATCTACGTGAAGCCGGTCGAGCAGTTCTTCGATGCCACCAAGGGCATGTTCCTCGCCGACCGCTATATCAAAGGCGAGTGCCCGCACTGCCATGCGAAGGACCAGTACGCCGATGCGTGTGAGTCCTGCAGCACGGTGAACGCACCCACCGACCTCATCAATCCGTACTCCACGCTTTCCGGCTCCGTGCCGGTCTTGAAGAGCTCGGATCACTTCTTCTTTCAGCTCTCCGCTGCGCGCTGCGTCGATTTCCTCACCTCCTGGATCGATACGCCGGAGCGCCTGCAGCCGACGGTCGCCAACAAGGCGCGCGAGTGGCTGCGGGGCAGCGCTGAGGAGAAGCTCGGCGACTGGGACATTTCGCGCGATGCGCCCTACTTCGGCATTGCGATTCCGGATGCGCCTGGCAAGTACTTCTACGTCTGGCTCGATGCACCGCTCGGCTACCTTGCGGCCCTGCAGAACTATTTCTCGAGCGGCAAGGCCCGAGCGAACGGCGAGCCCCGCAGCTACGAGGCATTCCTCACGGCGCCGGACACCGAGCAGATCCATTTCATCGGCAAGGACATCATCTACTTCCACACGCTGTTCTGGCCTGCGATGCTCAAATTCGCAGGCCCGCCGTACAAGGTGCCGGACCGCGTCTACGTCCACGGCTTCATCACGGTCTCCGGCTCAAAGATGTCGAAGTCGCGCGGCACGGGACTGAGCCCGCTGCGCTTTCTCGAGCTCGGCATGAACCCCGAGTGGCTGCGCTACTACCTCGCTGCGAAATTGAACGCCAACGTCGAGGATCTCGACTTCAATCCCGAGGACTTCGTCGCGCGCGTCAACAGCGACCTCATCGGCAAGTACGTCAACATCGCGAGCCGCTGCGCGGGCTTCATCGCACGCAACTTCGGCGGCCGGCTGGGCGAGCTCAAAAGCGGCGCTGCCGGGGGTGCCGCGCTCATCACGCAGCTGCAGGCCGCTCGGGGTGCGATCGCCGCACACTACGAGGGGCGCGAGCTCTCCAAGGCCGTGCGCGAGATCATGGGGCTCGCCGACGCAGCCAACGTGTGGATCAACGACTGCAAGCCCTGGGATCTCGCGCGCGAGGATAGCCGGCGCGCGCAACTGCACGAGATCGCGAGCGCCGGCATTCAGTTGTTCCGCCTGCTGACGGTGTACCTGCAGCCGATCCTGCCGGAGCTGGCCGCGCGCGCTGCACGATTTCTCGGCATGCCATCCCTTGCCTGGGCGGATGCGGGAACGCAGCTGCCGCCCGGTCATCAAATCAACGAGTACGAGCATCTTATGACACGAGTCGATCCCAAACAGCTCGATGCGCTGTTCGACGCGAATTCGCCGCCCGCGGCCGCAGCGGCGGGGACAGCT
>Ga0335081_10019613_pt1 | contig 10934 bp, 6 predicted proteins | sample Lox_Sample_35_FD_206713 | JGI IMG/M metagenome (GOLD analysis project Ga0335081, IMG submission 206713) | Soil microbial communities from Loxahatchee National Wildlife Refuge, Florida, United States - Lox_Sample_3.5 | ecosystem: Environmental > Terrestrial > Soil > Wetlands | place: USA: Florida...
CGACTCCAGCTTCTGCCAGTCCCCACGTTGGTCGATTTCCCAGCTGTGCAGATACAAATGCGCCACGCCGCCGCTGGCTTGCACGTGATCGAGGGCATACCGAAAATGATTTGCCCAATCGGTGGTGATTTTGTAGGTGAAAACAAAATTCAAGGCTCCGTGGTAATTTCCTTCCAACAAAGCATGGCGGACTTGCACCATCCGGCTGTGATTGTGGGCCTGCGTACTGACCCCCCAGGTAAACGGGTCGGTGGGGAAGTCATGGCGATTCAACTGGCACGTCCGCGCTCCCAGAAATCCGGCTTTCTTCACCAGCGCCACGGTTCGTTTGCCGAACTTGCCCATGGGATAGCAAAACGGCCGTACCGGTTTTCCCGAAGCCTGTTCCAACCAGTCCTTGCCTTCCGTGATTTCCCGCCACACGCGTTCCGTGGAAAGAGAACTGAGCGCGACGTGATTCATCGTGTGTCCCCCCAATTCGAATTGCTGTGAGAGCTGCCGCAAGTCGGAAACGGACAGGACTGGTTGCTCCGGGTTCCGCGCCGGAACATAAAAAGTGGCGGACAGGCCATACTTGCTGAGCAGATCGGCCGCACGCAGGTCCGACGGATGACCATCATCCACGCTGATAGTCACGAAACCCTGACGATTTGAAGGCGAGTGTGCGCGCATCTTGTTGCTGGAAGGCCTCGGGTTAGACCAGGACCGCCTCCTTGTCATCTCTGGTCCCCGCCGTTGGACGGGCTGATTCCTTGTTCAGCACCTCGTCATAAATGCTTCGCAACATGCGGTAGTTCAGTTCCGCGGTGTACTTGTTCTCGTATTCCTTGCGGGCCTGCCTGCCCAGTTGACGCATGAGTTCTCGGCTGGCCCAGGCATACCCTACTTTCGCAGCCAGATCGCTGGCGTCTCCGGCACGAAACAGCAGGCCGGTGGACTCGTGCTTCACGATCTCCTTCATGGCTCCCAGTTCGGAAGCAATCACTGGCACCCCGCAGGCGTATGACTCGGCCAGAGTCAAAGGGAAGTTCTCGTAGAGTTCGCTGGGAAAAACCAGAAAGCGCGCGCCTCTAATCACTTGCATTAATTGATCGAGAGGCATCTGGCCGAGGTATTGCACCTGCGGACCGAGCTCTGCCACCGCCGCCTTTAGTTCCTCGACCATCGGACCAGTTCCGGCTAGGCGTAGCGGAATCGTTTCCGGCAGTTGCCGCCAGGCCGCCAGCAGTGTGCGCAGTCCTTTCTCTGGAGAGATCCTGCCCACAAACAGTGCATACGATCCATCGTTGGGGCGCTCGCCCGGGTCGGGATCCACGAAGTTCGGCTTCACCGTGATCTTCGCCGGATCGAGTCCTCCATTCACAAAAGTACTGCGGGAGAATTCCGTTAGCGCAATGTACCGGTCCACGAGGTCGGAATAGGTGCCAGCCGCCCGGTGCCACGCGATCATCGTGGCTACGGTCGCGGTGCGCACTCGTGAGCCTCGATAGCAGGCATGCAGAACGCTGTGCCCCAGATGGGAAGCGCAGTCGTGGCAGGGCTTGCCGTCACGGATAAAACTTCCCTGCGGACAAAGCAAGCGATAGTTATGCAGGCTCTGCACCACCGGCACCTGCCGTTCCCGGCAGGCACTGTAAATCGAGGGTGAAATCACCATGAAGGTGTTGTGCACATGCACAACATCGGGTTTGGTACGGCGCAGCAGTTGACTGAATTCTCGCCGCGACTCGGTGGACCATATCACTCCGGGAGCAAGCCTTACGTGCTGCAGCAGCGAGTACTGTTCGATTTCCTGGTTGCTGCGCACGTACTCCACCACCTCATCGCCATGGGCCAAGAGCAGGTTGCGTTCCCGCTGGTAAACGACGTCTTCGCCGCCCGGCAGTTGGTACGAATTGTGTGCGAGAAGGACTTTCACTTCAGCGACTTTCGATGCTGCTGCTGTTTCCTTCGCGGCCCGACGGTCCCAGGCGCGCGGCGTACTGAATCTTCAGCGATCTCTATGCCTGCTCGGCCACAGTGATTTCGTTGGCCATCACCAGGCTGGCGGCGTCGACACGGTTCAATCTTCGCCGCACCATGGCAAACACCATGATCAGGGAAGTGACGTCCGCCAGATTGCTTCCCCAGATGGCTCCCTTGAGTCCCCAAAACCAGGTTGCGGGAACCCCCACTACCAGGGAAGCCAGCGTGGCCACTGCGAAAGCCTTGAAAACTGCATCGGGTGCTTCCATCCCGCGCAAAGCGATAGCCGGACCGTAAGCGGCGCTCCAGAAGATTTGCCCGAAGGCCACCAGCGGTAACAGGTTCATGACTTCCATGTACTTTCCGGAGTACATCAAATGGAAAATCGGAGCACGAAACGGCAGCACGAGGCTCCAGTAAGCGATGGCACCGCCGAACGCCAGCAGCGTCATCTGTCCGGTCATTGCAGCCGCTCCTGATTTGTTCTTACTGGCTGCCACGCGGGCTGCGTACGGCAGAAAAAGCATGGACAACGCGGCCTTGGTTTGCTCGAAGGGCAGCGTGAGATTCATCAGGGCTTTTAACTGCCCGGACTGGGCCATCCCGGTAAAGCTGCTCAGGATGGGATAGTAGATGTAGGCCGGGATCCATCCCGCTACGCAAGTCGCCAGGGCCCAGCGTCCATAACTCCAATGGCGCTTCCAGGTCTCGCTGAGGTGGGGTCCGGGCTGGCCTCGCTGTAACTGGCTTCGCAGGCGCCACCACAAAGCGATGCTGCTGACCGCTGCTCCCAGTGCAATCAGCAAGAAAGCGGAAAAAGCGGACAACCACCCGTGCTGATACGCCACCAACAGCGCCACCATAACTAGCGCGCTGTACAGCAGCGACCCCGCCGCGGCTTCTGCCGGCGAAAGCTCCAGGTAAAACGTACGGCGCGCCAGCCAAAATACCAGCACACAAGGCGATGCGACCGTCACTCCGGCGAAGGCGCCTCCCAGCCCGCTACCCGGCCCGAACAGATGGATCACGAAGGCGGTTGCGCCGAAGACCACCAGCAGCGAGAGCGAAACCACAAAGTGAATCTGCAGCAGCGTGTTCAGATAGCTGCGCATGCAGTTGCGGTACAGAGAACCGCCGTAGACCGCCATCGGCTCCAGCACCAGCGACTGGTACACCAGCGACAACAATACGAAGATGCCGAAAGCGATGGCGTAGGCCCCGTACTGTTCTGCGCCCAGCCAGCGCGCCAGCAGAATGTTCACCAGGAAATTCGATCCCGAAATCAACCCCTGGTCGACAATTGCCAGACTACCCTTGCCGGCCCACGGAATCAGTTTGTGACGTACCGTCCCAGCGTCAATGCCTAGAATACGTCCCAGCCGGGGCTTGGTTTGCGCCGGACTCTCTTCCAGCGAAACCGGTGTTCCTTCAAGTCCGGACAAAGTAGCCATCTCCTGTCGTAGTTCTGATCACCGCGGTCGTCACCAACTATTGCGTGGCCAAAGGACGGCCGTGGGTCAGCGCCGTGTCAATGCAACACTTGAGTTTCTGGGCCAGTACAGCAACTTCGGGATCCACCAGAATCCCGTTGTGGCTGCCCGGGATATCCTGGATCTCGAGCCCGGCTGGCAACAAGTCACGCCATGCCGCGTAGGGATCATCGCCATTACGCGGCGATTGTTCGCTGGCGCGGAACAGCGTGGCCTGCCCCGTGTAAGGCTTCAGGCGATACCCTCCCGCGGCGCGGCTGTTGGCCTGGAACACTTCTCGTAGCGCCCGCGGAAAAGTCAACATTCTCCACAACACCCGCGACCTGCGGCGAACCGAGCGATTCAATTGGACCAGCAACTGTTTTGAAGGCCTCCGCAGCGACTTGAGCAGGGAACTGGTGAGCGGGGTGAGATTGCCGGGATAGGTATCGAAAAGCACAAGCAACCCAACTTCCTCACCCTGCGCCCGCAATTGCTGCGCCATCTCATAGGCCACCAGCCCGCCAAAGGAAAACCCTCCAAAGAAATAGGGGCCTCGCGGCTGAATCGAAGCAATCTCCCGCAGATAATGCGAGGCCATCTCTTCAATCGTAGAAAGATGCGGCTGGCGGCCGTCGAGGCCGCGGGCTTGCAGTCCGTAGAAGGGGTGGGTCGGACCCATGTAACGGCCCAGGTCGCGGAATCCTACGACATTTCCGCCGACACCGTGAATGCAGAAGAAAGGCGGCTTCGCACCCTCGGGTTGGATGGCCACAAGCGAAGACCAATGTCGCGACCACCCTTCCTGGCGCAACATCACCAGCATGCGCTCCACTGTGGGAGACTCCAGCAACATAGCCAGGGGAAGCGGCCTTCCCACCACCTGCCCGATGCGATGCATGAGCCTGGCGGCGAGCAGGGAATGCCCACCCGACTCAAAAAAACTGTCCCGCAGGCCCACTGGACGGCCGAGAACCTCCTGCCAGATCTTCAGTACACGGCGTTGCAGGGGATCGCTGCCGTTCGTTGCTTCGCTCTCAGGTTCGGGGTGTGCCGCCGGCTTCGGCAGATTCTGCCGATCAAGCTTCCCATTCACTGTCATCGGCATCGCTTCCAGAATCACAAACACCGAGGGCACCATGTAATCCGGCAATTGTTCGCTCAGGTAATCGCGCAGCTCCGACTCACCGGTCCTCACACCGTCAGCGAGCACCACGTAAGCAACCAGGCGCTTTTCTCCGCTCTCGTCTTGGTTGGCGATGACCGCCGCTTCCCGCACACTGGTGTGGCGGCCCAGCGCTTCTTCGATCTCACCCGGCTCCACGCGAAATCCGCGGATCTTGACCTGATCGTCATCGCGTCCCAAAAATTCGATCTCACCATCAGGCCGGTAGCGCGCCATGTCTCCGGTGCGGTAAAGCCGCGCGCCCGGTTCCGTCCCGAACGGGTCGCGAACAAATTTTTGCTCGGTCAATGCGGGGCGATTGAGATATCCCTGTGCAACTCCCACGCCGCCAATATAAAGTTCTCCGCGCTCACCGACCGGCACGGGATCCAGGGAAGCATCCAGCAGGTACACGCGTACGTTGGCGATCGGGCGGCCGATGGGAACGTTGGTGAGAGTGACAAGCTCTGGGGACACTGGTTCGTACGCGGTGGCAATCACGCTGGCCTCGCTGGGGCCATAGGTGTTCACCCAGCGCACCTTGCTGCCGGCGAGGGAATGCCAGCGCTCGAGCACCGGAGCGGAAACTTTCTCCCCGCCCACGATCACCAGCCGAAGGTTTTCCGCAGGATGCTGCTTGTGGTCGAAAAGGTAATTTGTCCACTCATGCCAATATGCCGTGGGCAAGTCCAGGGCGGTGATTTCTTGTTTGCGGATGAAGTCGCTAAACTCCTGGAACCCCAGCGAGAAACTCGCATCCTTCAGGACCACGGTCCCACCGGCGATCCAGGTGGGGAATATCTCTTCAATCGCAATGTCAAAGCTGAGCGAGGAAAACTGCAGCATGCGGTCGGTGGCGCTCAATCCATAAAGCTCGATTGCCGCCGCGCTGTGATTCACCAGTCCGCGATGCCCCAGTAGCACACCCTTCGGGGTGCCGGTGGATCCGGAGGTGTAGATGACATAGGCCAGGTCGTCTGGAGTGCAAGTGTCGCGCTGGTTCTGATTGTTCTGTTGACGGACGAACGGCCAGACCGCGCTCGTTTCAATCACCGGGGTGGAGATCGGCCCGATGTCGGCGAGAATTTCCGGCAGCGTCAACAAAGCCTTCGCCTGAACATCTTCCAGCATGAACTTCCGGCGCTGCCTGGGATAGGAGGGATCCAGCGGAACGCAAGCCCCGCCCGCCTTCAAGATCGCCAGTAAGGAAATGAGGAATTCTGGGCAAGAGCCGAGGCAAATGGCAACCCGATCATTACTGCGCACTCCCGATGAGCGCAGGTAATGCGCCAATTGGTTCGCAGTCGCGTTCAGTTCCCCGTAACTAATCCGTTTGCCCCCCTGCTCCACCGCGCACGCCGCCGGAGTGCGCAGCGCCTGAATCTCAAAGAGCTGGTGCAGGCATTCGGTTGAAGGAAAAGGCACACTGGTGCGGTTCCACTTCTCAACTACCAGCCTTCTTTCATCTTCGGAAAGGCTGGGTAGTCCGGAAATGATCTGCCGGGAACCCCGCGTATCAGTTGCCTTGGTGAAGGTGTTGCTCATGCAGCTTTTCGATCTTGGTGGCGTTGGGGTGAGACGAACAGCGGCTAGTGATCGTCACTCAGACCGCGCCCGAACCCTTAAGCACCGCCGGAATGGTACGCAACAAAATCTCTAGGTCGAGGCGAAGGGACCACATGTCAATGTATTGCAGATCCAGCTGCATCCATTTCTCGAAGGGAATGGAACTGCGGCCCATGATCTGCCACAGGCAGGTGATTCCAGGGCGCACGCTGAAGCGGCGACGCTGCCAGTCCTTGTCAAAGCCCTCCCAATCCCGTACCGGAAGCGGGCGTGGACCGACCAGGCTCATATCTCCCCGCAGCACGTTGAGAAGCTGTGGCAATTCGTCGATGCTGGTCTTGCGCAGCAATCTTCCGAAGGGCGTGATACGCGGATCGTCTTTGATTTTGAAAACCGGTCCGGAAACCTCGTTGAGGTGTTCCACGTCGGCGATTTGCTGCTCGGCGTCGGCCACCATAGTGCGAAACTTGCAAATGCTGAAACGCCGCTTGTTGAGTCCCAGCCGATGCTGCATGAAAAACACCGGGCCCGGAGAGGTCAACTTGATCAGAATCGCGACCAGCACCAGCAGCGGCGCCAACACCACCAGCAGCGCGAAGGACAGCATCATGTCCAACACGCGCTTGACGATCATCGGCCAGCCTTCGGCCATGCCGGCATAGTGCGTCATCAGGGTCGCGCCTTCCAGTTCCTCCGCCTGGGCTGGCGTTCCCTTCAGATCAAACAGGTTGTTCAGGACGCGGATGGTAATGCCCTGCTCGGCGCAAATCGAGGTAATGGCCGCGCCATGCTGGTGCAGCGAACGCATGGGAAGTGTCATCACTACCTCATCCACTACGTTTTGCCGCAGGTAGTGCGGGACACTCTCGAAGTCGCTGACCAGCGGGAAACCGGTTTCCTCAATTTGTTGCAAGCCGTGCCAGTCCTGGTCCACAAAACCCAGGATGCGATATCCCAAGGATGGAGTATGGGCGATGCGGTTGGCGAATTCGATCGCGCGCCGATTGGTCCCCACGATCAACATGAAGCGCAGATTGCGCCCACGAATCCGAAAGCGCTCCAGAACGGCGCGTAGCAGCAGCCGGCTGCTGATCGTGGTGATCATCGCCGTCACCCAAAACACCACCACAAAAACATGGGTGACCAAACGAATCCTAAACACCGCCGCCGCCAGCATAATAAACACGGCGCTCACCGTGGATGCCTTGGCAAAGTCGATCACGTCCGCGCGGCGACCGGCGAAGCGCCTGGAACCGTAAAGTCCGGACAGGGCGAAAATCAGGTGCCAGGCCAACATCAGACCGGCGAACAAGAAGAAATTCACCAGCCGGATGCGCATGGAGAGTACTTCTTCAAAGGTCAGGCTGGTCTGTGTCTGCCGCAGTACCACCAGGGTGGCCACCAGAAAGCAGCCCACCATGGACACCAGATCGTACAGCTTCAATGCATTCAGCAGAATTTGTCGTCGTGCAGGTCCCATAGCAGGTTTTTCCGAACTTACTTTGTGGACGCGGGGCGCAAAGGGCAGGCAGTACTGCGAACACCAGCTGCGCTGCTTGGCTCAGGTCGCGGCTGGCTCGCCAGAGGAGAGGAGAGACGAAGTTTGGTCAACAACGGCCAAGCTAGTTCCGCAATCTTGGCCCCACGCGCGGTGGTTAGAGCCGCTTGTAAATCGATTCCGGGACGGGGAAGGTCCGTTGATTCAGCACCGCACCCAGCACGCGCACATTGGCCGCTCTGGCTTCCCGCAGAACTCGCTGTGCGGTCTCTCGCCGGGACGTATTGGCCTTCAGCACCAGGGCGATTCCATCGCCTGCCGAGGCCAGCCGCACCGCATCGTTGAACAGGTTCATCGGAGGACTGTCAATCAGCACGAAGTCAAAATGACTGCGCAGTTGCTGAATGCAGGACAGCATCTGGTCCGAGGCATTCAACGCCTGCTCGCTTTTCTCCGGAGAGCCGCAGGTCAACAGCCACAAGTTGGTCATGGGCGTCTTGCGGAGATATGGTTGCACCGAGGCCGAAGCGGCAACAGCGTCAGTCAAGCCGTTGTGGTTTCCGATCCCGAAGACGTCGTGCATCGCAGGAAAGCGCAGATTGGCGTCCACCACGCACACCGTGTTGCGGCCGCGCTCCGCCAGTGCGCGGGCCACTTGTGCGGTGAGCCAGGTGCACCCCGCGCCGCGTTCCACACCGGAGAACACCACCACCCGGGACGAATCCGGCAGCAGGAACAAGCGCTGGACCAGCTTAGTCATCTCCTCGCGCGAAACACCTTCCAGTGAGTGCGGCACCGACCCGGCCGCTTCCGCTGTGATGGTTGCCGGTTCCACCCATGGGGTGGACGGTTCCGGCACTGGAGAGACCACTCCTCGATGTTCTCGTTCGTCCGCTGCTTTCTGCAACAACTCAAAATTCCTGCTCATTTGTCTGTTCCTTTTCTAGGGAGCTTTCGTTTTCGTCCGTGCTGTCAAAACTCCGGGCCCTGCTTACAACGATTCCCGGACTATGTCGGCCGATAAGGTCTTGCGGCCGTGACCATTGGAATGGCCGTTCCCATTCTGGCTGGGGACCGCTGCCAGTACCGGCAAGCTGAGGATGGTTTCCACTTCTGCCGGGGTGCGGAAGGAAACGTCCATTCGCTCTTTCATGAACATCACGCCGGTGCTTACAGTTAGGGCCAGCACCGTCCCGATCAGCGCGAACAACCATCCCGACTGGGCGGGATAGATCGGGACCGCCGGACGTTCCTGGATGGCGACGTTGACGATCTGCGTCAGGTCCAACGCATCTGTGATGCGTGCCTCCTCCCGCTTTTTCGAATACAGCATGTAGTCTTGTTCCGCCTCATTGGCAGCCCGGGTCAGATCCTTGAGTGCGATGCCATCGGCGTCCAGCCGCCGCACCGCTTCCATGTTCTGGTTGATCACCGCCTCCAGTTCCACGATCCGGGCTTCGTCGCCCTTCACTTGGGCCTTGGCCTTGGCCAATTCATCGTTGATCCAGGCGAAGGTCGGGTTGCGGTCGGTGGTGACATCGTTCAGCGGCGTTTGCGCGTTGATGGAAGCCTGGGTGTGGACAATTTCCCTCTCGATTTCAACCAGCGGCGGATAGTCGGGTTGGTACTTGTAGGATAGGTCGCTCTTCCTCAGTTCCAGGTCCAGCAACTTGGACTTCATGTCCCGGAGCGAATTACCATCATCCGTCTTCCGCTCCTGCGTCAGTAAACGCGGATCAGTACTCTTGTGCAGTTCTTGTAGAGCGTTAATCCGCTGCTGGGCCTCGGCCAGATCGGCGCGGGTCCCGCCCAGAGAGAAGTTAAAGTCGTTGATCTTTTGCAGGGCAATGTCCCGTGCCAACACCGGATTCGGAGTTCCTGTCGTCTGTGGAAAAGCTTTTATTTTTTCTTCCACGGCTGCCAGCTGGACCTGCGACTTCTTGGCCTGCTCGTCGAAGAACGCGAACTGCCCGGCCGGATTGTGCAGCTCTTTGTGCTTTTGCAGATACGCATCGTCCAGCGAGCTCAGGATCTGTGCCGCCTGCTTGGGGTCGGTCGAAGGCAACGTCACTTTGATGACGTTGGTCTTGGGCAGAGCTTCCACTCGCAGGCTGGACTTCAGGTTCGCCACGGCCTTGAACACCGCTTCTTCCGGTTTGCGGCGGAAGAAGAAGAAGCTCGTGAGATGCTCCTTCTCCAGACCTGTGGCCATCACCACCGGCCGCAGCACGTCGTCGCTCTTGAGCAGCTCGGCTTCCGAGTTCAGCTGTTCTTCGGTGACGAAGTCGTTCACCACCATCGGGCTGCCCGGCTGGGCTGAGACCACCGGGTCGACGCGTTCGCGGTGCACCAGGATCTCGGTGTGCGCTTCATAGCGTGGCATGATCTCGGCGGTGATCGCGGTGCCCACCAGCACGGCGAAAAAACTGATCAGCAACGCCCGGCGATGGCGAAACCCCATGGCCACCAGGTCGCGCGTGGTGAACGTGGAAATCGCTGCAGGCTGTCCCGTGTGAACGACGATGTCTTGACCTTCCATAATTAAATCTCCTCGCGTATCTGCTCAGAAAGTTTTCGTTTGCGCACCCAGCATGTCGACGCTGTACACCGGTATCCATTGCTGGATCTTCGAAAGTCGATTCTTCGGCACGAACAACATGTCCCCGGGCCGCAGGTGCACATCCTCCGATAAGTCCCGGCGCTTTTGCATCTCCTTCACATTCAGCACCTTGGCTTCGACCCAATTGTCATCCACCCGGCGGAACAACACGACCTGGGAATGCTTGGCCCACAGCGGGTTGATTCCACCCGCCATGGCAAGGGCCTGCGTGGCCGTGGTGTCGCCTCGTAGTTCGTACTTGCCGGGCCGATTCACCTGGCCGTCGGCAATGAAATAAGGCTTCTCAAAATCTTTCAGTAATAGCGAGATCACCGGCTTGGACAGAATCTTGCCGTAGACCTCGATCAACTTTGCGGTTGCTTGTTCGACCGTCAGTCCGTTGACGTACACGTCGCCCACGCTGCGCAGTGTGACATACCCATCGGGCTGGATCGTGGCGGTCTGGTTGAACTCCGGCGTATATTCGAATACCAAGTCGAAGGTGTCGCTGGCGTGCAGGCGGTATCGTGGATATCGCTCCGAGAATGTGGGTGCGTTGCTAAAGTGACTTTGCTCCGACGGCGTGGCTGCGGAGGCACGGGTCACGGCTGGCGTGCTCTCCTGTCCAAAGGCTGCGCTCAAAGCGGTGAAAACCACGGCGACCAGAACCCA
>Ga0335081_10019614_pt1 | contig 10934 bp, 11 predicted proteins | sample Lox_Sample_35_FD_206713 | JGI IMG/M metagenome (GOLD analysis project Ga0335081, IMG submission 206713) | Soil microbial communities from Loxahatchee National Wildlife Refuge, Florida, United States - Lox_Sample_3.5 | ecosystem: Environmental > Terrestrial > Soil > Wetlands | place: USA...
CGCACCGGTGGCCTGCAGCGCAAGGTCGTGGCCGTCGCCACCACCACCGGGACCGGCTGGATCAACGAGGCCGAAGCCGACGCGATCGAGTACATGTTCAACGGCGACACCGCGATCGTGAGCATGCAGTACTCGTTTTTGCCCAGCTGGCTATCGTTCCTGGTGGACAAGGAAAATGCCCGCCAGGCCGGGCAGGCGCTCTTCGAAGCGGTCTCCGCACGCGTGCGCGCGCTGCCGGAAGGACAGCGACCCAAGCTGGTGGTGTTCGGCGAGAGTCTGGGATCGTTCGGCGGGGAGGCGCCGTTTCTGTCTGCCAACAACATCGTCGCGCGCACCGATGGGGCGTTGTTTAGTGGGCCCACATTCAACAACAAGATGTGGCTGGAGGTGACCCGCAACCGCGATAAGGGCTCACCGCAATGGCTGCCCATCTATGAGCAGGGCCAGGACGTTCGATTCGCCGCCAGCGCCGACAACCTCGGTCGCCCGCCAGACCCGTGGGCCAACCCTCGCATCGTGTACCTGCAGCATGCGTCCGACCCAATCGCGTGGTGGAACCCCGACCTGTTGCTGCGCAAACCGGACTGGCTGCGCGAAAAACGCGGCTACGACGTGCCGGGCGACATGGAGTGGATCCCGGTGGTGACCTTCCTGCAGGTATCGGCCGACATGGCCGTCGCCGTCGATGTTCCCGACGGGCACGGTCACCGCTACGTCAAAGACGTCGCCAACGCCTGGGCCGCGATCCTGCAGCCGCCGGCCTGGACTACAGACAAGACGGCGCGTCTGCGACTTATGTTGCACGCCAACGAATGAAGCCAAACGGGTGCGGTCCTCGCGCACGGTCAGTTTCCGCCTGATGAACGGGGTCAAGCAAATTGGTTGACCCCGAGTGCGGTAAGCCGAAACAAGATCTCGCCGGTCGGCGTCATCGCCATCTGGTCGCGTCGAGCCCGTTGCCCACAGCGTCAAGCATGACCTCCAGCGCGATCCGCCTGTTCGATCCGAGCGCGGGAATTCATCGAGAATGAACTCACCCGAGGTGCCGGGTTGGTTCGGTCGTCCGCGCGCCAGCGCATTGGTGAGTGCGGCAGGAACGAGATCGCTTGCGCCGATAAGGCGTTTGGCGTGCGATCCGAGTATGGTGCCGCGATGATGTCGCCGCCACACGATCGCTACGTCAGTCGGCGATGCACTTCGAACGCCAGACACAGTTCGGCAACATCACGCGGCCGAGTCAGGGAACGGCCGGTGCGCTGCTCGATGCGGTGCATCCGGTAGCGGCGGTGGCCAGGATCGATCCGTCAAACACCGAGACCGGCGAGCCAGGGTCTGCCCGGCCCTGCAGCGTCACCCGCGCCTGATGTAGCGCCCGCGCGGTGTCGCGCAGATCGTCGAAGCGGGCGCTGACACCCACCCGGCCGATGGCCATCCGCGACACCAGCACCAGCACCGCAGCCTGCTGGCGGTCGGTCTTGACATGCACGATCCCGACTTGCACGTCGGGCAGCCCCCGCCACGCGGAGGACACATCGAGGCTGCGCAGCTTCGCCTCGATATCGGGCAGGGCGTCCACCCGGACGGGGCGGCATCAGCGGTAATCACCACGAACGGACCGGTACGCGGCAGCCGAAGATAGTCGGCGGCCTCCCATAAGCTGCACCGCTCGAACAGCCGGCCATGCAGCAGCGCGTCGATGAGCACCGACCGCTGCGTTTCGTCGCGCACGAGGCGGCGGGGTCTGCTCCTGTCGGTACCCGGCGGCCATTGCGGCGGTGAACACGTCCTGAGCGGTCAGCAACTGGGCGGTCAACGTACGCAACACATCGCCATTCATGCAGGGCAGGGTCGCGGCTTCGGCGGCTACGACCTCCCACACCCGCCGGAAACCGACCCGATAAGCCTCCATCACCGACGACAACGACACCCCGTCACGCGCCCGCTCGACCCCCAATCGGGTGGCCGCGGTCACGTTGAAATCGCCACCGGTGGTGGTTGCCTCAAAGATCGCTCGCATGTTAGCCGCGCAGCCCGCAGCCACCACGTCGAACCGCACCGCCGCGGTCGCCCCGTAGAGCCGGAAGGGAGATCGTCTCTGATCTGACGCGACGGGAGTATAAGGTCCTGCAGCTGATGACCAAAGGCGCCACCAACCGGGAGATCGCCACGACGATCTTCCTGTCCGAAGAAACCGTGAAGTCGCATGTGAAACGGATTCTGCAAAAGTTCGGCATGGCTAACCGCGGGCAGGCCGTGGCCACATATTTGGAAAGCCTGGACCGTCGTTCGGTGCCTGGTAGCGCCCATCGCCACTAACGCGTCGGCGGTGCAGGCGATTTTGACCCCCAGCCAAGTACCGGCGGAATCCGGGACTACGGCGTGCTCAACTGGCACGACGACGGCATTGGGCTTGATCAGTTCCTTCAATGAGCCACAATGCCAAGACAATTCGCGGTGCTGTGGCCGACCGACCAACCGCCGACCAATGCGTACGAGACAGCTGCCAACTCGGGCGAAACCGCCTCAGTTCTTGGCGCGGGATAGCGCAGTAACCTGATCTGCCAAGTCCGACAAGGCCCGCGCTGTCGCCAGCTCCTGGCCGCTTTCGCGCGCCAAATAGTCGGCCGGATGACGATAAGCCACGCCGAGGCTGGCTAGATGCGAAGTACCCCACTGCAATTCAACCTTCGCGTACGTCCTTCCGCGGTGCTCGTCGATCGCTACTGTGACCGTCGGATGTGTAGAGGAAATTGGGCGACTGTTGTGGTGCATGCGGTCCATCTTTCGAATCATGCTGCGGGACAGTGTCACTTTAGAGCTTATGGACCCGTCTGGCGCTTCCTAGGGCCTTTGGTCCCCGCCGATGACGCCAATGGACACTTCATGTCAGTTTATCGGAGCACGCAGCGCCGCAGATACCTAAATGAACTTGGCCAAAGTACGATCCCACAACTCGCGCGCGAGGATGGCATCGTAGGCGGCGCGGTTGGCTTTCGCGATTTTGCCCTTCGAGTAGTACTCGCTGGGCGTCCAATCAACACCGGGCATAGTCGACGCCAACCAGACCAGCTGGTCGGCCCCCTTGTCTGCCGTCGCAATGAGTAGCCTTACCGGCGTATGCCGCATGACCCTAAGAAACCGTGATCCCGACGCGTCGCCGATGTTGGTGTTGACATAGCCGGGGTGGACCACCGCAACCGAAAGGCCGTCGGCGTGGTAGCGCCGATGTAATTCCCGGGTGAACAGAATGTTCGCCAGCTTGGCGAGCGCAAGCTGTTGACCTCCATGCGGGCCAGGGCCGCACCCATGCAGAAATGCACGCCGTAGCAATGGGGTGGCCGTTCGCCGACCAGATCGGCCAGATTTGTCTGACCTGCCTTATCCATCTTCTCGCCGTACGTAGCTGCCGAGCTCGGAGCGCCCAGATAGGCGCCAGCACAGAATCCCCGGCCCCGACCGGTCAGCACGATCACCCGGATGGCCGGGTCCTGTTCGGCGCGGTCTATCGCGGCGTAGAACCCGGTAGCGATGTCGGGGCCCCAGACGTTGAGGCGCTCCGGGCGATTGAACGTGAGGACTGCGACACCGCCGGCCGTGGCCTCGTAGAGCACCGCATCTTCGGAACCACCGTCGCTGCCGGACATCTCCCGCGGCGCCTCCTCACGCTCACCTACCGGAGCCCGCGGACTTTGTACGCATACTGTATACCTATCGGTACCGCATTCCACGACTGCCGCCGTGGCCTCACGAACCCTGGCCAGACAGCGAATTTTCCGTCGCTGAACCACGACTGTCGCCAGCCTACGAATCGATGAGCCCGAGGCTACCGCGACCCGTCAAATCTGTCACCGCGACGTCGAGAGCGGCACGGGTGCGGCCGACCACCGCCACCCGAGCGCCTTCCTCAGCGAGGCAACGGGCCGTCGCCAAACCCATGCCGCGGCTACCATCCACCACCACCGCTGCGGCATTCGCCAGCCCTAGATCCACGGCGTAATCCGTGACTCATCCAATGGCTTGCGCCCGGTCATCTTCGCCCGTCCAGCCTTATTTACCAAAACGCCTACGATAGGTATTACAGTAGCAGCGGGAAAACCGCACGAGAGCCTGGTTGGACGGTCATAGCCGAACGGCGACACGCCTACCTATAGGCAGGTGGGAGAGGAACTGCCGGTAGATTCAATTTCGACCGGTGGCATGGTTCTCAGAGCGCATGCACAGGATGGATCTTGATGGAGGTGCCGTAGTGGCAAAGCAGGCAACCGCTGATAAGCGTCAACGACGCGAACGCGGGTCCATCAATCCCGATGACATCATCAGCGGCGCATTCGAACTCGCAGATCAGGTATCGATAGACAACCTGAGCATGCCGCTACTCGGCAAACACCTCGGTGTCGGCGTTACCAGCATCTACTGGTACTTCCGCAAGAAGGACGATCTGCTCAACGCGATGACCGACCGGGCCTTGAGTAAGTACGTGTTCGCCACCCCCTACGTCGAAGCCACCGACTGGCGTGAGACATTGCGCAACCATGCACGCTTGATGCGTAAGACGTTCATGGGCAACCCAATTCTCTGCGATCTGATTTTGATTCGCGCCGCGCTCAGCCCGAAAACAGCACGACTGGGCGCCCAGGAGATGGAGCGGGCGATCGCCAACCTGGTGGAGGCGGGTTTATCACCCGAGGACGCCTTCGACACCTACTCGGCGGTTTCGCTTCACGTCCGCGGATCAGTGGTGCTGCATCGGCTCTACGAGAAGAACCAGTCGGCGGACAGCGGACCACGCGCCATCGAGGACGCCGTGGCGATCGATCCGGCAACCACTCCGCTGCTTGCTCAAGTGACCGGGCAGGGACACCGCATCGCGGCCCCCGATGAAACCAATTTCGAATTCGGCCTCGACTGCATCCTCGACCACGCCGGCCGGTTGATCGAAGAGGGCTCGAAAGCCGCCAAGTCGGCGCCGTCCCCGCAACGCAAGGCGGCCAAGTCACCGGTTCAGCGAGGACGACCCAAGGCGGCGGCAGCACGGTAGCCGCCTGTCGAATCGGGTTCTTACGCTTCGGGTTCCGGCACGTCGAAATGTTCGTCACGCAGCCGGAACGCTTCCTTGGCGCCGTGCTGTGCGCGCGTTTTGACGAAATTGAACTCACCCGGCCCGAATTGCAGGTTGGTGCCAGAGGCGTGAAAACAGATAGCTCGCGACCTCCTCACCGTGGTACGCCTCGGTCTGCTCGACAAGCCGGAACGCCTCCTTGGCGATGACGACCCCATCGGCAGGCATCTTCGCCGCCTTCTCGGCCCAGTACCGCGCACGCGCCGTAACGGAGCCGGGATCGCATGTGTCAGTGAAGATTCCAAGATGTTCGATCTCGCCCGCTTCGATGATGTCACCGGTCAGCAACAGACGCCGGGCCAAAACTGGCCCTAGCCGATGGAAGAACATGTGCAGACTTCCCAGCGCTGGCCCAAGGAAGCGAGTTGCCTGCGCCGAGGGCGCCGTACCAGCCGTACGCATTGTTCATGTCGGCCCCAGTGGAAAAGGCTCCGCCGGCTCCGTGCAACAGCACCACGGTGAGGTCGTCGTCTGCGGCCACGCGATCCAGACAGCGGGCGACCAGCCTCACGCATAGCAGCGTCATAGGAGTTGCGTTGCTTGGGATTGTTCAGCATGATCGTCGCGATTAGCCGGTCGGGATCGACCTCAAAAAGTACGCGATCGTCCGAAGCGCTCGAGGCGGTCATGTATCGGGCTCCTTTCGCCGCCTGCAGAATTTGAATCCGGCCAGTTCCTCCGGCGGCGACGCCAGCGTGTTGACCTCGCCTGTACGGAGCACTTCGTCGTCGAGCAGCAGCCGCGCCGTCGACGCGATGCCCGTTCGATCTGGGAGCGCGCAATGTCGAAGCGCAACTCGGTCAACACCGGTGTCGGCCGACGAAAGGTCACGACCGGTGATCGCGTCTTGCCGGAAAGGCCCGTGACGCAATTGGATGCTGAATGACGCAATCGAAGAAGACGCCGAGAAGACCCCCGTGCAGCAGTCCCGGCGGCCCCTCGTAGACCAGCGGGAACACGACCCGGACGCCGGCCGTCTCGGCATCGAGATGATCAAACCGATACTCGGGAAAGCATGGGTTGCTGAGTTAGACCCGCCGGGGGTCGTCGGCGATCACACCGATCCGGGGCGCGTTGTCTCCCGCGTATCAATCGTATTGCCTACTGTATGGGTAACCGTATCGGCGGAAAAAGGCCGGATTCGACCCACCCTGTTCGGCATGACCGAAGCCTTCGGACCGTACTGCGGCTACCCCGCCGACACAGATATGCCCGCGACAGCATGGGGTAGCTGCGGAAAGCCGTTCCCCGGCATGGAGGTCCGCATCGTCGAGCCGGACAGCGGCGAGCCGGTTCGGGCAGAAACCTCCGGTGTGATCGCGATCCGGGGACCGCACACACTGCGCGGCATCTGCCGCCGCAGCCGCGAAGAGCTGTTTACCGCCGACGGCTTCTACCCCACCGGCGACCTGGGCCACCTCAACGAGGACGAATTCCTGTTCTACCACGGCAGGTCCGACGACATGTTCAAAGTCAGCGGCGCGACCGTGTACCCCAGCGAGGTCGAGCGGGCGCTGCGCACCATCGACGGCGTCGAGAACGCCTACGTCACCAACGTATCGCGCGCCTCGGGCGAACGGGTGGGCGCAGCAGTGGTGTCCGGCAACCAAGCGCTCACCGCCGAGCAGCTGCGCAGCTCCGCGCGCACGCTGCTGAGTGCCTTCAAGGTGCCGACGGTATGGCTATTGCTGGAATCCGACGACGACGTTCCGCGCGGCGGCACCGGTAAGCCCGACACCCATCGCCTGCGGGGGATGCTGATCGAAGTGAACCAGCTTTATGGGACCCGCGTCCAGGGTTGACAATTCTGCGACTCGAAGGCCTTAACCGTTGAGGGAATATTCGCGTACATCGGACCCATAGAGCTATTCGCCTGGACTACATAGTCCTTGTTCGCATCAGGTGTGCTGTAGGTAAACCACGAGCACATTTCGTCCTGGATCGGCAGATTGTTTATCCAAATCCCAATGGTGGACGCCGTCCCGCCCGTGTGATAAAGGCCCGGTGCAATGTCAGGTCCGACGCGGAAGACACCATTACCGGGGATTGGGTCGCCCGGGTCAGCGACGGCTGGTGGTGCGAGCGCGACCACTGCCACACATGCAACGAATACGGCCGATGCGCGAAGCGTTGGCGGCATTTTTTCTTCTTTCGATTGTTGCCCCCGATTGCAGCGTATGCCCAGGACAGCGAGCCCTCAACTGGTCGTGCTGCGTCGACCTGGCCGTGATGTCGGACGGGCCTCGTCGGCAACCACCCCGCGCGCGATGAGATGGTCGATCAACGGAATTGCGCCGGCGGCGAGATGCTCCGACATCGCAGTGCGGGCGAGTTTGCTGTCGTGTATCTCGAGTGCGGACAAGATCCGCCGATGGTCCTTTATCGACTGGCGCGGCCAGCCCTCGATCGTGGGGAACACCGATTCGGGTGCGTAGCGGGTGATCTGCGACATCAGCTGGGCGAGCTTTGGCGAGTCCGCGGCGACATTGATGGCCCGGTGAAATTCGTGGTTGAGGCGAACGGTCCGCTCGTCGTCATCACCGGCGTAGGCCTCCTCCAGCTGCGCCTGGATCTGTTTGAGTTCGTGCAGTTGGTCGTCGGTGATGTTGGTCGCGGCCCGCGCGGCCAGCTCCCCGCCGACGTGCGCCTGCACGTTCGCGACGTCGGTGACGTCTCGCCCGGTTACCGGCAACACGATGAAGCCACGACGGGGCTGCTGGGCGATCAAGCCTTCAGCGCGCAGGGCGAACAGCGCTTCACGCACCGGCGTGACACTGATTCCCAGTTCTGCCGCCAACTGGTCAAGACGCACATAGGACCCCGCGGCGTAGGTGCCATCGAAGATCCTCTTGCGGATAAAGCGCGCGACGTCGTCGGAAAGTTGAGGGCGTGCAGCGAAATCCGGAGCGCTCATCGCCTCACACCTGATACTCGGCGAGTAGCCGTTTGCTGATGATGGACTTTTGGATTTCGCTGGTTCCTTCACCGATGAGCAGGAACGGCGCATCGCGCATCAGCCGCTCGATCTCGTACTCCTTGGAGTAGCCGTAGCCGCCGTGGATCCGGAAGCTCTGCTGGGTCACTTCGAAACAGTATTCGCTGGCAAGGTATTTGGCCATGCCAGCGGCGACATCATTGCGCTCCCCTGAATCCTTTAGCCGCGCCGCGTTGACCATCATCAGGTGCGCCGCTTCGACTTTGGTCGCCATCTCGGCCAGCTGGAACGCGATGGCCTGGTGCTCGGCGATCGGCTTGCCGAAGGTTCGGCGTTGCCGGGCATAGCGCACCGCGAGCTCGAAGGCACGAATCCCGACACCACAAGCTCGCGCCGACACGTTGACCCTACCGACTTCGATGCCGTCCATCATCTGGAAGAAGCCCTGACCCGGGGTTCCACCGAGAATGTCGTCGGCGCTTGCCTGGTAGCCGTCGAAGATGAGCTCGGTGGTGTCGATGCCTTTGTAGCCCAGCTTGTCGATCTTGCCGGGGATAACCAGGCCTGGCACGATTTCGCCGAAGCCAGTTGGCTTTTCGACCAGAAACGCGGTGAGGTTGCGGTGCGGCTTGTCTGCGCCTTCGTCGGTGCGCACCAGCACCGCTACCAGCGTCGAACTGCCACCGTTGGTCAGCCACATTTTCTGACCGTTGATGGTGTAGGTGCCGTCCGGATTGCGTTTTGCCCGGGTTCGGATCGCGGCGACATCGGAGCCCAGCTCCGGCTCCGACATCGAAAACGCACCGCGGGACTCGCCGGTTGCCATCCGTGGCAGGAAGCGCTGCTTCTGCGCATCGGTGCCGTGCTGACGCAGCATATACGCCACGATGAAGTGGGTATTGAGCACCCCGGATATGCTCATCCACCCGCGTGCCAGTTCCTCGACGCACAGCGCGTAGGTCAACAGCGACTCCCCCAGCCCGCCGTACTCCTGCGGAATCATCAGCCCAAACAGGCCCATATCCCGCATCTGGTCGACGATGTCCTGCGGGTAGGTGTCGTGGCGTTCGAGTTGCGGCGCGTTGGGAATGACTTCCTTCTCGACGAATTGCCGGACCGTAGCCATGATCTCGGTCTGAAGTTCGGTCAGGCCGAGGGTCTGGGCGAGTTTGGTCATGCGCTGTCTTTCCCTTCTGGCAGCCTTAGCAAGCGATCGTTTTCGCGCTCGTCAAGCGCGCGATGTCGGCTGTCGTCAATCCCAAGTGCTGCGCGAGGACGTCGGCGGTGTCTTGTCCGAGGGCCGGCGCCGGTGCGCTGGTGGAATGGGTGCCGTCGATGGCGATCGGCAACCCGGGGGCGTAATAGTCCCCGACACCCGGTTGGTGCATCCGGGAAAACAGTGGATTGCCGGTCACCTTCGGATCTGCTGCGACCTGCGCGAAGGTGCTGTACCGCTCAAACAGCACGGTGGTGTCCGACAGTGCCGCAGTGATCTTGTGGGCGGTATGATCCGCGAACCAGGTGGCGAACAGGCCGGAGAGCACGTCGCGGTACCGGTAGCGGTCGCCTTCGGCGCCGAAGTCCACACCCAGAGCCTCCGCGAGCGCCGACACCGCGGCCCCGGTGCCTGTGACCTCGACCAGGTCGCGAAAGTGCCGTCCAGTCAACGTGACAACCATGAACGCAACCCCGTCACGACTGATGAAATCCTGGCCGTACTGGCCATAGATGGCATTGCCCAGACGCTGGCGTTGCGTCCCGTTGACCTGCGGCTCGGTCAACAGTCCCAGATTTCCCGCAGTGGCCAGCGCGACATCCTCCAGGGCCAGGCTGATGCGCGCACCCACCCCGGACTGGTCACGGCGGCGGACAGCCGAGACGACGGCCAGTGCGGCGTACAAGCCGCAGCACACATCCCAGGCCGGCAACACGTGGTTGATCGGGCCGGCGTGATTGGCCGGACCGGTGACAAGTGGGAATCCGGTACCCGCGTTGACGGTGTATTCCACCCCGGTGGAACCGTCACCACGCCCGAGCAGCTGAACGTGGATGACGTCGGAACGCTTGGCGGCCAGGTGTTCATGGCTCAGCCAGGATAGGCCGGCGGCGTTGGTCACGACGATGCCGTCGCCCTCAACGATCAGCCGCTGGACTAGCTGTTGACCTTCGGCCCAGCGCAGATCGATGGTGGCCGAACGCTTTCCCTTGTTCAGACCGGTCCAGTAGATCGATGTGCCGTCTGCTGCCAGCGGCCATCGCTGTACGTCGGAGGCGCCGCCGATCGGATCGATGCGGATCACTTGCGCGCCAAGCTGCCCCAGCGTCATGCCACACAGCGGTGCGGCGACAAAACTGGACACCTCCACAACGGTGAGGCCGCTCAGCGGCAACCCGGGACTGTTCATGTCGACGCGACCCGTTCGAAGACCGCGGCAAGTCCCTGGCCGCCGCCGATGCACATGGTCTCCAACCCGTAGCGGGCCTGGCGGCGGTTGAGTTCGCGCGCCAAGGTGGCCAGCATCCTGCCGCCGGTCGCACCGACCGGATGGCCCAGGGAGATTCCCGAGCCGTGTACATTGGTTCGGTCGAAGTCGGCGGTGCCGAAATTCCATTCCCGCATCACCGCAAGCGCCTGCGCGGCAAAGGCTTCGTTGAGTTCGATGAGGTCGATGTCGCGCAGGTGCAGACCCGCCTTGGCGAGCGCGACCTCGGTTGCGGGCACCGGGCCGATGCCCATGATATTGGGCGCCACACCCGCCAGTCCCCACGACACCATACGCACCAACGGCATCAGGCCGTATTCGTCTGCCTTCTCCCGCGTGGTCACCACGCACATGGATGCCGCGTCGTTTTGCCCGCTGGCGTTGCCGGCCGTGACCG
>Ga0335081_10019616_pt1 | contig 10934 bp, 7 predicted proteins | sample Lox_Sample_35_FD_206713 | JGI IMG/M metagenome (GOLD analysis project Ga0335081, IMG submission 206713) | Soil microbial communities from Loxahatchee National Wildlife Refuge, Florida, United States - Lox_Sample_3.5 | ecosystem: Environmental > Terrestrial > Soil > Wetlands | place: USA: Florida...
GGGACCATCTTCGCGGCCAGCGTCGTGGCGGTGGTGCCCATCGGCATCCTGGTCTTCGTCTTCCGCAAGTTCGTCATCTCCGGCCTGACCTCGGGCGCGGTGAAGGGATGAGCAAATCCGGTCATCACGGGCACCGGCCCGGTAAGGAGTCAGCATGGCCCCGGTAAACATGGACAAGCTCAACAAGGTCTACGAGAACGGCTTCCACGCGGTCAAGGACATGAGCCTGGACATCGCCGACGGCGAGTTCATGGTGCTGGTCGGCCCGTCCGGCTGCGGCAAGACCACCGCGCTGCGGATGGTCGCCGGGCTTGAGGACATCACCAGCGGGATCCTGCGGATCGGCGGCAAGGAGGTCAACGACGAGACCCCCAAGGAACGCGACATCGCGATGGTGTTCCAGAACTACGCGCTGTACCCGCACATGACCGTGCGGGACAACATCGGGTTCGCGCTCAAGCTCCGCAAGACACCCAAGGCCGAGCTGACCGCCAAGGTCAACGAGGCCGCCGAGATCCTCGGCCTGACCGACTGGCTGGACCGCAAGCCCGGGCAGCTGTCCGGCGGGCAGCGGCAGCGGGTCGCGATGGGCCGGGCCATCGTCCGCCAGCCGTCGGTGTTCCTGATGGACGAGCCATTGAGCAACCTGGACGCCAAGCTGCGGGTGCAGATGCGCGCCGAGGTGCACCGGATCCAGCGGCACCTGGCCGTCTCCACCATCTACGTCACGCACGACCAGGTCGAGGCGATGACCATGGGCGACCGGGTCACCGTCATGCGGTCCGGGGTGCTGCAGCAGGTCGACACCCCCCAGCACCTGTACGACAACCCGGACAACATCTTCGTGGCCGCGTTCATCGGCTCCCCCGCGATGAACCTCTACGACGCGGTCGTCAGCGAGGGCGCCCGGTCGGTCAAGCTCGGCTCCCAGACCATCGACCTGCCCGACTCGGTCCGGGTCAAGCGCCCGGCGCTGGCTTCCTACACGGGCAAGGAGGTCGTGGTCGGGCTGCGGCCCGAGCACCTGCCCGCGGAGGCACCCGACTCGACCGGGCCGAAGCTGGTCGGCGACGTGGACCTGGTCGAGGCGCTGGGCTCGGAGCTGGTGGTCCACTTCACCATCGACGCCAACCGGGTAATAGCCGAGGGCGCGATGGACAAGGACGAGGCCGCCGCGGTCCGCTCCGGCGAGGGCGTGGCCCGGGTCGCGGCCAAGACCCCGGTCAAGCCCGGCGACAAGGTGACCTTCGCCGTCGACATCGACGAGATGAAGTTCTTCGACAAGAACACCGGCCTGTCCATCCGCAGTTAGGAGGAACGTGAGCCATGCGCAGGCGGGCCCGCCGTGGTGGCACGGCGCCGTCATCTACCAGCTGTACGTACGGTCCTGGCGCGACACCAACGACGACGGGTACGGCGACCTGCGCGGCATCATCGAGCGCCTGGACCACCTTTCCTGGCTCGGGGTGGACGCCATCTGGCTGTCGCCGACCATGCCGTCTCCGGACGAGGACTGGGGCTACGACGTCAGCGACTACACCGGCGTCCACCCCGAGCTTGGCACGCTGGCCGACCTGGACGAGCTGATCGCCGAGGTCGGCCGGCGGGGCATGCGGGTGCTGCTCGACCTGGTGCCCAACCACACCAGCTCGGCGCACCCCTGGTTCGCCGACGCGGCGACCCGGGACGCCGCGCACCGCGGCTACTACGTATGGGCCGATCCGGCGCCGGACGGCGGGCCGCCGAACAACTGGCTCGACTTCACCGGCCGCCCCGCCTGGCAGTGGCACGAAAGCGGCCAGTACTACCTGCACAACTTCCTGCCCGGCCAGCCGGACCTGAACTGGTGGGAGCCCGCGGTGCACCAGGAGTTCCGTACCGTCCTGGACTTCTGGTTCGAGCGGGGCGTGGCCGGGTTCCGCGTCGACGTGGCGAACGGCCTGTACAAGGACGCCGAGCTGCGCGACAACCCGCCGGCCGACGACGACAACCCGCTCGAGGGCGCGTTTGGCCTGCGGGCCGTCTACAACCTCAACCGGCCGGAGACGCATGGCGTCTACCGCGACTGGCGCAAGATCGCCGAGAGCTACTCGCCCGCGCGGCTGCTGCTCGGCGAGACCTGGGTCCCCGACGCCGAGCGGCTCGCCGCCTACTACGGCAACCACGACGAGCTGCAACTCGGCTTCAACTTCCTGTTCGCCTTCGCCCGCTTCGACCCGGCCCGGCTGGCGGAGATCGTGGCGCACACGCTGGCCGCGCTGCCGGCCGGCGCGTGCCCGGTGTGGATGGGCTCCAACCACGACCTGGGCCGGTTCCCCAGCCGCTGGTGCGGTGGCGACGAGCGCCAGATCAGGCTCGCGCTGCTCGTGCTGGCCACCCTGCCCGGCACCAGCGTGCTGTACTACGGCGACGAGATCGGCATGACCGACGTCGACGTGCCGGTGGCGCTGCGCCGGGACCACGCGACGCTGGACGTGGCCCAGGGGGCCGACCGGGATCGGGCCAGGACCCCGCTGCCCTGGGACGGCTCGCCGGGCGGCGGCTTCACCGGGCCTGGCGTGACGCCGTGGCTGCCCATGGCCGGGCACCCGGCCCGCACGGTGGCCAGCCAGCGCGATGACCCCGGCTCCACGCTATGGCTGTGCCGCCGGCTGCTCGCGCTGCGGCGGACCGAACTCGGCGGCGGCATCGCGGCGTTCGAGAACCTGCGCGCGGCCGAGGGGCAGTGGGCGTACCGCGTGGGCGACCTGGTGGTGGCCGCGAACTTCACGGACCGGCCGGCCGCAATGCCGTCCGAGGCGGGCGAGGTGCTGCTGAGCTCCGCGGCCGGGGCGAACTCGGAGCCGGGCCTGCTGCGCCCGTGGGAGGGCGTTATCGCCAGGCCGGGGATGCCGCGGCCGCCGGGATCTGGTGACCTCAGGCGGCCGGGGTGAGTCACATAGCCAGGAGGGGCCTTCAGGTCCAGGTGTCGCGCATCGCGTTCCTCTCTCGGTCCAGTTGCTTCCCCAGCGCTCCGGTTCACCGAGTTCAACACATTTAGTAATTATTTAACGACAGATAGTCATCAACGGTTCACCTGCGCTCGGGTCCGGGATCCGCGCTGAGACGGTAACCAGACGGCAGCCGCAGGCTCGGGCAGGTCAGGTAGTGCGTGCCGACCGCGCCGCATCGTGTGCACAGCTCAGGCGTCCGGCTCGCCGTGGCCTGAGGCCCGCCGGGCACCGGCGCGGGACCGGGAATCCGGTACGGGACTGACGGCCCGGTCATGATGATGATCTTCCTGGTCACCGGCTCCGGGGTGATGCCGGCACGGCCTGCACACTGCGCCCTCCGCCTGCGGCGTCCCGGAATAGCGCTTCTACGTCCTCGCGCCGGTAGCGGGGCCTCCCGGCCTCGTTGCGGACCTCGGGCAGCCGCCCGCGCCGCGCCCAGGTCGCCACCGCCGACGACGTCACCCGGAACAAGGACGCCACCTGCCTGCGGGTCATCAGATCGTCACCCATGCGGTTGCCAGTCATAGCGAGTTCCCCTGGTAGGCCAGAATGAGCTGATCCGGGGAGAGTGCTGGTTACCTGCACGCCTAGGCCCCGGGCCAGGCCCGGGCAGAGTCCGAATCGCCCGGCGCCAGTTGCATGACAAGTGTTGCTGCAAATTGCAGCCGGAAACATCCGTCAGCTGACCGATATTGAACCCTCCGTGCGGGGAGGCGGAGGCCCGTGGTGCCTGCCCGGCCGGAAGCCGAGGGGCCTCTGCTACCGGGCTTGGCGTGCTCACTCGCCCTTGACGTTGACGATCTGCCGCAGCCGCCTGCTGGCGGCTGCGGAGCAGGCCAACCGGGCGAGGTCAGGCACTTGCCGGTGAAGGCTGGCCTGCCGACCCCCGGGAAGCACGGCAACGCGTAGCGGCTGCCAGGTGCTCCGGCCTTCGTGGCCAGCTTCCCCTTGACGATCACGGCCTAGGGTGGCCGGCAGGCTTGACCACCGTTCCGGTCGAGCCCCCCGCTGGCCGCACGCCAAGCGCCGCCGATGAGCCCAGGTAGCCTGATACGTTATAGCCGAGATCTATTCCCGTGGCAAACGCATCCTATTGTCAGTAGCCGCGAATTATGCGTACCACGCACAAGAATATTACAAACCAGTTAGGGCCATGTTGTGAAATCTGATCGGAAACCCGCTCGAATGCAACCTGTCACGAACGTAAGGGCTGGTCGGCCGGATCGAACCGGGGTTTGCCGCCGCTGATGCCTGCCCGGCGTTGCCGTCAGGCCTGGAACCGCAGGGCCAGGCTCGCGCAACGGTCCAGGAGCGAGTCGGCATCTGCGGGGTGCCTGGGCACCAGCGCGATGGCGCAGCGGTGCACGCCGGCCTTTGCGCATCGCTCCATCACCGCCTCGTCCGGCTCTCCGAGCACGACCGTGACGCGCGCCGGCTCGCGCCCCGCCTCGGCGCACAACTGGCCCAGCTTGCGCATGTCTTCTTCGAGATGCAGGTCGGTGGTCAGGTCCGGGAACCACGGGAACCACTCATCGCCGTACTCCACGACACGGCGGAGCCCGGCTGCGCCGTGGCTTCCCACCAGAACCGGCGGATGCGGGGACTGGAAGGGCCGCACGCGCACAACCGGCGCGAAATCGGCAAAGCGGCCATGGAACTCCGCCTCCGGCCGCGTCCACAGCTCCTTGACCGCAAGCACCTTCTCGCGCATGACCTGCCAGCGCAGGGCCGGGTCGATGCCGTGATTGCGGAACAGCAGGTCATCCCAGCCCGCGGTGACGCCGAACAGGAAGCGGCCCTGGGAGATCTGGTCGAGCGTGGCGGCCTGCTGGGCGAGCAAGATCGGATCGTAGACCGCGGGGTAACAGGCCCCCGTGCCCAGATTAACCCGCCGCGTGACGGCGGCCGCCGCGCCGAGCGCCACGAACGGGTCGGGAATGCCGGCCCGCTCGGCAGGCGACAAGATGTCCTCCTCGCCCGATCTCTCCAGCAGGTCGCGGCGCCCGGCGGTGAGATGGGTGTACTGCACCAGGAACAGCGACTCCAGGCCCGCCTCTTCCACCGCTCGCGCCAGCTCGACCACGCCAACATGCCCATATGCCGCGAACGCCTCGATGCCAACGTGCATGCACCCACGGTACGGCCGGCCGGCGCCGTTCCCGCTACCTTTCGCCCGGGACGCATCGCGCAAGCCGCCGGGGCAGATCGGCTCGGCATGCTGGCCCGCAAATTCTTCGTTTCCGAGCAGCATATATCAGTCAGTTCTGAGAATGGCGTAATAAGGATTCTGTGGCGGTTGGATATTCGGTGGCGTCTCCCGGCCCTACTGGTTCGCCTGTCTCTTTGGCGGACACTAGCGTTCTGGCGCGCAAAGCCTTTTCAGCCCGTTGGGCTCCGGGCGCTTGAATGCGCTGGTAGATCTCGAGCGCTTGCCGCAGATTCGCCGCGCCTTCAACGTTGTTTCCCTCCTGGATGCGACATAGTCCGATGCCTTCGAGTGCGCGGGCTTCCTGGAACGGCGCGTTGACTTCGCGAGCGATGCTGAGCGCCTCGGTGTGATGACTCCGGGCGCCCTGATAATCGGAGATCCGTGACAGCAGTTCGCCGAGGTTGGTTAGTGCGTCGGCCTGGCCGAACCGGTCGCCTATGTCGCGGAATAGCTCAAGAGCACGGGTCAGGCTGGTTGTCGCAGCCTGATAGTCTCCCGCGAGTTGCTGTGCGGCACCAAGGTAGTCCAGCGCGCGGGCTTCGCCGTCCTTGTCCCCGACCTCGCGAAACAAGCTGAGGGCATGGCGCTCGCTGACGGCAGAGGCCTCGTAGTCGCCCATCATCTGCTGCAGAACACCCAAGCTGTTGAGGGCGCGAGCCTGGCCTTGCCGGTCGCCTAGTTCGCGGAATATCTCCAGCGCCTGCTGGTGGCTGACGGTACTGGTGGCATAGTCACCCGTGTGATGCTGGATGATGCCCAGCTGGTTGAGTGCGCTGGCCTGGCCTTGCCGGTCGCCCAAGTCGCGGAACAGCTCCAGCGCTCTGGTCTGGCTGATTATGGCAGCGTTGTTGTCCCCAGTTAGGCGCTGCATGGTGCCTAGACTGTGCAAGGCGCTTGCCTGTCCGGCTCGGTCGCCAACCATGTTGGCGGTGGCTAGCGCGAGTTGGTGGAGAGCGACAGCTTCGTTCCAGTGGCCTTGGACGTACAGGAAATCGCTGATCGCGGCCGGTATGCGGATGGCGTGCTCGGAACGTTTGCTGGCAGCCGCATGCTCGGCGCAGGCGTGGAGATTTACCCGTTCAGTATCTAGCCATGCGATCGCGTCTTCCGCGGTACCCAGTTCGGGTGTCCAGGCCGGTGGCTGGCCTCGCAAGGAGGGGCCGACAATAGCGGTACGCCACGCGATGTGACGGGCTGCGGCTACCGCTGCGTGCAAGTAGTAATCCAAGAGCCGGTCGATGGCCGCATTGTTCTGTTCGGGGCCGTCGGCAGCGGCCAGCGTGCGGGCATGTTCGCGAAGCAAATCGTGCAGACGATAGCGACCACGAGTGGGTTCGCTGATCAGGTTGTGGTCGTGGAGCTCGCCAAGGAGTTGACGGGTTATGTGCAGGCTCGCCTCATCGAGGGCCGCCGCAGCGTAGGCGTCAAAATCGTTGCCGGGGTGCAGGCCAAGTCTGCGGAAGAGGCGCTGCTGGCTGATGGTGAGGTCCTGGTAGGACAGGTCGAGCGCTGCTGTCACCGACACGTTCTCGGCTTGCATGGCCGCTAGGCGGCTGCGAGAGGTGGCAAGCTCGGCGGCGACGCCGGTAACGCTCCAGCTGGGATGATGCCGAAGTCCCGCAGCTACCAGCCGGATCGCCAGAGGGAGATGGCCACACAGCGCGACGACCGCGGCGACCGCGGCGTCTGTGGGCTGGATATCCCGGCGGCCCGCGAAGCGGGTAAACAATCTCGCGGCATCAGGCTGCGGCAGCGTGTCAAGACTGAGCGGCATCACCTCATCCAGCGCTGTCAGCCGCCGTCGGCTTGTGATCAAGACCAGGCAATTCGCTGATCCGGGCAGCAGCGGGCCAACCTGATCGCTGCTGGCAGCATCGTCCAATACCAGCAGGATCTTCTTCCCAGCCAGGTGATGGCGCCATGCCGCCGCCCGCGCGTCTAGGCCGGGTGGGATCTGCTGCGGCACAGCTCCGGCCATGAGAAGCAATGTCGCCAGTGCCTCGGCCGGGTCAACCGGCCGCTGGCCCTTGGTATGAGCATGAAGGCGAAGGAAGATCTGCCCGTCTGGAAACCGTGCCGCAAGCCCATGGGCAGCATGGACCGCGAACGCGGTTTTGCCAATACCGGCCATCCCGTCCACCGCATAGATACCGACCACGCTGCCGGTATCTGCCCCGGCAGCGGCCAGTAGCTGCTCAAGCTCCTGGACACGCCCCGTGAATGCGGCTGGGTCCCGTGGCAGCGTGTGTAGCGCCGCAGGTGGCGCGGTCGGCACCGCGCTGACAGCTGATGGATTCTCCGGCGCTTGCTGGCTGCCCTGGAAATCAGGGAGGCAAATCCAGCCGGTGGCCGTAGTCTCCTTCACGGTGACTACCACGGGGCGATACACGCTGGCCGCTGCTGTGCTGTGCCGGACAACCTCATCGAAGAACCACGACGACACGATGACCGCCAGCACGCCTCCGGAGCCTGCCAGAGCTGCCTTCAGCGCGTTCGCTTCCACCAACCGGAACGCCAAATTGACCGAGCCGGCTGTAACGCCGTGCTCGTCGTAGTTCACCTCCCCAGCGTGCAATGCCAGCCGCAACCGGATCCGTCGCTCATGCATACAGGTCGCATTGTGTGCCTGCAGCGCCGCCACCAGTGCCGACGGTAGTGATTCGACAAACAAGCTCTTTGGCACGTCCGCCGGAACCAGGATGAACACGCCGTCCCCGCGGTCCTCACGATCGCAACGGTCCCACGGGATATCCGCATGAGCGAACGCATCCTGCATCGCGCGGTACAGCCCATCACGGACAGCAATCTGATGCTGGTTCGTGCGCTTCGGATCCCCGAACCCCTCTACGTCGGCGATAACGATGGTTCTGTGAACCGCCAGCCGTCGACCCATCTGCCCCCCAAGAGAACAAGGCAGAGCGTACACCACCGACCAGAGTCTATCCCTAGGCTCATCAGGCGCCCGCCTTACTCGTGGATGACAGCTACGTCGTAGCTGCGCCGAGACCCAGGACCAGGAAATTCCATGCAACAGAAATCGCTAAGGAAGGTAATCTGGGTCAGTTAACTAGCAACGGCAAAAGTTTAGTTTAAAGACCTTCAAGAAACCGGAAAGAACGGGATTGCATTACAATTGACACACGGGCCGGCGGTCACGATGGTTCAGGCAGCCGGGGCCAGGAGGGTGCCGTGATGGACTCTGGACTCGTCGCGGTTGCCGTAGCGTTCGCGCAGTGCTTGCCAGGCCGCCAGCTTCTCCGGGCGCATCCGGCGGCCGTCACACAGGTCGTGCACGTAGCAGGACAGCACCGTGTCCCCGCCCGGCCCCAGGAACTGCACCGTCAGGACCTCCCGCCCGGGGAAGGACGGGAACGGGTAGGGCGCGCGCACGAACCGGATCCCGGTGATCTCATCGACCCGCACGTCCATTGTCCAGCTCGTCGCCTCGTCGCCGAGCTGGACGTGCCACCACCGCCGGCCGGCCGGGCCGCGGAACACCGGGGCGGTCACTCCGGTGAGGTGCGCGGTCCACCAGCCGACGCCGAAGACGAAGACCAGCAGCCCGGACTCCGACAGGTCCGCGATCAGGCGTTCCAGTTCGCTGGCGGGCTCGCTGGTATCTGCGATTGTGCCCATCTCGTGCTCCTCACCCGCGTTGGTGCCGTCAGTGACTGGCAACACAGCGCCGCGCAGGATCGATACCGCGAGTTCTGGGGTGGGTCGCCGTGGCACGCGCCTCCAACCGTTCGGCCTCTATCGGCGTCGTCGAGCACTCCGTCTACGTCCACCCCGCCGCCCGTGGCCAAGGCGCCGGCCTGGCCCTGCTCACCGCCCTGATCGCCGCCACCGAAGCCGCGGGTATCTGGACCGTGCGATCCGGTATCTTCCCGGAGAACACCGCCGCCTCGCCCTGTACCAGCACGCCGGGTTCCGCATCGCCGGCACCCGCGACCGTCCTGGCCGCCTCCGCGGCAGATGGCGCGACGTCGTCCTCGTCGAACGCCGCAGCCCGCCATCACCTGATCACACGCGGATGTCGGGTCAAGGCTGGCTGCGCAAGACTCCCGGTTCTGCCCAGCGCTCTACAGGCCGAGGCTGCGGCCGATGATCTCCTTCTGGATCTCGGTGGTGCCGCCGAAGATGGACTGGACGCGGCTGTCGGCCCAGGCCCGGCCCACCGGGTACTCGCGGATGTAGCCGTAGCCGCCGTGCAGCTGGACGCAGCGGTCGGTGACGCGGTTGCACAGCTCGGTGTCCCACCACTTGACCATGGACGCCTCCTCGCTGGCCAGCCGGCCGGCGCAGTGCTCCATGATCGCGCGGTCGGTGAACTCGCGCGCCACCGCGATCTCGGTGGCCATCTCGGCCAGCACGAACCGGCTGTGCTGGAACGTGCCGATGGGCTGGTCGAACGCGCTGCGCTCCTTGGCGTAGGCCAGCGTGTCGGCGAAGGCCTGCTCCGCGACGGCCAGCGCGGTGACCCCGATCGTCACCCGCTCCCTCGGCAGGTTCTGCATCAGCGCGACGAACCCGCCGCCTTCCTCCCCGAGCAGGTTCGCGGCCGGCACCCGCACGTCGGAGAAGAACAGCTCGGAGGTGTCCTGCGCGTGCATGCCGAGCTTGTCCAGGTTCCGGCCGCGGGTGAAGCCCGCCATCCCCCGCTCCACCACCAGCAGGCTGATCCCGCGGTGCCCGGCCGCCGGATCGGTGCGCGCGACCACGATCACGATGTCGGCCAGCTGGCCGTTGGAGATGAAGGTCTTCTGCCCGTTCAGCATGTAGTGGTCGCCGTCGCGGACCGCGGTGCTGCGTATCCCCTGCAGGTCGCTGCCCGCCCCCGGTTCGGTCATCGCGATCGCCGTGATCAGCTCGCCCGAGCAGTAGCCGGGGAACCAGCGCTCCCGCTGCTCCGGCGTGCAGAGCCGGTCCAGGTACGGGCCGATCATGTCGTTGTGCAGCTGGAACATCGGGCCGCTCGCGCCCGCGCGGGCCAGTTCCTCGTTCAGGACCACGTAGAACCGGTAGTCGGGCTGGCCGCCGCCGCCGTACTTCTCCTCGAGGTGGATCCCGAGCAGGCCGGCCCGGCCCGCGGCCAGCCACGCGTCGCGGGACACGATCCCGTCCCGCTCCCACTGCCCGTGGCAGGGCGTGATCTCCTTCGCGATGAAGGCCCGCACCATGTCGCGGAACGCTTCGTGTTCCCCGGTGAAAATCTGTCGCCGCATAGCTGTGGACCTCCCCTGGCATCGTAACCCGGCCCCCGGAGCCCATTGTGAAAGAGTTACTTCGAAAGATATGCTTCATATATGGATGCCGAGCGAGGTGCCGGGGAACCCGGGGGTAGCGGGGAACGCCGCGGAGCCGGGCATGCCGGGGAACCTGGTCGAGCTCACCGACCCGAAGATGATGCGGGCCCTGGCCCACCAGGCGCGGATCGCGATCTGGATGCACCTGGGGCTGAACGGGCCCGCGACCGCCACCGAGTGCGCCGAGATAGCGGGACTCTCCCCGTCGGCATGTAGCTATCACCTGAGGACGCTGGCTCGTTACGGCTTCGTCGAGGAGGACCGGGCGAGCGCCGCGGACGGGCGCGAGCGTCCGTGGCGGGCCCGCCTGCTGGCCTTCAACATCAGCGAAGGCCCCGGCGTGCCCGCCGCCACCCAGGTGGCCAGCCGGCTGCTGGTCGAGAACAAGCGCGCCGCGGCGGAAGAGGTCCGCGCCAAGTACCAGGC
>Ga0335081_10019617_pt1 | contig 10934 bp, 12 predicted proteins | sample Lox_Sample_35_FD_206713 | JGI IMG/M metagenome (GOLD analysis project Ga0335081, IMG submission 206713) | Soil microbial communities from Loxahatchee National Wildlife Refuge, Florida, United States - Lox_Sample_3.5 | ecosystem: Environmental > Terrestrial > Soil > Wetlands | place: USA...
CCGCGTTTAAGAACAGCGCGAGGCGCCGGTCGAAGGCCGACGTCACCGCGCGCGCGACCAGCGCTAGCGCCGCGAGCGCGACGACCAGGGCGTAGCGCGGGCGCGGCCAGCGCCGGTCGGGGACGATCTCGTCGCGAAACAGCGCCGAGACCGGCACGTCATGGGCGCGGCCGAGCGGCCAGAGCGCGAACGCCGCCGCCGCGAGCAGCCCGTAGGCGAGCGCCGCCGCGAGCGCCGCCGGATACAGCGCCGGCGTGAACGGCAGCGGCAGGAGCGGCCGCAGCAGGCCGGCGAGCGCGAACGGCAGGGCGGCGCCGAGCGCCAGCCCGATCGCGGCGCCGAGCGCGGCGATCAGCATGATCTCGGTGAAATAGACGGCAAAGACCCGCGCGCCGGTCGCGCCGAGCGACTTCAGGGTGGCGATCACGTTGCGCTTGCGATCGAGATAGGCCCGCGTCGAATTGGCGACGCCGACGCCGCCGATCAGCAGCGCGGTCAGACCGACGAGCGCGATATACTGGGTGAAGCGCTCGACATTGCGCGCGATCTGCGGGCTAGCATTGGTGCGGGTGCGGATGTCCCAGCCGGCGTCGGGCAGGTCGCGCGCCGCGGCGTCGCCAACGCGGGCGACCGCACTCTCGCCGGCGCCGTCGGGCAGCCGGATCTGGTAGTGCCAGTGCACCAGGCTGCCCGGCTGCAGCAGGCCGGTCGCGCGCAGCGCGTCCTCGCTCACCATCAGCCGCGGGCCGAAACCGATCCCGCCGGCGAGCTTGTCGGGCTCGGAGGCGAGCGTCGCCCGCAGCTCGATCGTCGTATTGCCGATCGTGACATGCGCGCCCGGCCCGAGACCGAGCCGGGCAAACAGCGCCGGATCGGCGACCGCGCCGAAATCGTCGCCGCGTCGCGCCAAGAGGCCGGCGAGCGGCGCCGGCGGGTCGGTTGCAACGGCGCCATAGAGCGGATAGGCGCGATCCACCGCCTTGAGCTCGACCAGCATGGCGTGGCCGCCGGCAGCGCGCGCCATGGCGCGCAGCGTGGCGGCGACCGAGACCTCGCCCTGGCGGGCGAGAAATGCGCGCTCCTCCACGGTCGCCTCGCGCTGGATCAGGGTGAAGGCGAGATCGCCGCCCAGGATGACACGGCCCTCGCGCGCGAGCCCGTCGAGCAGGCCCTGCGAGGCCGAGCCGACGCCCGCGATCGCGGTGACGCCGAGCGCGATGCAGGCGATGAACACCCCGAAGCCGCGCACGCCGCCGCGCAGCTCGCGGAATGCGAGCCGCAACGCCGGCCAGCGCGCGGCGGCAAGCGCAGGCGGGCTCAGGCTCACCATGCGCGCACCGGCTTCGGCATGAACCCACGCAGGAGCAAATGCACCGGCACGTAGAGCAGGAGCGGCAGCAGGATCAGCAGTCCGACCACCCAGAGGCCGGGCGCCATCCAGTGCTGCGGCTCGATATCGCTGAATCCCCACACATAGTCGATGTTCACCGGGATGAGGCCCGGATCGGGGTGCGGCGCCGGCATGAAGAAGAACGAGATCAGGACCAGCCCCCAGGCCAGCACGGTCCAGGCCGGCAGCCCGCGGCGGTCATAGCCGAGCCGCCAGGCCAGATAGACGAGCAGGAACGGCAGCCAGCCGTGAAAGAACGACAACCCGCGCAGAAACAGCGAATGGTCGGACGCGAACATGTAGTCGGTGAGCCCCGTAAGGGGATGGCCGATCAGGTTGGAGAGGAAATCGATCACCCACAGCGTCTGCGACCCGATGATGCCGACGGCGCACATCGAGATGAGCAGCGGACTCTCGGTCCAGATGCCGACGAGCGTGATGACCAGCGCGACGTCGCAGAAATAGAGGAAGTTGGTCGGGCCGTAGTTGCGCAAATAGACCGGGACCAGAATGGCCATGAAGGCCGTGTAGGCGAGCTTGAGCCACAGCGGAATGCGGCTTGCGGTCGTCGCGACGGACGGCGTGTTGGTGGTGCTCATGTGGCTTATCCCCCTTTGGTCCCCGCCGGCTCGACGCGCCCGGAGCGCATGCGCACCACGCGGTCGCAGCGCGCCGCCAGATTAGCATCATGGGTGACGAGCACGAGGGTGGTGTCGCGCGCCGCATGCCGGGCGAACATCAGGTCGACCACCTCGCGGCCGGTCGCCTCGTCGAGATTGCCGGTCGGCTCGTCGGCGACCAGGAGCGCGGGGCTCGGGGCGAGCGCGCGCGCGAGCGCGACGCGCTGCTGCTCGCCGCCGGAGAGCTGCGCCGGATAGTGCGCCAGCCGCTCGCCGAGGCCGACGGCGGCGAGCTCGTGCGCGGCCCGCGCGAAGGCATCGGCGGCGCCGGCGAGCTCGAGCGGCACCGCCACGTTCTCCAGCGCCGTCATGGTGGGAATGAGGTGAAAAGACTGAAACACGATGCCGACCGCGCGGCCGCGAAAGCGCGCGAGCGCGTCCTCGTCGAGCCGGCCGATGTCCTGGTCGGCCACCTGCACGATCCCGCTGTCGGGGCGCTCCAGCCCGGCGATCACCATCAGCAGGGTGGATTTGCCCGAGCCGGACGGACCGACCAGGCCGACCGCCTCGCCGCGCGCGATGTCGAGCGTGATATCCTTGAGGATGTGCACGCGGGCGGCGCCGCTGCCGAGCGACAGGTTGACGCCGGCGAGCGCGACGGCGGACGCGGGCTTGACCGAGGTGTCGTTCATCCGGCTGATCTGGTCCCAAGTGGCGCGGCTGCGGGCGCGCCGCGATTCGGCGCCGGTCGCTCATAGGGGAATCGCCACATGCGGGTCCAGATGCCTCCGTGGATGAGCTGCGGTCAGTGCTTGCGAATCATGACGATCGCGCTCGGCAGCATCGTGGCGGCCGCGCTGGCGGGCACGCCGGCCGCAGCGGCCGACAAGCCGGCGACCGTCGTGGCGCTCGGTGATTCGCTCACCGCCGGCCTCGGCCTCGCCGCCAAGGATGCGTTCCCGGCGCGGCTGCAGGCGGCGCTCGCCGCCAAGGGAATCGCGGCGACCATCGCGGACGCCGGCGTTTCGGGCGACACCACGTCCGGCGGGCTCGCCCGGCTCGACTGGTCGGTGCCGCCCGGCACCGACGGCGTGATCCTCGAGCTCGGCGCCAACGATGCCTTGCGCGGGCTCGACCCCAAGGTGCCGCGCGCCGCGCTCGACGCCATCCTGCAGCGTCTCAAGGCGCGCGGGATTCCCGTGCTCCTGTGCGGCATGCTGTCGCCGCCCAATCTCGGGGCCGACTATGCGCGCGCGTTCAATGCGATCTACACCGATCTCGCCAAGAGCTACGACACGCTGCTTTATCCGTTCTTCCTCGACGGCGTCGTCGGCAACCGCCGACTGGTGCAGGGCGACGGCCTGCATCCGACGGCGGCGGGCGTCGACGTGATCGTGGCGAAGATCCTGCCCGAGGTCGAGGCGCTGATCGCGCGGGTGCGCGCCAAGCAAGGGCGTTAAGCGTACGGCACATGCGACGCAAGTCCGCTGCGACGCAAGTCCGCGCCGCGTCGGAAAAGCCAGTGCCGCAGCGTACGAAGAATGACATTCCGGTGACGGGAAAATCGATTGCGTTCGCGCCACGAATCTCCACATTTGTTTTGTCGCATGGACTTGTTCGCAAGGGTCTGTCAACCTTTCGGGGTCATGCGTTGGAAGCAGCGATTGCCCGTGGAGCGCGTCTTCGATGCCCCGCTTGTTCACGGCGCTTGAAATTCCGGCCCAGGCCGGCCAATCGCTCTCCATGCTGCGCGGCGGCCTGCCGGGCGCCCGCTGGATCGATCCCGAGCACTATCACCTGACGCTTCGCTTCATCGGCGACATCGACGACGCGCTGGCGCGCGAGATCGCCTTCATGCTCGCCAATGTGCGGCGGCTCGGCTTCGAGCTGCGGCTCGACGGGCTGACCTCGTTCGGCGGCCGGCGGCCGCGCGCCGTCGTCGCGACGGTCGCGCCGACGCAGTCGCTCTACGAGCTGCAGGCCGAGCAGGAACGGCTGATGCAGCGCGTCGGTCTCGAGCCGGAAGGCCGCAAATACACGCCGCACGTCACGCTCGCGCGGCTGCGCGATTCGTCGAGCCACGACGTCGCCGATTTTCTCGCGACCCGCCATCCGTTTCGTCCGCCGCCGTTCCGCGTCTCGCGCTTCGTGCTCTACTCGTCGCGCGCCTCGGTCGGCGGCGGGCCGTATGTGGTCGAGGCGGCCTACCCGCTCGCCGCCTGAGACGGGCGCAACAGGCGGGCCTGCACGTCGAGCACCGCGGTCGCAAGGCCGTGGCCGTCCGCGACCATCTCGCGCAGCAACGACAGCGGCGTCGCCTGCGGCGCTTCCACCTCACCGACCACGCTGCCGAGATCGAAGCTCAGTTCGGCTGCATATTTGCGCGCGAGCTGCTGCATGCGGGCATTCTCGAGCAGGCACGTCATATGCAGATGGTGGATGCCGCGGTTGCGCGCGGCGAGCAGCGTGCGCTCGAGCAAAGCCGAGCCGACGCCGTGGCTCTGCCAGGGCTTCTCGATGCTGAAGGCGACCTCGGCCTCGCGCCGCAACGCGGTGCCGAGCGGCCGCAGCTCGGCGACGCCGCGCACGATGCCGTCGACCAGGAAACCGTGCACCAGATTGCCGGGCCGCATCGCGGTCCCGGCGTAGTGCGCGATGAGCTCGTCGGCGACCGCGCCGCCGAAGCGATTGCGGCGGCTTTCGGGGTCGAGGCGCAGCAGGTGCTCGAGGTATTTGGCGGCTTCGCCGATCCACAATTTGCGGATCACGCCACCATCGACGATCGGTTCTTCCATCGCGGGTCCTCCTGACGATTGGCCGTCACGCAAGAACCCTCCGCGAATTCCTCCAGGGCCGAACCCGACACCGGGCCGGCCCGAATCTTTGGTCCACTATCCTGCGGTTCCATGGCGCATATATTGCGCCGCAACAATTTCGCCAAGGCCCTGATTTGATTGCAGCATTGAGCAGAATGCAGGCCTGTGCCGTGAAACCACCCAGTTTAACCGATCGGCAACCAGCGCACGGGATTCGGGGCGGTAACACAGAACCGCCGGCGGGTATCCGGCCCACCCATAGACCCCATAGCCGGGCCACCCATAGACCCAGCCGTAGGGCCAGCCGTGCCGGACGGCATGATGGCGGTGGACGTGCCGTTGGACATGCTCGTAGCCGTCGGCCACGGCGGGCGATGCGGCAACCAGCGAAAGCAGGGCGAGCAACGCGAGGTTCAGGCGCGGGGCGATTGTCATCGGATGAAACTCCGTGGCGGCGAGACATTTGGCTCCCGAGCCGCGACAATAAAACGACGGCTGGGCTCGGACCAGCCGTCGTCGAAGAATTGAGCGCGCAAGCGCGCGGTTGGGTGGCGGCCGTGTCGGGGCCTAGCGGTACCAGCCAGGGCCGGCCCGATAGGGTCCGCCGCCGTATTCGAAGCGCGCGGATGGCCCGTACCCATAGCCGCCGTAGCCGTAGCCGTAGCCATAGCTATCGTAGGGCGCGCTCGGGTCGTACCAGGTCAGCGAATCGGCCGACTTCGGCCCACCGTGATAAACCCACTCGCCGGCCAGCGCCGGCGCCGCCGCTGTCGCAAGAGCCGCAGCGAGCACGAGGGTCCCGGTCATTCTCATCGACGTTCTCCTTGTCGTCTCCCCTCTTGGGAATGACGCGTCGGCGCGGCAAAAAGTTTCCCGCCAAAAAAAGTGGCGCAAGCGCGCAATGCCCAAACGCAGTGCGGCCGGTCTTGCGACCGGCCGCACGCGCCAGAACCGGAGAGGGGGGAAGCGGCTCCGGAGAATTGCGTCGCGCGAAGCGCTGGCTCAGTTGTGGCCCTGCGCCAGGCGATCGTCGAGCGCCATCTGGCTCGTCCATTGGGGATGCCAGCGATGCGCGCCGGCCGCCGCATAGGCGCCCGGCGAAACCACGACGGTCGTGCCGAGGATGCGCCCGCTGCTGACCTCGAGGCTGGCGAGGTCCTGGTCGCCGGCGAACGACGGGGAAGCAATGGCCGAGAACAAAACGGCGGCGAGCGCGAGCTTCGTCTTGGTATTCATGTCGAGTCTCCAATATGGCAAGTGTTGATGGTGTCTGATGACGTCGACCGAAGTATTACCCCCGGCCTTCGCCGCCGTTCGATTGCGTTCATCGTTCAGCGTTCGATGATACGGGCGTACCCGTAACGGGTTTCACTTGCCAATCACGAGGCCTCGGCCGAAACGACCCGACGGTTTCACTTGCGCGTGAGGAGCACGTGAATCGCGCCGACGCGCCGCGGCGCGCGCGCTTACTCGCCTTGTAACGGCCGCCGAAAAGCGGCTATGGCGTTGCGCCAGTCGAGCCCGCCCGCCTTGTCCATGCCAGCATCCGTCAGCGCCCAATATGCCGCCCTCGTCGCGGCCGGCGAGATCGAGCGCGACCCGGCCCAGGCCGCGCTCGCCGCCCGCCTCGACCGGCTCAACGAGCGGCTCGCGAGCCATCGCCTCGCGCGCAAGTCCTCTTCGCTCGGCTGGCTCTTTGCCAGACGCGAAAGCGCGCAGGCGCCGCTCAAGGGCCTCTACGTCCACGGCGCGGTCGGGCGCGGCAAGACCATGCTGATGGATCTGTTCTTCGCGGCCTGCACGGTGCGGCGCAAGCGACGCGCCCATTTCCACGAGTTCATGGCCGATACGCACGAGCGCGTGCACGCCTATCGGCAGAAGCTCAAGTCGGGCGAGCTCGCCGACGGTGACCCGATCGCGCACGCCGCGGCCGACATCGCCGAGGAATCCTGGGTGCTGTGCTTCGACGAGTTCCACGTCACCGACATCGCCGACGCGATGATCCTCGGCCGGCTGTCCACCGCGCTGTTCGCCCGCGGCGTGGTCGTGATCGCGACCTCGAACGTGGCGCCGGACGACCTCTACAAGGACGGCCTCAACCGCGCGCTGTTTCTGCCGTTCATCGGCCTGCTCGAGCAGCGCATGGACGTGGTCGAGCTCGCGGCACGCACCGACTACCGGCTCGACAAGCTCGGCACCGTCACGGTCTGGCACGTGCCGGCGGACGCGGGCGCCGACCGCGCGCTCGATGCCGCCTGGCGCCGGCTCGCGCTCGGCAGCGACGGCGCGCCGGTCGACCTCATCGTCAAGGGCCATGTCCTGCACGTGCCGCGCGCCGCGCACAGCGTCGCGCGCTTCACCTTCGCGGAGCTGTGCGAGCGGCCGCTCGGCGCGGTCGACTATCTGCGGCTCGCCCACGAGTTTCACGCGCTCGTGCTCGACCATGTGCCGGTGATGACCTATCCGCAGCGCAACGAGGCCAAGCGCTTCATCGCGCTGATCGACACGCTCTACGACAATGCCGTGAAGCTCGTCGCCTCGGCGGCCGCCGCGCCGGCCGATCTCTACCAGGCGGACGAGGGCTACGAGGTGCTGGAATTCCGCCGCACAGCCTCCCGCCTGATCGAGATGGGCTCGCAGGATTATCTGGCGCTGCCGCACGGCCGCCGCGTCATCGTCAGCGGCTCGACCGAAGGCCTGGTGGAGACGTGAGGGCGCGGATCGCCGCCGAAGGGGCTTGGCGAGCGCCGCGCCGCTGGCATAATGTATAATAAATCCCCCGGGCGTGATGGCGGTGCTGGGCTCCGTCGTGCACGAGCGCGCGCGACGGCCGCTTGAACGGGCTCCGTGATCGGGCTAACCACCGCGCGCGGCGCCGCCGCGCCTCTTCCATAGCCGCTCCACAGTTGGTCGAAGGATTCTCCCCACATGGCACGCGCAAAAATCGCCCTCGTCGGGTCGGGCCAGATCGGCGGCACGCTCGCCCACCTGATCGGCCTCAAGGAGCTCGGCGACGTCGTGATGTTCGACATCGTCGAGGGCGTTCCGCAGGGCAAGTCGCTTGACATCGCCGAGTCCTCGCCGGTCGACGGCTACGACATGCGCTGCACCGGCGTGAACAGCTATGAGGCGATCGAGGGCGCCGCCGTCTGCATCGTCACCGCCGGCGTGCCGCGCAAGCCGGGCATGAGCCGCGACGACCTCCTGAGCATCAATCTCAAGGTGATGGAGCAGGTCGGCTCGGGCATCAAGAAATACGCGCCCAACGCCTTCGTGATCTGCATCACCAACCCGCTCGACGCCATGGTGTGGGCGCTGCAGAAGGCGTGCGGCCTGCCCAAGCCGAAAGTGGTCGGCATGGCGGGCGTGCTCGACTCCTCGCGCTTCCGCTACTTCCTCGCCGACGAGTTCAACGTCTCGGTCGAGGACGTCTCGGCGCTCACGCTCGGCGGCCATGGCGACGACATGGTGCCGCTGGTGCGCTACGCCACCGTCGCCGGCATCCCGCTGCCCGATCTGATCAAGATGGGCTGGACCACGCAGGCGCGGCTCGACCAGATCGTCGACCGCACCCGCAAGGGCGGCGGCGAGATCGTCAACCTGCTCAAGACCGGCTCGGCCTTCTATGCGCCGGCGGCGTCCGCCATCGCGATGACGGAGAGCTACCTGCGCGACAAGAAGCGCGTGCTGCCGTGCGCGGCCTATCTCAACGGCGAGTACGGCGTGAAGGACCTCTATGTCGGCGTGCCGGTCGTGCTCGGTGCGAAGGGCGTCGAGCGCATCGTCGAGATCGAGCTCAACGGGGCCGAGAAGGCGATGCTCGACAAGTCGGTCGAGGCGGTGCGCGGCCTGGTCGACGCCTGCGGCAAGATCGCGCCCAACCTCGCCAAATAGCCGTTCGTGCCGGACCCGCGCGGCGAGCCCGCCGCGCGCTCGCGTCATCCCAAGCTCGATCGAGACAATCGCATGAACATCCACGAGTATCAGGCGAAGGCGGTGCTGCGCGACTTCGGCGTGCCGGTGCCGCGCGGCATTCCGGCCCTCTCGGTCGAGGACGCCGTGAAGGGAGCGCGCTCGCTCGGCGGTCCGGTATGGGTCGTCAAGGCGCAGATCCACGCGGGCGGCCGCGGCAAGGCCGGCGGCGTCAAGGTGGTCAAATCGGTCGACGACGTCGAGCGCGAGGCGCAGCGCCTGCTCGGCGCCGTGCTGGTGACGCACCAGACCGGGCCGAAAGGCAAGCAGGTCAACCGGCTCTACGTCGAGGAAGGCTCGGCGATCGACAAGGAGTTCTACCTCTCGGCGCTGGTCGATCGCGCGACCTCGCGCGTCGCCTTCGTGGTCTCGACGGCGGGCGGCATGGACATCGAGGAGGTCGCCCACGCGACGCCGGAGAAGATCATCTCGTTCTCGGTCGATCCCGCAACCGGCGCGATGCCGCATCACGGCCGCCGGGTCGCGCAGGCGCTCGGGCTCAAGGGCGACCTCGCCAAGCAAGCCGAGGGCCTAGTGACGAAGCTCTACGCGGCGTTCGTCGCCAAGGACATGTCCCTCCTGGAGATCAACCCGCTCGTCGTCACCAAGGCCGGGCAGCTGATCTGCCTCGACGCCAAGGTCGGCTTCGACGACAACGCGCTCTACCGCCACCCGGACATCGTCGCGCTGCGCGACCTCACCGAGGAGGACGCCAAGGAAGTCGAAGCGTCGAAATTCGACCTCAACTACGTGGCGCTCGACGGCACCATCGGCTGCATGGTCAACGGCGCCGGCCTCGCCATGGCGACCATGGACATCATCAAGCTGTACGGCGAATCGCCGGCGAACTTCTTGGACGTCGGCGGCAGCGCCACCAAGGACAAGGTCGCGGCGGCGTTCAAGATCATCACGTCCGATCCGAACGTGCAGGGCATCCTGGTCAACATCTTCGGCGGCATCATGAAGTGCGACGTGATCGCCGAGGGCGTGGTCGCGGCCGTCAAGGAAGCGGGCCTCAAGGTGCCGCTGGTGGTGCGGCTCGAAGGCACCAATGTGGACCTCGGCAAGAAGATCATCGCCGAGTCGAAGCTCAACGTCACCTCGGCCGACGATCTCGACGACGCGGCGCAGAAGATCGTGAAGGCGGTGAGGGCGAGCTAGATGGCGACCGTCACCCGCTTCTATTCGGCCCTGTTTCCTTGGGTCGGGTTTGCGCCGATCGTCATCGTGCTCACGGCGATCCTCACGACGCTGCGTGTCTCGCGACACAGGTGGATCGCGCACGTCCTGACCGTCATCACATTGCTCGTGGCATTGCCTCTTTGCATCTGGATCCAGGGCATCCTGGATCCGACCACCATCGCGTACCCCGGCCCGGGCGACGGCTTCGTGCTGTTCTTGTATCTGTACTGTTTGGGGCCCGCCGTCCTGATCTATTCTGGCTACGCTTGGCTGAGCCGCCGCAAGGCGCGTGACCTGCACCTCCACTCCGCCGAACAAGGTTGACGCATGTCCGTCCTGATCGACAAGAATACCAAGGTCCTCTGCCAAGGCTTCACCGGCAAGAATGGCACGTTCCATTCGGAAGCCGCGATCGCCTACGGGACGAAAGTGGTCGGCGGCACCTCGCCGGGCAAGGGCGGCACGTTCCACCTCAACCTGCCGGTGTTCGACACGGTCGCCGAGGCGCGGGAGAAGACCGGCGCCGACGCGAGCGTGATCTATGTGCCGCCGCCGGGCGCCGGCGACGCGATCTGCGAGGCGATCCAGGCGGACATTCCGCTCATCGTATGCATCACCGAGGGCATTCCGGTCGCCGACATGGTCAGGGTGAAGCGCGCGCTCGCGGGCTCGAAGTCGCGCCTGATCGGACCGAACTGCCCGGGCGTAATGACGGCGGGCGAATGCAAGATCGGCATCATGCCGGGCAACATCTTCAAGCGCGGCTCGGTCGGCATCGTGTCGCGCTCCGGCACCCTCACCTACGAGGCGGTGTTTCAGACCACCCGCGAGAACCTCGGCCAGACCACCGCGGTCGGCATCGGCGGCGATCCCGTCAAGGGCACTGAGTTCATCGACGTGCTGGAGATGTTTCTGGCCGACCCGGAGACCAAGTCGATCGTCATGATCGGCGAG
>Ga0335081_10019618_pt1 | contig 10934 bp, 5 predicted proteins | sample Lox_Sample_35_FD_206713 | JGI IMG/M metagenome (GOLD analysis project Ga0335081, IMG submission 206713) | Soil microbial communities from Loxahatchee National Wildlife Refuge, Florida, United States - Lox_Sample_3.5 | ecosystem: Environmental > Terrestrial > Soil > Wetlands | place: USA: Florida...
CGGCGGAAAGCTGTGCCGGGTCGCCTGCACCAATGTGCCGGGCCGCCGAACGGGCTACTTCGCCCTTCCCATCGTCAGCGGCCCGCCCGTGGCCACGATCCGCGGGGGGTTGAATCCGTACGGGATCACCCCGCTCGAGTTCGAGTGGGATGTTATGCGCCCGACCGTCGTGCAGGCGAGCCAGGTTGACCTGGCCGGGTCCTCGCAGACCGGGACCAACGTCGCCGCCTCCTCCAGCGGCCTCGGTGCGCTCGACGCGCGACCTTACCCCGCCTATCTCGGGCGCTCCTCGACGCTTCAGCTGACGGCGCCGGCGGACGTCCCGGAGCTCACGCAGCGCACAAAGGCCGTACTGATCGAGTCCGGCTTCTTCTCCCGTTGCACAGGCGAGGCCCTGACTGAGGAGGTCGGCGCGATCCTGCGCGTCGGAGATGTCGTGACGATCGACGGCGCCGGTCAGCTCCAGTCGGGGCACTGGCTCGTTTGGAACGTTCGGTACACGTTCACGCCGGACCCGGAGCGCCGGGGACGGCGTGCTTCGCGGATGGCGTTCACGCTGGTGCGAAACGCCGTCGGGCCGAGCAGCCGCGTCAACCGGGCACTGGTCTCGCTGGCCGCCGCCCTCGCATGAGCAACTGGAGGCACTCGACGTGAGCGTGACCGATGATCGCAGCGCGGAGGACCTGCTCGAACGGCTGCGCACGCGCTTCTACGGCAAGTACCGCGGGATTGTTACCGACGTCGATGCCGCGACGATGCGGATCAAGGCTCGCGTGCCGTCGGTCCTCGGACAGACCGCGACCGGCTGGTGCATGCCGTGCGTCCCGTACGCCGGGCGCAACGTCGGCTTCGCGTTCCTACCGGAGGCGGGCAGCGGGGTGTGGATCGAGTTCGAGGGCGGCGACGTATCCTACCCGATCTGGGTGGGCGGCTATTGGCGCGAGGGCGAGTATCCCTCCGATGCGGCCGCCCACCTGAAGCTGATCGTCACGAGCGCGCCGAACAAGCTCGAGCTGGACGACTCCCGGGGGTCGATCACGCTCACGGACCCCAACGGCAACACGATCACGCTCGACGGCTCAGGGCTCAAGCTCGCAAACGGCCAGACGATCTCGCTCGTCCTCAAGAGCTCGAGCGTGTCGATCAACAACGGAGCGTTGGAGGTGCGGCCATGAGCTTCGCCCGCCAGGATTTCGCCTTCCCCTTCCGGATTGACCCGGGCTCGCAGCAGACGGCCCAGGCCGCCTACGCCCCCCACGTCGAGCAGATGATCCGGCAGCTGTTGTTGACAACCCCCGGCGAGCGCGTCGACCTGCCGCAGTTCGGCTGCGGCCTGCGATCGCTCGTGTTCGCGCCCGACTCCGATGCGCTCGCGGCGACCGTCAAGCTGCGGGTGATCCAGGGGCTGAATCAGTGGCTGGCCGGTGTCGTGAACGTCGTCGACGTGGTCGCGGCCGGCGGCGGCCAAGCGCTCGAGCCCGGCGCGATCCAGGTGACCGTCACCTACACGCTCGTCGAGACGCAGACCAACCAGACCGTGACGGTGACGATCGCGTGAGCTCGGTCCCCGCCCCGATCGATCGCCGCCGGCAACTGGCCGCGAGCAAGACCTTCAACGGGATCGATTTCGTCGAGGTTTCTCCCGGCCAGGTCGAGCTGCTCGTGCATTTCCTCAACACGGTCGCCGTCAAGGGCACGCTGCTGCCCGTGGACGGCCAGCCGGTGACGATCACCGGCGGCGAAGTGGTGGCGACCGTGCCGGTCCTCCCGATCGACGAGACGGCCGCCTGGAGCACCGACAGCCAGGGCCGGCCGCTGCTGGCGCTGGCGGTGCCGGCGCCGGGGGACTTCTCGACATATCGGTTGACGATCTTCAGCCGCAGCCTCGATCCGTTCTTCGACCAGGCGCCGTTGCGGTTCCACGCCGGCAGCCCGCCCGCGCTGGACTGCGCGACACCGGCGCCGAGCTGCCCCTCGCCGACGCCGCTGCAGGTTCCAATCGACTACCTCGCCAAGGACTTCGACAGCTTTCGCGAGGCGCTGTCGGAGTTCTCCACCCTGCGCTATCCGGCCTGGGTGGAGCGATCCGAGGCCGACCTCGGCGTCGTGCTGATGGAGGCGCTGGCGGCGATCGCCGATGAGCTCAGCTATTACCAGGACCGCGTCGCCGCGGAGTCGACGATCGGGACCGCGACCCAGCGGCTGTCTGTCGTGCGCCACGCGCGGCTGGTCGACTACGAGCCGACACCGGCGACCGTCGCGACCGCCGTCCTGCAACTCGATGTGAGCGCCCCGCCGGCCGGCTCGACGCCGTCGACGAGCCAGACGATCGACACGCCGCTGCGGTTCCGGGCGCTCGGGGCCGACGGCTCGCTGGTCGAGTTCGAGATCGAGGATCCGCAGGTGGGCCTTGGCGGCAGCCCCGGCGCGCCGCCCCAGGCTTGGGCGACGGTCGACGCGCGCTGGAACCGGGCGAGCCTCATTCCCTACTGGTGGGACGACAGCGAGCGCTGCCTGCTCAGCGGCGCGACCGATCTCTACGTCCGCGGCTCGCGCCTAGGTCTCTATGCGGGCCAGCAGCTGCTGCTCGACTCGCCGGCACCCGACAGCGCCGACCCCCCCACTCGGGAGCTCGTGACGGTCTCGGGCTTCGTCGAGACGTCGGATGTCCTGCTCGGTGACGTCGCGGTGACGCGCGTCTTTCTCCAGGCGCCGACGGCCGCCGACCACGACCTCTACACGACGACGGTCGCCGGCAACATCGTCCCGGTCGTCCAGGGCACGCGGCAGAGCGAGACGTTCACGATCCCGCTCGCGGGCATGTCGTCGCCATCGCCGGTCGTCGTCAGGCTGGGCGCGAGCTCGACGCCCCAGGACCCTCAGCCCGACTATCGCTACTGCCTCTCCGCGACGCCGCTGGCCTGGCTGCGCAGCAGCAGCGCAGAAGAGTACAGCCACACGCCCGTGCGCCCTGAGATCCTGCTCGGCCAGACCGCGCCCGCAGCCGGACAGACCCAGGGCTCGTCGACCTGGCAATTCCAGCGCTGGCTGCTGGACGCGGGACCCTCTGACCAGGCATTCACACTCACCCCCGAGCAGTACTCGCCTCTGCTGACCAGCGACGGCACGACCTGGTTTGACTACGACGGCGACGGCGGCACGACGATCCGCTTCGGAAACGGCAGCTTCGGCGTCTCCCCCACACCCGGCACGAGCTTCAACGTGCTGTATCGCGTCGGGGGCGGATCGGTGGGCAACGTGCCTGCCGACACTATCGTCAACGTCGCGCCCGGGCAGGCGCAGGGATCGATCGTCAAAGCGTGCACCAACCCGTTCCCGGCAACAGGCGGCCAGGACGCCGAGAGCATCACTCAGGTGCGCGACCGCGCCCCGCAACAGTTCAGCGGACAGTTGCTGCGGGTCGTGCTGGCCGCCGACTATGAGGCCGCCGCTCAGTCGCTGCCATGGGTGCAGCAGGCTGGCACGACGTTCAGGTGGACGGGCAGCTGGCTGACCGCTCTGACGAGCGCCGATCCCGTCGGCAGCGAGCAGCCGACGGTCGCGCAGCTGCAATCGCTCACGGCGTTGCTCGATCAGCGACGGCCGGCGGGCTACGAAAGCTACGTCGGGCCCCCACGATACGTTTCGGTCGACCTGCAGGTCACCGTCGTCGGCCTCCCGACCGCGTTCGCAAGCGACGTCGAAGAGGCAGTCCTCGCCCGCCTGCAGCCTGGGACGCTGGCCAACGGCACGATCGGGTTCTTCGACCACTCCCGCTGGGGCTTCGGCCAGCCGCTCGAGTCAAGCGCGCTGCTGGCTGCGATTCAGTCCTGCATCGGCGTCGCCGGCGTGTCCGCGCTCCAGTATCGGGAGCGGGCCATCCAGATGAGCTTCGTGCCGCTGACCGAGACCCTCTCGTTTGCCTCCGACCAGATCCTGCGGCTCGACAACGATCCCAACCGGCCCGAAGCGGGATCGCTGCTGGTGACCGTCGTGGGCTCCAAATGAGCAGCCAGGCCAGCACGCCTTGCCCATGCGCGGGCACGCAGAACCCTCAGGTTGTCAGCAACCCGCCGGGGCTCGAGGCGATCTCCTACCGAGTCGATGACTTCACGGGCTTTCGCCGGGCGCTGCTGCGAGCACTCCCCGACGAGCAGGCGATCGGCGCCTGGCGGCCGGCCCCGGGCGACCTCGGCTTGCAGGTCCTGGAGTGGTGGGCTTACCTGGGCGACGTGCTGACGTTCTACAACGAGCGCTTGGCCAACGAGAGCTACCTGCGGACCGCGACGCAGCCGACCAGCGTCGCCGGTCTCGTGGCCCTGCTCGGCTACAAGCCCGCCCCCGGAATCGCGGCCAGCGGCAAGGTCGCCGCGGTCCGCACAGCCGCCAACCCGGGCCAGCCGCTCGTGATCCCCGCCGGCATGCAGCTGTCGAGCGCGGCCAGCGCCGGCGTTGGCGCGCAGACCTTCGAGGTCGACGCGAAGGCCAGCTTCAACGGGCCCTCGAACGTGGCCGTGACGCTGCCCGCAGACACCGCGCTTGCGCTGGGTGCCGACGGCTCGCTGTCCGTCCTGCTCGCCGGCCGGATCAGCGCCGTCAACGTCGGCGACGAGCTGCTGCTGGTCGCGGACGGCTTCGCCGGGACGACCGACGACTGGTGTCAGGTCAACGTCAGCGCGATCGAACCATCGACCGATCCCGGCACCGGCGCGGTCAACACGCTCGTGACGCTGGCGGGCGCGGCAAGCGGCTGGCAGCGGAATCTGCAGTGGCTCGGGGCGCTCGTGGCCTCGCAGCCCGACTGCACCGGCTACCGGCTGATGCGAACCACCAGCACCGCCGCGCTCTGGAACCAGGGAGGGAATGTGAGTGCCGTCAGCATCCCGACGCTCGCTTCGGGCGCCGGCGGCAGCGCCGCGGCGAACCTCTCTTCGGTCGTGCGGGCGATCGCGGCGGGTGACCTCGTGCTGTTCGACGGTGGCGTCGATGGTGACGCGCTGGCAGTCGTGACCGCGAACGTCGATTCGCTGGCGATCGTCCCCAACCCAAACAACCCGAGCTCCGGCACCCCGGCCTCCACCGCCCAGCCGAACTTGATCATCGCCCAGACCCGGTTGGGCCTCGCGCTCGGGTTCTACAGCGCCTCGGCGCTGTCGCTGGCGACGGCGGCAACGCAGCCGGCCGGGTCGGTGACCGTGCGCTACGGCCTCAGCGAGGTGGGCACGATCATCGGCTTCCCACCGCCGACGATCTCGGGCCTCCCGGCGACCGTGCTCGCGCCCGCGGCATCAGCGCCCCAGGTCGATGCGATCGCGCTGCTGCAGGACGCCGCCGGGATCGGTGTCGAGGTGGCGGTCACAGGCGTCACCGTCAGCGGCGGCACTGCGGTCGTCACGCTTGCGGGCGGGGGTGCGCCGCGGGCGGCGATCACAACGCCGCTCGCCGTTCCGCTGTCGCTGCTGCTCGACGTCGTCAACGTGTCACGCGGCGCCACCGTGACCAACGAAGTGCTCGGCGGCGGCAATGCCGCAGTGGCCAACCAGGCCTTTACGCTTGCCAATTCCCCGCTCACGTACCTGGCCGGTGCGGGCGAACCGGTGAGCACGCTCGCGGTATACGTCGGCGGGATCCGCTGGCAGGAGGTCCCCGGCTTCTACGGCCAGGCCCCGAGCGCGCGCGTGTTCGTCGTCTCGCGGTCGAGCGACCAGACCGTCACGACCGTGACTTTTGGCGACGGCGTCAACGGCGCCAGGCTGCCGTCGGGCAGCGGCAACGTGCTCGCGACCTATCGGTACGGATCGGGCGCTGCCAGCCCGCCCGCGGGGCACCTGACGACGATCAACCAGCCGCAGCCGAACCTGGCGTCGATCCAGAACCCGGTCGCGGTGTCCGGCGGCGCCGACCCGCAGACCCGCGACGCCGTTCGCACCGACGCGCCCCGGAGCGTCTCCACGCTCGGACGGGCGATCTCTGCGACCGACTACGAGCTGATCGCCGCGCGCGCGCCGGGCGTCGCCCGCGCCACCGCCTACTGGACGTTCGACGGAGCCCAGCAACGCACGCTCGTGACGGTCTACGTCGGCGACGACGAAGCGGCGGTCGCGTCGGCCGGCGGCGCGCTGGCCACAGCCGAGGACCCGAGCCGGCCGATCTCGGTGCTGGCGGCGACCGCGAACGAGATCGGTCTTTCCGCCAATTTGGTGATATCCGCGAGCAGCGACCCGGCAACCGTAGTAGCCGCAGCCATGGCGGCGATCACCGACCCCTTCGCGGGCCTCTTCAGCCCCGCCGGCTTGGGGATCGGCGACCTGCTCTATCGCAGCGCCGTGTCTGCCGCGCTGATGGTCCCCGGCGTGATCGCCGTCCATCAGCTGCTGGTGCGCTCGAGCGAAGCCGAGGTGTTCGATCCGGGAGTCGGCGGGTTCTTCGTGCTGGTGCCCGGAGACGTCGCGATCGAGGTGGCGGCTGAGAATGGCTGACATCGACGACGGCTACGAGACCTACTACGCCGAGCGCCTGTGGCAGCTGCTCCCGGCGGTGTACCGAACCGCGGACACCGACGTCCCGGGCGCCGACGGGCCGCTGCGCGAGCTGCTCAACAGGATCGCCGCGCAGGTGGCGGTCGTCCGGCGCAGCATCGACCAGCTGTGGGCCGATCAGTCGGTCGAGACCTGCGACGACTGGGTCGTGCCGTACATCGGCGACCTAGTGGGCGCGAACCTCGTCAATAACCTCGACCCGCGCGGCCAGCGCCTCGACGTCGCCAAGACGATCCACTACCGCAGGCGCAAGGGAACTGTCCGGATCCTCGAGGAGCTTGCGCTCGACGTCACCGGTTGGACGGCCGTCGCCGTCGAGGCGTTCCGGCGCCTGGGCCGCACCCGCCACGGCCTCGATCCGGCCCTCGGGCCGGCGGCCTTCCCGAGCGCGAGCCCCACCGACGTCGCCGCGCTGCTGCAGACCGAGGGCCTGTTGGGCCTTCTGACCGAGACGCCCGCGGGCGGCTTCGCCGACCTGCGATCTGTGCACGGCGCCACGCTCGCGAACAGCGCCTTCGACGAGAGCTTCCATGCGGCCGACTTCCGGCGCGGTGAGCGAGCGCTCGGCCACTTCGCGATCCCCAAGCTGCTCGTGTTCGTGTGGCGCCTGCGCAGCTTCCCGGTCGTCGCTGGGACGCCGATCGCCGTCGCGGGCCAAGCCGACGAGTGGGTATTCGACCCGACCGGCCGAGAGGTGCCGCTGTTCCTTGCGCCCCCGGCGCCGAGCGACGACTTCTCAGACGACTGGGCGCCGGCGCGCGAGTGGCAGGTTCCCGGCCCGCTGAGCGACTCGCTGGAGAAGGCGATCGACGACACCGGCAAATCGCCCCCGCTGCCGCCGCGCTCTCCCTATCCCGACACTGACGTTGGACCGCGCTACAGCCTCGGCGGCGGCGCTGCGCCGGCGGCGATCTGGCCCGAGCGCGGCAGGTTTGCGACCAGCACCGCGCCCACGCAGCCGTTCACCGTCGACTACCAGTACGGGTTCTCCTCGACGATCGGCGCGGGGCCCTACGACCGCGACCTGCTCAGCGACCGCCCGGCCGTCGTGGGCGACGAGACAACGGTGACGGGCTCGACCGGGCTGGACACGGCGCTGGGCGGCGCCGGCGCCACCGCGACGGTGACGATCGCCGACTCGTTGACCTACACGGCACTCGGTACCGCCGTCGGCCCGATCACGTCGCTGCTCGTGCGCGCCGGCCCTAACGCACGCCCGGTACTGCGACCGGCGGTCCCCGCGCAGGATTGGGTGTTCACCGGCGGCCCGGGAGCGCGGCTCGTGCTCGACGGCCTGACGGTCTCCGGGTGCGACATCGTCCTGCGTGGCACGTTCGACACGGTGCGGATCACCGCCTGCACGGTCGATCCGGGAACCGCCGCGCCGGGCTCGCCGCCGTTGGCGAGGGCGGTCGACGGCAGGACGCTCACGCCCGGCAGGATCTTCGTCGAGCCTGACCCGAGCGCTGCCGGCGCGCCCGGGATCGGCCGGCTGCAGGTTGACCACTGCATCCTCGGCCCGATCCGGACACGGCTCGGGGGTTCAGTCCAGGCGCTCACGATCAGCGACAGCGTCGTTCAGGGCCTGCCGGCGAGCAGCGGCACGGTGATTTTCGACCCGCTGGCGCTGGCCGAGGGTCTGCTCTCCGGCCGTCCCTCGCCGAGCTCCAGCGCGCCGGCCTACCCCCTGTCGGCCGCGCTGCTCGCCGCCAGCCCCCAGCTCGCGACCGCACTGGAGGCCTATCTGGCGCAGACGCCGGCCGAGCAGGCCAGCGGCCTGCCGCTCGCGGTCCTCAACGCGCTCGACACGCTGATCGTCGGACCGTCGATCTACAACGAGGCGCTGTTTGACACGGTCGACCTCAGCCCCGGCGTGCTCGCGCTCGCCAAGGCGCGGATGCTCGACGACCGCGACCGGGCGAGGTTGAACCGAGGGCTGCTGCAGGACGCCTTCCCGCTGGCGCTCGGCGTGGCCGCGCTGGCGGTCGCGGACGCGACTGTGCAGCTCGAGCGCGTCACGGTGCTCGGACGCATCGCCGCCCAGCGGCTGTCGTGCAGCGACTCGATCATGCGCGACTTCGCCGCGGTCAACGACGCCCAGGACGGTTGTGTGCGCTTCAGCGCATACGCAAGCGGCAGCGTCATCGCCAGCCCCTACGAGTCGGTGCCGATCCCTGCGCACGCGCCTCTGTTCACCAGCGACTCATTCGGTCGCCCCGGATACGCGCAGCTGCTCGACAGCGCGGACGCGTCGATCGTCGCCGGCGGCGGCGGATCCATCTCGTCGGGGGCCGAGAACGGCTCGGAGATGGGCGCGTTCTGCGCCGACCTGAACCCGCTCAAGGAGCAGGGACTGCTTGTCAAATACACCGAGTACATGCCGCTCGGGCTAGCGCCCGTGATCGTCCATGTCACATGATCATCGCCCGCCCCCGGGCGAGAGAGGGGAAAGGCCATGGCCAGCGACCGCGCACGAGTGACATACGACCCGACCCGCAAGTGGCGCGGGCTGATCGCACAGCAGGGTCGCGTGACCCTCGAGGCGGACTTCAACGAGGCGGCGGCGATCGATGATGACCGCGACCGGCGGTTGACGCTCGACTTCGTGGGTCCGATCGGCACACCCGCGATCCCTGCCCCCGGCTACATCGTGACCGCGGTTTCACGGGGCGCCGCCCCTGCGCCGGCCCCCGCGCCAGCGCCGGCCCCCGCGCCAGCGCCGGTGCCAGGCGCCCTTCCGGGCGATCTCAACATCGGCTCGGGCAGCTTGTACGTCGGTGGCGAGCGGCTGGAGCTCGACGGCCCGATCACGTACAGCAGGCAGCCGGAGTGGCTTGACTACTCCAGCTACGGGCCGCTCTGGGTGCCCCCGGCAGTGCCGCAAAGTCAGTACGAGCTCGTCTACCTGCTCGCGTTCGAACAGGACGTGTCGGCGGTCGAGGACCCGGCGCTCGCCGACATCGCCCTCGGCGGCCCGGACACGATGCAGCGCCTGCGCATCATCCAACGCTTCCTGCGCCAGGCGCTTCCGGCCCTCCCCACCTCCCCCACGACCTCCACGACGTCTGCGCCGACCATCCACCCGGCCGCCTGGTGGACTACGGTCGCCGAGACCGCCCCGGATGGCGTGTACCTCGGCCTGACGCTCGATCAACGATCGATGCTGCTGCAGTCGAGCACGACGCTCCGGGTCTCATTCGCCGACACAACGAGTCCGGCCCCGACTCCCGCCCGACCGGGAACCACGACCGGCTACCTGGGGGCCGAGAACCAGCTCATCCGAGTTCTCGTCAGCGGCGTCGAGGGCAACGCGCCAACGGTTGTATGGGGCTTCGACGACGCCTCCTTCCTGTACCGGGTGAAGGCGGCGAGCTATGACGCGAGCACCCAGACCACCACACTCACGCTCGCCAACGCCCCGGTCGACGCCAACCACTACCCCGTCGCAGGCCAGGCGGTGGAGCTGCTGCGCGATGCCGTGGCGCTCACCCCGGCTGACTACATCGCCTCGGCCATGGGCGTCGTCATGAGCGTGACGACGGCCTACGACTCATCGACGATGACGCTCGCCGTGGAAGGCTCTCCTGGGCCCGATTACCTCCCTCCCTCGGTCCCCGCGCCAACGGGCCCCACGGTGACAGCCATCACCCCGGCAGTCGGGGTGCCCGCCGGCGGCACGCCCGTGATGCTGACGGGCAGCGGTTTCACCGGAGCGACCGCGGTCAACTTCGGCACCAGCGCGGGAACCGGTCTGCTGGTCCAGAGCGACACGCAGCTGACCGTGATCAGCCCGGCGTCGGCCGGAGCGGTGGAGGTGACAGTCGTCACACCGCAGGGCATCTCACCCGCCTCGAGCGCGATTCAGTTCCACTACGTCCAGCCGGGAACGCCGGCGCTGACAGGAGTGCAGCCGGCGAGCGGCGGGCTGTCGGGGGGCACCCAGGTGACGCTGAGCGGCTCCGGCTTCACCGGCGCAACCGCCGTCAAGTTCGGCGCGAACGCGGGCGTCGGCCTGGTGATCGAGAGTGATACTCAGCTAACCGTGCTCACACCGCCGGGCACCGCCGGAGCGGTCGAGGTTACGGTCGTCACGGCAGCGGGCGACGCCCAGTCCCAGTTCACCTACACGGCGAGCTCCCCGCCCCAGGTCACCGGCATCAGCCCGGCGAGCGGCGGCCCCGCGGGCGGAACGCGGGTGACCGTCACCGGCAGCGGCTTCACGAGTGGCCCTGCGGCTCAAACGACCGTCGACTTCGGGGCCAACAACCCCGGCTCGGAGCTGTCGATCGTAAGTGACACACAGCTCACTGTGACCAGCCCGCGTCAGCCTCAGCCGGCGACGGGCGCCCCGGTGGATGTGATCGTGGCCACGGCCGCCGGCAGCTCGCCCCCCGT
>Ga0335081_10019619_pt1 | contig 10933 bp, 12 predicted proteins | sample Lox_Sample_35_FD_206713 | JGI IMG/M metagenome (GOLD analysis project Ga0335081, IMG submission 206713) | Soil microbial communities from Loxahatchee National Wildlife Refuge, Florida, United States - Lox_Sample_3.5 | ecosystem: Environmental > Terrestrial > Soil > Wetlands | place: USA...
CTCTGAAAGATGTCGTGCGCACGCGCATGTTCGTGATCAACGTTGCAGATTGGGAGAAAATCGCCAAAGCGCACGGCGAATTTTTCGGCCAGATACGTCCCGCGACTTCCATGATTCAGATCAGCGCGCTTATCTCGGCGGAGATGCTAATCGAGATCGAAGCGGACGCGGTGGTTGGCGAATAGCACCGCCCACAAACTCTTGGCGGAGGAAAGGAGCATCGCGAAACAGACAATGAGTCAGATCATAACTCTGGCCGTGCTCGCTATGTTTCTCGTTTGTTCGGGAAATGCGCAACAATCGAGGGTTGCGCCGTCGAGTATTACACCGAAAGAGACCGTCACGGTCATTCGCGCCGGGACTTTGATTGACGGTCAATCCGGCACAGCGCGCCGCAATCAAACGATTATCATCCGCGGCAATCGCATTGAAAGTGTCTCAGCGGATTCATCGGTCCCGCCAGGCGCCAACGTCATTGACCTTTACCATGCCACGGTTTTGCCGGGTTTGATTGATTCGCACACTCACATTTTCTTGCAGGGCGAAGATCCGGCCGAAGGCGGCTATGACGCCAACATCCTGAAATATCCGCTTTCTTTCCGCGCGGCGCGGGCTACGGTCGCCGCCCGTCGCGCTCTGGAACAGGGCTTTACGACGCTCCGCGACGTGGAGACCGAAGGCGCAGGATACGGTGACGTCGGGATCAAGGAAGCGATCGAAGGCGGTTACATTCCCGGGCCGCGGCTGTTCGTCGCCACGCGGGCGATTTCGACCACCGGCGGTTACCAACTCGAAGGCTACGCGCCCGAATTAGATATGCCCAAAGGTGTGCAGATCGTGGATGGCCCGGTCGAAGCGCGTAAAGCGGCCCGCGAGCAACTCGATCACGGTGCCGACTGGATTAAGGTGTACATGACCCATCGTTCATGGGTGGGCAAGCATGGCGAGTTGGTTTCGCAACCCACGTTGACCCTCGAAGAGCTGAAGGCGATTGTTGATGAGACTCACGGCTGGGACAGGAAAGTTGCATGCCACGTTTATGGCGGAATTGGCCTGCGCCGGGCACTCGACGGCGGTTGCGACTCCATCGAGCACGGGCTCGATCTCGATGATGCCGCTATCGCACAAATGCTGAGACAGGGGACCTGGTATGTCCCGACGCTCAGCGTCTATTACTACGACTGGGCGAGGGCGGACACGCCCGACGGTCAGCGCGATCGCCTGCGCGCGTCGCTGCATGAGAAATCTTTCCGCAAGGCGCTCCACGCGGGGGTGAAGATCGCCTTTGGCACAGACATGGGGGGCATCCCGTGGACCGACCCCATCGCGCAGGAATTTGGCCGCATGGTGGAGTTCGGCATGTCGCCGATGCAGGCCATCCAGAGCGCGACCTCGCGCGCGGCCGAACTGCTCGACATGCAGGGGGAGATTGGCGTGGTTGCCCCTCGCGCGTACGCCGACGTAATTGCCGTCAGCGCCGATCCGCTGACTGATGTCGGCGCGCTCAAGAGCGTGGGCTTCGTCATGAAAGATGGGAAAATCTTTAAGAACGAGATCAAATGAACGTCAATGTGGGGCCCCTCCTGAGTCCGAACGCTCCCAATCAAATTTTTTATCAGCAATTGTCTTGACAGCGCCTCTGCACAAGGCATAATGCGGAATCCTGTGGCCATTGTTGCGGCGCCGGCCCGATACTGCCCAGACTTCAATCGTTGGCGCAGGCCGCATGGCAAGAGCGTGAGCGTGAAGGAGTCCCTATGAGCATTCTTGAATTGTGCGATCCCGAGGCCGCCACCGTTCGGATTGAGGCAACGGTTGCCGAAGCGGTGCGCAACATGCTGGATCACCACGTGGGCGCCGTGGCGGTGGTGGACAGCGAGCGCCGCGTCGCCGGCATCTTCAGCGAGCGCGACGTGCTGCGCAAGCTCGCGCTCAGCGGCCGCAACCCGGAACAAACGCCGGTGCGCGAGATGATGACCACTCCAGTTGAGCTCGGCACCTCAGAGATCAGCCCCGGCGAAGCGCTTACTACCATGGTCGAGCGTCACTTTCGCCATTTGCCTATCGTGGATGGCGAAGGCAAGCTGCTGGGAGTGCTCTCAATCCGTAATGTGCTCGAATCCTGCGTCGAGGACCTGAGCCGCGAACTGGATGCGCTTGAGCAATACGTCGCCAACGACGGGCCCGGAGGATAAGCCGCACTCAATGGTGACTTAAGAGTGGCAGCGCTGACCGAGGTGGTTACGCTGCCACTTTCATCTGCGGGCTTTGCGCGTAGAATACAGAGGCGCATGCTCGACTCGCCCGCCCTTCTTCCCCGAACTTTGGCCGTAGTTCGCATCCTCACCGCTGGATTCTTTCTGCTTTTTGGGCAATACAAAATTTTCGGCTCTGAGTTCGCGCATGGCGGTTTTCAGCAATACCTCCAGGGTTTTATAGAAAATAGTGCGGTTAGCTTCTATCAGCCCTTTCTGGCAGACCTGATTCTTCCCCACGCGGTGTTTTTTGCCTACCTCGTTGGGGCGGTGGAAATGTTCATAGGCGTGTGCCTGCTACTGGGTCTGTGGGTGCGGGTAGCGTCAATCGTCGGCGTGTTGCACATGATCAGCCTGACCCTGGCCACGTGGTGGGAGCCGGGCCACAACATTCCCGTGTGGCGCTACTTTGGCGCCGAACTCGATCACCTGCCGCTGCTGCTTTTGTTCGTGATTTTTCTGGTTTCGGATGCAGGTCAGGAGTGGGGACTGGATGGTTGGCTGCGCCGCCGCTGATGGAATCCCGCTTGTGCACAATCTACCTGAAGAAAAGGAATTCAAGATGATCCGCAAGCTCGCAAACGCTTTGCTTCTCATTCCGGACGTCACTACGCTTGAGCACGTGAAGTTTGTGATGAAGGGCGGTGAGGTCGTGAAGAACGAGTATTAGCGTGCGTGTTCGTCGCCATCTGGAAAATCACGCTTCCAGGCGAAAAGGCCGGTTCCGGAACCGGCCTTGGCAAAACTCTGAGTTCGTTTGGATCCTGTATCCGTGGCCTACTTCTTGGGGGCGATTGCGTCCTTCACGGCCTTCGCCAGATAGAACTTCGCCGTGGTTTTGGCCTTGATCTGGATGGGCTCGCCGGTCTGCGGATTGCGCCCCGTGCGCGCTTTGCGGTGGACCTTCTTCAAACGTCCAAGACCCGGAACAACGAATATCCCGTTCTTCTTGGTCTCTTTGATTGCTGTGTCCGCCAGGTTCTCGAGAAACGCTGCCGCGGTCTTGTTGGGAATTTCTGTTTTCTCGGCGAGGTGACGAACCAGTTGTGTCTTGGTGAAGCCTGCTGCCATGAATCCTCCTATTGGGCACCTATTGATTTTGCTGATGGGCGTTATCTTACACTTTGCTTCTGTGGAAAAACACTGAATAACCCGCATTTTATGCGGATTTTTTGTAGGCGGCAGCTAGGGAAGCCAGCAAAGACGCGCCTTCTGAAACATTCCGTTCCCTAATTGGGCTTCAAATCGGGATTCCCGCACTCGGCCGACCCAAGGCCAGGGCACGGCATCGCGTGTCATAATGCTCGCGGAGATTTTCGTTGGCCTGCGTAATCTGCGAAAAACGCAAAGAAAAGCGCTTCTGCCCGGCCGTGCATGGCCGCATTTGCCCGCAATGCTGCGGCGAGCAGCGCGAGGTCACGCTCGACTGCCCGAGCGACTGCATTTATCTGCTGCAGGCGCGCGAGCACGAAAAGCCCCGCCCATTGCAGGATTTGCAGCAGAGCGAATTGTTTCCACGCGTCGAAATCGGCGACTCGTTTCCTTACGAACACGAGCATCTGATCGTCGGTTTGAGCTTCGCGCTGGCCAGGCGCGTCCGAGCGGACCGGACCCTGAACGACGGCGACCTAATCTCGGGTCTCACAGCTCTGGCGAAAAGCTATGAGACTCTGGTGAACTCCGGATTGCACTATGAAACCCCGAACGCAAACCCTCGCCAGCAGTTGGTAGGCGCGGAGATCCACACCATGCTCAAGGAATATCGCGAGACTGAGCATAAGCACCTGGGCTATACGCGACTGCGCGATTCAGACGTGCTGCGAGCGCTGGTATTTCTGTTGCGCATGGGCTACGCTCGAACTTCAGGGCGTCTCAAATCCCGCGCCTTTGTTGACTTTCTGCTGGCGCAGTTCCCGGAAAAACAGCCGGCAATCGCGGCTTCCGAAGAAGCCAGCAGAATCATCGTGCCATGAGACGATTGCTGGCGGGAACACCAGCCCCTCGCAACTGCACCTGCCTTCCTGGAATCAAGCGGCTAATGCTTGTTCAGCTTTCTTACCGCTTGGCCCGCCGGCAGAGCATCACGCAGCTCGCGAATGGTGCGTTTGAATACAGGGTGCCGCACCTCCGGCGCAATTTCCGCCAGCGGCTCGAGGACGAATCGGCGTTTGTGCAGCCCCGGATGCGGGATGGTCAGGCCCTTCGCTTCTACGATCGAGTTGCCCAAGAGAAGAATGTCCAGGTCAATCGTGCGCGGGCCTTTTTCTTGCGTACGGCGGCGCCCCATCTGCCGCTCCAGGTTGAGCACGCCGGCCAGCATCTGCTTGGGCATTTTCTCGGTCTCGATCTTGACCGCACAATTTAGGAACCATGGCTGCCCCGCCACTTCAACCGGCTCGGTCTCGTAGAAGGAAGAAACCGCTTTGACTTCGCCCAGCTCCGCCAAATGCGCGATGGCCCGTTTCAAATAGCCTTCACGGTCCCCCAGATTCGATCCCAGCGAGAGATAGACGATTTTGCGCATCGCTCGTTTCGTCCGCTGTTTCCGCCGCAAAACTGAAATTCAAAATCCAAACGGAGCTTCGGCCAAAATTGCATCTGTCCGAATTTCAGCCCTCAATTACTTCGGTCACTTTCAGGCCGGAAATACGCAGACTACCATCAAACTGCCATGGGTCTCGAATCGCTTCTGCTGAGCCGCGACCAGCAATGCATTGCCGTGTTGCGGTCCACGCTGGAGAAGCTTTCGATTCGACTCGAGGTCTGCCGCGGGGCACGCTCCGGCCACGAGATTCTCTGCTCCGAGAAATTTGACGCGGTGATCATTGATTGCGATGACCTGGAGGGTGGACTGGAAACCCTGCAGGACCTGCGCAAAACGCCCAGCAACAAGAATTCGGTGGCTTTTGCCATTTTGAACGGAAAGAGCACTACCACGCGCCAGGCCTTTGAAATGGGCGCAAATTTCGTACTGCAGAAGCCCGTTTCCCCCATCAATGCCATGCGCTGTTTCAGCGCTGCGTTTGGCCTGATGGAGCGCGAGCAGCGCCGCTATTTCCGCCAGCCCGTCCAACTGCCGGCCACGGTTACCTTTGGCAGCGGCCAGCCCTTCAAAGTTACGGCCACCAATGTCAGCGATGGCGGTATGGCCATCTCATTCCGCGGTAAGCTGCCCAAAGGCAGGCTCTCCATGGTCAGCTTCACCTTGCCGGGAATGTCCGGCCCGATGGAGCCCAAAGCAGACCTGGCCTGGGTGGACGACAGTCATCGCGCCGGCCTGCGCTTCCGGGACATGCCCACCAGTTCGCGCCAGCAACTGGAAAAGTGGATCTCCGAGCAGAAGTCGAAGGCTGCCGCCGCCCCGGTTGAGGAGTCTTCAACGGCCGGCCCGGTTCCCTGCGTGGCTGGAGAGTGAACCCAGTTTGCGACTTGCCCTACCCGCAGCTTCTTAGCATGCTGGATGGTAAATCCCAGGTGAAGGTATTCCATGCTATCCATTCATGAGAAGATTGACCGCGCCGAGCGCTTGCTGCGGATGTTGGAACAGGATGCGCCGCGCTTAGCAGCTCGTGTCGCTGAACTCACGCCGGAGCGCCAGAAGTCGGTCAAAAGCTACGCCGCCCAACTGACCGCACACACACGCGCTGAATTGGAAAAGTTGTTGCAGGAGCGCTCACTCACCGCCGTGGAATACGGCGCCTTTGAGGCTGCGGATTAAGCCGTCTGGCTGGCAGTCAGACTAGCCACTGGCGCCTGGCTTTCGGCTTCTTCTTCCACTGTGGTCTCTTCCCACAGCGTCCGGTCGCGCAGCAGGCGGGAAACCAGAGCGGTGTGCATGGCGTGGCCGGCGCGATCCGCCACCACGCTGCCCAGAATCTGCTTGCCCAGCAGGGCCAGATCGCCGATCAAATCCAGTACTTTGTGGCGGACGAATTCATCCGGAAAGCGCAGCGGCGGATTTTCCAGTCCATCTTTCGTCAGCACGATGCAATTCTCCCGCGAAGCCCCGCGGATTAATCCCATATTGCGCATCGCTTGCTCATCCTGGCGCGAGCCAAAGGTGCGGGCCGGCGCTATCTCCCGCAGGTAGTTTCCATCCGACAAATCCACGCGGAAAGTCTCCTTCCCGATCAGCGGATGGGGGAAGTTGATTTTGTACGAAACTGAGTAGCTCTCTGCCGGATAAACCGCAATGAACTTGTCGCCGTCGCGTAGCTCTAACTCCCGCCGGATTCGGAGATAGGAGCGCTCCCTCCGCTGTCGCCGAACACCCGATTTTTGAATGGCTTCCACGAATGGCCGCGCGCTGCCATCCAGGATCGGCAATTCCAAATTATCGAGCTCAACGATAGCGTTATCAATACCGCACCCTATGAAAGCAGAAAGCACGTGCTCGGTGGTCGAAATCAGCACGCCTTGTTTCATCAGGCTGGTGGCGTAGCTGACGCGCGCCACGTTGCGGCCAATGGCGGGAACCTCAAAGTCGTCGAGGTCAGTACGCCGAAAAACAATTCCCGAACCGGCCGCAGCGGGCAGAATGCGAATGTGAACCGGCGCGCCGCTGTGCAGGCCGATGCCGTTGAACTCCGCTATTGTGCGAATTGTCTGTTCGCGCATCAAGCAGCTATGTGGGTTTAGATGAATAGTTTACGGCTTATGTGGGGAATCTGTATGTGGCAAATCAGCCACACTGAGTGGCAGATTTGCAGGCAATGCGAGGCGCCTAGTAGCAAATGGCAGATAACATGAGGTTTATGTAGCCTCAACCTGGCATCACGACAATTACGTCACGGTTGCTTCGGGGTGTATGTCACCTGCACATCGAACTTCGAGTCAGGAATCTGCTGGTTGTAGCTGACCGAGTTCAGAAATCTCTGGTTCGACATGTCGCCGTTGTAGAACCGGGTGATGCTGAATGGCGTCATAATACCCTGCACTGGCCGGTAGTTGTCGTAGATTTCGTCCTCGGTATTGCGAAGCTGGTCGGTGGGATCGCGCCAGGAGTAAGTCTTTTTCAGTGGCAAGTGCGTGCTGCTGTCAATCGCGAGGGTCACGCCCTGATTTTTCGCGTTCAGAATGGTCACTTGCTCGGCCGGCTTTTCGGCGGCGACGGTCGCTCCATCATAGAAAAGGGCCACGCCGGGCTCGTTGATCCAGCGGCGCAGCACCCACTCCAGCGAAAATTGCCGGCGACGGAGGTAATCCACCACGTCTTTTGGCTCTTGAAAGCGCGTCCCTTTGTAGGTGATTTCATAACCCTTATCGCCGTTGTAAACGTACGCGACATCGCGCTTTTTGGTCAGTTCGATGCGGTCTTTGTCCGGGAACCTGTAAAACCGGAAATATAGCACTCCAATGCTGTTGGGGCGTCCCAGGTGGAAGCTGTAAGTGCGGCCCTCCTGAGTCATTTCCTCAATGTTGAGCCACGCCTGGCCGCCCATCGCCTGGATGGCCTGGTCGAGCAGCGTCCTGGCCTTGCGGACGTTATCCTGATCTACGGGAATATCCTGCGCCGCAGCAAATGGCCGCCCGGTTTGCGCCGAGAGCAGGACTCCCAGGAGTAAAACGGATTTCAGGAACTTCATGCCTTCCCTGTAGTTAGACGCCAAGTAAGCGATCCTGGCTGCCCGGTCGGACATCATTCGAAGTCGGCATTCACCCCACTAGAACGGCGCCGCCATTCACGTTGAAGATCTCTCCCGTAATAAATCCGGCATATTCGGTGCACAGGAAGAGGATCGGTGCCGCGATTTCCTCCGGCTTGGCCACGCGGCCGAGGGGGATCTTGGCCAGGACCGCAGAGCGAGTCTTTGGATCGCGAAGTACCGGAGCAGACATATCTGTGTTCACCCATCCCGGCGCGACGCAATTCACATAAATTCCATCGGGCGCGAGCTCGGTTGAGAGGCCTTTGACCATGCTGATAATTGCGCCTTTGGTCGCGGCGTAGTCGCAATGAAACGCTTCACCACGCTGTCCCGCGGTCGAACTGACCAGCACGATGTGGCCGGCAGCCTTCTGTTTTTTTTGTTTTTTCATCTGTGCGACGGAATGTTTGACCAGAGCAAACACGCTGTCCAGATTGACCGCCACCGTTCCTCGCCACTGCGCTTCGGACATCTGGTCCACGGCCACGTCATCCGGCGGCCAGATTCCGTGATTGACCACCAGCACATCGAGCCGGCCAAAGCGGCGGACGGCCGCAGCAACTAGTTCACCGGCGCTTTCAGTGCCTGCCAGATTGCAGGCCATGGCAGCGCAGCGCTCCGCACCAAGTTGCTTGACGATTTTTTCCGCTGGCGCTTTCGCCTTCTCGTAGCTGAAAAAAACCTGCGCCCCCGCATCCACGAACAGACGAACCACAGCAGCGCCTATGCCACGCGAGCCGCCGGTGACCAGCGCGACCTTGCCCGCCAGAGAAAGATGCATGAAAGCTAGTGTCAGGGTTCACTGCAAAGGAATGCAAGCTGATAGGCGATGATGGGCCGGCGATGAAACCGTCCTCTTAATTTGCGCTCTGGGTCTTCTCGGCTTTCAATTCGCGGCGCAGAATCCGCACCAGCATGCCGTCATAACGGACTCCGCTCAGCTTCTCCAATTCGCCCAGCGCCTGCTCACTGGTCTTGGCGGAGGAAAACGACCGGTCCGTGGTCATATTGACGTAAGCATCGGCGATTGCCAGAATTCTCGCCCACAGGGGAATCTGTTCCCCGCGTAGACCCGCCGGATAGCCGGTTCCATCCACGGCTTCGTGATGGTGCTCTACGGCTTTGCGCAGGGTTTCGCTCCCCGGCAATGTCGCCAGGATTTCCGCGCTCACCCGGGCATGCAGCTTGACCAGATAATATTCATCTTCGGTGAGCGGCCCCGGCTTGTTCAGGATGCGCTCCGGCACGAAGATCTTCCCGGCATCGTGCACCCGGCCTGCGTAGGCCAGATCGCGCACTTCTTCTGGCGGCAGGCCGAGCGCCCGCGCGATAATCTCGCTGTACCGCGCCACCATCTCGCCATGCCCGGAGGCGTGGATCTCTCTCGCTTCCGCCGAGCGCGTGAGCGCCTCGATCGCTTCCCGCAGGACCTCGGGATTGCACTCGCCTTCCTTCTCGCTGCAGAGCTTTTGCAGCGTCGTCGTCAGCTCTTCCAGATGTTCCGGCCCGGTGTGCTCCCGTTGCAGAAATCCTTCCACGTACGCCAGCAATTGCCGTTGCAAAGCGACGCCTTCTTTTTCCGCGAACTCATGTGCAATCGAGACCCGGTCGCCACCCTCATGCTTGGATACGTACATGCCCGCATCGGCAACGTGAATGATGCTTTCGGCAGAAAACCCATGCACGGGGAAGGTCGCAACCCCAAAACTTCCCGTGATGTGGTGCTCGCTCAGCATGGGATCCGTCGCCAGCCACATGCGCAGGCGTTCGGCCAGCACTTGCGCCTGCTCCACTCCGGTTTCGGGCATCAGTAGGATGAATTCATCGCCGCCATAGCGCGCCACTACGTTCGATTGCCGGCATTTCTGTTCCAGCAAACGCCCCACACGCGCCAGCACCAGATCGCCTTCCAAATGGCCGTGCGTGTCGTTGACCGCTTTGAACTTATCCAGATCCATCAGCACCACAGAGAACGGCCGCTGCGAGCGCGACGCGCGTTTCCATTCCGAACTTAGCGATTCCCAGAAGAAACGCCGGGTCTTGATGCCCGTCAACCCATCGGTGATGGATTGCTGCTGCAGCTTCTGGAAGACGAACGAATTGTGCAGCGCCGTGGCCAGCAGGTCCGCGAGCGTGTTCAGGATCAGCACATCCTGCGGCGTGAATGCGTCTTCCTGCTCGCTCTCGATGTTCAGTACACCCATCATGGTGTCGCCGTAGGCGATTGGAATGCACAGCACCGCCCGCGATTGCGGCAGGATTCCCTGCAACGTGTTTTCGCCGGAGGTTTGCACCAACGCGCTTTCGCCGGTGCGCGCCACGCGGCCAATGATTCCCGCTCCCAAAGCAACCCGCTGCCCTCGCGCCTGCGCCTTGCTGCCGGCCTCGGCCCGGATTTCAATGTCCTTCGCCGCGTAATCCAGAATGCCGATACCGATGTGGTCGAAATGAAAGTTCTTCTGGATTTCGGCTACGATCTGCGTCAGCATTTGCTCCGAATCCTCGCTGGAGATAGCCGTCTTCGAAATGTTGTTGAGAAAGGCAAACTGCCGCGACCGCCGCTGTTCTTCCGCGAACAGCCGTGCATTTTCCACGGCCACCGAGACCTGCCCGGCCACCGTCTGCATGACCTGCAGATCTCGCTGCTCGAAGCGATACTCGCGCTCCACATCCATCGCCACCATCACGCCCACCGGTTGCCCGCCCAGGAAAATCGGCGCGGCGCAAAAACATTTCGCCGCCTGCGTCGCAACAGTCACTCCCAGCCTTTCTTGTGCGCGCTCTAAATCGGACCGGATCAGCAGCGGCTGGCCCGTACGAATCACATACTCGGTCAGGCTGTTGGTCGCTGCGCGCGACCGCTTCGGCTGCACCTCGCCTTTTACTACCTCAAGCTCGAAGCGGATGTTTTCGCCCTCCTGAAACGCGATGTAGAAGTCGCGATTCACGAAAATCTGCCCCAGCTCTTTTTGCACCGTGCGCAGGATTTCCTCCTGGTCCAGGCGCGAGCTGATGGCCTGCCCGATCTGC
>Ga0335081_10019623_pt1 | contig 10932 bp, 13 predicted proteins | sample Lox_Sample_35_FD_206713 | JGI IMG/M metagenome (GOLD analysis project Ga0335081, IMG submission 206713) | Soil microbial communities from Loxahatchee National Wildlife Refuge, Florida, United States - Lox_Sample_3.5 | ecosystem: Environmental > Terrestrial > Soil > Wetlands | place: USA...
CGTGCACATCGGTAGCTGGAACCAAATACCGCATCGTCGTTTCGAGCGATTTGTGCCCCATCCAATGCTGCACGGTGCGAACGTCGAAGCCTTGTCGAAGCATACGGGTCGCGTACGTGGAGCGAAAGGTCTTGAGATCGAATTTCTCTGGATCCAGGCCCGCACGCTTCGCGACGGCCTTGCAGCGATCGAGCATGTGCTGCTCCCGATTTCCAGTGGGCGAGGGAAATACAAACTCGCACTTTGGCCGGCGTGTGTGCTTCTGGAGTTCGGCAATGAGTTCTGCGGGAGCGGGGATTTCGCGCTCTTCGCAACGCTTCGGATAAAACCCGAGATCTGGCTTGGCCGTTACCCGCACAGTCTGCAACTGAAGATTTATGTCGCTCCAGAACAGATACATCACCTCCTGCTCCCGGAATCCCGTCAGCAGGAAAGTCGAGAACAGCACACGCTCTGAATCGTAGCAGGCTTCGAAGAACTGCCCCAGGTCGTCTTCTCGATATTCCTTGGGAAGGGATGTGACGCGCTCGGGCAGCTGCAACTCACGAGTGATGCCGCTCCTTCCGTGACGCTTCAGGAACTGCGCGACGATCACGGCGTTGTGAAGAACAGTATTGGCCCCTAGCTTGTGATCCCGTTTGAGCGCCACGACGAAGCGCGTCAGATCGTCACCGGAGATCGCGTCGATTGAAGTAATATCGCGGAAGAACTCACCGAAGCGGTTGAGCACGGCCTCGTACTTACGATGGGTGTTGTGCTTTTTTAGAGCGTCGATTTGCTCCAAGTATTTGGTAATCGCGACGTGGAGCGGCTGTTTCTTGGCTGTTTCCCCGGCGGCTTCAAAGCCTGGTACGCCAAGCTTGCGGCCCTCTAGTTCATGACGCTTGCGCCGCTGTGCCTCCAGTGCCTGAGCCGTGGTTACGCCGGCGCTCGAACGGCGCCGTGTCCCGCCCATATACCACTCGACGTAATAGCGTCCGTCGGGAAGCGCGTTCCAATCGTAGTTGCCCTTAGAATTTCGAGGGATAGAAAGCATTTTCCATCGGCCGTCAGATTTGATGCGTTTGACGATGTTGACCCGGGACACAATTTCTCACCTGCAATCCGCATCTCACGGACAGCAGGAAAGACAGCAAATGGATGGAAGTTGCAGAAAACAAAGAGAGTGGGTAGAAGCTGGCATTCTACCACTGAATTACTCCCGCGCTCTTTTATTATCAAACAATTGCAACCTTCACGCTAAGGGCAGAACGCTATCTTGAACGCTATTGTATCATCAACCGCTCTAATTCGTAGCGCTGCCGGAGAAAGGAAAGGGCGCTTTCTACGACATACGGCAGCAAACCGATAGACTCCGTGACCACCTGCTCTATTTGGTGCGGCGATGTCGTGCAGTCCGAACCGAGTGCCTGCAGCCAGGACATAGAGTGTTAAGCTGACTCTAACCTACTCACCGGACGAAAAATTCTCGCTCAAAAGCAACTTTCGGGGAAAGCACTGGCGGGGATCACATCCCATGACGCCGACGGCTTTTGTGGCGGGGAGTAAACGATTTGGAGTTCCGGGGACGCGGATTCGCAGGCATCTCGATCACCACGGCCGTATGTTTCTGTTCTCGTGGAATCTCGTTCGATACTTCGCGCCGGAGCAGTTTCGTCTTGATGGTGCGCTCGATGCGAACCACTTCCGCGCGCTCGGTGCGGGTCGCGAACGTTGATGCCGTCCCGCTCGCTCCTCCGCGTCCAGTGCGGCCCACCCTGTGGATGAAATCCTCGGGGACTTGGGGCAGATCGTAGTTCACCACATGCGCGATTCCTTCGACGTGGATGCCGCGCGCCGCGATATCCGTGGCCACCAAAACGCGATACGAGCGGTCTTGAAAGCCTCGTAAAGCCTGATTTCGCTGATTCTGCGTACGATCACCGTGAATCGCTGCGGCCTTCAATCCTTCCCGCGAAAGCTTCTTCGCCAGCCGATCCGCTCCGCGTTTGGTGCGCGCAAAGACGAGAAAAGAACCCTTCTCCTGGCGTAACATGGAGGCGAGCAGACCCAGTTTGCGATCTTGTTCAACCTCATACACGTGCAGTTCCACTTTGTCGATTGGGGTGGTGGTCGACCCGACGCTGACCCGCACGGCGTTACGGACATGCTTCTCTACGAGGTGCTTTACGGAGCTCTCAATCGTCGCGGAAAACAACAGCGTCTGTCGTTCCACCGGCATGGCAGCCATCAGCTTTTCGATTACCGGCAGGAAGCCCATATCGAGCATCCGGTCAGCTTCATCTAGAACGAGAATCTGAACACGCCGAAGATTGATCAGTTTGCGCCCTAGGAAGTCGAACATTCTGCCGGGGGTTGCCACCAGAACCTGCGCGCCTTTACGAATCGTTTGCAGCTGCTGCTGCTCATTCAGGCCGCCGACGCAGATCGCGGCATCAACCCGGGAGCCAAGGGCGATCTTGGCGAACGTTTCATGGATCTGAATGGCGAGTTCGCGCGTCGGGGCGAGCACGACCGCGCGAATACCCGCCGGAGCGGGGCTCTCCGCCAGGCGCTCGATGATCGGGAGAACGAACGCGAGCGTCTTGCCCGTTCCGGTTTGGGCGGTCGCGACTACGTCGCGTCCTTGGAGGACGGGTGAAATCGCCGCGGCTTGAATAGGCGTCGGATGGATGAAGCCGTGCGTTGACAAGTTGATCTTCAAGAACGCGGAAAAAGGTTGTTCAGAAAATGTATTCATTTCGTTTTTGATGAGATCGGCGACCTGGTCACCGATTCATCACTTACGAATGGAGGGGGACAAGACCAACGTCTAACTTTCTAAATTATATCATCAATTCACTGAGAAGACTCGAAAGGTTCGTACAGAGTCAAGCCGGGGGCGTTTCTTGATTTCCCGCCGGCTGCAAACTTGTATTAAATAAAATGAAAGATTAACAGTGTGTGGGCCTCGCGCCCTGCGCTCCCGTTCGACCCGCGCGAATAGATTCCGCATCGCGCTCTGGCGTAACCCGTCATGGAAATTGCGGGCCACGTATCCAGGCGGATGCTTTCGCGTTACGCGCGCAGGCGCAGCGGAGGGCTATGTAGAATGCTATGATTTCGTTCAATGAAATTCAGGGACGACTCCCTTTTCTGATGCTCGCGCCTGCGCTATTCGGGAGCGCGGAATCGGTCGAGAACGCGGACCTGCCTCCGATCTTGATCCAAACGCCTCACTACGATTCGGGCCACCGCCAGGAAGATTCCGTTATTCAAGCCGAAGGCGGGAATTTCCATTGACGCAACCGTTGCGTGTCGCACTCTTCGCTGACGCATTCCACGAAGCCAATGGCGTGGCCACGGTGAGCCGGGAGTTCGCCTCGTTTGCTGAGCGCCGCGAGCTGCCTTTCTTTTCCGTGCGCGGCGGACCTAAGACCTTAGTGGTCCACCACAAGCGTTCCACGACCGTGGAGATCAAGAGAAGTCGCGCGGCATTCTCACTGGATCGCGGTCTCTATTTTGATCCCTTGCTAAGCCGGTATCGAAGTTGGGTGATCGCTCACCTCCGGCCGTTTGCGGCTGATCTTGTGCACATCATGGGACCCGGGGATATGGGCGTTCTGGGTTGGTGGGTTGCGCATTGCCTTAAAATTCCTTTGGTGGCGTCCTGGCACACAAATCTGCACGAATATGCGGGCCGCCGCCTGGAGAAGTTTCTGGCTTTCCTCCCGGAGCGTCGCCAGCGCGAGATTTCTGGCGCGGTGGAACGCTTGAGCCTGCGTGCTTGCGTCAGTTTTTATGCGCGAGCGCGCTTCCTGCTCGCGCCCAACCAGGACATGGTTGCACTACTTGAAAAGCGAACCCACCGGCCCGCTTTCCTGATGGCGCACGGCGTTGACACCGAGATCTTCTCGCCTGCACGCTGTCGCAGCCGGCCGACCACCTTCTGCATCGGTTACGTCGGTCGCCTGACACCGGAGAAGAATGTGCGCTTGTTGGCCGGATTAGAACAAAGGCTTATTGATTCTGGGCACCAAAATTTCCGCGTCCTCGTGGTCGGCGATGGAAGCGAGAAAGAATGGTTGCAAAAAAATCTTCACTCTGGCGAATTCCCCGGAATCCTCCATGACACGGCACTCGCTGATGCGTTCGCGAGCATGGATGTCTTTGTGTTTCCATCTCGGACAGACACCTTTGGTCTGGTTCTGCTCGAAGCACTGGCCTCCGGCGTCCCAGTAGTGGCCAGCGCGGAGACTTGTACCCGTGTTGGCGTACGGCATGGCATTACGGGATTCTTCGCCGCGGAGCCGAATGACTTCGCCGACAGTGTGCTGCAATTGATGACGAACGAGTCTATTCATAGCAAGATGAGATCGGCGGCGCGTGAGTTTGCCTGTTTGCATACTTGGTCCGCAGCCTTCGAGGACCTGTACCGGACCTACCAGACAGGACTGGAAGCGGTTGGGTTAGCGAGAGCCCGCATGTAACACTCTGATTGCTGCATCGTTTCGGGACGGCGCGCGACACGGCGCGCTCCGGCCATTACTCGTATGCGACGACAGCGACAGGTCGCTGAGGTTAGCGCGAGCGGTGCTTCATTTCAATTGTGTTCACGCTCGGACCCGAAGCCGCCGCCCCGTACGGCTCGAACCGTGTTCCAATCTCAGATTCAGTGGCCTCGAAGGCGAGATTCCCCACGAAAATATTCTTCACCTGGACTTCCTTCCGACTTGCCATCGAAAAAATCGGGGCAGGATCGGATGAGGGCGGCTGGGGACTGAGCTAATGCGAAAATGCCAAAATTACTTAAAGCTCCCCTGCTCTAGCACGGAACCCGCTCGCATGACAGGGAAAGTCGCGAACGGACTGATTCGCCAAGCCGCTCCGGTGAAGCTTCCTAATGTCTGCCCCACGCTCTTTTTACCGAACCATCTACGTGGCTACGACCTGGCCTGAACAGGTTCTCCGTCCCGGTTGCGCTTTTTGCGGGCGCGCTTTCGGGCGAGTACCGATTTTACTCGCTTCTTCTCGCCCGGCTTCAAGTAGAAGGCGTGCCTTTTGATGTCCTTGATGATGTCCTCTTGCAGGACCTTGCGTTTGAAGCGCTTCAGTGCGTTCTCCAGACTTTCCCCGTCATGAACCTGTATTTCAGCCAAAGGAATTCCTCATTTCTAATGGACTGCTGGACCATTCAGAATAGCAGTTTGCTGCTGAAACTTTCGACATGTATGATTCAGCTCTCGCCGCAGGGAAATTTTACTGAATAGAATCAACGATCAGCGTGCCGCGCAAGAACGAACCTTCGCGCGGATGAGTGCCGCTCTGGCGGGCTTTTAGAAAAGGGCGATTTGGCGTTCGAGTTGCACTGAAGCTCCGAAGAGAAGCTATGGCACCGCAACTCAGATGTCCTCGCTGTGGTTCGGAAATGGAACTTGTTGACGTTGCGGAACTGGACATTTCGCTGGATCGGCTCCACCTTTGCCCGCGTTGTTACTTGGTCAGCTGGAGCAGTGCCAGCGGGGTCCGAGTCGGCCAGGGGATTCCACTTCCCAGGAACTAAGCCCCACACAGAACTGAATTACTTCTTTTTCGCTCTGCGCACACGCGCTTCAATCAAAGCGCTACGTTCCCAAAAACAACCGCGCCGCAAGGCCTTCCGGCAAGCCCGCCCGCCGGATCTTTGCCGCCGCTCCGGCGATGTCGTATGCCGCTCGCCGGTATTCAACCAGCCGCCGCTCGGGATGGTAGATCGCGTATGCCGCCCGAGGGTCGCCGTCCCGCGGCTGCCCCACCGCTCCCGGATTGATCAGATAAAAATGATCCGGCTCGATCTCCAGCGTTCCCGGCGCCGCCAGCATCTTCGAGCCGCTGCGCGTCACCAGAAATCCGCCCTGCACGTGCGTATGACCGAAAAATGTCACCTGCGCGGAAATCGATTCGAGTGCTTCGGTCGCGTCGGCGGGCGCGAACAGGTATTCGTCCTCATCCATAGGCGAGCCATGCACGATCTCGAAATTCTCGATGCGCAGCGGACCGCGCGGCAGGCTCTCCAGATACGCCCGGCTCTCGGGCGTCAGCGTCTTCCGCGTCCATTCCGCCGAGGCGCGCGCCGCGGGATGATAGTTGTCGAGCGGATCGTCGCTCAGGCTGACTTTGTCGTGATTGCCGCGGATAATTCCCCACACATTGCGCTTCGCCCAGGCGACCGCCTCGTTCGGCTCCGCGCCATAATCCACCAGGTCGCCCAGGCACACGATGCGGTCGTATTGGCCTGACGCGTCTTCGAGCACCGCGTGCAGCGCCTCCTGATTGGCGTGGATGTCGCTGAGGATCAGGAACGTCACTCAGCTCAGCCCCGCGGACTGGCTGTGGTGGTTCGAATCCGCGCTCAGCCGCAACAGCGCGACCTCCGGCGGCGCACCGATCCGCGCCGGCAGCACGATGGTCCCGATGCCGCGCGTCACGAACACGGACGAGTTGCCGCGGCGGTACAGGCCGTCGACGTATGGCGTGTAAAAGCGTGCGATATTCAGATCCTCGCGCACGATCTCCACGCGAATCTGGCCGCCATGAGTATGGCCCGAAATGGTGAGGTCGAAACCCATGCCGGCCGCCACGGGAAACACGTCGGGGTTATGGGAAAGCAGCACATTGAACGCGCCCGGCCGGATCAGGCTTTCGGCGCCGCGCAGGTAAGGACGCCGTTTCTGCTGATAATCGACGCCCGCCAGGTTTAGGACGCCATTCCCAAATGTCAGCGGCGTGTTCCCCTGGCGCAGAAAGGTCATGCCCAGCGCCCGCGCGCGCTGCTCGACATAATCCTCCACCTCCGCGTAGATTTCATGATTCCCCATGCACCCGAAAACTCCCGCGTCTGCGCGAAGGCGCGCGAGCCCGTCGAGACACGCGTCCACCGGATCGCCGCGCCCGGTGATCAGGTCTCCGGTCACCAGCGCCAGCCGCGCCCTGGTCTCATTCGCGATGTCCACGGCGCGGGCGAGCTCGCGCGCGGTCAGGAACGGGCTCATGTGGATATCGCTCAACTGCACGATGGATAATCCCTCGAGATCCGGAGGCAGACCGGGCACCGGGATCCTCTGCTCGCGCAGGCGGATACGGGTGCGCTCGATGAACGTTCCGTAGCCCATCGCCGCGGCTGGTCCGGCGAACAGCGCGCCGCGCGCCAGGCCGAGAAATCGCCGCCGGCTCGCGCCATCGACTCGCGACCGCGAAGGCAGGAGTCTCGAAACCAGCAGCGCCACGAAAAGGAACACCGACAGCAGCGACCAGATCACCAGCCACGCGCGTCCCCAGCTCAGCCACCATCCGGGAAAATATTTAGCGATCCGCGCGAAGCGCAGCCCCACCGCCAGCGTCACGGCCATCGAGGACAGCACGGTGAACGCGCCCACGCTCCATCGAATCCAGGGCGCCGCGGAACGCGCCGGTCCGCGCAGAACCCACATCGCCGCGGTGAACTGGATCAGAATGACGATAGATAAAACGATGAGATCAGGCAGGTTGCGGACGACCAACTCGAACACTGTTCTTATCTTAACAGTGGCGCGGCGGCCGAAAATCGGCCCTTACGTCATGGGATTCGGAAACGAGTCTGAATCTTCGGGGCTGTCGCGGTGCAGGCACTTAAAATCTTTTTCGACCGTCACGCGCAGGGGGCCTTGCGTGGCTTCGATGCCAGTCTGGTCCGTCTCGATCCACTGCTTAACCTCGGTACGCGGAAGTTTTACGCGGATGAAGTTTTCTTCGAAAGTCGTCCGCGGCTCGGTCACCTCGGCGCACTCGACCGAATACCGCAAGGCCTGGCCCGGCGCGAAGCGGAGATTCTCCTCAACCATGCCGCTTTCGCCGAGCTCGGCGACTTCCGACTGGCTCAACCGCAGACGGAGACTGTTGGAATGCAATCGCAGCTTCATGCGTCTCGATGGACCGTTTCGGGCGTGAAGGCGGGAACGCAGATCGCGATGTATTCGGCGCCTTCGGGCGTGCTGTAACGGACCCACTCGCCTTTCTTCGCCATGATCGCCTGCCCTGCCCCGACCACTATTATCCCGCCTTCGTGCTCCACGCGAAGCGCGCCGTCGAGGACGATGGTGAACTCGTCGAATTCGGGACGCTGACCCGGCTCCGACCACCCCGCCGGACTTTGCATGCGGGCGATGGAAATTTTGGAGTCGCCCGAGTTCACTCGTCCGATGTATTCATCCACGAATTTATTTCCCGGTACAGGAATGCGCGTAGGCGCGTCGATCAGGGTAGGCATAATCAGAGAACCGCGAGTGCTCCCGTTTCTGCCACGCCATCCGCCGTCAACGCGCCGATGCGCACATCGACCATGTGATTGGCCTCGCGCCGCGTGGCGAGCTTCACTTTGAGATAGTTTTCAGTGAGCGCGCCGTCATCGAGCGTCACGGCGGAAAGCGTTTTCCCGATCATCGCCCGCCGGAATTCGAAGTTCTTGCGCGCGGCCAGCTCGCGCAGCTCGTGCGTGCGCTGCTTGCGGATCTCGAGCGGAACCTGATCCGCCGATTCGGCCGCGGGCGTGCCGGGACGCTCCGAGTAAGTGAACACGTGCAGGTAAGTGAATGGAAGCGCTTCGATAAACGCGCGCGATTCTTCGAACTCGCGCTCCGTCTCGCCGGGAAATCCGGTCATCACGTCCGCCCCGACGGCGCAATCCGGCATCAGCGCGCGCGCCGTCAAAATGCGGTCCTGATAATGCCTCGGGCGATACTTGCGATGCATCCTCCGCAGCACCGAATCCGACCCGGATTGCAGCGGCGCGTGGACGTGCCGGGCGATGCGTGGCGAAGCAGCCATCAGCCCCAGCAGGTCGTCCGAAAAATCCATGGGCTCGACCGAACTCAGCCGCAGGCGCTCCACCGGCGTCTCGTCTAGCAAACGGCGGAGGAGATCGGCGAGCCGGAGGCGGCCCGGAAAATCGCGGCCCCAGCGGCCCAGATTGATTCCGCTGAGCACGATCTCGCGATATTTTTCGGCCAGCGCGCGGACCTGCGCGATCACCTGTTCCGCCGGCGCGCTGCGGCTGCGCCCACGCACGAACGGGATGATGCAAAACGAGCAGCGGTTGTTGCAGCCGTCCTGAATTTTCAGGTTGGGGCGCGTGCGGTCGCCGAAAGCGTCGTCAATCGGAGCGGAGAGGAAATCGCGCTGTTCGAAAATATCGCCTACGGCGATTTCGCCGTGATAAGGAGCGGAAACAAGTTCCGGAATCCGCGTTTTATGCGAATTTCCGACCACCAGCGACACGCCGTCCATCCCGGCGAGCTCCTGCGGCGCGCGCTGCGCGTAGCACCCGGTGACCACGATGCGGGCGCCGGGATTCTGCCGATGCACGCGGCGAATCGTCTGGCGTACTTCGTCATCCGCGGTTTGCGTGACGGTGCAGGTGTTCAGCACGATCAATCCGGCGCCGGCCGCGTCGCCCGAGCGCGAAAGCCCCCGCGCGGCGAGTCCCGCCTCGATCGCCGCACCGTCGGCCTGCGAGGCTCGGCAGCCGAAATTCTTGATCCAGAATCGATCCAAGCTTCAGGATACATGAGCAGTGTGTCGCCTTTTCAAAGAGAATAGTCCTATGCACAACGAAGAGATGGGAACCGTGGAAGGCGCCGAGGGCATTCTGACCATTCGCGGAGGCGGAAACGCGCGAGCGTGGAACGGGATTCGATACAAATCGGGAATGTCGGCGAAAAATGTCGGCGCGAAAAAGCTTTCGATGAACGTCGCCACCATTCCTCCGGGAGGCGTGGCGCGTGCCCACATTCACGTCGGCTTTGAGGTGATGCTGTACATTCTCGCCGGACGCGTGCGCCACGAATACGGTCCCGCGCTCGAACACACGCTGGAGAATCAGGCCGGCGATTTCATTTTCATCGAGCCGGGCATTCCCCACGAAGTTTTCAACATGAGCGAGACCGAGCCCGTGGTCGCCGTGGTGGCGCGGTCGGACGCGAGCGAGTGGGAAAACATAGCGAATTTTACCCGCCCCGCCAAATAGAATTTAACAGCACCGGTGTCCCCGCCTTAAACCGCCGGAACTTTCGCAACAGACGCGGGCTGGCAAGCTGTGCTACGTTCGCGAAGGTGTCCAGGAGCCGCATCGCTGCATTTGTGCTCGCCGGGCTGTGGGCTCGCCTGCTGACGGGCCAGGTGAATTCATCGCCGATTGCAGAAATCGGCGTGAACTATTCCTACAGTCAGCTCGACACCTTCGGTTCGGATGTGTCGCACGAAAACGGCGGCTCGGTTTACGGCGAATACCTGTTCAGCCCGGAGCCCAGCCGGCTGTTCCGTGGTATGTCGACGCTCGGCATCGCCGCCGAGTTCAGCGGAACGGGCGCGGCCAGCGGAAGATTTTATTCCTACCTGGTCGGTCCACGATTCAATAACGAGTGGCACAAGTCGCATCTGAACGCCTGGGGCGAATTCGCACTTGCCGGCGCTCACGCGAGTGCCTACGCGCCGCCGGTCGCCGGATCGGGCGGCTGGATTTCGCGCAACGGCGTCTCTTTCGGCGTAGCCGACGGCCTCGACGTGGTTCTCAAGAAACGTTATATGGTCCATTTGTTTCAGATCGACTTTACGTACGTCAAGTTGCCCGAGATCCCTCCCGGAAGCGGCCACGGAGGCGGCGATCTGCGGATTTCAAGCGGATTCGGCTACCGTTTCGGCGAGCGCTGAGGAGTTTGTTGAAAAAAGGGGACCGACCACTCTGTCCCCGGTCCCGAACCTGCCGAATTCGCGACAGCGTTGGCAGTGGACAGAGCGGTCTGTCCCCTTTTTTCGACAAATCTTCAAGGCGTTTCCACTGAACACTGTTAAGTTGTAAACTCGTGTTTTCGGGGACACTCATATGCGAAACGTTCAACGGGTTGCCGTGCTCGGCGCCGGCACCATGGGGTCGCGCATTGC
>Ga0335081_10019624_pt1 | contig 10932 bp, 6 predicted proteins | sample Lox_Sample_35_FD_206713 | JGI IMG/M metagenome (GOLD analysis project Ga0335081, IMG submission 206713) | Soil microbial communities from Loxahatchee National Wildlife Refuge, Florida, United States - Lox_Sample_3.5 | ecosystem: Environmental > Terrestrial > Soil > Wetlands | place: USA: Florida...
TAGTACCCTATTTTCCGAAATCCCGACTTTCCAGGAGTTGGCCAGCTCCTGTGATATAACTCCTCGATTATGGGCATGACAGTAACCGGCTCCGAAATTGGCAAGAGTATTGTCATCGTCATACTTCTTCTGTTCTCCTCGGCCCTCGGTTTAACCGGCTGCTCGGGCCCCAGTTCCAGTTCCAGTTCCAGCTCCATATCCATATCGCCTACGGCGCCTAGCTCGAACCTGATTCCGAACGAGGTCATGATCATCACCGCGAACGTCTCCGGGCTTCCTGCGCTCACTAGCGGTCAGGATCCAACAACGGCCTATCCAAAAGCCGTCTGGACTTCGACCCCAGCGGTTGGGAAATTTCTTTGCGAGCCTCCTTTTGGGCATTTGCCCTCTGAGTATGCCTGTTATCAGGTTACGTATACGGCCCCGGTGGCAGTCACCAACCCGATCCCCGTGACGATCACCGCCACCCTTACTACAAACCCACCTGAATCGGCATCGGTAAGCTTTACGATTGAGCCGACGGCTTCTTATCTCTATGGCTCGTTTTCTTTCTCGTTTTCCGGGTTTGACGCGAACGGCGCCGTATCGATCGCTGGCGCCCTCAACGTGGATCAGAGTGGCAACATCCATGGCGAGGAGGATTTCAAGGATGCGGTGAGCCAGAATCCCTTCCCGCAGCCCATCAGCGGCTCTTGTCAAAACTTGACGGTCGCAGATACGGGTTTTTGCAGGCTGACAGCAGGGGGTGAAACTTTTCAGTTCGATTTTGCACTTCGTAGCGATTTCGAGTTAGCCCACTTTATCGAAGATCCGTCGGATGGTCTGGGAATCAGTGGCTCTGGAATCATCGCTTCTTCCGCCTACTTCTCTCCTTTTTCTTCACCCAGCAATGCCACAGTCGACTATTTCACGTTCGGGCTGGTTGGAACCGATGCCGCAGGTGCGCGCCTAGGCATGGCGGGAACGATCTCTGTGCCAGCGGGTTCTTTGAGCGGTACGGGAGTAGCGGATCTGAACGATGGGGGCGTCCTCACTCAACCCTCTTCACCGCAAAATCAGAATATCAGCACTACCAGTACAAGCGTCGATAGCTTCAGACGGGTGCAAATGCAGATTGTGTTCGCTTCTTCGCCTCAGCGAATTTTTACCTTAGCGATCTACACTGGAGTTGCCATTGACGTGAGCCCGGCCCCGGCAGGGGGTAGAACCCAGGTTCTCACAGGCCAATTTTTTGGATTGCCGATAGCTCAATCAGCTCAACCCAGTTTCGATAACACATCTCTCAGTGGAGTATCCGTTTTCGAGCTTTGGGGACTCACCTCGGGTGGCACCGCCAACGCCATTGGCACTCTCTCTCCTTCTTCGCCCCCGAATCTCGTGATGGATACAAACCAAGCCGGACGCATTAACGGCGGAACCGGTGCTGCGGCTCCGGAAACGGGCTCGCTCTCTGGTCTTGTCGTCGCCGCGAACGGTCGCGCCCAATTTTCTGCAGTCGTTGGTGCCGCAACTCCCAACTACGTTGCGTATCTTGACGCTGCCAACAGCGGGTTTCTTCTGGGTACGGACGCAAATGTGAGCTTCGGATTCCTGCAAGTACAAGGCTCGCCGTCTAATTTTAGCAACAGCACGATCGTGGGGAACTACGCCACCGGCTCTTTCCTTCCAGCGACTGCGGCTGTGCCGAATGTTGCTACGATCACAAATCTCGCTCCTACCGCCGCTCTCAGCGGTACGCTTACCTCCGGATCCACAAGCGGTGCTTACTCTTTCGATCCGACCACTGGCCGAGGGACGGTAATCACCACTGGGGGAACGATCCTAGGAAATAACAGCGCAGTTTTCTATATCATTGATCCCGAAAACATCGTCCTGATGGGATCACAACAGGGCCAACCGAATGATGGCATTGAACTCTTCAATTTCTAACGAATGCAAGACAGCTTCTGAAAATGGTCTGCCAGGTTCTCGCGTCAACGCCTGATACACGGAATTCTCGGAAAGTGGAGAACTAATAGTTGAATTGACGAAGTCCGACTTGTCAGGCGGCATGCCAAAGAAGACAGCGCAAGGAAGTTGCGTTTTCAACGCACTATGAGTTTATGAACCGGATCCGAGATGAATTCCCGAATGGCATCGACGAACTCTGGGCGTCTCTGCGTGCCTCGCTCATCTGCTGCGGAATGCACGGCATCCTGAACTACAACTACTTTTATCGATGGCATCACCACCCGCAATTGATTGACACTTGCAAGTGCGGGGTCCGCGCTGCCAACGACGGCCAGCGTCGGAACGCGCACTGCCGCCATTTGGGCATCTGTCACCGCTTGTCCTCGCCGATTTCGCACTAATGCGGCTAGGGCGATCGGGTCATTGCCGTAGTCAACGATCTGTTTCGACCGTCGCCGAATCTCCTCGTCACTGGGCACAGGCCGGTCGGTGGGAGCAATGTTGAGGATGAGAGTCCGGAACGATCCAGACTCTGTTTCCGCTGCTTCTATCACCCCTGCCTTATCGCTTGCGGAAGTCCAATTTCGGAGACCCGCACTGCCGCCCAATGTCGCCGTATAAAAGCGCCCCGGATTCGTTGTCATTAACTTGGCCACGATCCGGCCTCCCATGGAATAGCCTACGATGTGAGCACGCTGGATTTTCAAGTGATCCAGCAACCGCACGACATCCTCACTCATCTCACCACCGTAAGCCTTTGGATCATGCGGCTTGTCGCTCTTGCCATGCCCACGATTGTCGAAAGCAATGACGTGGAAATCTCTCGCTAGGTTCGCTAACACGCCCGTTTCTATCCACGAACGCTCGATGTTACTCGTGTAGCCGTGCACAAGGACTATGGGATCGCCTTTACCTTCCTCTACATATCGAAGTCGAACTCCGTTGGAGTCGAAGAATTTGTCTTGCGCCAGCATCAGGCCCGGTATGCTTACGATCAGGAGAACACCGAGAACGTACTGTAGATGCCGCATAAGCTTCCTCATCGAGATCACGCACCAAATGCGGAGGATAGTACACCACTAACGGAAGCAAGAGATAAGATCGTGCTGCTCAGCTCCTGACAAACGGGTTTATCACCATGTATGGTCCGCCGCCGAGTTGCAAGCGAAACGAGCTTGGCAGTTGGTCTGCGCCAATGTATTCGGCCTTTAGTGGAGTCAATGACTCCTGGCCATGATGGACATCCGCTCGCTTTCGTCCCTATAAACTGGACGGCCTCGCTAGAGACCTTTGGCGATATCAGGTTCCGAAAGCGTGGGATCGACCCATTGCCCATCTCAATCCGCGAGCAAACCGGAAGAATGTTTTTCTAAACCGGGATTTTAGGTGGATGTGGCAAGGACGGGAGCACGATAGCGTTCACCCCTGCACAACACCACCCAAGCCATTCGGACCACCTTGTTGGCCAACGCTACGACGACCACGTTCTGATGTTTGCGAGCCAACAATTGAGCTAACCAGCAGCTGAGACCTGGAGACTGCCGATGTCGCTGTTGCAAGACGCTGCGGGCGCCTTGTACGAAGAGGCGTCGAAGGTAGCAGTTGCCTCGCTTGCTGATGCCCAATAACGTTTGCTTCCCGCCACTGGAGTGCTCAGTCGGGACCATGCCGATCCACGCCGCCAAATCTCGACCTTTTCGAAAGGCGTTTCCGTTCCCAACCGCAGCAATCAGAGCGGTGGCCGTGACCGGTCCCACTCCTGGAATAGCGGTCAGCCGCTGACAGGCGTCATCCTCTTTGGCTCTTTGCAGAATGACCGTATCGAGCTGATCGATACGTGTGGAAAGCTGTTCCAGTTCGAGCTTCAGCTGAGCCAACAGCAACCGAAATGACCCCGACAGCGGCAACTCGGCATCTTCCAAGATCCGCGGCAGAGCTTCCTCCAGATGAGATCGGCCTTTGGGTAATATGAGGCCTCGTTCCAGAAGAAGACTGCGGATCTGGTTCACTACGGCCGTGCGTCGCATCACCCAACGTTCACGCACTCGATGGAGAGCTTGGAGATCCAGTTGCTCTTTTGATTTGATCGGCACGAAGCGCATCCGTGGCCGTTGCACCGCTTCCGCTATAGCTTCCGCATCGATGTAGTCGCTCTTATTGGTCTGCACGTACGGCTTGACGTACTGCGCTGGCATCAATCGCACCTGGTGCCCCTGCTCACGCAAAGCGCGTCCCAGAAAATGCGAGCCGCTGCACGACTCCATGCCAATCAAATCAACCTGCAGATTCGCAGTGAACGCTAGTAGCTGCCGGCGAGAACACCTCTTGCGGACCACCACATTGCCTGTCGAATCCAAACCGACCAGATGGAAAACCGTTTTACCCAGGTCAATGCCGACTACGTGTAGTTTCATGGAATGCCTCCTGGCCCCGGACTCTACACAGAGTCTCGGTGGCGGACCATCCCATTAACTGGCTTTTGGTGTCCTCGGCCAGTTTCCGAGAAGGTGGGTGGTCTCAAGGGGTCGATGCAACACCCGTTGGAATCTACTCAAAGCCTAGACGTTTAAGAACATCGATTGGGACAAACCTAAGCTTCTAAAACGGGCCAAAAATCAGCTTTTATTCTGCAAGAACCCTGAAAAAACCCAAAACCTCCTGTTTATGAAGAACTTCTGAGCCACCCCTAGTGTTGCATCGACCGGTTGAGCCGGCATGACTTCACGGGACTTGGGGCATTCCCTTCATATTCCGCGATTCCTTCGTTCAACGTTTCGATCTCTCGGAAAAACGGAACTGGGATTTCGAGCGGCGGGAGTTCGGAATGGAGATTAGTAGCTCTAAGACCGAAGCCTGCAACTGATGCGGGTCGCGCGAAATACTATCGACGAAACTGGCCGACGTTGCGGACGGAAGCAGGATCTTCGAGATCTAATTTCCCGTGTTCTTGGGGGCTGGTTTATCGGCTGCCGTTTCCAAAGGGACCGGTTCGACCTTCACGCCATCGAGCACCGCATCGCCAGGATTGGCAATGACCATGTCCCCCAGTTGGAGCCCGCTAATGACTTCGAGATTGTCGCCGTAGTCCCGGCCGAGCTGAATCTTCTGGAGATGCACGGTATGGTCGGAACCGACCACCGCAACCTGGGTCCCGTCTGCTCGAACAATTAAAGCGTCGCCGGGGACGAGCAAGGGCGGATTCGATCGAGGGCTACTCAGATCAACCTGTGCGTACATACCAGGGAGCAACACGCCATTCGGGTTCGGGACGCGGATCTCCACGAGCATGGTGCGGCTCGCGGGATCGAGCGAGTTCGCGGTTCGCGCCACGGTACCGGGGAAAGAGCGGCCGGGCAGAGTGGAAATGCTCAATAACGCCGACTGCCCAATGCGGATGGAATTGGCGCTGGTCTGCGGGACGTTGACGTAAGCGCGAAGCGTGCCCGTCTGTGCGACGCGAAATAAGAGCGTGTTGCCCGCGTTAACCAGCGTGCCGACGTCGACATTGCGCAAGGTGACTAGGCCATCGAAGGGCGCCTTCACCACGCGGTAACTCTGCACCTCATCGAGGGCCGCTAAGTTGGCTTCCGCAGCAGCCACGTTACCGCGCTGCGCGGCCACGGCCTTTTCGAGCGCCTGGACGCCGGCGGTTTGCGCTTGATATTGCGCTTGATACTGATCGTTTTCCTGCCTCGGGACAACGCCCTCGCCCACCAAAGTCTTCCATCGCTCGGCGGTGACGCGAGCGAGGTCCAGATTGGATTTGCCCTGTTCATAACTGGCGAGCGACTGTTCGAGCGCGGCGCGCGCCTGCTCGAGATTCGCCTTGGCCTGCTGGACCTGCTGGTCCACTTCCGGCGCTTCTATTTCGGCCAAAGGCTGGCCGGCAGTGACGCGATCGCCGATATCTACCATACGGCGCTTGATGTAGCCGTTGGCGCGAGCCAGAATCGGAGCTTCGGTGATGGCCTGAATATTCCCCGGCAATTGCAATTCACTCTTACCGGCAGAAAGGCCCACTTCGATCACTTCCATCCTGGGCAGGGCGTGCTCCAGCTCCAGGGCCTGGTCACGGATGAGGGTCTGGCGTTTGCGAAGCGGAATATAACCGGCGAGGAAGGCCAGGATGATAAGAACGGTCACGCCCAGAAAGATGGACCAGAGCGTGGTTGAAGACGGATGCCAGGGCTGAGCCGTCAGGCTGAGGTGCGAAGAGCCCGCGCCCTTCTGTTCCCGCAACTGGCGCTTGAGATCTTCGATCTCCTTGCGCAGCCTCTCTTCCGTGCTTTCCGTCAGGTCAATCTCTTCGCGCTTCATCAAACTTCTTCCTCCTCCCGTCTCAGTTGAGTCTCGTAATCGATTGGAGGCTTGGTTCGCAGGTAGCTGTAAATGATCGGGACGACGAACAACGTTGTTACCGTCGCGAACATCAGGCCGCCAATCACCGCGCGTCCGAGGGGCGCATTTTGTTCGCCTCCTTCGCCCAGGCCCAGCGCCATCGGCAGCATGCCGAGAACCATGGCGGTTGCCGTCATGAGAACCGGGCGGATGCGCGCGTGACCGGCGGAAAGCATGGCCTCGCGCGCTGAAGGCACGAAGGCGCGCTCGTCATTGGCGAATGTCACCATGAGGATGCTGTTCGCGGTGGCCACACCAATGCACATGATCGCTCCCATCAAGGAGGGGACGCTCAACGTGGTCCTGGTGACGAACAGCATCCAAAGAATGCCCGCCATCGCGCCCGGCAGCGCGGTGAGGATGATAAACGGGTCGAGCCAGGACTGGAAGTTCACCGTCATGAGGAGATAAACCAGAACCACCGCGAAGGCCATGCCCAATCCCAGGCGGAAGAACGACGAACGCATCGTCTGATACTGGCCACGCAACGCGAAGGTGGTGCCGCGAGGCAAATGAGCGCTTTCTTCTTGGGCGATTTTTTCCACCTCCGCGCCCACGCTCCCCAAATCGCGCCGGTCCACGTTCGCATACACGTCAAACACCGGCTGCACGTTGTAGTGATTGATGATCACGGGCGCCGTGCCGCGTTGAACCGTCACTAAATTGGAAAGAAGCTGCGTGCTGCCCGGCATCGCGCCTGGGTTGCCGTAGGCAAGCGAGGAACCATTGGGAGAGGCGGCGACAAAAGCATTGCCTGCCGCTGACGCGCCGGCTTGCGAATCTGGCGTGGTGCTATTGACCACGTTGCTCGCTACCGACACGGGCGTGCGGAGCAGCGCATCCAGCCCATCGATGCGGTATTGAGGCGTCTGCACGCCAATACTGTAGTTGACGCCATTCTCCCAGTTCATCCAATAGTTCGGGGCCACCTGGCCGCTGCCGCTGAGCGAGATCAGCATGTTGCTGGTGACGTCGCGCTGCGTTAAACCCAGTTGCGACGCTTTAATTCGGTCGACGTTCAGGCTGATTTGCGGCTGATCTATCACCTGGTGAACGTGAACATCGGCGGCTCCGGGGATACGCGAAATCCTGTCCGCGAGCTTACGGGCAATCTTATAGTTCGCGTCTGAGTTTCGCCCGACGACTTGCAAATCGATGGGCGACGGGATCCCGAAGTTCAAAATCTGGGTGGTGACATTGGCCGGCTGGAAGAAGAAGGTCATGTCGGGAAACCGGTCGCGGAGCCGCTTGCGGAGGGCTACCTCATAATCGCGGGTCGGGCTGTGGTTTTGCTTGAGCGAAATCAGGATTTCGCCGTCGGCGCTGGAAATGGTCGGAATCTCGCCTTGGGCAAGACAGGCCCAGCAACTTACCACCCCGATGTTATCGATCAGTGTATCCAGCTCGCTGGAGGGGATCACGTCCCGGATTTCGTGTTCCAGTGAGGCGAACCTTACTTCGGTCTGTTCCAGACGCGTGCCTGCCGGAGCACGCGCCTCCAGGCGCATCTGGCCGGAGTCGACATCGGGAAAAAAATCCTGACCGACCAGCCACACCAAGCCTAGCGAAGCGATCGAAAACGCCATGAAGGCGGAGAGAACCCGCGCGCGATGGTGCATGGACCAATCCAGCAAGCCGACATAACGGAAGCGAAGGCGCTCGAACAACCCGTCGAATATAGCATTGGCCCGCCAAAGGAGGCTTTTCGCTTCGCCTGACCTTCCGTGTTTTCCCTGCCGGTACAGGTCCACCTCGGACCTGAGCAGATAATGAACCATGGTTGGGATTAACGTGCGCGAGAGCAGATAGGAAGCGAGCATGGCGAAAACCACTGCCATGGCGAGAGGCGTAAACAGATACCTCGCCGTTCCAGTCAGCAGCAGCACCGGGACAAACACGATACAGATGGACAAAGTGGAGACGAAGGTCGGAACGGCGATCTGAGACGCGCCATCAAGGACAGCGCGGACCAGCGGTTTTCGCATGGCCATGTTCCGGTGGGTGTTCTCTACCTCCACGGTGGCGTCGTCCACCAGAATGCCCACAGCCAACGCCAGTCCTCCGAGGGTCATCACGTTGATCGTCTGCCCCAGCAAACTTAGGAGGCACAGCGACGCGAGAATGGAGAGCGGAATCGAGATACATACGATCAGTGTGCTGCGCCAACTTCCCAGGAACAGCAGTATCATGATGCCCGTTAAACCGGCCGCAATCAGGGCCTCGCGAACCACGCCTTGAATGGACGCTCGCACGAAGATCGACTGATCAGCGAGCGTGGTCACCTTCAGTTCCGGAGGAACCGTGGCAAGAATCCCGGGGAGAGCGGCTTTGACGGCGTTGACGACAGCCAGCGTGGAGGCCTTGCCAGTACGGGTGACGCTCAACATCACTCCACGGGAACCATTCGTGCGGACAATATTGCTCTGGACGGTGAAGCCGTCCCGGACCTGTGCCACATCCTTCATGTAAATCGTAGCGCCATTCACCGTCTTGATGGGCAGATTGTTCAACTCGTCCAAGGCTACCGGGCTGCTGTTGACCTTGATCTGATACTCAGTCTGGGCCATTTTGGCGGTGCCCGCCGGGAGGATTAGGTTCTGCAGGCTCAGCGCGTTGGACACATCGAGCGGCGAAAGCTGTTTGGCGTAGAGCTCGTCAGGGTTCAAATCCACCATCACTGCCCTGTTTTTTCCGCCAAACGGGTAAGAAACCGCAGCTCCTTGCACGGTCGCGAGCGGAAGCCGGATGAAGTTTTGTCCTATATCGAAGATCTCCTGCTCGCGCAGAGTCTTGCTGGAAAGCCCCAACTTCAGGACGGGAACGCTGCCCGCGTCGTACTTCAGGACGTTGGCCGGGAACATGCCGGGCGGCATGGCACGAAGGCTGCTTTGCATTTGCGCGGTAACCTGGGCAACGGCCATATCGATCTGGACATTCGGATGGAAGTAAACCCGAACTACAGCGATATCTTTGTAGGATTGCGACTCGATGTGCTCGATATCGTTGACGCCCGAGGTGAGATTCCGCTCAAAGTACGTGACGACGCGCTTCTCCATCTCCTCCGGGGACAAGCCATTGTACGGCCACACAACGCTCACGATGGGAATGTCAATGTAAGGGAAAATGTCCACGGGCATGGTGACGATAGCAGTTGCACCGAGAACGGCAATCAGAACGGCCATCACCACGAACGTGTACGGACGGCGCAGAGCGAGCCTGACGATCCACATAATCTTGTTTCCCCTTCAACTACGTGCCGTCAACTGAAGTTTCCGATCTAAACCTCTGGCTGGGTGCATCGTAGCGCGTCCGCAGGCCCCAGACAACAAATTCGCCGTTCGAGAAAGCGATTGAAGCGGAGGTCCTGACGGGCCAAACGCGAAAAGCGGAGGCGACTGGCGTTCTAGCGCCGCATTCCGAAAACGCGACTTTTCAAGGGCTGAGAACTACGGAATCCCGCGGTTCTTTTCTCGGACTTCTCGAATGAAGGCTACTAAGGTTGGTATTCCGAGTACGATAAGAAGTAATCCCACGATCTCCAAACCGCCTCGCCTCCCAGAGACCCTAGAAGCTATTGCACAACCCTCCGTAAGACGATCATGAAGCAGGCGATATGAAAGAACGCCCGGTAGATTTGGAGCGATCGGTCGTAGCGCACCACCAGTCGGCGGAAATTCCCCAACCAAGCGAAGGTGCGCTCTATTGTCCAGCGCCGTTTGTAGCGCCGCAGGATTCGCCCGTCTTGCGGCGGCGTATGGCGGCGGTGCGAGCGGTGCGGCGCGATCAGCAAGATGCCACGCCTGCGCAGCCTGCGCCGCAATGCGTCGCTGTCATAGCCCTTGTCGGCAATCACCCGCAGCGGTTTCTGCCGAGGACGCCCCGCACGATGCCGTCGGCCTACGTGGATCGCCGCGAGCGTCGTCTCCGCCAACCGGACTTCCGACGGGGACGCAGAACAAAGGTGGTCCCCCAAAGGAATTCCGCGGCCGTCGACCACCACCATCCACTTCGTCCCCTTGCCCCGCTTGGTTTTTCCGACTTCAGCGCCCCTTTTTTGGCCGGGGCGAAACTGCCGTCCAGGAAGGACTCGCTCCACCGCAACTGCTGGCGCTCGTTCAACTCGCTCAAGAACGCTCGCCAGATTCTCAACCACACGCCCTGCTCGTCCCAGTCCCGTAGTCGCCGCCAACAGGTCGAAGGGTGCGGATATTTCTCCGGAAGATCTTGCCACCGAGCCCCACTCCGCAGAATCCACAGAATCCCTTCCAACACACGACGATTCTCGATCCACGGGCGGCCACCCTGGCGCTGCCGGGGTGGTTGGGGGAGCAAGGGCGCGATTTTCTTCCACTGCGCTTCGGTCAGTAAGGGACCGGCTCGCGCCATCGACCCTCCAGCGGCGCTGCTGACTCTGCTTATCCACGATTTCGCGAAACTCAACCATCATCTTCTCAATAGCTTGTACTGGGTTGTGCAACAGCTTCTAGCACTTTACCAAGGAATGCAAGCAGGATTTTCAAAGCGCAGCTGACGATTGGTTTGGATCTGGGAGATCGCTGGAGCCGGTACTGCGTATTGAACGAA
>Ga0335081_10019625_pt1 | contig 10932 bp, 13 predicted proteins | sample Lox_Sample_35_FD_206713 | JGI IMG/M metagenome (GOLD analysis project Ga0335081, IMG submission 206713) | Soil microbial communities from Loxahatchee National Wildlife Refuge, Florida, United States - Lox_Sample_3.5 | ecosystem: Environmental > Terrestrial > Soil > Wetlands | place: USA...
GTCCCGCAAGGCCACGGCGTTCGCCATGGAGCTGGTCCCGCGCATCAGCAGGGCGCAGCCCATGGACGCGCTCTCCTCGCAGGCGAACATCGCGGGGTACAAGGCCGTGATACTCGCGGCGGACACCGTCCCGAAGCTCTTCCCACTCATGATGACCGCCGCCGGCACGATATCTCCCGCCAAGGTCTTCATCCTCGGGGCGGGCGTCGCCGGGCTCCAGGCGATCGCGACCGCCAAGAGGCTCGGGGCGGTCGTCGAGGCCTACGACGTCAGGCCCGTGGTCAAGGAGCAGGTCATGAGCCTCGGCGCGAAGTTCGCCGAGATGCCCGTGGAGGCCAAGGACGCCCAAGACGCCGGCGGCTACGCAAAGGCGATGGGCGAGGAGTTCACCAAGAAGCAGCAGGAGTTCCTGGCGGGGCGCGCCAAGCTGATGGACGTCGTGATCACAACCGCGCTCATCCCCAACCAGAGGGCGCCCATCCTGATCACCGAGGACGCCGTGAAGGGCATGCGCCCCGGCTCCGTGGTCGTCGACCTCGCGGCCGAGGCGAAGGGTAACTGCGCCATCACCGAGCCGGGCAAGACGGTGGTGAAGTACGGGGTAACGATACACGGGCCCCTTAACCTGCCCTCCACGATGGCGCCCGAGTCCAGCAGGCTCTACTCCAAGAACATCTCGTCGCTGTTGCAGATAATGCTCAAGGAAGGAAAGCTGACCATCGACCCGAAGGACGACGTGATAAAGGGCTCGATGGTCGTCAACGCGGGCCAGGTCGTTCACATGCCGACGCTGAAGGCGATCGACCCGGCCGCTGCGGCAGCCGCTGCGCCTGCAGCACCGGCGTCCCCAGCGCCGTCGTCCGCCCCGCCGCCGGCTGGAGCCAAGAAGCCATGATCCTCGAGCTCGCAGTCAACGCGACGGTGACCTCAGGCGCGCCGCCGGCCATCTCCTACACCTCGCAGGACCTCGTCACCAACCTGCTCGTGTTCGTCATGGCGACCTTCCTCGGCGTCGAGCTCATCCGGCACGTCACCAGGCTGCTTCACACCCCGCTCATGGCGCTGACTAACGCGATCTCCTCGGTCTCCATGATCGCGGCGCTGATCGTGATGAGCGAGACCACCGACCAGACGCTCCTCATCCTCGCCACGGCAGGCGTCGCCCTGGCCTCCACGAACATCATCAGCGGCTTCATACTCGTGGAGCGGATCGTCCGGCTCTTCAAGAGCAACAAGCCGAAGGAGAAGCCGAAGGAGAAGCCCGCGCAATGACCCTCGACCCTACCTATGTCCTGGCGCTCTACGTCGCGGCGGTAGTCCTCTTCATCCTCTCGCTCAGGTTCATGAGCGACGTCAAGACCTCCAGGTGGGGGGGCAGGTCGGCCGCTCTCGGGATGGCCATCGGGGTCGCGGCTACGCTCGCCGCGTACACCATCCAGCGCATCGACCTCCTGATTGGCGCGATCCTCATAGGGTTCGTCGTCGGGACGCCAATCGCACTGCGCGTCGCCACCACGGCCCTCCCGCAGAGGACTGCGGTGTCCCAGGCCTTCGGCTCTCTCGCGGTCGCCCTCGTGGGGGCCGCCGAGTTCTACGACTATCACACCACAGCCAACGCTTTCACGCTATCCGTCCTGTCGGCGGAGATGATACTCGGCTTCCTCACCTTCGCGGGCAGCTGCATCGCGTTCGCAAAGCTCCAGGAGCTCATCCCTGGGAGGCCGTTCGTCTACCCCGGGAAGAACTTCGTCAGCATCGCGATACTCGTGGTCGCAGCCGCCGTAGGCGTGTTCCTCGTCGCCGAGCCCTCCAAGACCTTCGCCCTCCCGATAATGGCGGCCTTCGCCCTCATCTTCGGGTTCCTTCTCGTCATGGGAATCGGCGGCGCCGACATGCCGACGGTCATAGCCATACTCAACGCCTACACGGGCATGTCCGCGGCGGCGCTCGGCTTCGTACTCAACAACAAGCTCCTCATCGTCGCGGGCTCCCTCGACGGCTCGTCGGGCTTCGTCCTCGCGCTCATCATGAGCCAGGCCATGAACCGGTCGTTCACCAACGTGCTCTTCGGTGGTGTCGGCGCGAAGGTGGTGAAGGCCGAGGGAGGCGCGGCCGCCGCCCAGGCGCGCCCGGTCCAGTCGCTCTCGGCGGGCGACGTCGCCACCATCCTGGAGAACGCAAGGTCGGTGGTCATAGTCCCAGGGTACGGGATGGCGGTAGCCCAGGCACAGCACACGATCAAGGAGGTCTCAGACCTGCTTCAGGAGAAGGGCATCGACGTCAAGTACGGCATCCACCCCGTCGCCGGAAGGATGCCAGGGCACATGAACGTCCTGCTCGCAGAGGCCAACGTCCCCTACGACCAGCTCTGGGAGATGGAGAAGATCAACCCGATATTCCCGGAGACCGACGTCGTGATAGTGGTGGGCGCCAACGACGTCACCAACCCGGCCGCGCGCACCAAGCCGGACTCGCCTCTCTACGGGATGCCCATCATGAACGTGGACAAGGCCAAGACGGTGATCTTCATCAAGCGCTCGATGAGCCCCGGCTTCTCCGGATCCGACAACGAGCTCTTCTACCTTCCCAACACGTGGATGGTCTTCGGGGACGCGAAGAAGGTGCTCTCGGACCTCGTGGCCGCGCTCAAGGAGTCTTGACCGTCGAGGCCGCCGTGAGGCCTCGCTGCCTACTCGCTGCTCAGTCGCTTGTGGTCTGAGGGTCTGTCCTCGGTTTGGGGACGGGTGCCTTCCCCTCCTCTATGCTCTCTAACCTCATCCACGCATACTTCACGCTGAGCGCGTACCTCAGGAAGAAGGCCGCCGCTATCCCCACAAGGTTGGCGACCTCGGGGATCATCCCGAGGTAGTCGACCCCAGCGTAGAGGACGGCCAGGTTGAGCACGAGCCCCACGATCATCAGGACGTTGAACTTCACGAGTCGTACAGCGGCGCTCCCGGTCCGCCTGTCCCTGAACGTCCAGAGGTCGTTCAGGACGAAGTTGGAGAGGATGGAGACCTCTATGGCCACCGCCCCCGCAGTCAGGAAATAGACGCCCGTGGATTTTATGAGTATCAGGAGCCCTTCGTTGACGACGATTCCGATCGCGCCGACTATTGCAAACTTCGTGAAGTGATGGTGGTAGACGAGCGAGAAGAGGGAGGAGTTGCTGCCTGACTGCAAGTCGCCTATCCCCTGCTACCTACGAGCCGCAGATAGTATGCCACATACAGGACCGAGAGCACCGCTACCACGACGAGCGCGGCCTGGTCCGCGAACGCCGAGACCGAGTCCAGGGCGCTCTGCCAAAGCGGGCCGGCGGTGTATCCCACATAGATCAGGGCCACCGACCAGACCAGCGACCCCACGGTCGTCAGGACGACGAACGGCCTCAGGTCCATCCTGAGCACGCCCGCGGGGATCGATATCACCGACCTGACGCCCGGGATGAACCTCCCGATGAAGACGCTCCAGGCGCCCTTGGAATCGACCCAGCGCTCTCCCTTGTCCAGATGCCTAGAAGAGACGCCGACTCTCCCCAGCAGCCCGTAGACGACCGGCCGCCCGAGTTTGAGGGAGACGAAGTAGGCGACGAGGGACCCGGCTAGGCCTGCGGCCGTCGCGTCGACGACCGCAAGCCCCAGGTTCATCTTGCCCAGGAAGGCCAGGTAGCCCGCGAACGGCAAGACGACCTCGCTCGGGATGGGAAACGCGGAGCTCTCTAACGCCATCAGCACGAACAGGCCCGCGTACCCGATGTCGAGGAAAGAGGTGAGGAAGCCCATCGAAAACAGGGAGCCTGAGGCGGCCGCGCCTCCCAGGTGGGACTCGAAGGGCAACTCGAAGACGTCCACCAGCTCCACCAAGCTCAAGCAGAGGGCCGCGACCGCGACCAACGCGAGGTACTTGTTGCGGGGAACCTGGGAACCGGTGCGCCTGGGGAAGCCGGATTCTCCCATGTCTTCGCGGTTCCCCTCTACGGGCCTTATAGCACTTCTGAGCCTCCAACGCGGTGCCGTTGCATTAGCGGGTGATTTTGAGGAAGCGTTGCATACGGGTGGTTGAGGTCAACGACAGACTGGACTACTCGCAGACGGTGAAAGACCGGGAGTCATCCAGTGAAACTCCCCCAAGCGTATTTCCCTGACCTTAAACGGGCTGTAGGAGTCTTCTCTCGACTTTTCTGACGCGTTAGTGACAAATTTGCAGCCTCCGCCGCGCTCACGGCGCGCGGGCTTCGCCCATGGCCATCAGGTAGCCCGCGAACGCGAGCCCGCCGATGAGCACCGGGTAGACCACCATCCTCTCCATCCCTCCTTGGCCCAGGCCGAGATACGTGTCGGTCCCGTAGAGGACGACGGCCACCAGGGTGACGACGCCGGTGGCGGCCGAGAAGTAGGAGAACGGAGCCTTCGCCACCTTGAACACGAGCAGGGCTTGGATGCCAACCGAGAAGAACGTGAACGCCGAGAAGAAGACGTGCGCGCCCCCGTAGCTCTCGTTGAAAATCCCGACCCCCAGGCTGCCGATCCCCGCGAGCCCCTCGAAGAGCGGGAGGGCCTTGGACCCGCAGCCCTTCCACAGGAAATAGGCAGTGAAGAGCAGCGCGATGCCGAGGAGGACGATGGAGACGTTGAACATGTCGGACGAGGGCTGGACGAACTTGCAGACGCCTCCGCTGCAGGTGGCTCCCAGGTCGCTAATTGTCTGGACCGAGACGTCGTACCCCGGGTAGTATATCTCGGCCAAGGCGAAGAAGAACACAAACTGGGCCACTCCGACGAAGAGGATGGTCCCCGCCCGCTTCAGGCTTGCGGCGTCCACGCCGCTGCGAGGGAGCAAACGGTTGTTTAAGAATTTGGGCATGCGCTTTACATTCGACCACATCACGCGCGCGGCGACCGTGCGGAGCCCTCCGTTCGCACGATTGGACGCGCTCCTGACTTCGAATAATGCCCGCGGGCGGGAATCCTTTTTTAACACATGAGTGCAAAAAGTCGCGTTCGGTGCTAAACATATGGCTGATTTTCAATGAACGTGGTAATCATATGTAGCAGTAAATCCGCATAAATTTATATAATGTGCAAGGTAAGCCTCGGCGAAGTGAACGAATCTACCTCGCTTTCTGACAGCACGCCTATGAGATTGACGAAGTTCCTTGCGAGCAAGTACACCATCGCCGCGATGGCGCTGGCGGTCCTGATGTACCTCATGGGAGCGCACCCCGCGTTCGCGCAGTCGACGTACACGCCCCCTGCTAATCTGAACAGCTTCCCCGCCGCCGCCGTCCCAAGTTGGCTGGACACGGGGAGCAACTCGTGGATGATGACGGCGGCCACGTTCGTGGGGCTGCAGAGCATCCCCGGGCTGACGCTCTACTACGGCGGACTGACGCGGAAGAAATTCTCGATAAACACCGCACTGATGTGCCTCTACGGATTCTCCGCTGTGCTCGTAATCTGGGTTCTGCTCGGCTACAACTTTGGCTTCGGGTACCCCGCGAGCGTGACCATCGGCAAGTACGGCATCGTCGGGCCGCTCAGCTCCGTCGCCAACGGTCTGACCGAGGGCTCCCAAGCGGTGGTCGGCCCCGCAGGGCTCGCTCTCAACATCCCGACTTCGACCGTCATCTGGTTCCAGTTCGTCTTCGCGGCGATTACACCCCTCCTCTTCGTCGGCGCGATTATCGAGAGGACGAACTTCAAGGCCTGGCTCATCTTCGTCCCCCTGTGGTCGCTTCTCGTCTACAGCCCACTGGCCTACGCCCTCTTCGCCGGCGGCTGGCTCGCCCAACTGGGCGCTGTGGACTTCTCCGGAGGCTACGTGATCCACCTCAACGCGGGGATCGCGGCGCTCGCCTCGGCCATAGCGATAGGACCTAGGGCGCTGAAGGCCAGGGGAATAAAGCCAAACAACCTCTACTGGGTCTTCGTGGGCTGCGGCCTGGTGTGGCTCGGCTGGAACGGCTTCAACGGAGGAGACCCGTACGGCTCTAGCATAGACGCCTCAATAGCCGTCATCAACACCGACCTGGCGACGGCGGTGAGCTGCATCGTATGGATGTTGATGGACATGCAGTTCCTCAAGAAGCCCACGCTGGTCGGCGCCATGAGCGGCGCGATCACCGGGCTCGTGGCCATCACTCCGGCGGCCGGCTACGTCAGCGGTTGGGGGGCCATAGTCCTCGGCATCGCGGGCGGCACGGTCCCCTGGCTGGCGACGTACAAGCTCCTCCCGAGGATGAGGGTAGATGACGCGCTGGGAGTCTTCCCGGCGCACGGAGTCGCTGGGCTGACGGGAGGCATACTGACTGGGATACTCGCGGACCCCGCGGTGACTCAGTACGTCTATCCCGGGCTCACCGGAGCGGCGTTCGGAGGATGGAGCCTGCTCGGGATCCAGATTGTGGCGGCGCTGTTCGTCATAGTCTACAGCTTCGTCGTGACCTTCGGGATATGGAAGCTCATAGGGATCTTCATGCCGCTGAAGATGAGCGACAAGGAGCTCCTGGAAGGCGACATGGCAATCCACGGCGAGGAGATAGAGCCCCAGGACGAGGAGCCTATGGCTGAGATGAAGCCGGCCGCGAAGACGTAGGGCCGGAAACCTCCCCCTTTTGGCACCGGGCCTCCTAAGCCCGGTCAATTTCAACGAAGAAGGCCGTTCCCCTCTCGAGTCCCGAGGGGGCGGCCACGGAGCCACGTTCCGGAATTCATAAATATCGTTCAAGGGAAACTTGGCTCGTGAACTTGAGCAAGCTTCAACCCTACAAGCTGGTAAACCTAGGGCGGCAGCTGAAGACTCCGGTGCTCGTCCGCGTGGACATCAACCTCCCCGCCTCGCACGGCGAGATAGAGGAGGACGCGCTGAGGATGCGCGTGTACGGGCACGTCCTGGAGATGTATTCAGATTACGCGGGCCTCGTCGTCATGAGCCACCAGGGAAGGAAGGGCGGCGACGACTTCACCTCGTTCGCCCCTCACTGCGAGACGCTGAGGAAGCTCCTCCCTGACGACATGATGATTGAGTTCGTCCCCTACGAGAAGATCTTCACCGAGGGGACCAAGAAGAAGATCAAGGGCCTCAAGCGGAGGCAGATACTCCTCCTCGACAACATGAGGTACTTCGAGGAGGAGAAGAAGTGGGACGCGGAGCACAACACCTACGTCCCGTTCTTCAAGGGGCTCATACAGAGCTGCGTCAACGACTCCATCCCCACATGGCACAGGGAGGACTCGTCCCTGATGTGCCTCCCCTACATAGCGCCCACCTGGATCGGACTGCGCTCGTCCTACGAGCTCAGGATCCTCCAAGAGGTCATCAACAGCAAGGAGCCGAAGGCCCTGATAATGGGAGGGGCCAAGATCCAGAAGGTCGCTGACCTCATCAAGATAGCGAAGGCGGGTGTGGACATCTTCACGGGCGGCCTCCCCGGGCAGGTAATCGCCAAGTCGAGGGGCTACGACCTTGGCGAGGCCAACAACAAGTTCCTCGAGAAGAAGTTCAGCGCCGAGGACTTTGGCGAGGCGAAGAAGCTCGACTCGCTCCTCGAGGGGCACAGCGGCCACGGGCTGCGGCACCCCGTAGACTTCATCGTCGACGACGGCGGGGTCAGGAAGAGCGTCAGGCTCGAGGACCTTCCAAAGTCCAAGGGCGAGATCAGGGACATCGGTCCCGAGACCCTCGAGACCTATGCTTCGGCGCTTCAGGAGAAGCCTCTCAGGATCAGGGCGGGCCCCCTGGGCGTCTACGAGAAGGGCTTCCAGAACGGGCTCGAGCTCACGAAGCGCATCAGCGGAGACGGCCTGATATTCCTTGGTGGGGACACCTCTCAAGAGCTCAACGCCGCGGGCCTCCTCCAGCACATCGAGGACTCCGGCGGAAGGATATGCATCAGCGGTGGCTCGTTCCTGCACGGGTGGGCCGGAGGCAGCTTCCCGCCCATCGACTCCCTTGTGAGCCTCCAGGCGCCACTCGTCTTGGACTCGTCGCCCTAGACGGGCGAAAGGCGCGCCGTCAGTCCTTCACGTCGCTCTGGTCAGGAGCCGTGCTCTCGGCGCTGCGCGTCCGACTTGCTCAGTAGGTGGAGCATCTCCACGAAGCGGGTCGAGTCCCGAGCGAGCGGGCCGAAGAAAGCCCCGTCGGCGTCCTCCACCAGCTCAAGCGCCATCGTGACGAGCTGCTTCCCCTTGGGGGTAACCCTGAGCGTGTGCGCCCTCGTGTCCGAGGGGCTCACCTCCACGACCACCAGTCCCTTGCGCTTGAGCGTCCTGACGACCTCGGACGTCATCATCACGTCGGTGTGGGCGAACTTGGCCACGTTGGCCTGGGTCGTCGGGAGCTTCGCTCCGCTCAGCCAATCGGTTGCGGTCAGAAGCACGAACTGGACGTGGGTCAGGCCAATCCCTTTCAGCGCCCTACGGATCTCTCGCTGCCAGCTGTTCGTAACCTGCCAGAGAAGAAACCCCGGGCTGTCCTCGGGTCTCTTGAACCTCGACGGAAAGCCGCCCGGGCCGGTCATTCAGATCCCGGCGAAAGGCTCGCTCGCACGACCTGACTACCCGCCCCTCGCTTGCGCCATCTTCAACAGCGACCGCATCGTCTCGGGGATGCCCTCGGCCATCCCCGGGCCGATTTCCGGGGCGAGGGACTCCGCCCCTGGCCCGAATATGGAGACGCGGTGCGTGATCCTGCACCTCCCCTCGCCGGCCGATTCGATGGTGTGCTTGAACCCTATCGTCACGCCGGCCCCAGGAATCTCGGTCTCGTCCGAGAAGCCGCCGTCGACCGTGACGCTCGTCAGACGGAAGGGCAACTGGTCTTGCCCGGCAGGCTTGATCGTCCCGGAGGTGCCATCCCTGAACTCGCCATCAAGCCTTATCCACTCTATCCCTTTGTCCCATTCCGGCCAGGTCTTCACGTCGCTGTAGAGTGCCCAGAGGGCTCTCTTGCTCGACTTTCCTTCTTCGCTGTGCTCGAATTCCCACATCTTTGCTCCCGCCGTCGCTAATGATAAGTCCGCTTATAATAATTGCGCTTATGGTAAGTAGCCCCAACGCCTTGGCACGGCTTGCCATGACTGCTTGCCGCGGGCGAAGACCCTGCTCTTCGGCTTCGCCGCCCGATGCCGCTAGCCCAGCACTTTCTACCTGGCGTAGACACGTTCGGACACGCGCTGTGGGGCGTGCGCCCGCGCGTGTCTCCCCATGTGAATGTAGCAGTAGGCATCGCCGCAGATGTGGCACGTGAAGTGGTACCCCAGGTGGAGCTTCCCTCCGCAGTATTGACAGAAGGTCTCGTGCTTCGACTGGGCGTGTGCCGTCTCGCTCATCTTTCAGCCCACCTTTGTCTTCAAGGCCAGCGTTCTTCGGGGAGGTCGGGAGTATAGCACTTTCCGAAAGAATCTATTGGACACAATAGGGGCTATAGGGTCACAATACGGACGGCCCGCTAGCTCGAGGGCCAGGTCTTCAGCGTCTCCAGGATCTGTTTGGCCCTCTCTCCCTTGTAGTACTTCGTTATCAGCTTCGTGAACTGCATCGGCCTGTTCGCGTATAGGATGCGCAGCTCGCGCAGGAGCTGCTCCTCAGACATTATCCCGGCCATTTGACCATCGCCGACGGTCGGTCCGGCTCCAGCCCAATTAAGCCCTTGTCCCCTCGCCGCTCGAGTTCCTAGGCCGAGCCGAGTCCTCTAGAAACGCATTAATTGCAGCCCGGGCATCGGTGGACGTTGCTCTTCCTGATATCCCACAGGCACACCGTGGAGAAGTGCCCCGGGAACGAGGGGAAGGAGGCGGTGGACAAGCACTACAGGAGCCTGCAGGTCGACGTAGCGAGGCGGCTCGGGATAAAGCTGGTCGCCTTGTACACGGCCCCGATTGAGCATGCGCGATTCATCGTCCTCCAGACGGACAGCTTCGAGGCCCTTCGCGACTACCTCGAGCCTCTCTACCTCATCGGTAGCGTCGAGATATTCCCTGTCTCTTCGTTCTCCGAGAGGGTCCACAACCTGGAAGAGCGGCTCGAGACTCCGCCCACGGACTACTACTGCATGACCTGCAGGGTCAACTTCTTCGAGAACGAGATGGAGGCCCACAGCGGGCACAAGTACTACAACCAGAAGCAGATGGAGGAGATCTGGCCGCACGAGCTCGGTGGCGAGGCGGGGGGAGGGTAGAGCCCCTCGACCGACGACGTCTGAAAGAATCTGATCCCCGGCGAGCTGCGCAGAGAGCGATACGTATTTACTAACGCAGCAACCACCGATGTGAGCAACTCAGTTGCAGCCTAGCTTCGGGGGCGCAGCTCAGAACCTCCTCGCATTTCTAAAGAGATGGGTCTCTTCCGCCCGGCCGCTGGTGGAGGGAGCGGACCCCTACACGACCCCATGGTTCACGGAGTTCTACACGGGAAAGGTCGGGACTGTGGACCCTAGCGGAGCGCTGGGCATCCAGGTAGTCGTGGGGTCGCCTTCAAACGGCACGACTCTGGACGAGCGCAGCGGAGGGAACTCCTCGGTCTCAATTCAGGTGCGAGGGACCTCGCCAAGCACCCTCACCTACTCCAAGGGAACAGGCCCCGTCCTCTTGGTCTCCTTCTCCCCCTCCTCGGGGAACGGCTCCTACTCGTCGACTATGACGGTGGAACGCCCGAGCGGGAGCGCCACCGGATTGAGCGCGGCGATGACCGTAAGCGCGGTCACGGCGCAGGTCGTCTGCTCTCAAGTCATCGAAGTAGAGACCTGAGCCGCCGGTCTCCAGGATGGCTCGCGCGGAGATGCCACGCCAGAAGTGGGCGAGGTTTGGGTGTGATGCGGGAATTTCTCTAAACAGGCTTCGGCGCGAAAATTTGTCGGTGAAAACTGACTACAAGAAACTAGGCAGTTCCAACCACAACCTTCGCAGCGGTGACAGTCGTCCCGGTCAGTGGC
>Ga0335081_10019626_pt1 | contig 10932 bp, 7 predicted proteins | sample Lox_Sample_35_FD_206713 | JGI IMG/M metagenome (GOLD analysis project Ga0335081, IMG submission 206713) | Soil microbial communities from Loxahatchee National Wildlife Refuge, Florida, United States - Lox_Sample_3.5 | ecosystem: Environmental > Terrestrial > Soil > Wetlands | place: USA: Florida...
GCTCTGGGTTCCGCTGCTTTTCTTAACCATGGTGGCGCTGGTGTCCGGCGTGGGGATGGTTGTATCCGCTGCCAGCCTGTTCTTCCGGGATGTGAAATACATCGTCGAGGTGCTGCTGACGTTTGGGATTTTTTTCACGCCGGTGTTTTTCGACGTCAGCATGCTGGGTGACAAGGGCAAGTGGTTGTTGTTGAATCCCGTAGCCCCGATTCTCGACGGGCTCGGCGCTTGCATCGCCCGCCATCAGCCCCCAGGGCTGCCCGGATTTGCCTACAGCTTGGGTTTTGCCCTGGTGGCGTTGATTGGCGGTTACGCCTTTTTCAAACATCTGGAGCCGGCCTTCGCCGAGAGCATTTAGTGGGAGACTCAAATGTCTGATGTCGCACTCCGGATGGAGCAGGTCTACAAGAAGTTTCGCAAAGGCGAGATCTACAATTCGCTTCGCGACTTGCTGCCCGCTTTGACCGGAAGAATGTTTCGCCAGCAGGAACTCAGTCAGAACGACCAGCGCGAATTCTGGGCTCTGCAGGACATCTCATTTGAGGTCAAGCATGGTGAGGCCTTCGGAATCATCGGCCATAACGGTGCGGGAAAAAGCACGGCACTGAAGATCCTCAGCCGGATCATGAAACCCACCAAAGGCCACATGGCCGTCAATGGACGCCTGTCTGCGCTCATCGAAGTGGCTGCGGGTTTTCACCAGGATCTCACGGGCCGGGAAAACATATTCTTGAACGGCGCCATTCTGGGCATGAGCAAGCAAGAGATTACCTCAAAGCTTGACCAGATCATCGCATTCTCGGGGCTCGCGGAATTCATTGATACGCCGGTGAAACGCTATTCCTCAGGGATGTATGCACGGCTCGGATTCTCGGTCGCAGCCCACGTTGATCCCGAAGTCCTGATCGTGGATGAGGTGTTGAGTGTTGGTGATTACGTATTTCAGCAGGCCTGCATGCAGCGCATGAAAGAGGTGATCCGCGGCGGAACTACTGTTCTGTTCGTCTCCCACAATCTGAAGAGTGTCGCGGAGTTCTGTGATCGGTGCCTGTTGCTGGAGAGAGGGCGTACGGTCACTATCGGCCCGGCGCAAGAGGTGATCTCCGCTTATCTGGATCGATCCCGCAGCACACACGTCGCAGACTCCAATTCCAGCCCGGTTGCCATTTCGAAAGTCAGAGTCCGCGATGAATTTGGAGAGTGCGCTCAGTTTCAATCCGGCCAGAAGGCATGGGTTGACATTGAACTGAGAGCGCGTAAGCACTGCAGCAAGTTGTCTGTCACGCTCTATATTACGAACGACGCACAGGAAAACATCTGCGACACTTCTACAGAACGTCTCGGACATGGGAACTTTACTATGGAGGAGGGCGATGTTTTCAACTGCACATTTGAAATCCGCGTGAACATGGCCACAGGTATATTTCACCCTTCGGTTCTGGTGTACAGATACGATACCCAGACCAAGTATGACCGGTGGGAGCCGGCGACCACCATCTACGTCACTTCCGAGCAAGATGTACGCGGTGTGGTTCATTGCTTTCCTAGAGTGGTCAGCAGAGAAATTCGTGCGGCAGCGGATGCGAACTGCGCTTTGAGCACGGAAATAGCGGGCAGCGATCGGGAAAAGGCCGAGAGTAACAGCTCGGATTAGGCGTGACCTCTTTCAACCTCAACCAATTGTTCATGCACGCCCCATTCCGGCAGTGGGCACGCGGCATCTTGCGTCCAGCCCTGCAGCGGTTCGGCCACAACCGCAAACCCCGTCCGTTTTCCGAATTCATTTCGTTCAAACAGACGCTGACGGCAGCGAAGGCGGCCGGCTTACCGATCGGCGAGTATCTCGAACGCAGGCACCTGGAAGGCACACGAACTGCGCGCGACCAAACTATGGATGGATTGGACTCTCTGGGAGTTTTCACCCGTCCAATCGAGCGAATCTGTGAGCTGGGCCCGGGATCCGGGCGGTATCTGGAGAGAATAACTGCTCGTTGCCAACCTCGACTCTATGAGATTTACGAGACCTCGGCGGAATGGAGGAGGTGGCTCGTCGAACGGCACAGTGTGATTCCCCGCAACTGCGACGGCAGGACCCTGGCTGAAACTGAATCGGGCTCCGTGGATTTGGTACATGCCAACAAGGTATTTCCAGGATTGCCCCTCCTTGTGACGGCCTCTTATTTTCAGGAAATGGCACGGGTTGTGCGTGACGGCGGTTGGGTAGTTTTTGACATCATGACTGAGGCATGCTTCACTCCAGCGCACCTCGACGCCTGGTTCGCTGCGGATCCGTGGGCGTGGGAGTGGTCTCCTCATATGATTGCCCGTGACTACGCCGTTAGAGTGTTCGCAGAACGAGGATTGTCCTTGGTCAGTAGTTTCGAGGTTCCCCTGTTTCCGGCGATCAGCGAGTGTATGGTTTTCCGCAAGATTCCGGCGGCCACTCACGGGTCAACGTCACGGTAAACCAGACGAAATCACATCAGCAAAACTTGCGAGTTGCATAACTTCATCCATTGCTTGTAGTTACGAGTATTAACTAGTTGACATAAAGTTACTTACGCGTTACAATTCCCAGCCAAGTTGCCTGCAGGGCACAGACGCCCACGCAGCGTTTTTCAAGCGTGGCACTCTCGCGTTTCTAAGGTCTTGCGAATGCGACCCAGTCAGTCTTGCAGTTTTTTCGGTTCCACAACATTCGCCAGGACCCCGAAGGTGTGTATGACCCGTTCAGTCAAACTCGAACCGGCGGCATCTGCGGCCCCTGCGACACGCATCGTACGCTACGGCGGAACGAAGAAGCTATGTCTGCTCTTGCTCTTGTTCGTTGTTCCAATCAGGCGTCCGTCCGTTCCGGACCAATTCATGACCCTCAGTCCAAATGGCAAATATCTGGTCAATAGCTTCACCAATAGGCCTGTCTTTATGACCGGAGAGGATGCTTGGGAACTGATCACGGAACTGTCGAATGCAGATGTAGAAACCTATCTTGCAGATCGTGCCGCGCGCGGGTTCAACGTTATATGGGTGGCCGCGGCGGATAACGTCTACCAGAGCAATCCTCCTCAAGACTATTACGGCAACGTACCATTTGACGGGGCAGACTTCACCAACGAGGATCCTTCATATTGGGCGCACGTGGACGACGTGCTCCAAAGAGCAGCCGCCTACAAGGTTACCGTCATGCTCGATCCAGCCTTCGTTGGCTTGAACCCTCCCAGTGGTTACTTTACGAGCTACGAGAATAGCTCTGACGCGGTCATGACAGCGTACGGAACGTGGCTGGGCAACCGCTACAAAAACTTCCCCAACGTCATTTGGGCATTGGGCGGCGACGCCGATCCATATTATGCCAATATCTACACCAAGTTATCTGATCTGGCTACCGGTCTGGCTGTGGCAGACACCAATCACCTGATAACCTTTGAGGCGAGTCGCTACACTCAGAATGGTGGTGGAGGGCTAGCTCCAGGTGGCGGCTATTCCAGCCTGGATGTTTGGCCTGGGCCTCCGTCCTGGCTGGGGTTGAACTGGGTTTATCAAACACAGCCAACGGTTGTGTCAGGGTGCCAGAGTAACTATTTGCGTTCTCCCTGGCTTCCACCATTGATGGGCGAAGACTGGTACGAGCTTGAGAACAACATGACGGAATTTCAAGTTCGCCAAGAAGGATACTGGGAGGTCCTCTCGGGTTGCTATCTGGGGAGACTCTTCGGCAACAATTCAATCTGGAGCTTTAATTCTCCCAACGGAGAGAATCCTGGAGCCCCTTCGTGGCAGAGCCAGCTGGGTTCTCCCGGGTCAGTCGCTCAGGAATATCTTGGCCAATTGATGCGAACGCGTGAGCACTGGCTGCTCGTCCCCGATATTACGAATTTGGTATTGACAGGGGGCTACGGTTCGGGAGCCACGCTCTCCGTAGCAGCGCGAACCTCCGACGGCCAGACCATCATTGCTTACTTCTCTGACGGGAACGCTACAGTGAAAACGATTAACATGAGCATGATCACGTCGCCTTCTTCAGCGGCCAGAGCGTGGTGGTACAATCCGCAAACCTCGGCCACGACGCTTATCGGCGTCTTTCCGAACAGCGGGTCGCAGAACTTCACCGCCCCAGATGGCAACGACTGGGTTCTCGTGATTGACAACGCCAGTGCTCATCTACCTCAACCGGGATCAAAAAGCCTGGCCTTTCCCTACTAGCAGGTTGCGGGAAGGATCGGTGTTCCGTTCGTCGCAAGCTCAGCCTTGTAAAGAAAGCATATCCTGATAATGATCCGCCGAGCAGAAGGCACCGGTACCGGTACCTACACGCCTGAATTTCGAGATACTGCTGACGATCTAGCCCATACGAACTTCCCTTTGCCGGAAACAAAGCCTCGAATCGCAATGCTCACGCCTTACTCGGGTGGCAATCTCGGAGATGCGGCCATTCAGGACGCGCTGATCGCCAATCTGCGATTACGGATGCCCAGTGCGGAATTCTCTGGAATATCGCTCAACTGCGACAATTTTCTGGAACGCCACGGTACTGCCGCCTTTCCTCTATGTGCCATCAGCCGGCCGTTTTACGGCATGTGTGGCACGAACACAATCCAAACTCACGGCAAGGTTCCCCAACAAAATTCGACCCCAATCAAGAGGGTATTGAAAAAGATACCCGTGCTCGGAGGAGTTCTGAAGAAAGCTCACACCAGGCTGATGGGGATTCAGCAGGAGTACCGCCATTGTGTCGAAGGTTATCGCTTCTTGCGCAGACACGATCTTTTGGTGGTATCTGGCGGTGGGCAATTGGATGAGGAGTGGGGCGGGGCCTGGGGCCATCCCTTTACGCTTTTCAAGTGGGCGATGCTGGCACGCGCCGCCGGGGTTCCCTTTGCAATGGCCAGTGTCGGCGCCTGCAGCATCACGTCCGACACAGCCCGGTATTTTTTGTCGGCAGCACTTCACATGGCCCAATACCGATCATATCGAGACCAGAACAGTAGAACGATTGCTGCTAGCCTGCTCAAGGGAGCTGAGCGGGATGCGATCGTGCCCGACGCGGCTTTTAGCCTACCGTCTGCGGAATTGCCATCGCCGACCAGACTTAGGCATATCTCACAAGGCCGTGCCGTTGTTGCTATTAGCCCGATTATTTATGGCAAGCCCGAAAGCTGGCCGTACCAGAACCGTGCGCTTTACGAGCGTTACCTGCGGCAGATGGCGGACGTGGTTTCGCAGCTTCTAGATCGCGGCAGTCTCGTCGTCCTGCTGTGGTCATCTCAGGCGGATCGGAGCGCGGTTCGAGACCTGCGGGAGCGCCTGGACGCTCAATCGAAGCAGAAACTGGACGAGCAGTTGTACGTCCCCGACATCACGACTTGGAGAGATCTGGCCGCAATGCTTCTGGATGTGGACGTCCTCATTGCCAGCCGCCTGCACAGCGCGATTCTAGGTTTTGTGGCGCAGCGGCCCACGCTTGCCATTTCTTTTGATCCCAAGGTGGATTGGGTGATGGAAGACCTAGAGCAAACCAAATATCTTTTGCAGATACACGACTTTACGGCGGAACACGTGATCTGTGCTCTGGATCGTCTCTGGCGTAACAGGGAAGTCGTCACCGGCGAGATCGGCTCATACCTGCAGCGGATTCTTCCCACGTTCGCACCGCAGTATGACACTTTGTCGGACCTTGCAATGGCAGCCTGCACGGCCAGGACCAACTAAAAGAACTCGAAAGCACGGTTATCTGCACTACCTGGTTCAAGCCCAGTACGGAGTGTTGGAGTAAGAAATGCAAAGATCATCAGTCAATCTGGCAACAGGAATCCGCTGGTCGCACTATGCTGGAATTTTTCTGCTTTCCATGGCAACACTCCTGCTGGAGTTGGCTTTGACCCGTGTGCTCTCGGTGGCCAACTGGTACCACTTTGGTTTTCTCGTGGTGTCTACAGCGCTGCTGGGGTTTGGGGCTTCGGGCGTTACCCTATCCCTATGGACCAAATTGCGCGACCAGATGCCCCTGGACCGCGCGCTGGCCGTGCTTTCACTGCTGTTTGGGTTGGTCACAGTCGGCAGCTTTTGGCTCATGCAGCGAATTCCTTTTCAGCCGTTCCGGCTGTTGCTCGACCGTTCGCAGTTAGGCTACACGCTGTTGTACTACGTAGTCCTTGCCGCCCCATTTTTCTGTTCCGGCTTGGCGATTTCTCTATTGCTCACTCGCGGTGGGCGGGAAGTAAATCGTCTATATGCGGCCGATCTAGTGGGAGCAGGTGTGGGATGTGCAGCGGTTTGCTTTCTGATGCCCATCTTCGGCGGGTCTGGTTCCGTAGTGGTCGCGGCGCTTTTCGGAGTGTTGGCTGCTCTGGCGTTCAACGCCCTCCGGATGTCGAAACTGACAGGGTTGGGTGGTCTGGCAGCCGCAGGCTTGCTGGTGTTGGCCTTTGCGGCTGACCATACTCTGCCGATCAGCGTGATCGCGGAAAAGCGTCATCCGCTGCAGCCCGTCGGCGAGGCGCCAACCTATACCGAATGGAACGCCTTTTCGCGGGTTGACCTTTTCGACGCGCCGGCAGCGCCAGAAGAAGGCCGGCCCGACGCCGGTTTCTCCATAATTATCGACGCTGGAGCTTCAGGAACCAATATCCCAGACTTAGGCATGGGGGTCCGCAACTATCTGGCCCATTCGCCGGAGTACAGACCGACGGGTCTGGCCTACATCGGAAAAGAGCATCCCAAGGTCTTGATCATCGGTTCGGGCGCAGGGCGGGAAGTGCTGGAAGGCCTGTATTTCGGGGCATCTTCCATCACTGCAGTCGAAATAAACCCCATTATTAACGACATCGTTACCAACCGAATGCGCGACCACTGGGGCGGACTCTTCGAGCAACCAGAGGTTCGCGTGGTGACCGAGGATGGTCGCAGCTTTGTGCGCCGCTCAAAGGAAAAATACGACGCCATCATTTCCATTCAGACCATGAGCGACGCCGCTCTCACTTCTGGCGCACTCAGCCTTAGTGAAACTTATGTGCTGACGAGCGATGCGTTTGAGGACTATTGGAAGCACCTGACTCCGAACGGCACTCTGCTGGTGACGCGCCCGACGTACCAAATCCCGAAGCTATTCTCCACCACGCGCGAACTGTTTGATCGACTCGGGCTGGGTAGCCCGGCTAGTCACGTCTTCGCCTTTCGCGGCGTAGTTGCGCCCTTCGGACACCGGCAGTTCCTGACCGGCTTTCTTCTCCAGAAGGCGCCGCTTCGTCCCGAGGAAGTCGCCATCATGACCAACCGCTTGGGCGTGGGGCAGAACCAGCATTGGGGAGACACGGGGCAGCCCGAGATTTACTACTCACCGTTCGACGCACCGCGAAATGAGTACCAGTTACTGCTCGCCGATCTGGTGAAGTCTCCAAACCTCGAGCAAGTGTACGCCTCGAACCGGCAGTTGCTCCGGCCAGCCACCGATGACCAGCCCTTTTTCAATCAAAGGATGCGCTGGTCAAGTCTCCGGCCCGGCGTCTTGAAGGCTGTTCTGGGTGCGGGGAGAGAGGGAGATCCTGATGCCCAGCCGGTCGCCGAGGTCACCTTGGTGATTTTGCTCATGCAGGCGGTGTTCGTTGCGGGAATCATGATACTGCTCCCGCTGGTGCGCCTGAACCGTCAGGGACTGAAAGCCCGCGGGCGCTGGGCTTTCCTGACCTATTTCGCCAGCTTGGGTCTGGGTTTCATCCTCGTCGAAATTGTGTTGCTGCAGCGGATGTCACTGTTCCTGGGGCAGCCGATTTACACCTTCTCCGTAGTCCTGTCCAGCCTGCTGATTTTCACCGGAGCAGGCTCGTACTGGGCGAATCGCATCGAGAATGTTTCCCGCACTACCCTTTCGTGGTGTTTGCTGGGCGTCATCGGCGTGATCGCGTTCACCTTGGTAGTTACCCCGCCAGTGCTTTCCGCCACGCTGGGCTGGACATTGACTGCGCGAGTGTTGGTCGCGATTCTTCTGATCGCGCCGTTGGGAGTATCGCTGGGCGTGCCGTTTGCCACAGGGTTGCGCTTGGTGGGTAGGGAAGCTTTACAGTTGGTGCCGTGGGCGTGGGCGGTGAACGGTTTTTTCACCGTGATCGGCTCGGTGGGAGCCATGATCCTGGGGATGGCTCTGGGCTTCACAGCTGTGCTAACCATTGCGGCTGTGTGTTACGCCGTGGGAATGGTCGCGATCCGGGTGGGCGGGACTCCTCCGGCGGTGCCGGCCCAGGATTCTGTCCGGATTACCCAACTGGCCTGAGAAAAGGAACCAGGGCAATGCTTACAGAGCTTGCAATTGCCAGTTGTCGCCGTGGGTATTGAGTGAAACACATGGGATTCACACCGTTTGTCAGCGTCGTAACACCGTTCTATAACACTCGGGAGTTCCTCTCCGAGTGCATCGAAAGCGTTTTGCGCCAGACCTATCAGAATTGGGAATACATCTTGGTGGACAATTGCAGCACTGATGGCTCAAGCGAGATCGCCGCAAACTACGCAGCCCGGTTTCCAGAGAGGATTCGCCTAATCCGCACGGAAGCATTCCTGTCCCAGGTGCAGAACTACAACTTTGCCCTCTCCTGTATCGCGCCGCATAGCAAGTACTGCAAAATAGTACAAGCTGATGACTGGATCTACGCGGAGTGCCTCGACCGCATGGTCGCACTCGCGGAATCGGATCCTTCCATCGGTATCGTAAGCTCCTATCGTCTTAAGGGAAGATGTGTCATGGGCGAGGGTCTTCCTTACGCCAGGACCGTGATACCCGGTGCCGACATTTGCCGCTTACACTTGACCACTTCGTTATTTGCCTTTGGTACGCCAACAACCGTTCTGTACCGGTCGGAGATCATACGCAATTCACCGTTCTACGATCAGAACACTCTCCACGATGACACCGATGCATGCTTCCGCACGTTGCGCTGTTGGAACTTCGGCTTCGTTCATCAAGTTCTCTCCTTCAGTCGAGTCGATAACGACTCCATCATGTCACGCGTCCGAGACTTCCGTCCGGAGTACCTAGACAAGTTTCTACAACTCTGCAAATTTGGGCAGGTCTATCTTGAACGAGACGAACTAGCCATCGTTTTGGGCGATTGGAAACAGCAGTATTACAGTTTTCTTGCACGGCGCCTCTTGTCCGGGGGGAGTAGGGCGTTTTGGCAGTATCATATATCCGGTTTGAAGTCCGGTGGTCAACGGCTTGAGAAGGCGAGGTTATTGAAACAGGTCTGCTTGGACTTGCTGCGACTGTTGACCAATCCGGGAACGACCAGTGTCCGACTCTACAGGCGTGTTCGGGCGCGCTCCAAACAAGCCTCGTTTAGTTCCACGGACACCGCGACTTCGGACATTTCGTTCAAGGAGGATGCCGCTGCTTCCCAATGCCCTCCGGATGCGGGATTCAATTCCAATGCGTAGCTTGTTACCTATCGCATTGCTGGGTTCCTCCCTGCTGGCGCGAGCACAGACGAGCTCTAGTGGTCAGTGGATCGCCTTCCACCGGGCTGGGGCGCCGAACAGCAATCTGCAGTGCTTCATGCCCAACAACGTGAGCGTATCGGACGGGAATCTGGTTATCACCACGAAGTCCGAGACCGCGACTTGCAGTAGTTTCGACCTTCCGTCCACAACTTATAACTACACCTCCGGTTTTGTCTCGATGCGGAGCTTCAACTTTCTATATGGCACCGTTGAGTTCCGGGCTAAGTTCGGTGGCGGCCTGAAAACTGGAGCGTGGCCAGCCGTATGGATGGCTGATGCCTCGTGTCAAGCCAGTGATCCGACCGGCACAGATGACAGGTGCAATGGGCAGGAAATCGACATTGCCGAGATATTGAACAGCGATTTTACACACGTCAACCAGCAAGTTCACGTTGACAACTTCACTCACAATGACGGATGCACAGCGCCCATAACGGACACAAGTCAGAACTTTCACATTTATCAGTTGATCTGGTCTGCCGGCTCACTCATATTTAAGATCGACGGAACAACCACTTGCACGATCACGCAGAACTACGTTCCAAGCGCCGCTATGTACGTCAAGATCAGCATGTTTGTGGGAAACTACGGCGGCTCTGTGAAGAATGCCAGCCTGCCGTGGAAGACCATGATTGACTATGTGAGAGTCACCCAAGGCTCCAGTTCTGTATTCAATGACGATTTCAGTCATAGCTCTACGGTCCAACTTGCTCAGTTAGGCGTGATGACTCCATTCCCCAGGTATCACCCGAGCCAGACTTCGACCCCTAAGAGCTTTTCATACTGGCTCCCCAAGCTTTTCCTCATCTGTTTGGTGGCCGTCATTGCCAAGGCTGCCTTTGAGTTCTGCCGGCCAAAACGCAGAACAGACGAAACCTACAGGAAGTTGGCTGGAAAAGAATGAATGAACCCCTAGTTTCGGTAGTAATGGTGGCCTGCAATGTCGACCGCTTTCTCGCGGAGTCGATCGAGAGCGTACTCGGGCAGAGCTTCCGGGATTTTGAGTTCATCATCGTGGATTTTGGCTCCACGGATCGGTCCAAATCAATTATTTCCAGTTACGCGGCCATTGACAGCCGGATCAAGTTCCACGAAATACCTAATTGCGTCTTGCCTGCCGCCCGTAACATGAGTTGTTCTCTTGCACAGGGGCGATATATCGCCGTCATGGACGCGGATGATATTTGTCTTCCCGATCGCCTGAGACTAGAAGTCGCATTCATGGAAGAACATCCCGAAATTGGCCTAGTGGGCGGCGCCGTGGTCTGGGTAGATGCTGCCGACCGACAACTGGGACTGCACGCACATCCGAGTGGAGATCAGGAGATTAGATCGGCTCTGGTTGAACGCTGCACATTCTGGCACCCCACGGTTCTCCTACGCAAGGAAGCCTTCACTTTGGCAGGAGGTTACAGAACGGCGTTTGTCTTCGCTCACGACTAC
>Ga0335081_10019628_pt1 | contig 10930 bp, 9 predicted proteins | sample Lox_Sample_35_FD_206713 | JGI IMG/M metagenome (GOLD analysis project Ga0335081, IMG submission 206713) | Soil microbial communities from Loxahatchee National Wildlife Refuge, Florida, United States - Lox_Sample_3.5 | ecosystem: Environmental > Terrestrial > Soil > Wetlands | place: USA: Florida...
CGAGACCTCGCGCAGCACGTCGTCGCCCCGCTGGTGGCCGAACCGGTCGTTGATCTGCTTGAAGTTGTCGAGGTCGAGATAGGCGATCGTCATCGGCCGCCGGTAGCGGCGCGCGAACGCCAGCGCTGCGCCCGTCAGCTCGATGAAGTGCCGGCGGTTCGAGACGCCGGTGAGCGGATCCGTGCGCGCGGACTCCTTCTCGCGCTCGAGCGCATGCCGCAGCGCCGCGATGACCTCGACGAAGACCAGAAACAGCGCCAGGCGGAGCGCGAACTCGACGGCCAGCACGACCCACGAGGAATACTGCTCTCCGGCCAGCAGGTCGCTGCCGATGCCGGCGACGGAGCTCAGCACGGCCAGCGACATGCCGGCGGTCCGTCCGACGCGCGTGGTGGCGTAGAAGATGGGGATGAGGTAGACGACGGCGATCTGGACTTCGTAGCCGGAGAAGTAATCCACCCCCGCGATGAGGGCGAGCTGGCCGAGGCTGAAGGCCGCCGCGATCCACCGGGAGCGGCCGGTCGGCTGCACCTCCAGCAGGGCCTGGCCCATCAGCGTGGCGCGTCCCGGCATCGCTCCGCGGCTCCCCGGCTGAAACGGCGATTGTGTGCGCTGGTGTGGCGTGAACGCCGCAACGACATTAGCGCCATTGCGGTTCGACATCAACCGTCGGAGGCGCCCGGGCGGCCAGGTCGTACGACTTCCCCGGCGGTCCGCGGCGGCCGTTGGGCCAGCGGTCAGCCACCCGCCGATCCCGACCCGCTGCACGTGCGCGCCGTCCCCCGGCGACGGTTCAAGGCGGAAGCGGCTGAGGGGCCGGTTGCGACGCCGGTCCCGGAAGCGATACGTTACGCGCCCCTCTGTAGTGAAGGGCTGGCGATGAAGGAGTATCCGAGCACGCACATCCGGAACGTGGCCGTAGTGGGCCACGGAGGCAGCGGCAAGACCAGCCTGGTCGACGCCCTCGCCTTCGTGGCCGGAAGCAGCAAGCGGCACGGCCGCATCAAAGACGGCTCCTCGCTCACCGACTACTCTCCCGACGAGATCGAACGCGGATACAGCATCAGCCTGGCGCTGGCCCACGCCGAGTGGGAGGGCGTGAAGGTCAACCTGTTCGACACGCCGGGCTATCTCGACTTCGCCGGCGACGCGATCGCGGGGATCTGGGCCGCGGACGCGTCGCTGATCGTGCTGGGCGCGTCGGCGGGCGTGGAGACGGGGACGGAAAAGGTCTGGGAGTACTCCAGGACCTGCGAGCACGAGGCGATCTTCTTCGTCTCGATGATGGACAAGGAGCACGCGGACTTCGCCAAGGTGTACGGGCAGATCCGCGAGCGCCTCACCCCCAAGGCCATCCCGGTGGAGATCCCCATCGGCGCGGGCGCCGACTTCAAGGGCATCGTCAACCTGATCACGAAGACGGCGCACCTGTACAAGGCGGGCACCAAGACCGGCGAGTACGACGAGGTGGCGATCCCGAAGGACGTCCAGGCCGAGTACGAGAAGTACGAGAACGACCTGATCGAGACGGTGGCCTCGACCGACGACTCGCTGGTGGAGCGCTACCTCGAGGGCAAGGAGATCTCGCACGACGAGCTGGTGACGGCGATGCGCGCGGCGATGAAGCGGCGCGAGCTGTTCCCGGTCTTCTGCGGCGCGGCGGAGCTGACTTACGGGGCGCGGGCGCTGCTGTCCGAGATCGTGGAGCTGGTGCCGCCGCCGTCCGACAACCCGCCGGTGCAGGCGGAGAAGTGGGGCACGGTCGAGAAGGTCGAGTTGAAGGAGGCGGACGCCGCGCCGTTCAGCGCGCTGGTCTTCAAGACCGTCTCGGAGCCGCACGTCGGCGACGTGTCACTGTTCCGCATCTTCTCCGGGTCGGTGAAGAACGGCCAGGAGGTCTACAACCCGGCGCGGAGCGCGCTGGAGAAGCTGAACCACCTTTCGATCTCGCAGGGCAGGGACAAGATCGAGGTGGACCTGCTGCACGCCGGCGACGTCGGCGTGATCGCGAAGCTGCGGGACACGCACAGCAACGACACGCTGTCCACGCAGGGAACCCCGGTGGTGCTGCCGCGGATCCCGTTCCCGGAGCCCGTGATCCACGTCGCGGTGGAGGCGAAGGAGCGGGGCGACGAGGAGAAGATCAACCTCGGCCTGGCGAAGCTGACCGAGGAGGATCCGACCTTCCACTGGGAGTACAACCCCGATGTCCGCCAGACCTGGATCTACGGCCTCGGCGAGCGGCACCTCGAGGTGATCCTGGGGCGGCTGGCGCGGAAGTTCGGCGTGCACGCGAACCAGGCGAAGCCGAAGATCCCCTACCGCGAGACGATCAAGGGGAAGGCCGAGGGGCAGGGGCGGCACAAGAAGCAGACGGGCGGCCGCGGCCAGTTCGGCGATTGCTGGATCCGGATGCTGCCGAACCAGCGCGGCGGCGGCTACGTCTTCGAGGACCAGATCGTCGGCGGCTCGATCCCCAGCAAGTTCATCCCGGCGGTGGACCGCGGGATCCAGGAGGCCGCGGTGCGCGGCATCCTGGCCGGCTACCCGGTGGTGGACTTCAAGGTCCAGCTGTTCGACGGGTCGTACCACACGGTGGACTCGAACGAAATGTCGTTCAAGCTGGCCGGCATCCTGGCGTTCCGGAACGTCTCGCCCAACTGCAAGCCGGTGCTGCTGGAGCCGCTGTCGGACCTCGAGGTCCAGACGCCGGAGGAGTACCTGGGCGCGGTGATGGGCGATCTCAACTCCCGGCGCGGCCAGATCCTCGGCTCCGAGCCGGACGAGAAGCTGCTCAAGCTCAAGGCGGTGGTACCGGAGGCGGAGCTATACAAGTACGCGACGCAGCTCCACTCGCTCACCCAGGGGCGCGGCACGTTCCGGAAGAAGTTCAAGGGCTACGCCGAAATGCCGGCGGAGGCCGCCGCGAAGGTGATCGACGAGTACGAGAAGACGAAGAAAGAGAAGGAAGAGGAAGCCTAGACCTTGTGGTAGCCGACGCGCGCCGCCTCGGCGCCGTCGTCCGCCGTGTAGATCTCGAAGTCGGAGAACAGCCGCGGCGCCTCCGCGCCCAGCGCGCGGAGGACCGCGACCGCCAGCCGCCGGATCTCCTGCTCGGCGCCCTCGCCGCAGCGCAGCTCCAGCATCGTCCGCCAGGCGCGGACGTTCGCGCTCACCACGATCTTGGTCTCGGTCGCGTTCGGCAGAAGCGAGCGCGCCGCTTCCCGCGCCATCTTCCGCCGGTGCACCTTGTCGGCCACCCACTCGTAGCGCCGCATCAGCTCCTCGACCGCGCGCACGTACGCCTCCTGCGCCGCCGTGACCTGCGCGAGCCACGCCGCCTCCAGCTTCTGGTCGCCCAGCATCGCCGGCGGCACGACGAACGCGGCGTGCGACTCGTCCACGTACCGCTGCGAGAGCTGGCTGTAGCCGAAGCCGGCGCGGTGGCGCACCAGCTCGTGCGTGCAGGAGCGCGAGATGCCCTCGAGCAGCAGGACGTAGACGGAGTGCTCGAGCACGGAGCCGTGCCCCTGCTTCTTGATGTTCTCGAGGTAGTCCGCCGTCGTCCGCTGCGCGGGGTTGGCCTGGCTCATGTAGCACAGGCGCCCGGCGAACTCCGCGAGCCGCTCGCCGTCCGTCGCCTCGCCCTTCCACTCGACCTTGAGGTGGCCCGGCTCGACGAACTGCGGCCGGGCGATCACGCTGATCCTCGGGGCGCGGACGATGTCCATGGTCAGGCCAGCTCCAGTCTGAACGTTCCCCACGCGGCGGACCGCTCGATCTCGCGGAGCCTGGGCGCGATGCCGGCGGGCAGGGCCGGCGCCTGCGGGCCGACCTTGAGCGTGCCGGGGTCGAGGGCGCCGTCGTCGCCGGCGGGCAGGATCTTCACGCCGGGGTTCAGGATGCCGGCGGGGTCCCAGGCGGCCCTGGTGCGGCGGCACAGGTCGGTGAACGGCGCGCCGAAGATGCGCTCGACGAACGGTGCGCGCAGCCGGCCGTCGCCGTGCTCCCCCGACGGCGTGCCGCCGAGCGCGAGCTGGGACGCGGTGACGCGCTCGAGGCACGATGCCAGGCGTGCGGCGAAGTCCGGGGCGCTCAGGTCCGCGAGCAGGTTGGCGTGCAGGTGCCCGTCGCCCGCGTGCCCGAAGATGACGATCTCGAAGCCGGTGTCCTTCGCGGCGCCGCGCAGGGCGGTGATGTAGCTCGCCAGCCGCTCCGGCGGCACGCACCCGTCCTCGACGACCTGGAGCGAGCGCAGGTGGTCCGGGAGGGACGCGAGGATCGGGCTCGCGAGGTGGCGCAGCTCCCACAGCCGGCCGACGGTGGCCGCGTCCTCGGCGACCTCGACGGCCGTCGCGATGCCGCGGACGGCAACGGCCGCCTCCCGCGCGCTTCCCTCGAACTCCACCAGCAGCACGGCCTCGGTGCCGGGCTCGAGTCGGCGCTGCGCCGCCCCGCGCACGAAGTCGAGGTAGGTCTTGTCGAGCAGCTCCAGGGCCGACGGTCCGAGCGGCCTCAGGGCGAGCACGGCGGGGCCGACCCGGTCGAGCGAGCCCAGGGTGACCAGCAGCGTGGTGCGCTCGGCCGGCAGCGGCGCCAGCGCCACCTCGACCTCCGTGACGATCGCCAGCGTTCCCTCGCTCCCCACCAGCAGGTCGGCGGTGCGCCCGCTCGCCGCGAACACGTCGAGCGCGTAGCCGGACGAGTTCTTGGGCGTGTGCGGCGCGGCCGCTGCCAGTTCCGCGGCATGACTGCGGATGTCCGGCGCCACATCGCGCTCGAACCGCAGCTCGGCCTCTGTCTGGCCGTGCCGCAGTGCCCCCGTGCCCCCGTCCCCGCCCGTCGTGCCGGTCTCTCCGTCCGCCGTCACGAACGAAAGCGCGCGCACCCAGCGCCGCATCGAGCCGTACTTCACGCTGTGCGAGCCGGCCGCGTTGGTGGCGACCATTCCGCCGAGGGTGCAGAACGCGCCGCTCGACGGATCGGGCGGCAGGTGCAGGCCGAACGGCTGGGCCACCTCGTTGAGCGCGCGGTAGGTGACGGACGCGCCGCAGCGTGCGGTGCCGGCGGCCGGATCCACCACCGGCGCGCCGCGGCAGGCGCGCGTCAGGTCCAGCACCACGCCCGGGCCCACGTTGCCACCCTGCATCCCGCTCCCGGCGCCCCGCGGCACGAGACGGGCGCCCTCGGCGGCGGCCCACCGGACGAGCAGCGCGAGGTCCTGGACGTCTGCCGGGACCGCGACGGCTGCCGGAACGATGCGGAAGATGCCCGCTCCCTCGGAGTAGAGCGCGCGGGCGATGTCGTCGGTCCTGAAATCGCCGCGGAGGCCGGGTGGGTGGAGGGGGGGGGCCTGCACGCGCGCAAGCTAACGGCCGCTGTTTCGGCTTGACAAGCACTTGGGGCACGGTGATACTCGCCCTTTCATGCCCCCGACAGCGCAGACCAAGCCGAACCTCATCCGGATCGAGGTGGACCGCCGCCTCGGCCACGAGTGGGACGAGTGGGACGGCCGGCCGCTGCCGGGCGGCGGCAGCTTCGCGACGCCGCCCCGGCGCTTCTTCGGCTACGCGGCCCTCACGCTCGCCGTCCTGGCGGGGGTCCTCTACCTCGCGCTCTACCTGCTTGGCCCGCGCCTCGCGACGCTGTGGGCGCCGCTGCCGCGCGCGCTGACCCTCGCCCTCTCGGCGCTGACCGCCCTCGCGTGGCTGTGGTTCGCGCTGCTGCTGGCGTCGTACTACGGTCCGGTGCTGCTCCTGCCCGAGCGGCTCGCCGAGCGGGGGCCGTTCCTGGCGCTGATGCGGTGGACCTCGCAGGTCGCGCGGCGGTTCGGGGTGCGCGATTGGGTCGAGCACGCCGCGGTCGAGGTCTACAACGGCCTCGCGTCGCGCCGCGGCCGCAAGGTGGGGAAGGGCGAGCTGCTGGTGCTGATCCCGCGCTGCCTCTCGAAGGAGGCGCTCGACGGGATCCTCGACGTCGCCGGGCGCTACGACGTGCCCGTCTTCGTGGCCACGCGCGGGCAGCTGGCCCGGCGCGCGATCCGCGAGCGGCGGCCGCGGGCGGTGGTGGCGGTCGCGTGCGAGCGCGACATGGTGAGCGGCCTGCACGACGTCGCCGCGAAGGTGCCGGTGCTGGGGCTCACGATGCGCCTGCCGTCCGGTCCCTGCAAGGACGCGGCGGTGGACGTCGCCAAGCTCGAGAGCTGGGTGAAGAGCTTCGTGGAGGCCGGCTAGGGCCGGCCGGTCGTGTCCGCCGCCGTCTTGGGCGGCGGGTAATCCACCTTGAGCCGGGCAAGGAGCGAGTCGAGCGGGGCGCGCTGGGGCGTGCTGTCGGGCACCATGCGCTCGAGGTCGCGCTCCGGCTCGCTCGGGTCGTAGGCGATCCGCCGCACGCACTCCCCCACCAGCCGCGTCTTCCCCGCCGTCGGGTCGGCGAACAGCCGCAGCTTCACGGTGTGATCGAAGTCCGGGGCCCGCGCGTCCACGTTGCGCCTCGTCAGCACGTCGTACCACCCCGTCTCCAGGTACCCTTCGTCCGCCGCGACCGCGACGATCGTGAGGCCGGCGGCCCGCACCTCGCGCTGGGCCGTGGCGATCACGGCATCCGGCGCGGCATCGAGCAGCACGGTGACGCTGCCGGGCAGCGGGCCGTAGACGGGGCGCACGCCGCCGAAATGCGCGCACGCCGCCGCGGCCGCGAGCGCCGCGGCGGCCAGGGCGGCGGTCCGACTAGTGCGTCGCAGTATCGGGGGAGCCCGGACGCGGGTGCGTCGAGTCGGCGGCGGGCATCGCCTGGGCCGGCGCCGCGTGCTCGCCGTGCTCGTGACCGGCCCGCTCGGCCGGGATCTGCTCGAGCCGGGTCGTCGTGATGCCGACGGCGTGGTCGAACATCAGCTTGCCGCCGAGGTGCGCACCGTAGGCGAGGATCGCGACGCCGATGACTGCCGCCGTCAGGGCGATGGGCTGCTCCTTCTCGCTCCAGACGCCGCGCCGCACGATCCGCCAGACGGCGAGCACGCCGAAGATCGCGAGCACGATGAACGCGAGCGTTTCGTGCGTCTCCATGATCACGTGCGCCTGCTCGCTGTGCTGGGCCACGGCTTCGGCCTCCAGCCCGGCGACGATCGCCGCGCCGGTGCCGACGACCCCGGCGACCAGCGTCCAGAACGCGGCCGCCTTGAGCGACTCGCGCTTGACCCACACGCCCAACAGGTCGAACAGCACGGAAACCGGCAGCAGCGCGGCGGGAAGATGATTGAAGACCGCATGGAGGCGCGGCCAGTCGTAGCCGAGCAGCATCGTCACAGCCCCAGGTTGGTCGGCGCGGGCGGCGTCGTGCCGTAGTCGTAGAAGCCCTTGCCCGACTTCTTCCCGTAGTACCCCGCGAGGACCATCCGCTTGAGCAGCGGCGGCGGCGCGTAGCGCTGCTCGCGGTACTCCTCGAACATGATCTCCGCGATCTTGTACGTCGTGTCCAGGCCGACGAAGTCGAGCAGCACGAACGGCCCCATCGGATAGCCGCAGCCGAGCTGCATCGCCTTGTCGATGTCGGGCGCGGAAGCCACGCCGTGCTCGAGGGCCCGGATCGCGTCGAGGAGGTAGGGCACCAGGAGCAGGTTCACCACGAATCCCGAGTTGTCCTTCGCCGCGATCGGCTCCTTCCCCAGCTTCCGCGCGAACGCGAAGGCGCGCTCGAAGGTGTCCGGCGCGGTGGTCACCGTGCGCACGACTTCCACCAGCTTCATGAGCGGCACGGGATTGAAGAAGTGCATCCCGACGAACTTGTCCGGCCGCCGGGTCGCCGCCGCCATCGCGGCGATGGTCAGGCTCGAGGTGTTGGAGGCGAAGATCGTGGCCGGCCGGCAGAGGCCGTCGAGCTCCTTCCACAGCGTGTTCTTGAGCTCGAGGTCTTCGGTCACCGCCTCCATGACGATGTCCGCTTCCTCGAGGTCGGCGACCCTGGCCGTGAAGCGCAGGCGGCCGAGGGTCGCGTCGCGCGAAGCCGCGTCGAGCTTCCCCTTCTCCACGAGCTTGTTCAGCGAGCCGGTGATGGCAGCCTTGCCCTTGGCGAGGAGCTCGTCGCTGACCTCGCGCACGACGGTGGGGAAGCCCGCGGCCGCCGCGGTCTGGGCGATCCCGCTGCCCATCAGGCCGCAGCCCAGCACGCCGACGGTGGTGATCTCGCTCATGGGTGGCCCGGGCTCCCGGGGGGCTTGGGGTTGGGTGGCGACGAGGACCCGGGCGGCGGACGGAGCGTGTCGGCCACGTCCTCGACCGATTTCTTGATCTCGCTGGCGATGCGGATGAACGCCGACGCGCGCGGGCCCGCGATCGGCGGCCGGGGCTTGATCTCGCCCCGCTCGAGCCGGTCCAGCACCTGCTCGAGCGCGACCTGGACCTGCTCGGCCTTCTTGCGATGCGCGCGCGCGACGAGGAACGGAAAGAACGCGGCGGCCGCCACGGCGAACAGCGACAGGGGCTCCAGGCCCGGGACGAACGCGATGACGACGGCGGCGAGGAGGCAGGCGGCCGCGACGATGCCCATCCCGGCGGCGGCCCTCTCGCGGAGATTGCCCACGTCCGCGGCCAGCTCGGCGTGGCAGTACCCGTCCTCGAGCGCGTTGAGCTGCACCGAGACGTCCTGCGCCCGGGCCAGCTGGTACGCCTTCCCCTGCAGGGAGAGCCCGCGCTTCATCTCGGCGAACAGGCCCTTCTGCCGCTCCCACACCGTGCGGTCGGGGAGGCGGCGCTTGGGCGTCATCGCCTCCTCCTCCGTCATGAAGTCCCCGATCGCCTGCTCGAGCGCCGCCTTGTCGCCGGGCACGACGCGGTGGGCGAGCAGCATCCGCGGCCCGACCCACCGGGCGGCGAATCCGCGCTCCAGCGCCGCGCCGCCGGCCGCCTCCTCGTACATCGCCTGCCGCAGGAAGCGGCCGGGGATGCCGACCTCCGAGCCGAGCTTCAGCACGTCCTGCTCGGTGACGCCGTCAGCGGTATCCATCTCGCCGGCCTGCAGCTCCGCGGCACGCTGGATGATCCGCTCCAGCTGCTCGCGGCTGATCTTGCGGGGGACCAGCTCGCCGGCCATCGGCTACCCTCGCCGCTCCGCGCCCTGGGGCTCGCGTCCCGCCGGCAGCGCCGTACCCGGAGCCGGGGCCCCGAGCGCCGGCGCCGTGGCCGGAGCGGGCAGCGTCGGCGCGGACGGCTCGGACTGCCGGTACGCCCCGAGGAACGGCTTCAGGAGGTCGATCGGCAGCGGGAAGAAAGTGGTGGAGTTCTTCTCCGACGCGATCTCGGAGACCGTCTGGAGAAACCGCAGCGTGATCGCCGCCGGCTCCTGGCCAATGACGTGGGCGGCCTGCGCCAGCTTCTCGGACGCCTGCAGCTCGCCTTCGGCGTTGATGACCTTGGCCCGCCGCTCACGCTCGGCCTCGGCCTGGCGCGCCATCGCCCGCTTCATCTCCACCGGCAGGTCCACGTCCTTGACCTCGACCGCGGAGACCTCGATCCCCCACTCGACGGTCCGCGCGTCGATGATCGCCTTCAGCGTCTCGTTGATCTTCTCACGCTCGGAGAGCAGCTCGTCGAGCTGGTGCTGGCCGCAGACGCTGCGGAGCGTCGTCTGGGCGAGCTGGCTCGTGGCATAGAGGTAGTTCTCGATCCCGATGATCGCGGCCGCCGGGTCCTTCACCTTCATGTAGAGGACGGCGTTCACCCGGAGCGAGATGTTGTCCCGGCTGATCACGTCCTGCGGCGGGATGTCCAGCGCGACGATCCGGAGCGAGACGCGGTGCATGTGCGCGATCATGCTCGGCAGGAAGACCAGCCCCGGCCCCTTCGTGTTCCAGTAGCGGCCGAGGAAGAACGCCACGGCCCGCTCGTACTGCTTGATGATCCGGAGGCTGGACAGCGTGTACAGCGCTGCCACCGCGGCGATGACTGCGAGAGCGTCCATCGGAGCCCTCCTACGGGACGAAAGCTTCGACCAGAACGGCGGCCCCCTGGCCGCCGCCGATGCAGGCGCTGCCGATGCCGAACCGCTTGCCGCTCCTCCGCAGTGCGTGGAGGAGGTGGATGGTGATCCGGGTGCCCGAGGCGGCCAGCGGATGCCCGATGGCGATCGCGCCGCCGTGCACGTTGACCTTCTCCCGCGGCAGGCCCAGCTCCTTCTCGACGGCGACGTACTGCGGCGCGAACGCCTCGTTGACCTCGATCAGGTCCACCGCGTCGAGCTGCATGCCCGTCTTCTGCAGCAGCTTGCGGATCGCCGGCGCCGGCCCGATGCCCATGTACATGGGCTCGACGCCGGCCACGGCCCAGCCCACCAGCCGGCCGAGCGGCGCGAGCCCCCGGGCCTTGGCGGCCTGCTCCGAGGCCACGACGCAGGCGGCCGCGCCGTCGCAGATCCCGGAGGCGTTTCCCGCCGTGACCAGTCCGTCCTTCTTGAAATAGGGCGGGAGCTTCGCGAGCCCGTCGAGCGTGGTGCCCGGGCGCATGTGCTCGTCGGCGCGGAACGGGACCATCTGGCGCGTCTTCGGGTCCTTGACCTGGACGGCGACGACCTCGTCCGCGAACACGCCCTGGTCCCACGCCTGTTTCGCGAGGCGCTGCGAGCGCTCGGCGTACTCGTCCACCTCGCGGCGAGTGAGCCCGTACTTCTCCGCGAGGTTCTCCGCCGTCTGCGCCATCGAGAATCCGCACTGCGGATCGGTGAGCGACGCCCAGAGCAGGTCCTCGAGCGGGGCCGGGGAGCCGAGCCTGAGGCCCCAGCGCGCGCCGCGCACGACGTGCGGCGCCTGACTCATGGACTCGCCGCCGCCGGCGAGCACCACCCGCGATTCGTCGAGCAGGATCTGCTGCGCGGCCTGCGTGATCGCCTCGAACCCCGAGCCGCACAGTCGGTTGACGGTGAGGGCCGGAACCTCGATCGG
>Ga0335081_10019629_pt1 | contig 10929 bp, 10 predicted proteins | sample Lox_Sample_35_FD_206713 | JGI IMG/M metagenome (GOLD analysis project Ga0335081, IMG submission 206713) | Soil microbial communities from Loxahatchee National Wildlife Refuge, Florida, United States - Lox_Sample_3.5 | ecosystem: Environmental > Terrestrial > Soil > Wetlands | place: USA...
CCACGCTCACGGCCGAAGAGAATGTCCTGCTGCCGCTCGAACTCTCCGGCCATGCCGCCGATGGCGCGGAGCGCGCACGCGAACTCCTGGAAAGTGTAGGACTGTTCGACCGGCGCGATCACTACCCCGTTCAGCTTTCGGGCGGCGAGCAACAGCGCGTGGCCCTGGCCCGAGCCTTCGTCGTGCGCCCTCCCATCCTGCTGGCTGATGAACCAACGGGCAACCTGGACACCACCAACGGCCATATGGTTCTCGATCTGCTGATTGCGCTGAATCGCCGCGAAGGAACAACGCTCGTGCTGGTGACGCACGACCAGCAGATCTCGGAACAGGCCGATCGCCGCATCACGCTGCGAGACGGCCGGGTGGTTCTGGATGCGTAACCGGCTTTCCTGGACGACGGCTTCCAAAATCGCCTGGCGCGAATCGCGGGCCTCCTCCGCCAAGTTCCTCTTCGTAATCGTGGCCGTGGCCATCGGCGTGGGTTCGCTCACCGGAGTCCGCGGATTCAGCCGCGCATTTTACGGCATGTTGCTCCGTGAGGCGCGGACCCTGATGGCCGCGGATCTCTCCTTGCGCGTCTTTGCGATGCCCAACGAGCAGCAGACCGCCGCCATGGACCAGCTCATGCACAGCGGCGTCCGGCGCACGTGGATCACCGAAACGCTTTCCATGGTTTCGTCCACCACCGTTCCCAACCCGCTGCTGGTGTCCATCAAAGCCGTCGATCCGCACGCGTACCCGTTTTACGGTGAGGTCAAGCTCGATCCGCCGGGATCGCTCGCGCACGTGTTGACCGCCGATTCGGTCGCGGTGTCCGAAGATCTGCTGCTTCGCCTGAAGGTCGGAGTAGGCGATGCCGTACGCCTTGGCGGGCAGCCGTTCCGTATCGTCGGCGTGGTCACCGCCGAACCGGATCGCATGTCCGGCAGCCTGAATGTCGGTCCGCGCGTGATGATCACGCGCGAGGGGTTGGAGCGTACCGGCCTGATGGGCATCGGGAGCCGCGCCTCCGAGCGGTATCTGTTCCGGCTCACTCCCGGATCCCCGGGCATCCAGCAGGTGCGGCAGACCTTGCAGAAAGCCTTCCCCGAGGCCCTGATCGCCGACTTCCGTGAGACGCACCCCATCATCACGCAAGGCCTGAACCGCGCCACGACGTTCTTGAGCCTGGTCAGCCTGATCGCGCTCATCGTTGGCGCCCTCGGCGTGGCAACGGCCATGCAGGCGCATCTCCAGCAGAAGATGGATTCGATCGCCATCATGAAATGCATCGGCGCGCGCACGCGGGAAGTCATGCAGATTTACCTGCTGCAAACCATCGGGCTGGGCCTGGCGGGCGGCCTCGCGGGGATCGCGTTCGGCTCCGTGGTGGAGGCGGCCTTCCCTCCCCTGATCGCGCGTTACTTTCATCTCCAGCCGGAATTGCACTGGGATCCGAGCACGGCCATCCAGGGGCTGGCGGCCGGCATCCTGACCACGCTGCTGTTCACGCTGCCGCCGCTGCTCGGCATCCGGAAAATCCGGCCCGGTGTGATCTTTCGCCGCGAAATGGCTGAGGTCCGGCCGGGCTGGAAACAGAGACTGCGCGATGCGCGCGCCTCCCTCGCCGCCGGCGGCGCGATTCTTTGCGGCATCGGCTTGATTGCCGGATGGCTGCAGATCGGCACGCTGCGGGAGTCAGTGCGCACCGGCGTCGCGTTCGTGGCTGCGGTGGTGGTGAGCCTGCTCGTGCTTTCGGGGATCGCCTGGCTGCTGCTGCGCTCCGTGCGCGCGTTGGTGCGCCGCTGGCCGCGGCTGTTGCCGGCCTCTCTGCGCCATGGTGTCGCGAACCTCTACCGGCCGGGTAATCACGCGCAGGCCGCGTTGGTCGCGCTGGGCATCGGCGTCATGTTTACGCTCACCGTCTTCCTGGTTCAGCGCGGCCTGATGGCCGAGATGTTCAAAAGCGCTCCGCCGGGGATGCCGAATGTTTTCCTGCTGGACATCACCGCCAAGGAGCGCGATCCGCTCATCGCTCTGGTCCGCGCGCAGCGCGGCCTCGAAGGCGCGCCGGACGTCGTGGGAACGGTGGCCGCGAAGATCGTCAGCATCGATGGCAAATCGATCGACTCATTCAACCTGAAGGCGTGGGGCCGCCGCTTCCAGCGCACACGAGGCGTGGCGCAGGCCGCAGACCAGCCGGCACACATGGCCATATTGCATGGCGCATGGTGGAATCCCAAGGCGCCTCAGGCCGAGCCGCAGCTCTCGGTCGCCGAAGAAGCCTCTCAGATTCTTCACCTGCATCCCGGATCGCACATGGAATGGGAAGCCGCCGGCCGCACCATCCGCGCGCGCGTCGCCGCCGTCCATCGCATCGATGAGATCCACATGTATGGCCGCATCGAATTTATCTTCAGCGCCGGAACGCTGGACGGGCTGCCCATCATTTACTACGGCGGCGTGCGCGTCGCTCCGCGCGCCGTCGCCCAACTGCAGCGCGCGACGTACGAAAAATTCCCTACTGTCACTGTGGTCAACGTGGCGGACGTGCTGGAAATCGTCCAGCAGGTGGTGGATCAGATTGCGCTCGTGGTGCGCTTCATCTCCATGTTTGCCATTCTCGCCGGCATCGTGATTCTGGCGTCCAGCGTAGCCGGCACACGGTTCCGCCGCATCCGCGAGGTGGTGATCCTCAAAACGCTCGGCGCCACACGAAAACGCGTGGCGGGAATTTTCTCCGTGGAGTTCCTGGTTCTGGGCGCAGTGGCGGGCCTGATGGGAAGCCTGCTGGCCACGGCGTTTTCCGCGCTGCTTCTCAAGCGCTGGCTGGACGCTGATTTCCGCATCGACCTACTGCCCAACCTGCTGTGCATCGTTCTCACCGCGCTGGTGGCGAACGCCGCGGGCTGGATGGCCAGCTTCCGCATTCTGGGCCAGAAGCCGCTCGAGGTGTTACGCGCGGAATAGTGAGGCGCGGGCCTTCGGCCCTGCCGCCGCGCTTCCGCGCGGCATCAAAAAACGCACAACATCCATCGCCGGGGAAAGCCCGGCAGCAGCCAGAAGGCCCGCCTCACTAAAGGCGACAGACTCCACGGCCGAGCGGCGGCGAGTCTCTCGAGCCGGCCGTTGACCTGAACCAGCGGCGGAAGACGTGGCTTGGAAAATCGTCTTGAATCGCATGGGAAAGGTGCGTAGACTGGGCTATCCCTTTGGAGGTGGCCCATGCTTCATCCAGTCACGGGCGGCAAGCAAGAGGTACTGACCGCGATCAAGAATGCCGCGGACGCATTCACGCAGAATAACGCCGTAGTGCAAAAGAAAATGCAGGAAGCGTTTCCCGATGGTGCGAAACGCGAGCAGGTCCGCCAGCAGATCATCAAGAATCTCAATGAGGCGTACACCGGCGCGTCGCAAGAGACGACTGACGCCAGGTGGTTCATGCCGCGCACATCGATGGCGGGGCTGGCGCAATCCGCGATGAATAACCGGGCCCTCCAGGCGGCGCCGCCGGCGGCAGCCGCGGGACCGCAGGCCGCTGCGGCTGCTGCGCCGGCCCTGGCGCCTTTCGAGCAATTCGGACCGCTCGATCCGGGCTGGATCGAGTGCGTGGTGGACGGCTTCAAGACGCTGCTGGACGGCAAAGCGGCCTTCGTTCAGCATCGGAATCTCACGGATTTTCTCTATGCCATTCCCGACCAGATCACCATCGCGCTGGTAGCGGACTGGGGCGCTGACAACGATGCCGCCAGGCGGGTGGCCAAGCAGATTGGCGCCAATCAGCCCGACAGGGTGATTCATCTCGGCGATATTTACTATGCCGGGCAGGAGAACGAAGCTGGGGAAACGCTCAAAATCTGGCCGCTGGCCGATCCGGGAACCGGAGTCATCAAGCCGCGCACCAGCTTCGCGCTGAACGGAAATCATGAGATGTTCTGCGGCGGCCGGGCGTATTTCGGCACGGTATTCAAAGCTTTCGGCCAGGAGGCGAGTTATTTCGGTTTGAGGAACGCGAACTGGCAGATTCTGGCGTTTGATACGGCATACATTGAACACCGTCTGCCGCCTCCGGACGACACACCGGACACCAGGCTCAACAGCCAGTGGAACTGGCTGGTGGACAAAATGCAAAATTCGAAGCGGGCGACGATCCTGCTGTCGCATCACGAGCCGGTTTCGGCATTTGCGCAGGAGCAGAGTGATGGCGCGCATCTGCGGCAGGATTTCCAGAAGTTCCTGACGGCCGCAGGGCGCCCGGTTTTCGGCTGGTTCTTCGGCCACGAGCACAAGTGCACGTTTTACGATCCGCCCAACGTTCCCTACCTGGGCCGGCTCATCGGACATGGCTCGATCCCGCACACGCCACCGCCCGCCGATCAGAAACCCGAGCCAGGCTGCGTGGCGTTTTCCGCGATGAATTTCCGCGCGAACGCCAACGGCGACGCCGTGTCGGGATTTGCGCTGTTGAAATTCGACGGGCGCAATATCGACATCCATTACATCGACGAGGATGGGCATCTGTTCAAGGAGGAGGTTTGGGAGGCGCCTCTTCCAGACTGAGGGTTGGGCCGGTCCTGCGCGCGTGAAGTTATAATCGGTTCGCACTGTGATGGACCGCGATACTGCGATCGGCGGGCCGCAGGGCCGCTTCCCTTCCACCCAGGCCTCGCTCGTCGAGGCCGCGGCTGCCGGGCTCACGAGCGAGGCTCTGGAGCGGGTGATGGCGCTTTACTGGAAGCCGGTGTACCGGTACATTCGCCTCAAATTTCGCAAGAACAATGAAGACGCGAAGGACTTGACGCAGGCCTTTTTTGCGGCTGCGCTGGAGCGCGATTTTTTTGCGCGGTTCGACCCGGCCAAGGCCTCGTTTCGGACCTATCTGCGGATGGCCGTGGAACGCTTTGCGGCTAACCAGCATGCCGCGGCAAGCCGGCAAAAGCGTGGCGGCGACGTGGAGTTCGAGCCGGTGGAGGAACAGGCGGCCACTACGGAATCGCCCGAAGAAATATTCGAGCGCGAGTGGCGGCGCCAGCTATTCTCGGTGGCGCTGGATGATCTGCGCGCATACTGCGAGGGATGCGGCAAGCAGCTCCAATTTCGAATTTTTGAAGCCTACGACCTCGCGGGCGGCGAGCGGCCTTCCTACGCGCTGCTAGCTGCGCGGCACGGCATCGCTGAGACCGCCGTAACCAACCATCTGGCCTGGGCGCGCCGCACCTTGCGCGCACTGGTGAACGAACGGCTGCGGGGGGTGACATCCGGCGAACAGGAGCTGCGCAAGGAAATGCGGCTGGTATGGATGTAAGCGACGCCGTGGTGGACCATTTGCGCCGCGTAGCTGCGCTGCCTGACCTGACCGGAACGCGCTACGAACTGGAGTCCGAGATCGGCCGCGGCGGGTTGGGCGTGGTGTACCGGGCGCACGACCGCCAACTGGACCGCTGCGTCGCTCTAAAAATCCTGGACTCGGCTCTAGCCGGGGAAGCGCAACTCATCGCGCGGCTGGAACATCCTGCGATCGTGCCCATTTATGAAACGGGCACCTTGCCGGACGGCCGCGTGTTCTACGCCATGAAGTTGATTACCGGCGCGCGGTTGGACGAGTATCTCGCTGGATCTCCGTCGCTGGGGGAGCGTTTGCGGGTTCTCCGGCGCGTTGGAGAGGCGCTGGCCTTTGCCCACACCCGCGGCGCCATTCATCGCGACCTCAAACCCCAGAACGTGATGGTGGGCGAGTTCGGCGAGGTCTACGTCATGGATTGGGGCGTGGACGGCGTGGCAGGGACGCCGGCGTTTCGCGCGCCCGACGCACGCCTGGATGAGCGTTCCGACATCTACTCGCTGGGAGCGCTGGTTCAATTCTTGCTTCCGGCCTCCGCCCTGCCGGCCCTTCGTGCCATTGCCGCCAAGGCCATGAACGCAGATCCCGGCGCCCGATATCCCGACGTGCCGGCGCTGCTCGATGACGTCGAGCGCTTCCAGGAAGGCCTGGCCGTGGAGGCGTGGTCCGAACCGGTGTGGCATCGATTGCGCCGTTTCGGGTCGCGCAATGCGGTTCTACTCTGGCTGCTGGCAGCCTACGCGGGCGTGAAGTTTGTGCTGTTTTTTCTGCGAAGGCTGTAAAGGAATCGCCGCCAACCTGGAATTCCATAGTGAGAGGAGCACTACGTTGAACAAAGTCTTGGTTGGAGTGCTGTTTGGATTGGCTCTTGGAGCGCTCGACGGGGCCACGGCGTGGTTTTACCCGGAAGTGCGCTCGATGATGGCCGGCATCATGGTGGGGTCGTCGATCAAGGGCATGGTGGTGGGCGTGCTCTGTGGCTGGTTCGCGCGCCGGGTGCAATCGCTGAAATGGGGGATCGTGGCCGGCGCCGCCCTGGGGCTGCTGTTCGCTTTTCTTGTGGCGGCTACGGATACGGTGAATGGCAGGCATCCCTACCTGGAGATTATGATGCCGGGTTTCGTTGTCGGCGCCATGATCGGCTTTCTGACGCAAAGGCTAGGTATCCCGGGGCTCGCCAAGAAGGGAGAGAGATGAATATCCGGCGCCGTGCGCCACTGGTAGACTAGCCGTGAGTACCGGATGAGCCCTGTCGAGACCGTACTCCGTTTCCTGGAGTGCATCAACGAGCACGATGCGGACAAACTCGCGAAGTTAATGACGGAGGACCACGTGTTCATTGACTCCCTGGGTCAAAGGGTGCGCGGCCGTGAGAAGATGCGAGCCGGCTGGCGCGACTACTACGCATTTTGCCCCGATTATTCGGTTTCGCATGAAGAGATCTTCCAAAACGGGAACAAAGTAGGTGCGTTCGGTTCGGCAGGCGGCACCATCGCCAATAACGGCAAGCTCCCGCCCGAAAACCAATGGCGGACGTGCGCGGCCTGGCTGGCGGTGGTGGAAGACGGCTTGGTGAAGGAGTGGCGCGTCTACGCTGACAACAAGCGGGTGTACGACATCCTGGCAAAACGCTGACGATTGGTCTGATGAGTTATTTTGCTCGCGCCTTGAGCGGGCCATCCGTTATGATAGCCTCGATGATTCACAGGGCTATGGATTCGCGCGCTTCCGTTGGGCTGACGCTGTTCTTCTTGTCCAGTTGCGGAGCACTGGCACAAGTTAACCCCGGCGGACAAATGACCAGACTGGGCTTTGAAGTTGGGGTTTCCTACGAAGGTGAGCCGATCGCGCAGGAGAAGACGGTCTGTAATGCGGATGAATGGAGCCGGTCTATCGACTGGGGCGACCAGACACCCGAGGAGACGCTCAAAAGTTCTGCTGTCAAGACATACGGGGATGGAAGTGCCGTACCCAAAGGGTCGTTCGTAATCCTCGGCGGGAAGCACCAATATAATACGGCGCAACAATACAAGGGCACGCTTTATATACGGCAACATTGCCTGGATACCATGCCGGGCACTCGTAAGTATGCTTTCCCTTTCACGATTGAAGTCTTCGCGAGAGTGCCGATCCAATCTGTAGAGGCGCCCGCCTCGCCGATCCGGGGAGGCGATACGGTAGGACTCATCATCAAACTGGAGGGCCCGGCGCCTCTATCCAATACCAGAGTTTTCCTGGAAGCGGACAAGGCTGTCTTTTCCAACATCCCGCGGTTCAAGGATGTGCCGGCAAATGCGAGCGAGACGACCGTCTTGCTGCCGGTGCGACGTAACGCGCCAGCAGGCGACTCCGCGCTGCACTTCTGGACCGACCCCGACCCGGCGGCGCGAAAGTCAGTATCTATAAGCATCGCGCCGTAGAACCAGGATCCATTCGAACACTTTCCACCATTCCGGCCTCTGATTCAATAGAAGCCGTTGATGACCGGGGCCAAACGCGAAACGCAGTTGGTGCTCCTGGCGCAGTGCGGCGACCGCGAAGCGCTGGAATCCCTGCTGCGCGGCGTTCAGGGCCGGCTGCTCCGGTATATTGCCGGGCTGGTGGGACCTGATGCCGCGGAAGACGTTCTGCAAGACGTTTTCCTGCAGATTTGCCGCAAACTCGAATGGCTTCGCGACGCGGAGCTGTTCCGCCCGTGGATCTACCGGATCGCCAGCCGCGCTTCCTTCGCCCAAATGAAGAAGGAACGCCGCTGGCTGGGCGGCGAGGGCGAGGAGGTGCCAGTGGAGGAAGTGCCGGCCCCGCCGCCAAACATGCTGCCGGGACTGCTCGATGAGTTGACGGAGCTAGTGGAAGAGCTTTCGCCGGCGAGCCGCGCGGTTCTGATGCTTCATTATGTGCAGGACCTGTCGCTCGACGAGGTGGCGGCGGTTTTGGAACTCAGCCCGGGGACGGTGAAGTCTCGCCTGGCGTACGGTCTCGCGTGTCTTCGGAAATCAATGGAAAGGAAGAAATGAATTATGACGCCGCAACTGGAACAGGCGCTTCGTAAGTCGCTCAATGAGGTGGATCGCAAACGCAAGCTAACCATGGTGCTCACGAAAGTGTTGCTGCTCATCATCGTTTCCAATGCCGTGGCCGCCGCTTTGTGGGCCGCCGACGCAAGAATGACGCTAGCCTACGGCCTGATAGCGGTTCTGTGCCTGGTGGCGCTGGGGACCGTCAAGGTCGGGCAGATCTCGTTCGACAACACGCGGAGGATTTTGAAGGCCATTGAATTGATTTCGGCAGATGAAAAACGGTGACAGGCAGCGGCGCGCGGCGGTGGGACAGAACTGGCCGGGCGTGCCCGGCCACTACAACGAGGCACGAAAGCGCCTGTAGTGGCCGGGGACACCCGACCTGATTTTTTCACACCTTCCAGGCAGCGTTTTTCAAGTGGAAAACGCACCAGCGGAGCCGCCCATTAGATATCACGGCCTTTTCCGGTATTTCTTCGTACATCAGGGGTCTTGCGCTGCTTCACGACCTAGCCAGGGTTGACGTATTCTGGCTATCGCAACGAGATCGGCGGAAGAAATGGCAGGGGACAGGATCAGCGGTCCGAGCGATTACCTGGCAGCGGAAAGAACTTTTCTGGCGTGGATTCGAACCGGTTTGGCACTCATGGGATTCGGCTTTGTGGTGGCGCGGTTTGGCCTTTTCCTGGAAGCACTGCACGGCCGTTCCCCATCGCCGCTCCAATCGTACGGCGTTTCGGTCTGGTTTGGCACGGCACTGATCGTTGTCGGAATCGCCGTCAATCTTACGTCCGCGCAGCGGCACATCCGCCTGGTTCGAGAGCTGGAGCAGGGTGGATCTGCCTTCAGCCGGCCGTCATCGCTCGCGGTTAGCATTGCCCTGATCCTGGCGGTGATCGGGACGGCGATGGCGGTCTATTTGATATCCGTTCGGGACCTTCAACAGTCAAACGTACAAGACCCGCAGGAGAAAACCATGACAGCAAGTCCAGAGACAGGAATCGTAAACGTATCGAGCCGTCATACGGTGGATCAGACGGTTCAAAAATTCGAGGAGATTCTCGAAGCGAAGGGCGTCAAGCTATTTGCCACGGTCGATCACAGCGGGGAAGCGGAAAAAGCCGGCATGCACATGAGGCAGACCAAGCTGTTGATCTTCGGCAATCCGAAAGCCGGAACTCCGCTCATGATTGCCTCGCCGAGCATGGCCATCGATCTGCCGCTCAAAGCGCTGATTTGGGAAGATGCCAATGCCCAGGTCTGGATCTCTTACAACAGCCCTGCGTACCTTCAAGCCCGGCATAATCTGCCTTCGGAACTGGTGCAAAACATCGCCGTGGTGCAGGCGCTGGCCGCAGCCGCAGCGCAGTGAGGCGCGGATTGAGGCTCATGCAATACGGCCGTTGCGTGATCGTCTGGTTCTGTGTTGCCGTGTCGCTGAGTGTTTGCCGGGCCCAGCAGCAGATCGCCGTCGACGCTCTGGCATCCGAAACGCCTTTTCCTCATTTCTGGGAAGAAGCATTCGGATCCGGCCGCGCGATCCTCGCGCTTCGCGAGAGCTACCGTAGCGACCTGGCAGCCGTCAAGCAAGCCACGGGTTTCCACTATGTTCGCTTTCACGCCATCTTTCACGATGAAGTCGGCGTCTATAACGAAGACGAGCGCGGCAATTCCGTTTATAACTTCTCGTACGTCGACGAGATTTACGACGGACTACTCGAACGCGGCGTGCGGCCGCTGGTGGAAATCAGTTTCATGCCGCGCAAGCTGGCGTTCAATCCCGATGCGCTACACCCCTTCTGGTACAAACCGAACGTTTCGCCGCCAAAGAGCATGGAGCGATGGGATGCGCTGATCACGGAATTCGCCCGCCATCTGATCTCGCGCTACGGCATCCAGGAGGTCTCGCAGTGGTATTTCGAAGTCTGGAACGAACCCAACATCGACTTCTGGAACGGCATTCCGCGCGACAAAAGTTACTTTGTACTCTATGAACACACGGCTCGGGCGCTTAAGGCTGTGAGCAGCCGTTTGCGAGTCGGGGGCCCGGCCACGGCCGCGGCGGCGTGGATCACCAGTTTCCTGCAATATGCCGCTCTTCACCATGTCCCGGTGGATTTCGTTTCCACGCACGGCTACGCGGATGACACGGTGGAAGATCTTTTCGGCACGAACGAAGACATCCCCATGGACGATCGTGTTTGCCGGGCCGCGGCCAAGGTGCGAAAGGAAATCCGAAATTCCACCCTGCCTTCCCTGCCCTTGTTCTGGACGGAGTGGAACGTGCCGGGAATGAAAGAAGCCCGGGATACGACATATGTGGGACCGGCCCTGGCTAACACCGTGCGCGAATGCGACGGAATGGTGGACATGCTCTCGTTCTGGACATTCTCCGACGTGTTTGAGGAAGGCGGGCCGATCCCGCGGCCTTTTGAAGGCCAGTTCGGATTGCGCGCCAAGGGAGGCATCAATAAACCCAGTTTCTACGCTTTTGGTTTACTCCATCATCTGGGTGAGCGCCGCCTGGCGAATCCCGCACCGAATATCCTGGTTACCCGCCGCGGCGACGGCTCACTGGTACTTGCG
>Ga0335081_10019630_pt1 | contig 10929 bp, 8 predicted proteins | sample Lox_Sample_35_FD_206713 | JGI IMG/M metagenome (GOLD analysis project Ga0335081, IMG submission 206713) | Soil microbial communities from Loxahatchee National Wildlife Refuge, Florida, United States - Lox_Sample_3.5 | ecosystem: Environmental > Terrestrial > Soil > Wetlands | place: USA: Florida...
GCACGCCTCCCACAGGTCCGGGCGCGGCGAACATTGTTCCCATCAATATCGAAGAGGAGATGCGACGCTCGTATCTCGACTATTCGATGTCGGTGATTATCGGGCGCGCGCTGCCCGACGTGCGCGACGGTCTCAAGCCGGTGCATCGGCGCATTCTTTATGCCATGCACGACATGGGCCTGCTGCACAACCGCAAGCACGTGAAGTGCGCCAAGGTCGTCGGCGAAGGCCTCGGCAAATATCACCCGCACGGCGACGCCGCTCTCTATGACGCGCTGGTCCGCATGGCGCAGCCCTTCTCGCTGCGTTATCCGCTGGTGGACGGCCAGGGGAACTTCGGCTCGGTGGATGGCGATCCGCCCGCGGCCTACCGTTACACCGAGTGCCGCATGACTGCCATCGCCGAAGAAATGCTGGCGGACATCGACAAGGACACCGTCGACTTCGTCGAGAACTTCGATAACACCACGGTCGAGCCGGTCGTCCTGCCCACCAAGGTTCCCAACCTGCTGATCAACGGTTCGGACGGCATAGCCGTGGGCATGGCCACCAAGATTCCGCCGCACAACCTGACCGAGATCGTGGACGCCACCATCACGTTGATCAACAATCCGCAGACGCCGTTGGGTGAGATCCTGAAGCTGGTCAAAGGGCCGGACTTTCCCACGGGCGCGTTCATCCACGGGCGCAGCGGAATTGCCGAAGCCTACAAAACCGGGCGCGGACGCTTTGTTATGCGCGCCAAAGCCGCTATCGAGAACATTACTAAAGAGCGGCAGGCGATCATCGTCACCGAAATTCCTTACCAGGTGAACAAGCGCCACTTGATCGAGCGCATCGCCGAGCTGGTGAATAACAAGACGCTCGACGACGTTTCTGACATTCGCGACGAGAGCGACCGCGACGGCATGCGCATTGTGGTCGAGCTCAAGCGCGGGGCCGAGCCGCAGATCATCCTGAACAACCTGCACAAGCACACCCAGATGCAGGAAAACTTCTCGATGATTTTCCTGGCCGTGGTGAACGGGCAGCCCAAAGAGATGGGCCTGATCCCGGCAATTCAGCACTTCATCGATCATCGCGTGGACGTGGTGCGGCGCCGCACCTCGTTCCTGCTGGAGCGGGCGCGCGAGCGTGAGCACATCCTGGAAGGCTATCGCGTCGCGCTCGATCACCTAGACAACGTCATCGCCGTCATCCGCGGCAGCTCCAACCGCGGCGAAGCGCGCGAGAACCTGGTCGGCTATTTCGCTGGCAAGACCATCGAGGTCAACGTCGGCGGCAAGAAGTCCGACGTCACCATCGCGCGCAACAAGCGTCCGGAAAATGGCTTCGACGCCAAGCAGGCCGACGCCATCCTCGAACTGCAATTGCACCGCCTGACGCGGCTCTCCATCGACGAGATCCTGAACGAGCTGAAAGAAATCCGCGAGCGCATCGGCGAGTACGAATCTATCCTGGGTTCGGACAAGAAGCTGCGCGGCGTGATCGTCAAGGAACTGGAAGAGATCAGGAAGAATTACGGCGACGAGCGCCGCACGCAGATTCTCGACGAAGCTGTCGAGCTCCAGCTCGAAGACCTGATCGCCGACGAGCAGATGGCGGTCACCTTCTCGCACTCCGGCTATTTGAAGCGAACGCCCATTGCCACCTACCGCTCGCAGCGCCGCGGCGGCTCGGGGCGCATCGGCATGCGCACCCGCGAAGAAGACTTCGTCGAGCGCCTCATCATCGCCTCGACGCACGCCTATCTTCTGGTGTTCACCAACACCGGCCGCGTGTACTGGTTGAAAGTCTACGAAGTTCCCGACGTGGGCTCGGCCGGCAAGGGCAAAGCCATCACGCAACTGGTCGCGCTGCAGCCGGGCGAGAGCGTGCAGTCAATCCTTAACGTGCGCGATCTCGACGACGAGACGAAGAATGTCTTCTTCGCCACCCGCAAGGGCACGGTGAAAAAGACGCCGCTCAAGGACTTCAGCAACGTGATGTCGCGCGGCATCATCGCCATCGGCATCGACAAAGACGACGAGCTGGTCGGCGCCAAGCTGACCGACGGCCAGCAGATCGTCTTCCTCGCCTCGCACGACGGCATGGCCATCCGCTTCGATGAGTCCGACGTGCGTCCCATGGGCCGCCCGGCCTACGGCGTCCGCGGCATGGAAATGGACGAAGGCGACTACGTCGTCGGCATGGCGATCACGCCCAAAGGCGGCGCTCCTGCCGAGGTGAAGGGGCACGACTTGAGTCGTGCCGGAGAAGCCGCTTCTCAAGATGGGGCTTTAGCCCCTGACGTCGAGGCCGAGGCCGGCAACATGATCCTCTCCGTCACCGAAATGGGATACGGCAAGCGCACTCCGGTGGACGAATACCGCCTGCAATCGCGCGGGGGCAAGGGCGTGATCAACGTCAAGACCACGTCGCGCAACGGCAAAGTCGTGGCCATCCTGCTGGTGAGCGAGGTCACGGAAGCCATGGTCATCAGCCAGTACGGCAAGATCATCCGCCTCGATACGTCAGAAATCCGCGAAGCCGGCCGCTCCACCCAGGGCGTCCGCCTGCTGGCGATGGAAGGCGGAGACAAGGTGGCCGCCGCCGTCGTCATCCCGCCCGAGGAGCGGAACGGGAATGGGACGCTGATTCACTAGCCACGGAGCAACACCGATCAGGGCGCGGGAAACCGCGCCCTTTTTTGCCTGCCCAATCGAGGCGTCCGATGTCCCGACGTTACCCCGCCGCGGCCGCTCGCAAAGGGGGTATCTCGGCCCCTTGTCTTTTTCGTCGCCTGCATTAAATTCCGACCGTCCACGGACCAGCCCCGCAGGGGCGGGAGGCCGCAGGCGACAGCCCGGCACGTAAGTGCCGGGAAACGAAGAAAAATAAATCGGAGTCCCGAAGGGACGGCACCATGGCCCATAAATTCGCTAATGTACTCGTGCATGTCGTGTTCAGCACCAAGGAGCGTCGCAATCTAATCCCACAGCAACTCCAACTCAAGCTGTGGAGGTACATCGACGGCATCGGCGCTAACTGCCGCATTCCTGTCCTCGCGGTTGGAGGCATGCGGAACCACATCCACATATTGATTGTTCTGCCTTCCGACATCTCGGTTGCCAAGGCGGTCCAGACCTTCAAGGCCAACTCCTCGCGCTGGATCGGCGAACACAACCTCAAGTTCGCCTGGCAGGAAGGCTATGGGGCGTTCAGCGTGAGCGCCTCCAACGTTAGCCGGGTCAAGGACTACATCAAACGCCAACCCGAACACCACGCCAAACGTTCGTTCGAGAACGAATTCGTCGCGTTGTTGCGGAAATCCGGTGTGGCGTACGAGATGTCGGAGGTCTTCGGCTAGGTGCCGTCCCTGAAGGGACTCGGGTTTCGTTTGGATCGCCTTCCCGGCACTTACGTGCCGGGCTTTTCGCCTCCGGCCTCCCGCCCCTGAGGGGCTGCTCGTCGCCGGGTGCGAGGTTTTACTTATTAAAGAATCGGAAACGCGGTTTGCGCCGTCCATCAAACGAAGAGAACCATCATGCAATACGACCGCTTGTGGAGTCCATCGTGAAGCCAGAAAAGATCAACCTGACAGAAAAGTTCTCCCACTTCGCCGAGCACTGGAGCCCGAAGATCGCCGGCGAAGTGAATGACAGCTACGTGAAGCTGGTGAAGTTCAAGGGCGAGTTCATGTGGCACCACCACGAAGCCGAGGACGAGATGTTCCTGGTGGTGAAAGGCCGCCTGTGCATACGCTTCCGCGACGGCGACGTGTGGATGGAGCCGGGTGAATTCTGTATCGTGCCGCGCGGCGTGGAGCACATGCCGGTGGCCGAGGAAGAAGTCCACGTGATGCTGTTCGAGCCGCGCAGCACGCTCAACACCGGCAACGTGCGCAGCGAGCGCACGCGGCAGCAGCTCGAACGCGTATAGCTCAGTGGCTCAGACCGCGTCCGGTGGTGAGATAGACGGCGAAGCTGCCCAGCCAGTGTCCGCCTTCGTAGTGCGCGCCGGTCACGGAGGCGAGTCCAGCTTCGCGATGGGCGGCGGCGGAAGCGCGCAAGGCCGCGAGGCGCGGATCGCCCGCCGGCAGGCCGGAAGCGATGCCCTCCAGCATCCAGGCGCGGCTGAGATTCAATCCGTCGAGATGCGCCAGTTTTGGATCACTGGGATCGGTGACTACGGCCGGTTCCAGCCACGGACCAGCGCCGTCCGTGGGAAGCTGTGGCATAAATCCGCGCAACCAGGCTGCGAAATCCTCCGGCGTCAGGACGCGCCGCATGACGTCGGCTTCCGCCAAACAAGGTGAGAGGAAATCCTCGCCGGAAGGTTCGTAGGCGAGCGGACAGTTTTCGTCCTTCTGGTAATAGTCGCGGGCTTTGCGCAGGAGCAAATCGAGAAAGGCGCGGTCGTCGGTGGAGCGCGCGTAGTCGATCATCAGCCCCATGGCAAATGCGGTCTGGCTGTGCTCGCCGGAGCGTACCGGATACGACAGTTTCGGCAGCCAAGTCTTGAGACGGCCGGCGGCAGCCTGTTCGAGCGGACGCAGGTTGGTGGCGAGCTGCTCCGGCAAAGAATCAGCGGCGCCTTTGGACGCGCTGCTCAACTTCTCCCACTCCCGCAGTTCCTGACCGAGCTGAAGCAGCCATGCCAGCCCGTAGGGCCGCTCAAAGCTGGCGCGGCCTTCGGCGTTCAGGTATGCCGCTTCCTGCGTGAGATTGGCGGAGGTCAGGCTCTGCTCCAGAGCCTTGCGCGCCGAGCCGGCGAAGGGCGCGTCAGGATAAGTGCGCAGCAGGCGGACCAGCAGCCAGTGTCCGTGGACGGAAGAGTGCCAGTCGTAGCAGCCGTAAAAGGCAGGCGTAAGCTTGCGCGGAGGCGCCACATCGGCATCGCTCAGCAGGGAGTGCGAAATCTTGTTGGGATATTCCTTGTGCACGCAGGCCAAAGCCAGGCTGGCGAAGCGTTGCGCGGCGGCTGCGTCAAAAGTGTGCACGCTGGCTCGGGAGACTGGCGCCTGACCGGCGGCAGCGCCCGCCAGAAGTATGAACGCGAGGATGAATCGGATCATGGGAGCAAGAAATGTAGCACGAACCTGCATGCCTCCGTCCGCGGCGAGCGAAATTGCAACTCTCATGGCACTGCCGGCGTCGAAACAGCAGGATCAGCGGGAGGTGACAATGGCAGCGAAGACTTGTCCGCATGTAAAGGAAATCCGCAACGTGACGCCCAGCGGCAAGGGCTGCAAAGAGTGCCTGGAGATGGGCGACTCCTGGGTGCACTTGCGGCTCTGCCTCATTTGCGGCCACGTGGGATGCTGCGACTCTTCCAAGAACAAACACGCAACCCGTCATTTTCACCAGACCAAGCATCCCATCATGCGCTCGTTCGAGCCGGGCGAGAGCTGGCGCTGGTGCTACGTAGACGAGATGGAGTTGGCCTGAGCCGCCAGCGACTGGAAGAGGTGAGGGCTTGCGCAGATCAAGAGCAAGCGCCTCACCCTCCGCTACGCCCCAGCTCAGGCTGCGGCCTGCAACGGCGCCCTGTATCCCGCCGCGGTCAGCGCACTGGCGAAGGCCCTGATCAGCAGGGCGACATTTCCCTCGGTCGCGAGCGGGCCCATGATCCCGATGCGGAAGATCTTCCCCGCCAGTGGACCAAAGCCGCCCTGGATCTCGATGCCAAAGGCATCCATGAGATCCTTGCGCACCTTGGCGTCGTCAACTCCAGCCGGCACGCGCACCGTGTTCAGGTTCCAGATGCGCTGTCCGTGCGGGACGTGCATCTCGAGCCCCATCGCTTCCATGTCTTCAACGAATTTCAGGTGGCTGCGATGGTGCCGATCCCAGCGGTTCTGCACCCCCTCTTCTGCGATCAGCATCAGAGCCTCACGCAGCGCATAAAACAAGGGGATCGGCGCGGTGTGGTGGTAGCGATGCGAACCGGCGCAATAATCGTAGATCAGCTTGAGATCGAGATACCAACTGGGACAGGGCGTCTTGCGCGCGCGCAGCCACTCCATGGCGCGCTGCGACAACGCCATCGGCGCCAGACCCGGCGGGCAGCTCAGCCCTTTTTGCGTGCAACTATAGGCGATATCCATGCCAGTCTCATCGAATTCCACCGGCATGGCGCCCAGCGAAGTAACACAGTCGGCGATTACCAGCGCGCCAACATCGTGGGCGGCCCGGCAAATCGCCGCTCCCGACTGCAACGCGCCGGTCGAGGTTTCCGCATGGACGTAGGCCACTACGTCGGGCTCTTCACGGCGGATGAAAGCGGTTACCTCGTCGTCGGGGAAGGTCGCGCCCCAGGGCTTCTCCAGGCGCACGACGTCTGCACGGTGGCGCATGCCCATATCGCTAATGCGATCGCAGAAGTAGCCGTTGGCAAAAACCGCAAACTTCATCCGCGGCTCGACGAAGTTGGCGACGGCAGCCTCCATGCCCGCGCTGCCCGTGCCGGAGATGGCCAGGGTGAATGACTCTTCGGCGCCGAATACCATTTGCAAGAGTTCCTGGACATCCTCCATAACTTGGAAAAAGTAGGGATCAAGATGGCCGACGATGGGCTTGGAAAGCGCCGCCTGGACACGGGGATGCACCATGCTCGGGCCGGGTCCGAACAATAGCCGGTGTGGTGGAAGAAGTGGTGGATAAGAACCGAGGTCGAATGCGACGTGCTCAGTTGCGATCATGGTCAGCTCCACAAGGGCGACCCTGGGTTAGTATCGAATGCACGCGCGGGGGCAGCTAGTCGCCTGCCCATAGTCTGGCTCCAGACCCGCGCCCGTGCTGTGACTCGGGGCACACGGCTTTGTGAGAAGCCGGAGCGGGGTCGTTCTGCATGATGACGGGGGAAAGCGCAAGACATCTTGATCCCGGTGAGCGCCGCGACCATGGCCGGCGCTTGCGCCAGACGTGTAGCCGCGTCGAGCAGGCGCGCTGCAAGTTTTCTGGCGACCGCCAGGATCCCGTGGCCGTGATCATGGCGGCGAATCGCGGGCGCGTGCCGCAACTGCTTCCCATCAAGTATGAGCGCATGGCCGAGTCGGCCTTCGGTTTCTTCCGCGGCGCGGCGCCGGTGATGGCAGCCGACCTGGCTTCGCAGCCGCGATGCGGGCTCACCGTCCAGATTTGCGGCGATGCGCACGTGCGCAATCTGGGATCGTTTACTGCCCCCGATGGGCGTCTCATCTTCGATATCAATGACTTCGACGAGACCGTCCGCGGCCCCTTCGAATGGGACGTGAAGCGGCTCGCCACCAGCCTGGTGCTGGCCGGCCGCGAAGCGCACGACACCGACAAGCAGTGTAAAGACGCGGTGCGCGTTTTCGTGCGCGCCTACCGGGAAGCGATGTTCGGGTTTTCGCGGATGGCAATCCTTGATCTTGCCCGTTACCGGGTGCATCGCCATCTTCATTTCGCGCCGCTGCGCAGTGTTCTGCGAAAGGCCGAGCAGTCGACGCCGCGGCACAATCTGGAACGGCTAACGGCGGCTGCGGGAGCCTCGCGCCGTTTCAAACCACTGCCGCCGCTGCTGACGCGAGTTGACAGGCGGACCGCGTCCCGTGTGTTGGCGGCGCTGAAATCCTACCGGCAGACGCTGGCGCCCGAGCGCCAGCACTTCTTCGACCAGTATCATCCCCTGGACGTGGCGTTTAAGGTGGTGGGAACCGGCAGCGTAGGCTTGCGCGATTACGTGGTGCTGATGCAGGGCAACGGCAAGATGGACGCGCTATTCTTGCAAGTGAAGGAAGAACGGCCCTCATGCTATGGGCGCTATCTCCCCGACCTGCGGCCGGCGGAGCATGAAGGACGCCGTGTGGTCGAAGGCCAGCGCGCGATGCAGGCGCAATCCGACATTCTGCTGGGCTGGACATCGATCGAAGGCCGCGACTACCTGGTACGGCAACTTTCTGACCACAAGGCGAGCATCGAGACCGGAGACCTGGCGGGCGAGGGCTTGACCCAATATGCTTTAGTCTGCGGCGAGGTGCTGGCCAAAGGCCATGCGCGCTCCGGCGACCCGTGCGCTCTGGCGGGATATCTGGGAGCGAGTCCGAAGTTCGATACCGCCCTCGCCGCCTTCGCCGTGGCCTATGCCGATCAAACGGCAAGCGACCATGAGAAGTTCGTTGCAGCCGTCAAGTCCGGGAGGATTAAGACGGCGGGCAGCCTGCAAGCGGCGGGAAGGAGTTTGTCATCAACCAAAGTGTGAAGCGACGTAACGGATCAGGCGACGAACTGGTGGAGATGGCGGCGCATGCCTGTCTGGTGGCCAAAGACGCCGCCACCAACCTGCAAGAGCTGCTGGACGGTTCCTCGCGCCTGGCGACGCTCGCCCTCCAGCAATGCGAGCGCGAACTCGACGAGTTGGAGCGCGCGGTCCACCAGAAGCTGCCGCGAGCGATCACACGCGTCAGCGAAGACAAGGCCCGCGAGCTGCTGGTGTGCAGCTCCTTCATCGGCAACCTGGAGCGCATCAGCGATCTGCTGGTGTGGGTGGGCCAGCGTCTGAGCCATCCTGCCAGCCGACCGGCGGCGGCCGACCGGAAGACTATGAAGGACATGGTCTCCACGCTGGTTACCATGCTCGAACAGGCGCACGGCGGCTTCGTGGACCGGGACCCGGAGCTGGCGCAGTCGGTGCTCCGGCTCGATGCCAGCCTCGACCGCATGCGCACAGAAGCTTTTCATCGCAACCTGCTGGGCAAATCCAGCAGCCCGGTGGAAGGAGTGGTGGAGACGCTCATGATGGTGCAATCCATTGAGCGGGCGGGCGATCATGCCACCAACCTGGCCGAGGAACTCGTCTACCTGATTGAGCACCGCAGCATCCGGCACACCCGCAAAAAGATGCTGGAGGGCTGAGTTTACTGGGTCGCGTCGAAGCGGTATCCCGCGCCGCGCACGGTGCGCAGGTAGCGGGGGTTCTCCGGGTCTTCCTCGATCTTGCCGCGGATGCGGCGGACGTAAACATCCACCGAGCGATCAGTCACATAGCGCGATTCCTGCCAGACCGCGTCCAGAAGCTGGTCGCGGGTGAACACCTGGCCGGCGTGCCGCATCAGGTGCTCCAGCAGGCGGAACTCCGTCATAGTCGTCGGTACCGCCTCGCCGGAGACGGTCAGGCTCATGGCCCTGGTGTCCAGCTCGATGGAACCGGCTGCGAGCCGCGTCGCAGGCAGCGGCCGGTCGTAGCGTCGCAGGACGGCTTTGATGCGGGCCACCATTTCCCGCGGGCTGAAAGGCTTGGTGATGTAATCGTCAGCGCCGAGTTCGAGGCCGGCCACGCGGTCGGGCTCTCCCGTCCGCGCGGTCACAAAGATGATGGGAGCCTTATTGAGGGTTGGCGCTTTGCGCAGTTGCCGGCAGAGGTCGAATCCATTGCCGCCGGGCAGCATGATGTCGATCAAGAAAAGGCTGGGACAAGCCAGCTCGGCGGCCTGCACCACGCCCGAAGCGTTGGGAAAGCCGGAAACGGCGAACCCCGCGCCTTCCAGATGATGACGGATAAGCAGCGCGATGTCAGGTTCGTCCTCGACCAGGAATACGGTCTGCTTCATGCCTGCCTGGTTGCGCCTGATTCACCGTTCACCATAGGCACAGTTTGTTGCAGCCGTGTTACCGGGATGTGAACGTGCGATGAAAAGTGCCGCCATGGCGGTGCTTTTCCGGGCTCAGGCGCGCGGCTGCGAGGGCGGTACGCGGTAAACTCGCGAACGTGCAACCGGCGAATGGCGACCTTATTTTTCCCGATGGATTTCTCTGGGGGATCTCGACCTCAGCCCACCAGGTCGAGGGCGGCAACCTCAACAATCAGTGGTCGGCATGGGAGGCCGCTGGGCGGATCAAGTCTGGAGACCGCTGCGGGCGCGCCTGCGAATGGTGGACCAACGCGGAGCGCGATCTCGATCTGGCCCAGGACATGGGGATCAATGCACTGCGCATATCGGTGGAATGGAGCCGCATCGAGCCGCGGTCCGGGGTTTGGGACCAGCAGGCTCTGGAGCGCTACCGCGAGATATTACTGGGGCTTCGCCGGCGGGGCATCCGGCCGCTGGTCAGCCTGCACCACTTCACCCATCCGCTCTGGTTTGAGGCAATGGATGGATTCCTCGCAGCCGAAGCCCCCGCGCTGTTTGAACGATTTACCCGCAAAGTGGTGAATACTCTAGGGGACCTCTGCCAGGATTGGGTCACCTTCAACGAGCCCAACGTGTATTGCGCCATGGGATATGCCGTTGGCCTCTTTCCGCCGGGTCGCCGCGGAGAGCTGTTCACGACCTTCAAGGTGCTGGCGGGAATTCTCCGCGCGCACGCCCGGGCGTATCGGGCCATTCACGAACTGCAGCCACACGGTAACGTGGGCTGGGCGCACAATTACGTGGTCTTCGAGCCGCTGCGTCCCGGGCTACCGCCGGACCGCTGGATCGCTGGGCTTCACCATTCCTTATTCAACGACAGTTTCGTACGTGTGATCGCGGAGGGCAGATTGCCGCTGGGATTCGGGGCCGTGGCCGGCAACCTGAGCGAAGTCCGCGGCACGTGCGACTTCTTCGGGCTGAACGTCTACGGCCGTTTGTACGTGTGCTTCGATCCGCGCAAGCCCTCGCAGCTCTTCGGCAACATCTTCGTGCCGGATGGCGTTCCGCAGGGCGATTGGGGTACGGAGGGACCGTTGGCCGAGGCTTATCCCGGAGCGCTGCGAGTGGCTGCCGCGTATGCCGCACGACTGGGCAAGCCGATCTATATCCTGGAGAACGGCGTTCCGGATGCGCAGGACCGCATCCGGCCGTGGCTGCTGGTGAACGCGCTCAACGAGCTGCACGCGGCGCTGGCCGAGGGCATCGACATCCGCGGCTACTTCCACTGGACCCTCACCGACAACTTCGAATGGAATGACGGCTGGAAGCTGCGCTTCGGGCTGGTCGAACTCGAT
>Ga0335081_10019631_pt1 | contig 10929 bp, 8 predicted proteins | sample Lox_Sample_35_FD_206713 | JGI IMG/M metagenome (GOLD analysis project Ga0335081, IMG submission 206713) | Soil microbial communities from Loxahatchee National Wildlife Refuge, Florida, United States - Lox_Sample_3.5 | ecosystem: Environmental > Terrestrial > Soil > Wetlands | place: USA: Florida...
CGGCGGGCCCGCGCGGCATCCTTTGCGCTTTCTCGTCGGCGGGCGGCGAGCGCCGCCGGCGCTCCCAGCGCGCGCGCCTTTGTGATCTCCGCTTTCGTAAACAGCGCCTCGGCGACGCCGTTGAGCACTGCCGCCACACAGCGGACGCCCAGCCGGCCGCGCAGTTCGGCTGCGGCCTCCAGCGTTTCGCGCAGCGCCAGCGCCTCTGGCCGCACCGTCAGGACGACGCCGAAGCGATCCGCATCGGTCAGGAATTCCTCCGTCGTTCCCGCCAGTCGGTTGAGCGTGCCACGCGATGCAATTCGCTTGACGCCGCTAGCCACCGAGAGCAATTCGATTGCGCTGCCGGTTGCCGGCGCGTCGATCACCGCGTACCGGTCCTCCAGCGCCGCCCGGCCGGCCATCAGACGCAACCGCTCCATCATCAGGAACGCCTCCAGTCCGGGCAGCGCCGCCGTGACGTACCCGAACGTGCGGCTTCGCAGCATCCGGCGCGAAACCGCCTTTAGCGGCACGATTCCTTCGATGAAGGCCTCGAGCTCGGCGCGCGGCGTCAACGCTGCGATTTCCAGATTATCCGCGACCGTAACACTCTCGGCCCCGTCCAGATTCACGCCGAATATCCGCGCGACCGACCGCCGCCGTTCGAGGTCCGCGACCGTGACCGGACGCCGGCGCGAGATCGCGGTCGCCAGCGCTGCCGCCACCGTGCTCTTGCCCGTGCCACCTTTGCCGGTTACGAAGATTAGACGCGGCAACGCCATGGCTGGAATTTAGACATGCCGCGTCTCACAGTCCATCACAATCGATCCATGTGCACCGAACGCTCGAACCAACCGCCGCCTTCATTGCAGGATCCCGGCCAGAACACGCCGCCGGCCGCGATGAGCACCATCGCGCTCGAGATGCCGCCCGCCAGGATCGCCGCGTTCAAGGCGATAATCGAGTCCTACGATAATCTCGCCACGCTCCGCACCGAGGATCCGCGCCGCCATCGTCTGAAACTCTACTTCGCGCCCGAATCCGCCTGCGAGGTCGAAGCCCTGGTTGATTCCCTTGCCGCACAATTCTCGATTCGTCGAATCACGCCGTCGGGCGTGGTCTGACCTCGACGGCGTAGTCGCGTCCCTCCCAGCGGCCATCGTCGGACCACAGAAGCGTGAATCGCACGGGTGCGCGATCGGCCTGCGCAATCTCGATGTCCACGAAGTAGATCCCGATCGAGGTCGGCTGCGCGCGCGTGTCGCTCACGTGATTCCACTCGTCTTTGCTCCAATGGAGCATGAAGGACTCCGTCGCCTGGATCCTGAGCGTTGTTCCCGCCGCCACCGAACCGATCTTGCGGTTGCGCTTCCAGACTTCGAGTGACAGGCGCTGGCGCACCTGCAGATAGCGGACGGCAACCTCCGGAATCAGGTCGAAGACCTGGCCATCGGCCCCCGATCGCAGCAGTTTGATGTATTCGGCGTGTGCCCACATCAGCGGCATCGCCGCTCCCGTCGGCTTGCCGTAGTGCATCAACTTCTCCGCGATGTCGGGCTGGTCCCAGATCTGCTCCGGCAGCAGCCGCGTTGCCGTCGCGAAACTCTCCATCGCGCGCAGATAGATCTCCGCGCCGCGTCCCGCTGCGAGTTCGTAATGGCCGCGCTCGCCCGTAAGCAGCGGCCACGGTCGCCCACGGCCCCACTGGTCGTAGGCGCTGCCGTCGTCGCGCTGGCCGTAACCGTCGAAGTTGTAGCGGCGCCAGCACGGGCCTGCCGGGAAGTCCGTCCGCAGCGTCGCATCGATCACCCGCAGCGAATCCTCGACCAACGCATCGCCGGGCTTGCGGATTCCGTAGCGCACCAGTTCCAGGAAACCCGCGTCCACGATTTCCGCTGGCGCGAATTCGGTGCGCGCCCCCGGCAGACGATTGCGTATCGCTACCACCCCGTGATCCGGGTCCTCGTCCGGCATCTCTGCGTTGACCTCGGCCGGATTGATTCGGACGTAATGCCGCTTGATCCCAGGCACCAGCACGCCGTTGCTGGTCACCGTCCACGCCTCGACGTGCGACTCGATAAAGTCGGCGTACTCGGCAAGGTAGCGCGCGGTTGCCTCGTCGCCGCGCTCGGCCGCAAAGGCCGACGCGCACACCAGCGCCGCGATATTGCTGGCAAGCGTTGACGGCGAAAGCCCGCTGTTCTCTTCCCATCGCTCCTGCGGCGTCACGCATCCATGCGCGATCAGATAGCGCGCCGCCGCCCGCACCATCGGATACGGATCGAAATCCGCCAGCGCGCCCGCTCCGCGCAGCCGCCACGCCAGGATGATCGGGAACGCGACTTCGTCCAGTTGAATCCCCTTCCAGTAGGGCTCGCCATCCACCCAGAAATTCTGCGGGAAGCCCCCGTCGGCCTGCTGCGTGCACGCCAGGTAGATCAACGCGCGCAACGGTGTCGCCAGGTCGCCCGCCGCCAGCAGTCCGGTCGCGCTGTTGACCATGTCGCGCGTCCACACCAGGTGATAGCCACCCAGGTCTTCATCGCCCTTGTTCTCGCCCCACGGGATGCTGAGCGAGGCGACCAGCGCTCCCGGATAGTTCTTGTCCTCGTGCGCGAGCAGCAGTTCACGGCTCCGCCGATAGAGCCGGCCTTCGTCGCCGCTCACCCTTTCGAGCGGATAGAGATGCCGGCAGACCCGGTCCCACTGCTCCAGGAAACGCTCCCGATGCTCGGTGAAGGGCGTCCCGAGCGACTGGAACAGCGTCGTGACCGCGCGATGCAGCGTATGGCCGAAGCTCAGGCCGAGCGTGAAGTGGTAGCCGTGATCGAGCTCGATCTCGCCGATCAGCGCGATGTTGCCGTCGTTCGCAGCGGCGAACTCGCTGTCCAGTTTGAAGTTGCGCGCGAGATCCTGCCATCCGTCCGTCGTGCCGACGTAGCCGCACGACCGCCGCACGAACGGCACGCTCGCCGCCAGCGCCAGCCACGTTTCGCCCTTGTGCGCGGTCAGGAATTCCCGGCCCGCGATCGTCGCGACGTTGCCGTTGTTGCCCCATCCCCCGACTTCCAGATGCGGTGCGAGCAGGGCGTAGACGTGCAGCCGGCGCAACTGATCCGGATCGCCCTCGAGCCGCGTGTCGATCAGCACGCATGGCTGATGCGGATCCGATATCACTTCCATTACCAGTTGGTAGCGCCCCGCCGGATCGGCGTTGATAATCCGCACCCCCAGGCCGTGCTCGCCCAGGTACTCGGCCGAAGAACGCAGGTTGCGATGCGCGTCGTGAAAGAACGTTTCTCCATCCGTCACCACGAACTGCAAATCCCGGATCTGCGGCCGGTCCAGGGTGGGATAATAGACTTCACTCAGCACGCCGCCCGAGACCGTGTACCAGACTCGGCTCGAAACCGAATAGGCGGTTCCGACTACGTCCTTGGCGCTGTACGTCCAGCGCGGTGGGATACCCGGACCGCCTGTCGCTGCCGGGATGCTTTCCAGTGTAGCCATTGCTGCTCCATCCTTCCGGTCGAGGTTCCGCCTGGCTCAGGAATCCGCACGCCCTCCGCCTAAACCGTGGCCGGTGGCCCTTCGCTGGCGGCGTCGGTCGCTGCTGACGGCTGTGTTCGGAAGAAGTACGAGACCGCGATGCTCAACCCGTAAAGCAGCAGCAGCGGTATCGCCAGCAGAAACGGCGAGACCATGTCCGGCGGCGTCAATGCCACCGCCACCACGAAGATCGCGAGAACAGCGTAACGGAAATACCGAATCATCGCCCGGTAATCGACCAGCCCCAGGCGCGTAAGAAAGAAGGCGAAAATCGGCATCTCAAACGTGATTCCGAAGGCCAGCAGCAGCTTTGCGGAGAACGCCAGGTATTCGCTGATTCTGAGCGTCGGCGTCACCCCGATGCTTGCGTATTGATTCAGGAAAAACGCGTACCCGATCCGGAACACCACCGCCCAGCAGAAATACCCGCCCGTCAGAAAAAATACCGTCGCCGACGCCACGAACGGCTTCGCCAGCCGACGCTCCGACTCGTAGAGGCCCGGCGCGATGAATTTCCATACCTCGAAGAAAACCGCCGGGCTCGCGAGAAACAACCCCGCGATCAGCGCCACCTTCAGCTTGGTGAAGAACGCCTCGCCCACCCCCGTCCCGATCAGCAACACCTTGCCGTGGGCCGCCGCCCGCAAGGGCCAGGTCAGCATCGCGAACAGCTCATCGGCGAACGCGTACGCGACGACGAACCCCAGCAGCACCGCTGCCACCGCTCGGATGAGCCGCGCGCGCAATTCCGTCAGATGCTCGATCAGCGGCATCCGGGCGTCATCCGCGGCCCGCGGCGGGGCGCTGGACTCCTTGGGCTCGTCGATGGTCACGGCTATCCGATGCCGCTAGCTCGGCTCGGCAGCTCCGTCAGGTCCGGAAGGCGCGGAAGTTTTGGCCGCGCCAGGCTTGGGCTCGGCCGCCGCCGGCGGCGCAATCGTCCGAGCGGGCTCCTCGATCGCACTCCCGAGTTCCCGCATCACCGTGTTACTGGCCAGACGCAGTTCGCGCAGGACCTTCCCCAAGGCCCGCGCCACCTCCGGCAGATTCTCCGGCGGAATTACGATCAGCGCGACAATCAGTAAGACCAGTATTTCGACTATGCCCAAACGCGGTGCCGATCCATGAGAGTTAGGGCGCGTTTTCGGGTCAAGCACACCCGCGCCTCTTCAGCTACAATGATTGTGAACCCGCCCCAGAGAGTCAACGATGAACAAAACCGCGCTCGTCGCCGATCGCCGCTATCTCAAGCACTTCGCCGGCCGCGTCCATCCCGAACGGCCCGAGCGCGTCGCCGCGATGATCGAGATGGCCGATCATCTGGTCCGCCCCGACCTCAAAATCTACACGCCGCGAGCAGCCGCCTTCGACGAACTCGCGCTCTGCCATCGCGCCGACTATATCGGCGCCGTCCAGCGGACGGCCGGCGTCGAGCGCTTCGACTTCGACCCCGATACGCACGCCTCGCCCGACACCTGGAAGACCGCCACCCTCGCCGCCGGCGGCGTCCTGACCGCGACCGAGACGGTTCTGGACGGCGCCGCCTGCAACGCCTTTGCGATCGTGCGTCCGCCCGGCCATCACGCCCTGCCCGCGACCGCCATGGGATTCTGCTTCTTCAACAACGTCGCAATCGCGGCGGCCTGGCTCACCCGCGTGCGCGGCCTCAAGCGCGTGCTCATCTTCGACTGGGACGTCCATCACGGCAACGGTACGCAGGATATTTTCTACGAATCCCCGCAGGTCCTGTATATGTCGATCCATCAGTTCCCGCTTTACCCGGGCACCGGATGGCTCGATCAGATCGGCGCCGGGGGCGGCGCCGGGTTCACCGTGAACGCTCCCCTGCCGGCGACCTGCGGCAACGAGGAATATCTCTGTCTTCTCGATCGCCTGCTGCTGCCGATCGCGCGTGCTTTCAATCCCGAATTCGTACTGATCTCGGCCGGCTTCGATTGCCATTATCGCGATCCGCTCGGCATGATGCGTGTGGACGAAGAAGGGTTCGCCGCGATGACGCGCCGGCTCAAACACCTCGCCGCCGGATGTTGCGAGGGGAGACTGGTCGCAGCGTTGGAAGGCGGCTACGATTTAAAGGCGCTGGCCGACTCCGGGCGCGCCGTGATCGAGGAATTGGGACGCGATGCGGACGATCCGATCACGCCGTCCGCGGCCGCAAGCCGTGCGTTGCCGATCATCGAGCGAGCCAGATATTTTCTTGAGCCCCACTGGCGGCTCGATTAGCCTTGGTAGTGGCTGCGCGAATACGGAGCGGACGGCTCGGCCGGTAAAGTCTGGGGGGCAGGAGGTGTGGTGTGACGGTGCAAGCAGAGGACCAGGGTTCTGACAAGCCGCGGCTTATCGCAACCGCAGGCAGCCGCCCATCGGAATTTTCCCTCGATTACGACGAAATTCTAATCGGCAGCGGTCCCGGCAACGATCTCGTGATCCAGGACGCGACCGTCTCGCGCCATCACGCCCGCCTCGTCCGCGACGCCAACGGCTACCGCTTGACGGACTTCGAGACCATCAACGGCACCTTCGTCAACGGTGAACGCATCACCGGCACCGTCGCCATCGCATACGGCGACGAGCTGGGATTCGGCACCGCCCGCTATACGCTCCGCGATATCTTGCCGAATCCAGCGGCCGCCGATACCGGCGGCAGCAACGGCGTCTCCGCCGAAGTCCCGGCCCAAGCCGCGCCCGCTGCCAGGGATGAGGCCGCTCATGGCTTCCCCGCATCCGAAAATCTGCGCCAGCGGGCGGCAGAGCAGGGCGTCCCCGAGGAGAAATCAGCCGCAGCTCAACCCGTAGCAGAAGAACAGAAGCCGCCGACCCCTCAAGAGAAGCCGGCGGTCGCTCAGCCCGAGCCGGGCGTCAACGACGGCGCCACGGTCGCGCAGCCCGCGCCGTCTGCCCGCGAATGGCGTCCCGATGCGCCTCCGCCGGTTTCGCGCCGCCGGATGCGTCCGTTGGTGGTGGGCGGAATCGTCGCGGCGCTGTTTGCCGTCGCGTTCGTACTGACCAAATACTCGCTCCGCCGCTTCCCCATCCATGAAACCGAGGAGCCGCTCAATCTCGCACTCAAATCCCAGGCCACGACGGCGCCGGGCGCTTCGTCGGCCGCCACCGTCCCGTCGCCCGCCCTCCCGAGCCTGTCCGCTGCCGCTGCCAGCGCCTCCGCCTCGCCGCATGCAAGTCCGCGTCCCGTCCATTCCGCGGTCGTGGCTGCGCCGCTGCCCGCGGAAACAGCCGAGGAGGCCTCCGTATGGCTCCTGCCGCTCAATCGCTATCGCGGGGTGGCGCACTTGCTTTTTGTAAATGCCGACCCGGCGATGACGGCGGGCGCGCGCGACCACGCCCGCTACCTGGTCAAAAACTATGGCAAGGAGCTCAGGCAGGGTCTCAACCTGGGTGCGCTGGCCCATCGCGAGGACCCCGCCAATCCCTGGTACACCGTGGCGGGCAGCGCCGCCGCCGCGACCTCCGACACTCACTTTGCGGTCGGGCCCGTCTCCTTCCGGCCGGCCTCGCGCTCCTGGGCCTTTGACTCCTGGATAACGGCGCCGTTCCATCGCCTCTGGATTTTGAATCCGCGGCTGCGCCGCGTCGGTTATGGCGAATTTTGTGAGCGCGGGGTGTGCGGCGCGGTCCTCGAGGTGCGCTCTCCCGCAGCCTTGTCGGAAGCGCCTGTGGCGCTCCCTTACCCGATCGAGTTTCCTCCCAACGGTTCGATCGTCCGGATGACCTCGAGCCAGGGCGAATGGCCCAACCCGCTCGCTCCATGTCCCGGGTATTCCGCCCCGAGCGGGCTCCCGCTGACGTTGCAGCTCGGGCAGCTCGCGCAGACCCAGTTCTCGGGCTATACGCTGACCCTCAACGGGACCGCGCCCGCCGCGATCGAGGCCTGCGGGTTCAACGCTGGCACCTATCACAATCCCGATCCGGTGGCGGAAAGACAGGCGCAAGCGAGCCTCCGTCACGTCGGCGCGATCGTCCTCATCCCGCACTCGCCGCTGGTCGCGGGCAACTACACCGCCTCGATCACCGCCGCTGGCCAGCAATACACATGGTCCTTCACCGTCAGCCCCTGAAGCGAATTTTGGCTGACGCGGCTATCCCCACACCCCTGCCAACGCAAGCGTTGAGACATGGCGGCCCGCATGCTATTCCCAATGCTCGACGACTACCCTTGTCTGGAGGGCCATATGAAAATCTCGATGTTCCACCTGATGCCGTACCGGGAATTGCCCGCCGATTTCGAGACCAAGTACCACTCGGTATGGGTCGACCCTCCGTTCTGGGATCTCGCCCGCCCCGACAAGGTCGGCCAGTACTACAACTGGACCCTCGATGAGCTGATCCACGGCGCCAAGTGCGGCATGGACGGCATCTGCGTCAACGAGCACCATCAAAACGCCTACGGCTTTATGCCGAGCCCCAACCTGATGGGTTCCGTCCTCGCCCGCGCCACCAACGGCACCAATGTCGCAATCGTCCAGATGGGCGCGACGCTCCCCACCACCAATCCTCCTATCCGCGTCGCCGAGGAATACGCGATGCTCGACTGCATCAGCGGCGGACGCATCGTCGCCGGGATGCCGCTGGGCAGCCCGATGGACGTCAACCTCTGCTACGGCATCAACCCGATCGAACAGCGCGAGCGCTACTACGAGGCTCACGATCTGATCCTCAAGGCCTGGCAGTCCAGGGAAATTTTCGCCTGGAACGGCAAGTTCTTCAAATTGCCGATGGTTAACCTCTGGCCGCGCCCGATTCAGACTCCCCATCCTCCCGTATGGGTGCCGGGAAGCGGCAGTCTCAGCACCTGGGACTTCTCCGCCAAGCACGACCATTGCTACTGCTTCCTCAGCTACTATGGCAACAATCTGGGCAAGCGCGTGATGGACGGGTTCTGGGAATTCGTCGCCAAGTCCGGCCTCGAACCCAATCCCTATCGCGCCGGCTTCCTCCAGTTGGTCGCCGTTTCCGAGTCCGACGCCCAGGCCGAAAAGGACTACTACCAGCACATCCGCTACTTCTACGATAAATGTCTCCACGTCCTGCCCGAGTTCATGGGCATCCCCGGTCATCAGGATTACCGCAGCCTGGTCAACAGCGTTAAGAATCTCAACCCGATGCAGGCCAAGCTGGCTAACGAGATTCCCAACTGGAAGTTCAAGGATTTCGTCGACAACCAGTTCGTCATTTCCGGCGGCCCTGCCAGCGTGCGCGATCAGTTGACCGAAGCCGTCAAGAAGCTGCGCGTCGGCAACCTGATGGTCCTGCTGCACATCGGCTCGATGCCGCACGAGCTCACCCTCAAGAACATCGAGCTCTTCAGCCGCGAGGTGAAGCCCCATCTGAGCCATCTGTGGGACGAGGACGGCTGGGACAACAAGTGGTGGCCCGCCGGTTTGAAGGCCAACCCCGCATCGGCGCGGCGTGGGGCCGCTGAGGAGAGCCGCGCCGGCAAATAACGAATCCCGACGCCGACCGGCCGCGCGCGACCGCGCCCGCGTTTCCGCCACCCCGATGCGCCGCGCGCCAGCGTGATTCATGCGCGTCCTGCCCGGCAGGTCGCGGCGCACAAGATTAACCGCGAGAGAGAATCGACAATTATGGCCGCAACTTCCGAACGAACAGTCAGCCTCTGGGACGGCAGGGTCACTGCCCGCGTCAAAGTCGCCGGGCAGGGACCGGCCCTGGTCTTTTTGCACAGCGGCTACGGACTAATCTGGAGCGAATTCCTCGACCTGCTCGCCCGTGACTTCACCGTCTACGCGCCCGAGCATCCCGGCACCAGCGCCGGCGACCCCGACGCCATCAAGGCCCTCGACGACCTCTGGGACCTCGTCCTTTATTACTACGAACTGTTCGACAAGCTCGGCCTCGACGCCCCCGCCGTCGCTGGCCATTCCTTCGGCGGGATGGTCGCGGCGGAACTCGCTGCCACCAACCCTAAACGCGTGCGCAAGCTCGTCCTGATCGACCCGCTCGGACTGTGGCGTGACGACGCTCCGATCAGGAACTACATGGTTTCCACCCAGGCCGAACTCGACCCGCTCTTCTTCCACGATCAGAATCACGCCGCGCGCAAACTCGTCTATATGAATCCCGAGGAGCCCGACTCCATCATTCGCGTTACGTGGGCCCTCGGATGCACCGGCAAGTTCATCTGGCCCGTCCCCGACCGTGGCCTGCGCAAGCGCATCCATCGCATCGCCGCTCCTACCCTCATCGTCTGGGGCAGGGAGGACGGCCTGACCAAGCCCGTCTACGCCGAGGACTTCCGCAAGCTGATACCCGGCGCACGCGTCGAACTCGTCGCCAACGCCGCACATATGGCTCCGCTCGAGCAGCCCGCCGCCCTCGCCAACCTCGTCCGCGACTTCGCCAAAACCTGACCTATCACTTGAAGATCGCCCCGAGCCCCGCTTGCCATTCCCCCGCCGGGGAATAACATTCCTCTTATGCCCCCGCGAAGCGGACAGCGGCCGCCCGACAAAGACCGTGTCCGCGCGCGACTCGTCCCCCTCGACGGCGCCGCTCCCGCCGACCTCGACCGCGACCAGACCTCCGTCGGCTCCGCCTCCGACAACCACGTCGTGCTCGCCGATAGCTCCGTCTCGCGCCATCACGCGCAGTTCGCCCGCAGCGGCGGCGCATACCGCGTCGTCGATCTCGCCTCGACCAATGGCACCTTCGTCAACGGCCGCCGCATCAACGGTTCCACCAGCGTCCGCCCCGGCGACGAGATTCGCTTCGGCAGCGCACGCTTCGTGCTCCGCAATTATCCGGATACCATCGCATCGCCCGCCCCGATCCGCCGCTTCTCCCCGATCGTAATCTCCGCGATCGTCGCGATTTTATTCGCCGCCAGCTTCGGCCTCGCCGACTTCCTCATGAACTTCAATCGCCTCGACCAGGCCGCAAGCGCAGGCGCATCACCGATCGCCGCATCTCCCGCTTTCGCGCCGCCCTCGACCGAGCCCGCCGCCCCCGCGCCTTCGTCGGAGGAACCGTCCTCCCCCGACGTCGACGCCTGGCTCACTCCGCTCAACCGCTACCGCGCGATGGCCGGGCTCGCCGCCGTCACCGCCGACGCGAAGCTCAGCCACGGCGACTACCTTCATTCGCGTTACCTGGCGAAGAACTACGCCGATGACATCCGCAACGGCGTCAACCTCGGCGCCCGGATGCATTCCGAGCAGCCGGGCAACCGATGGTACACCGCTGACGGGCTTGCCGCCGCCCATGCCGGCGACATCGACGAGATGTGGGATCCGCACGGAAATCCGAAGCCGTCGTGGGCGATCGACAACTGGATCCAGGTGCCGTTCCATCGCATGCCCATACTCAACCCCGACCTCCATCGCGTCGGTTATGGCACCT
>Ga0335081_10019632_pt1 | contig 10928 bp, 10 predicted proteins | sample Lox_Sample_35_FD_206713 | JGI IMG/M metagenome (GOLD analysis project Ga0335081, IMG submission 206713) | Soil microbial communities from Loxahatchee National Wildlife Refuge, Florida, United States - Lox_Sample_3.5 | ecosystem: Environmental > Terrestrial > Soil > Wetlands | place: USA...
ATACTCATCAACATCTACGGAGGGATAACGAGGACCACGGACGTGGCCGCGGGAATGAACACAGTGCTCGAGGAGGGCGCGGTGAAGCCGATCTACGCCAGGGTGAGCGGGGCCGAGGAGGAGGAGGCGCGGAAGCTCCTCGCGGGGACCCCTGTCAAGATGTTCAGGACAGCTCCGGAAGCCGTGGAGGCGGTGGTGAAAGGGACATGATGCTGCCGAAGCGGGGGGACCCGATTCTTGTCCAAAATATGACCGGGAGGTACGGGAGGCTTCACACCAGGCTGATGCTCGACTACGGGACGAACGTCGCAGCCGGGGCGGCCCCGGGGAAGGGAGGCCAGTCTGTGGAAGGGGTCCCCGTCTACGACACTGCCGCGGAGGCTGTCGAAAAGTCCGGGGCGAAGGCGTCCGTCTGTTTCGTGCCCGCCGAGTTCACTCTGGCGGCCGGTGAAGAGGCGCTCAACGCAGGCATCAGGCTCCTCGTCATCATAACGGAGCACGTCCCCATAAGGGACGAGCTGAGGCTGCTGCAGCTTGCCCAGAGCAAAGGGGCGTCCATCGTCGGCCCGAACTGCCCCGGCCTCATCATCCCCTCCCAGAAGGTCAAGCTGGGGATCATGCCGGCGCCTTCCTTCTCGCCCGGGAGCGTCGCGCTTTATTCCAGGAGCGGGACACTCACCTACGAGATAGCCGGCCAGCTGACAAGCGCAGGGTTCGGCCAGTCGGTTGCCGTGGGAATCGGGGGCGACCCGATAAACGGCACGACGCCCATCGAGTGGATGGACCATGTGCAGAGCATGGAGGACACCACAGCGGTCGTGGCCGTGGGGGAGATCGGGGGGGACGCAGAGGAGAGGCTGGCGAGGCACATCGAGAAGTCAGGCTACCGCAAGCCCGTGGTCGCCTACGTCGCCGGAAGGCACGCCCCCAAGGAGAAGAAGATGGGGCACGCGGGCGCCATAATATACGGCGACTACGGCACGGCCGACTCCAAGATAAGGGCACTCACCGCGGCGGGGGTCAGGGTCGCCACGACCCCGATGGAAGTCCCGGCTCTACTGAAGCAGGCCCTGGGCTGATGTTGACCCTAGGCGCCCCGAAGTAATGGTCGAACGTCAGCTACGTCTTCGGGTCCTTCTCGCAGGCGTCGAGCTGCCCGTCTCTTTTCTTCCCAGTGAACCTCTGCGTGGATTTTCCCCGTAGCCTTTGGATTGGTCGCCGAGTTTCCGCCGGTACGCCCTCCATGTCAGCGCCCATCTTTTCGGGTCCGTGGCCGCCTTCATGTCGACGCGGTGGATAGAGCAGTTGTGAGGGGCGTCCCGGAAGACGCCGCTGTTGTGATAGGCTTCGTTGCAGGCGGCCCTCATGATCTCGGCAAACCTGTCAAGATCCTCCTTCGAACTTGACTCGGTGGGCTCCGGAGTGAATGGTTCGGGCACTATCCACGGCTCGTGACCGGGGAAGAGCCTCTGCACTCCGTAGTCGACAATCCGCCTGTTGAGCGCCTCGATGCCGATCCCCGTTTCTCGCCGCAGGGATTCCAGGCTGAACCTTGCCTCCTGGAGCCGGACGGGGAAGGTCCGAGACCAGGGCAGGGTCACCCCCCTCACGCCAGAGAGCCTCTTGACCAGGTAGTTGTCGTTGAGCGTGGCCGCGGCAGAGGTCTCCAGCAGGCCTTCGGGTCCCATGCTCCTCAGCCAGCAGTACGCCCTCACGACGTTGGGGACCACACCGTAGAACTCCGCGACCTTTCCGATGCTCTTCGGCCTGTCGAAGTCAAATCTGTAGCGGCCCCCGTCCCGTTCTATGATTGGGACAGGCAGGTAGCCTGCCAGAGCGTCCTTGACCCCTATGGGGGAGCAGCCGGGTCCGCCCGATGCGTGGGGGGTGGAGAAGGACTTGTGCAGGTTGAACTGGCACATGTCTGCACCGAAGTCTCCGATCCGGAGCCGGCCCAGGACGGAGTTCAGATTCGCCTGATCTATGGCGACGAGCCCCCCCGCTTCGTGGACGATCTTGATGTACTCCTGGAGGTTCGTATCAAAGACACCTGTGTCGTAGGGGTCCGTGATCATGAGCCCGGCAGTCTTCTTCGAGACCGCCTGCTTGAACGACTCGATGTCGGGGACCCCGGTCTCCATGTTTGGGTAAACCGTCCTGACCTTGAAGCCTGCCGCGGCCGGGGACGCCCCGTTGCACGGATGGGACAGCACGATGGTGACAATCTCGTCCTTCGCCTTCCTCTCGCCTCTTTCCTTCAGGTACGCATCGATGATCCTGGCGTTGGTGAAGACGGCATGGGCGCCCCCCCTCGGCTGAAGCGAGAATGCATCCATGCCCGCGATCTCGCAGAGCATCCTCTCGAGTGTGTACATCAGCTCCAGGACCCCCTGGACCGACCCCTCGTCCTGCAGGGGGTGCAGTTCGGTCAGTTTGGGGGACCTGACCAGAGCCTCGTTGACCCTCGGACTGTATTTCATGGTGCATGTCCCCACGCCCGCGTTTATGCCCGAGTCGACACCGAAGGTCAGCTGGGAGAGCCTCACGAAGTGCTTCACCACCTCTGGCTCCGAGAGCTCGGGCAGAGGGGGCGGGGCCCTCCTCCTCATCTTCCCCGGGATGGTGCCCACTACGTCTCCCACTGCCTTCTTCAGCCTGGGTTCTGCCTCAGGGACCTTGAACCCGCGCCTCCCCTTCGCGCCTAACTCGTAGATGACGGGCTCCTGCCATCTCACCGCATGGTATCCTTGAGGGTCGGGCTTGCTCATCGCAGGGCCCTCCTCAGGGTGTCCGCGAGCCTGTCTATGTCATCCGCCGTATGCACCTCGGTGACGCAGTAGAGCGCCGAGTTCCCGTACTGCGGGAAGTCGTGGGTTATGTCCTTCCCGCCCTGGATCCCAGACCGAAGCAGCGCTGAGTGGACCTCCTTGACGCTCTTCCTTCCGAAGTTAACAGCGAACTCCTGGAAGAAGGGGGCGTCCAGGACAGGCGCCTCGATCCCGGGCACTTCTCCGAGGACTCTTGCTGCATAGTGGGACTTCTCCATTATCGTACGTGAAAGCTCTTCCAGGCCGGCTGGGCCCAGGAGAGAGAGGTACACAGCTGCGGTGATTGCCCACAGCACCGCCGTCGTGCCTGTGAAAGTGGCCGACTCCTCCCTCTTGGCGAACATGACTCTTTCGGGGAGGGCGAAGGTGAACCCGCGCTCTCCCTTCTTGACCGTGTCTGTCACCGTGATCAGCCTCGCCCCCGTCGCGTTCAGCAGCTTCACGTCGTCACGGCAAGCGACGAAGCCCAGGAGCGCGCCGCCGAAGTACTGCTTGAGCCCCAGGGGCTGCCCCTCCCCGCACACAATGTCCGCGCCATATTCCCCAGGTGGCTTCAGCACGCCGAGCGAGAGAGGCTCTACACCCACTATGAACAGGGCGCCGTTGTCCCGGGCTATCCTCCCCGCCTTTTCTGCGTCCTTCTCCACGAACCCGAGGTAAGCCGGGTTCTCGATGTAGACAGCGGCGGTTTCATCACTGATCATCTCTTCGAGGGCGTGGAGGTCTGCCTGCCCCGTTCGCCTGTCGTAGCCGAAGAAACGTATCCTGCCCGCGCCTGCGTACTGTTGCATCACCCTGACCCTGTCCGGGCTTGCCGAGCGCGGCACCAGCACCTCTCGGCGCCCGGTCGCATTGACGGCCATCCTCACGGAGTCCCCGGCTGCCGTAGCCCAGTCGTAGGAAGGGTAGGTGACAGCGTCCATGGCGACCAGGTCTCCGAGAAGGCTCTGAAACTCGAACAGCGCCTGGAACCTCCCAAGGTCCGTGTAGACGTCTCCGGTGTAGGCGGTCAGGAATTCGGACCTCGAATTGATCTCGTTGCAGACCTCGGGAACCACGTGCTGCCAGCAACCGGCCCCCAGGAAGCTGAGCACCTGCTCCGTGCTCCTGTTCTTCTCCAGGATGGTGCTGACCTCGCGCCTGAGCTCCAGCTCCGAGACAGGCGGGGGGAGCTTCAGCTTCCCTCGGAAAAGATACTTCCCGAGCGAAGCCCGGAAGAGCGAGTCGACATCCTTGGCGCCCAGGGCTCGGAGCATTTCCTTCTCCGTCTGCTCCGCGCTGTTGGGGACGTACTGGTGGGCCAGGGGGCTACCTCCCAGAAGTGACGAGACGCCCTTCGAAGTAGAGGTGGCAGGCGACTAGGTTCCCCTTGTCCGTGGGCAGGAGCTTGGGCTCATCAGTCTTGCATTTGTCGAAAACGTAGGGGCATCTTGTGTGGAACCTGCACCCAGGCGGGGGGTTGAGCGAGCTCGGGATCTCTCCCGACGGGAGCTTCTTGTCGCTCTTGGACCTGGGATCCGGTATCGGCACCGCAGCCTTGAGCGCCTGGGTGTACGGGTGCATCGGATTCGAGAATATCTGCTCGTTCGTTCCTGACTCGACTATCTTCCCGAGGTACATGACAGAGATTCTGTTGCACATGTACTTCGCTACGGCCAGGTCGTGGGTGATGAGCAGGATCGTGAGGCCGAGCTCCTCCTGCATTTTTATGAGCAGCTCCATTATCTGGGCTCTGACCGAGACATCGACCATGGCCACCGGCTCGTCGGCGATCACGTACTCGGGGGTGAGTACGAGGGCCCGCGCTATCACCACCCTCTGCCTCTGGCCCCCGCTGAGCTCGTGGGGGTATCTGTCCCTGAACTCGACCGCGGGGGAAAGTCCGACCCTCTCGAGCATCTCGTCGACCTCTGACGAGTAGTCCCTCTTTCTCATCGCCGACAGGTATCTGAGCGGCTCGGCCACGGCGTTCCCGACAGTCATCCTGGGGTTCAGAGAAGAGAGCGGGTCTTGGAAGATGTACTGCACCTTCCGCCTGAACTTCTTCCTGTCTGACCGCCTGCGAGGATTGACAGGGGAGCCTCCCAGCGATACGGTTCCCTCGGTCGGCCTTTCGAGAGCGGCGGTCATCCTCCCCGTTGTGGTCTTTCCGCTTCCAGATTCTCCCACCAGGCCGTAGATGTCCCCCTTTTCCAAGCTGAACGTTATGCCGTCAACCGCCCTCACGAACTCCCTCCTCCTTGAAACGAGCTGAGCCACGAAGCTCTGCTGGATCTGGAAGTATTTCGTCAGGTCCTTGGCTTCGAGGAACGCCATTCTCTCACTTCTTCTCCAGGAGGTGGCAGGCCGCCTTTCCCTCGGCCGACGTGGGGATGAGCACCGGGTCTTCGACCTTGCACCTATCGAAGGCGTAGGGGCAGCGGGGATGGAAGGAGCACCCCGGGGGCTGCTCCGTGAGCCTGGGCGGGAAGCCCGGTATGACCTTCAAGGTCCTCCTCTCTCCCTCCACCGTCGGGATGGACTGGAGGAGAGCCTGGGTGTACGGGTGCTTGGGGCTGCCGAACACCTCCAGGGCCGGTCCTATCTCTGCGATCTTCCCGGCGTACATCACCGCCACCCTGTCCGCTGTCTCTGCGACTATGCCCATGTTGTGGGTGATGAGTATCAGCGAAAGGGAGTACTTCCTCTTCAAGATCTTCAGCAGCTCGAGTATCTGCGCCTCCACGATCACGTCGAGGGCGGTAGTGGGCTCGTCCGCGATTATGAGTTCTGGATTCAGCGCAAGGGCGAGACCGATCATCACCCTCTGCCTCATTCCTCCGCTGAACTGATGTGGGTAATCGTTGAGTCTCTCCGCAGAAATGCCCAGCCCCCTGAGCACTTCCGTGGTCTTGCTCAGGGCCTCCTCCCTGCTCGTCTCCTGCTCGTGGGCGCGGAAGTACTCCACGAAGTGGTCCCCTATCTTCTTGACAGGGTTGAGCGATGTCATCGGGTCCTGGAAGATCATGGCTATCCTCTTCCCCCTGACCGCCCGAAGCTTGTCCTCCTTGAGAGTCGTGAGCTCGCTTGACCCGAAGGTGACAGTCCCTCCCGACCTCCGGGCGTTCGGGGGGAGGATCCCCATCAGCGCCAGCCCAAGGGTCGTCTTCCCGGACCCCGACTCTCCCACTATCCCGAGCGTCTCACCCTTGCGGAGGTCGAGCGAGACGTCGTTGACCGCCTTGGCTGCGCCTTCGGTGGTCACATACTCGACAGACAGGTTCTTCACCTGCAGAAGTGTTTCTGAAGTCTCCCCTTGAATCATTTTATTTCAGCTTCGGATTGGTCCTCTCAGAATAGCCTTCGCTGATGAGCGAGAACCCCAGGGCAGTGAGCAGAATCATGAGCCCGGAGAAGCCGATTGTCCACCAGGCCCCGGATAGGATGGTCGTGCGGCCGTAGTACAGGTCGACCCCCCAGTCGGGCTTCGTCAGGTCCCCCACTCCTATGAAGTCAAGTCCGGCGGTGATCAAGATCGCGTCTGCGAAGTTGATGGTCGCCACTACGATCACCGAAGGGATTATGTTGGGCCAGATGTATTTCCTTATGACAGAGAAGTAGCCGGCACCAACCGAACGGGCCGCGTCCACGTAGGGGAGCTCCTTGATGGCCAGGGTCTGGCTTCTGACGACCCTGTAGTAGGAAGGGATGTACACCACTGCTATTGCGAGGGCGTAGTTGAACACGTTGGATCCGAAGATCAGCACTATCAGCAGGGAGAACACGAGGCTCGGAAAGGCATAGATGCTGTCCATGATGAGAGTGACCACCCGGCCTACGATCCCTCCGGTGTAGGAAGCGGCCAGGCCGATGGGGACTCCCACGGCCATGCAGATAATCACAGCGAGAACTCCCACAACAAGGAGGAATCTTCCGCCCCACAGGATGCGGGAGAACATGTCCCGTCCGTACAGGTCTGTTCCGAGGATGTGCTGAGAGGAGGGAGCGGCGTTGGGAGGCCCAGTCGTGTAGACGGGATTCACATTGGTGAGGACAGGGGCAAGGAGGCTCAAGGCGACCACCACGGCCACTATCACAATGCCGACGATCATCAGGCCTCGCCCGCTGCCTTTCCTGAGGATGGGTGAAAGGAGGCGTCCGGTGATTCCAGAGACCAATCTGTTTAGAGCCTCACCCTGGGGTCGATGTATGCGTAGAGGACGTCGACAAGCAAAGCTATGATCGAGATTACAATCGCAAGAAACACGACCGCCCCCTGTATGGCGGTGTAGTCGAGGAAGGCGACCCTGTCAACGAGATACCTCCCGAGGCCGTCGATGTTGAACTCTGTCTCCGTGAGTATGGCGCCGCTGAGCAGCAGCGCGAACTGGAGCCCCATTACGGTCACCACGGGGAGGAGGGCGTTTCGCAGCGCATAGCCGTAGGTCACCGTCCTTCCCTTCAGCCCTCTTGCCCTGGCAGCGGTGACGTAGTCCGCCCTCAGGGTCTCAAGCATGTTCGTTCGCGTGATTCTGATGAACACGCCGGAGATCACCAGGCCCAGAGCGACGGATGGAAGTATCAGGTGGGAAATCGAATCTATGAACTCGCCCGGGTTGAGGGCCAGGATCGAGTCCAGGGTGTAGAGGCCCGTCTGAAGGTGGAAGGAGCCGATGGTGAGCCCGGCTGGGACCGCGCACCCTGGGCAGAGCCTCCCCCCTGTGGGGAGCCAGCGGAGGTAGACTCCGAATATGAGCTGCAGGATCATACCAAGGAAGAACACGGGCCAGGCGTAGAGCAGGATTCCCGTCACCTTCACAGTGCCGTCCACTACGCTCCCCCTCTTTCGGGCGCCAAGGGCTCCGAGCACTATGCCTACCACAACAGCGACTATGAAGGCGTAGAAGGTGAGCTCCAGGGTGGCAGGGAAGCGGGCAGCTATCTGGCTCCCAACGGGCTCGAAGGTCACCATCGAGAGTCCCAGCTGTCCCTGAAGGAGGCCCCCGAGGTACTCGAAGTACTGCACGTAGAGCGGCTTGTCAAGGCCGAGGATGTGGCTGTAGGAAGCTATCAGGGCAGGACTGGTGTTCTTTTCAAAATGGAGGAGCACCGGATTCCCGGGGATCACCCTGATGATGATGAAGACAACGGTGAGCAGTATCATTATCATCGGGAGTGTCAGGATTAGTCGCGTGACGACGTAATCTCTGAGTCCCAAGCATAAAAGAGGGGAGGCCCGGTGTTTTAAACTTGGCCGGGCACCGACTAAGTGGTCTCTTGCAGGAGGCCGAACCTGAACCAGATGGTGACGTCCAGAACTATGCCGGTGACCTTGGGTGTGCTGACCGCTGTGCTGATCCCCTGGAACAGCGGGACATTGGCCGCCGCCTGGGATTCGATTGCCTGAGCTTTGCTGTACAGCGAAGCTAGAGTTGTGGTGTCAGAAGAACCGGCAATCTGTGTGAGCAATCCATTGAGCGTGGAATTCACGTAGTGGGTGTTGAGGAACCCTGCGCCGTTCGCCGGGTAGAATGGAAGCTGGTAGTCGTAGGGGTCAACGTAGTCAGGATACCACCCGTATATGTAGACCTGAAGCTGGTCGGCCGACGTGCTCTGCTTGTAGCTGGACCAGGGTTGGTTGGCGAGGTTCACCGTGACCATCCCTGTGCTTTCAAGCGCCTGCTTCAGTTGCAGACCGATCCCGTCTGTCGAGGTGTAGTGACCCGTGGGGTAGGTGAGATTGATGATGAGCTTGTGGCTAGTGCTGTACCCGGCCTGTGTAAGAAGCGCCTGGGCCTTGGCTGTGTTGGCGTCGCCGTAGTCAGTCTTGAACTGGTCCGTGTGATAGGACATCCCCGCCGGTATCATGCTGTAAAGGGGCGTGTCATATCCAAGGAAGACGTTGTTCACGATTGCAGACCTGTTGATTGCGGCGGCAATGGCCTGGCGCACGGTCTGGGTGAGAGCCGTGTCGTGCACGTTGAAACAGAGGTACTGGATGAACGTACCCGGTCCGCTCCAGTACTTGTACGCGCTGTTGCTCTGGAATGAAGCAAGGTCTGTCGCAGCAAGCTGCCTGTAGGCGATATCGATCTCGCCGTTCTTGAGCGCGAGAGCCAGCGATGTTGCGTCAGAGTAGAACTTGATTATGATGTTGGGGGTCTTTGGCCAACCGTTGGTCGCATTCCAGTAGTTCGGATTGGCTTTGAAGTCCATTTCAACGTCCTTGCCGGCGGACCTGTCCCACTTCGTGAGCGTGTATGGGCCGAGGCCCATCGGATTGCAGGGCGCCGGGTCGTTGTCGCAGCTGCTTGTGTAGTTGACTATGCCTTCGTTGCTCCCCGGACTGGGATGAGCTGGCATGGGGGCGACCTTGGGGTCGACTGGCCATAGCGCCTGGAAGGCGACCATGCCCAGGAATGCAGTGAACGGCTGGTTGAGGTAGAACTTGATCTGGTAGGGGCCAGTCACGGTCGTGTGGTTGAGCACACCGCAACACTGGGCACCCGTTCCGCCTACTCCTGCTCCGACGAATGGTCCGTCCGCCTCTTGGATGGCGAACTCCCTATTGACGGTGTACTGGACCGTGCTCGCATTGAACGGAGTTCCGTCTGCGAACTTCACACCCTGCCTCAGGTTGAAGGTCCATACGGTCCCGTTGGGAGTGACTGACCAGTCTGTCGCGAGGGCAGGAACGTAGGTGGTCGACCCTGGCTTGTAGTCTACGAGCCCGTCGCCCAGGTTGAGTATCACGACGCTCTGGGCAAAGTAGTCGTAGGCGTTGGCAGGATCGATGGTCGTCTGGACCGAGTCCGTCGTCCCTATGACGATGGTGTTCTTGAGGGCGCTGGTGGTTGAAGTTGTCGAGGTGGTCGTAGTCGAAGTGGAGCTACTGGAGGTTGTGGAGGTGGTGGATGTTGGACCCGAGGTTGCGGCGTAGTATGCCGCGACCCCGGCAACGACGATAATGACGATAACAATGCCAATGACTGCTCCTCTGCTGATTGCTTTTCTATAACTCGTCTGTACTTCCATATTCGTTCTCAGGCTGTTGAGGCCAACGATGCGAATAAAAGCCTTCTTCACTCTGAGATGACAGATGCTCGTGCCCTCTCCGCTGCTGGCTACCCTAACCCATGAGACAGAAGCTCCTCATTGCCCCCAGTCACACGCCAAGGTGACCCTCGAAGCCCGCCACGGGCGAATTGGTTTCTCCCAAGCTGCACCGAGTGGTACTGAGCTGAGGTGTCTTTGATGCTCCCGTCCCACCTGCTTACCGAAACCTTATAGTCGTCAGACGTAGGGCGGCCCGTCAACCAGGTCGAGAAACTTGCCAATAGCTGACGCCACGAAAAAGCAGATTGCCCAGAAGAGGAGGCTCTTCCTCCAGGTCTGCCTGAGGTGCGGCGCACGGAACCCGCTCAACGCGGAGCGCTGCAGGAAGTGCAAGTCGGCCGACCTGAGGCTGAAGAACAGGTCCGTGGGGCTGAAGAAGTAAAGGTCAAAATCTGGCCTCTGGACGCCTCCGCTGGGCCGGTGGTCTAGCATGGTAGGACGGCAGTCTCACACGCTGCAAGCCAAGAGTTCAAATCTCTTCCGGCCCACCTTCAGGGTTTAGGGCTGTTATCCAAGTCCGGGCGGGCGGTTCTGTCAACTTGGCGGACCATTCTCCTGCCTCTGTGATTCCATCTTGAGCATCAGCCTTTTTGCCAAAGGTCTCCTCTGCCATCTTCTGTGTTTCTTAGCCATGGACCAAGCAACTTCGGAGACGGAATAAGGGAAGCATGAAACGACTTTGTATTTCTCCTGGAACTCTATGTAGATCCTGTTTCTCAGTTTCAGTCTCCCTCTGATATCCTCACCCAGGCAGATGCCAATGGCGTCGTTGACCATCGTACGAAAAGCAACGAGTAGCTCACGGGTTAGTTCCGTGGAAGTGTAGCGGAACTTGACCGATTTGACCACCTTGACCGTGCTGGAGTTTTTGGACTGGACGAAATTGGGACTAACACAATCGAATGCAGCAGCCATGTTGCGCGAGTTACCCTATTCACAGGTTCAGCCCATAAAAGAAGGACAGATTGCGTACTCCTACGAAAGGGAGTAATACGAAAGTGATCT
>Ga0335081_10019633_pt1 | contig 10928 bp, 14 predicted proteins | sample Lox_Sample_35_FD_206713 | JGI IMG/M metagenome (GOLD analysis project Ga0335081, IMG submission 206713) | Soil microbial communities from Loxahatchee National Wildlife Refuge, Florida, United States - Lox_Sample_3.5 | ecosystem: Environmental > Terrestrial > Soil > Wetlands | place: USA...
CCCGGCTGGCCGAGTTCTACGGACGCGCCGGGTCCGTCGTGTGTCTCGGCCGCGACGCGCGACACGGATCGGTCAGCATCGTCGGCGCCGTCTCGCCACCGGGCGGGGACTTCTCCGAGCCGGTTACGCAGCACAGCCTGCGCCTCGCTGGGACGTTCTGGGCGCTGGACACCGCGCTCGCGCGCCAGCGCCATTTCCCCGCGATCGACTGGGGCCGGAGCTACGCGCTGTACCGCCTCGGGGACTGGTTCGATCGCGTTGTGGCGCCGGGCTGGGCGGCTCAGCGGCAGTGGGCACTGGACCTGTTTCAGCGCGAGCACGCGCTGCTCGCGATCGTCCAACTGCTCGGCACCGACGCGCTCGCGCCGCCCGAGCAGGTCGTACTGCGGACCGGCCGGCTGCTGCGCGAGGATTTCCTGCAGCAATCCTCGTTCGACCAGCGGGACGCCACCTGCCCACCCGCCAAGCAGTTCCTGATGCTCGAGGTGATCCGCCGTGCCCATGCGGCGATGACCGCCGCGGTGGCGCGCGGAGTCGACGCCCACGTTGCCACGACCGCCGGTGCGCTCGCGCCGATCGGCCAGATGCGCAGCTGGAGCCCCGATGAGACGCCGCGCCTGGCGCCCGATCTCGCGGCGCGCATCGAGCGGGAGCAGGAGGCGCTGTGACCGGATCCGGCCCCACGCTGTTCAGCGTTGAGCACCGGACCGTGTCGGCGATCTCGGGCCCGCTGCTGATCGCCGACCGCGTCGAAGGGGTCGGCTACAACGAGAGCGTCGAGGTCGTCTGCCCGTCCGGCGAGGTGCGCCGCGGCCAAGTGCTCGAGGTCGACGGCGACCGCGTCGTGCTGCAGGTGCTCGGGGGGACGCGCGGGCTGGACACCGAGGTCACCGCCGTCCGCGCGCGCGGCGAGCTGACGACGATCGGCGTCGGGCGCGATCTCGTCGGCCGGATCCTCGACGGGTCCGGCCGCCCGATCGACGACGGGCCGCCACTGGCCCCTGTCGCATATCGCGACGTCAACGGCGCGCCGATCAACCCCGTCGTCCGCGCCAACCCGTCGGAGTTCATCGAGACCGGCGTGTCGGCGATCGACGCGCTCAACACGCTCGTCCGCGGTCAGAAGCTGCCGCTGTTCTCGGGTTTCGGACTGCCTGCGATGGAGCTCGCGGCGAGGATCGCGGCGCATGCGCGCGTGCGAGGGGCGCATGGAGCCTCGACCTCCGACGAGTTCGTCGTCGTCTTCGCCGCAGTCGGGATCACGCAGCGGGAGGCATCGTTCTTCCGCCGCGCGTTTGCAAGCACGGGCGCGCTCGAGCGAGCCGTTCTGCTCCTCAACCTCGCCGAGGACCCGACGATCGAGCGCCTGCTGACGCCCCGCGCCGCCCTGACGGTCGCCGAGCATCTCGGCTTCGATGAGGGTATGCACGTGCTCGTGATCCTCACCGACGTCACCAACTACTGCGAGGCCCTGCGCGAGATCGCCGCCGCCCGCGAGGAGATCCCGGGGCGCCGAGGCTATCCCGGGTACATGTACACCGACCTCGCGTCGCTGTTCGAGCGCGCCGGCCGCCTGCACAACCGCTCAGGGTCGGTAACCCAGCTGATCATCCTGTCGATGCCCGACGACGACCTCACGCACCCGATCCCCGACCTGACCGGCTACATCACCGAGGGCCAGATCGTGCTGTCGCGCGGCCTTGACCGGCGCGGCATCGATCCGCCGATCGACGTGCTCCCCTCCCTGAGCAGGCTGATGAACGCAGGCATCGGCGCCGGCAAGACGCGCGAGGACCACCGGGCGGTCGCCGACCAGCTCTATGCCCTCGTGGCGCGCGGCGCCGAGCTGCGCCGGCTGGCGTCGATCATCGGCGAATCGGCGCTGACCGAGTCAGACAGGCGTTACCTGCCGTTCGCCGACGAGTTCGAGCGCCGCTTCGTCGGTCAGGGCCCCGCGCGGCGAACGATCGAGGAAAGCCTTGACCTCGCATGGGAGCTGTTCGCGCGCTTCGAGGCGGGCGAGCTCAAGCGCCTGCCGGCGTCGCTGCAGCAACGCTACGGCCGCTCGCCGGCGCCAGCCGCCACGACCGCCGGGGAGCCGGGATGACACATTGCCCCTCGATCGGCAATTCGCCCTTGCTCGCATGTGGCGGAGTACCGATGCGAGTGTCACCGCGCGGGCATATGCTGTTGACTGACGTTCATTTTCGGAGGAGAGAGAGATTGCAATGTCCGCCACAAGCGAGCCATCTAGGCACGGTGGCACAAGGCTGGAGGGCTGGTCGCTTGACCATTGCGAGGCCGAGGTGGCCCACCTCTACAAGGTGCTGCACCGCTACCGCAGCCTGACCGAAGATTCCGGGTGGGCGCAGTTCGACGGCCGCGCCCGCACGCATGACGACCGCGACAAGCGACTGACAGGCGCCCGCGACCGCAGCCAAGCCCAGCATCCCTGACCGGGCTTGACGCCGGCCGGCGCCGTTCGCGCGTAGCGTAGCGTCGAGCTCACGGCATCGCGATCAGCTTGGTCAGACGTCGGGTTTGACGGAAAGCAGGCCTTGAACGTGACGTTCCGGGCGTTCTCGTCGGCGTATGGCGGTCGCGGATCGCGATCGTGGCGCCCCGGCCAGCGCGAACCGGCCGTGACCGTGGCAAAACGTGACGCTCGGGCACACCGTCACGACGAACGTAACGAAGTGACTCGCTGCGAGTCACAACGTCGCGTTCGCGACCACGGCCTGCACGAGCGTAACGCTTTTCGCGCGTCACGAGACGCCCGAGGAGGTCTATGGGGAGAAGCTGGCTGCGAAAGCGTGTAGATCCGTGTGTGTCAACTCTGTGACAAGGCTGTCCGTGACCCGATGCAGAATTGTCACAGTGTGTGACCCACGTGTTACACGATTGGGCGTAATTTGCCGTGCATGCCCACATACTGCGTATATCAGCCGGCCGCGTGAGCGAGGATGGCCGCCACCGGCTCGGAAGGCTCGGTGAGCAACTCGCCGCCGAGCACCTCGTTCGCTGCGGTTTCGACATCGTCGAGCGCAACTACCGCACGCGGTGGGGAGAGCTTGACATCGTGGCCTACGACGGCCGCACGCTCGCGTTCTGCGAAGTCAAGACGCGCCGGCTCGGTCCGGGGTCCCGCAACCCGTTCGAGGCGCTGCGCACGCTCAAGCAGGCCCAGGTCCGCAAGATGGCCGGCCGCTGGCTGATCGACCGCAAGCAACGCCCATACGCCGACATCCTGCGCTTCGACGCGATCGGGGTGACGTTCGATCTCGCCGGCCGGCTCGTCAGCATCGAGCACCTCGAGGGCGCTTTCTAGCAGCGCCCGGGCGCTGCGAATCAGCGCCGGGCGCCCCAACTCGGCGCCGGCGTGACGCCCTACGATTCCTGCGCTTCGAGCGCCAGCTGCTGGTAGGCCGCCGACTGGAACGACAGGCGGTGCAGCGGTGAGACGCCGAGGCGCTCGATCGCGTCGCGGTGCTCGGGCGTCGAGTAGCCGACGTGCTCGGCGAAGCGCCACCCCGGGTGCAGCGCATCAGCCCGCCGCATGTAGCGATCGCGCGTCTCCTTGGCGATTACCGAGGCGGCCGCGATCGCGGCGCTCTTGCCGTCGCCACCGACGACCGCCTGCTGCTCATGGCCCACGGCCTTGACCGCGAAGCCGTCGCTGAGGCACACGCAGGCGGGGCAGGCGACGCGCGCGAGGGCGTCGCGCAACGCGGCGAGATTGGTGACGTGCAGCCCCCGCGCATCGATCCCGGGCGCGCAGCGGGTCACGATCGCGACTCGGGCCGCGAGGCGCAGGATCACGGGGAACAGCTGCGCACGCCCCTCCGGAGAGTGCTGCTTGGAGTCGTTCAGCGCGCCGAGCGCGCGTACCTCACCGGGGCCGACTCGCTTGAGGTCGAACAGGACGGCCGCCGCCACGAGCGGACCGGCGAGGCAGCCGCGCCCCGCCTCGTCCGCGCCGGCGACGAACCGCGCCCCGAACGCACGATCGAACGCGAACAGCCTGCGTCCCGTCTTGGCGCGAGGCTTGGCCCGCTTGGCCGGCGACGCGGCGGCAGCGCTCGCGACCTTGTGATCGATGCTGCTCGCGGCCGGATCGCACCGCATGCTCGATCGCGAACGCTCACAGGGTTCCGATTCGGTCGGGGGGCCAGTAGGTGAAGAACGCATTGCCGATGATCCATTTGTCGGGGACCGGGCCCCAGAAGCGGCTGTCGTCGGACTCGCCGCGGTTGTCGCCCATCATGAAGTAATCCCCGGGCGGAATCTTGATCGGAGTCAGGTAATTGCAGCCTTGGGCGTTGCCGCACTGATAGATGTACGGGTCCTTCTCGCGGACGCCGTTGCGGTAGACGTGGCCGTCCTTGATGTAGATCGTGTCTCCCGGACCGGCCACCACGCGCTTGATGAACGTCTGGCTCGATTGCTGGGGCGTCGGCGCGCCGCACGCCCGGCTGCTGTCGCCGCCCTCGCTGGGGTTGCCGCAGACGGCGGGCTGCGGATCGGCCCCCGCCGGCGGGTGGAAGACGACGACGTCGCCGATGCTCGGATGGTCGATCAGCCTGTTGGCGAGCACACGCTGGCCGATCCCGAGCGTCGGCTCCATCGATCCGCTCGGGATCCTGTACGGCTTGACGATGAACGCCTGGATCAGGAATGCAAGCGCCACCGCGACAGCCACCGTCACGACCAGCTCAATCAGGGACTTCACGACAGACCGCTCCGCGCTCGTGGTTTCTCGAACTTGCCTACAAGAAGCCGATCCGGTCGGGTGGCCAGTAGGTGAAGAATGCCTCTCCGATTATCCACGCTTTCGGAACTGGGCCCCAGAAGCGGCTGTCCTCGGAGTCCGGGCGGTTGTCGCCCATGAAGTAGTACTCGCCCTTCGGAACCGTGATCACGTCGGGGAAATCGCATGTCGAGGCGCCGTTGCAGGGTTCCGTGTACGGGTCCTTTTCCGGCACGCCGTTGCGGATCACGACGCCGTCGCGGATCGAGATCCGATCGCCGGGCAGTCCCACGAGACGCTTGACGAACGTCTCCGACGACGGCCGCGCCCACGCCACGCCGCAGGGCCGCATCGCGTCCGCCCCGTCGGGGTTCACGCCCTCCGCGGGATTGGCGCAACCTTCGGCGTAGTTGCTGGGAGGATGGAAGACGACGATCTGGCCGATGTGAGGCGAGACGAAGTGCGTGCCGATCCTGTCGACCAGGATCCGCTGATCGATGTGCAGCGTCGGGAGCATCGAGCCGCTCGGGATCCGGTAGGGCTTGACGATGAACGCCTGGATCGCGAGCGCCACGGCGAGCGCGCCGGCGACGATCAAGATCAGCTCGATCAGCGAGCTCGCGGCCGACTTATTGGCGGCGGTCAAACCTGTGTACCGTTCGGCGATCAGGGCATGGCCGGCGGTAAGGGCGCGGCCGCCGCACTACTGCCCGCCGACGGGCGCCTCGGTCGCCGCGGGACCCGCGTCCTGCACGGCGGTCGCGGGCGTCGCCTCGAGGGGGTGCGCGGCGTCGGACGCAGCCCCATCCGGACCCGAGCCGTCCACTTGGGCGGGCGCCGGCGGGTGGAGCAACTCGCGCGCCACCACCTGCTCGGGGCCGGTCGTGCGGCGCTCACGAACCCGGGCGCGCTTGCCGACGCGCCCGCGCAGGTAGTACAGCTTGGCGCGCCTGACGTCACCGCGCGCGGCGACTTCGATGCGCTCGATCTTGGGCGAGTGCAGCGGGAACGTCCGCTCGACGCCGACGCCGAAGGACTGCTTGCGGACCGTGAAGGTCTCCCGGGCACCGTGGCCTTGACGCTTGATCACGACGCCCTCGAACACCTGCGTGCGCCGCCGCGTGCCCTCGATCACCTGGAAATGGACCCGCAGGCGATCGCCGGCGTCGAACGCCGGGATCCGGCGAAGCTGGGCGCGCTCCAAGCTGTCAATCACGGTGCTCATGGTCTGTGTGCCGGCCGCGGTCAAACCGCTGGGGCCGGACGCGTGCCCCGCCTGCGCGGACCCGACTATGGTAGCGGACCGCGGCCGCTACACCTGCCCTGCGCGCGCGACCGGCTCTGCTGCAGGCGCCACTCGCGGATCCGCGCATGGTGGCCGGAGAGCAGCACCTCGGGAACTTGCCAGCCGCGATGGTCGGCCGGCCGGGTGTAGTGCGGATACTCGGGGGCGCCCGCGAGCGCCTTGCTGAACGACTCCTCCAGCGCGGACTGCTCGTGACCGAGCACGCCCGGGAGCTTGCGCAGGACCGCGTCGCAAACGACCATCGCCGCGAGCTCGCCGCCGGCGAGCACGTATCGCCCGATCGACAGCCGGTCGGAGACGAAGTGCTCGAGGATCCGCTCGTCGAATCCCTCGTAGCGCCCGCACAACAGCGTCAGCGCCGGCGAGGACGCCAGCTCGTCGACAAGCGCATCGTCGAGAACCACGCCGGCCGGATCGAGCGCGATCACCCTGCGCTCGCCTGGCAGCGCCACCGGGTCGCGGCGATAGCGGGCCCGCAGCGCCGCCTCGACCACGTCGACGCGCAGCAGCATCCCCGCCCCTCCCCCGAACGGCGTGTCGTCGACCTGGCCCGCGCTCAGCGGCGTGTGGTCGCGGTAGTCGACATACGACAGGCGGTGACCGCCGGCGATCGCCGTCGCGACATGCCGCTGGCGCTCGAACCACGAGAACGCCTCCGGGAACAGCGTGAACACGTCGATCTCCACGGGCGCACTTCGCTAACGCTCACCGAGGAAGCGCAGATCGATGTCGATCTGCCGGCGATCCACGTCGACCGCGCGAACCGCGTCGCGCACGAGCGGCACCAGCAGCTCGCCTGCAGCGTCTGCGCGCTGCACCTCGAGCACCTCGCAGGACGGCAGCGCCAGCAGCCGGCTGACGACGCCGACGTGCTCGCGCCCGTCGCGCACCGCGCACCCTTCCAGGTCGTCTGCCCACCACTCGTCGTCCTCGAGCGCCGGCGCGTCGGCGCGCGTGACGATCAGCTCCAGGTCGCGCAGCGCCACCGCGGCGTCGCGATCCTCGCAGCCCTCCAGGCGCACGATCGGGCGGCGATCGGTGCCGGCGCGCCGCACGATCCGCAGCACGCGGTCGCCGACGGCGACCGCGCTGTCGGCGACCAGCAGCTCGGGGACCGGCGCCACGACGTGGAAGCTGCCGTCGAGCCCGTGCGGCCTGCCGACGCGTCCGGCGCGCAGGCGGGCACGTGCGCCGAAGCTCATCAGGAGTCGACGATGTCCACGAACACGCGCCGCCGGTCCTTGGCCGCAGCGCTCTTGACCACTGTGCGCAGCGCCGCCGCGGTGCGCCCGCCGCGCCCGATCACGTTGCCGTAGTCATCGTCGGCGACCGACAGCTCGAGCACGACCGAGCCGTCATCCTCGTGCACCTCGGTCACACGCACCTCGTCGGGGTGGTCGACGAGTCCCCGTGCCAGGTACTCGAGCAGCTCTTTCATCGTTGCGATTAATGGATGCCCTGCGTACGCAGCAGCTTGCGGACCGGCTCGGTCGGCTGGGCGCCGCGCCCGAGCCAGTCGCGGACGCGCTCCTCGTTGAGGATGATCGTCGACGGGTTGGTCTGCGCGTTGTAGTGGCCGACCGTCTCGATCACGCGCCCGTCGCGCTTGGCGCGCTGATCGGCGACGACAACCCGCCAGATCGGGTTCTTGCGCCCGCCGATGCGGGTCAGTCGAAGTCTTACCGCCATGTCCGAAGCGAGGTTAGCGTGATTGGCGCATCAACGCACCCAGATCGGGCATCTTGCCCTGCGATACCTGGCGCATCACCTTGCGCATCTGGTCGAACTGCTTGATCAGCTGCTTGACCGCCGTCACGTTGGTCCCCGACCCGCGCGCGATCCGCAGCCGGCGCGAGCCGTTGATGAGTTCCGGATGGCGGCGCTCCTGGGGCGTCATCGACAGGATGATCGCCTGCAGGCGATCGAACTCGCGCTCGTCGATCTTGGTGTTGCGAAGCTCCTTGCCCAGGCCGGGGATCATCCCGAGCAGCGACTGCAGCGGGCCGAGCCGGCGGATCTGGCGCATCTGGTCGAGGAAGTCGTCGAGGCCGAACTCCTGCTTTCGGATCTTGCGCTCGAGCTCGGCAGCTTGCTGCTCGTCGTAGGCCGACTCGGCCTTCTCGATCAGCGTCATCACGTCGCCCATCCCGAGGATCCGCTGCGCCATCCGGTCGGGGTGGAAGCGCTCGAACTGGTCGAGCTTCTCGCCGGTGGAGGCGAACAGGATCGGCTTGCCGGTGATCGCCTTGACCGACAGCGCCGCGCCGCCGCGCGCGTCGCCGTCGAGCTTGGTCATCACGACGCCGTCGAACTGGACGACCGCGGCGAACTCCTCGGCGACGTTGACCGCGTCCTGGCCGGTCATCGCGTCGACGACCAGCAGCACGTCGTGGGGACGGACCGCCACCTTGATGTTGGCGAGCTCGGCCATCAGCTCCTTGTCGACGTGCAGGCGGCCGCTGGTGTCGATGATCAGCACGTCCTTGCCCTCGGACATCGCGCGGTCGCGCGCCCAGGCCGCGATCTTGACCGGGTCGCGATCGGTGCCCTGCTCGTAGACAGCGGCGCCGGCCTGGGTGCCGACCTTGATCAACTGGTCGACGGCGGCGGGGCGGTAGACGTCGCAGGCGGCGACCGCGACCGACGATCCGTGCTGCTCGCGCAGGTAGCGCGCGAGCTTTGCGGTGGCCGTCGTCTTGCCCGATCCCTGCAGCCCCGCCATCACGACCACGGTCGGGGGGCGGGGCGAGAAGGACAGGTCTCGGGCGGCGCCGCCCATCAGCTCGGTCAGCTCGTCGGACACGATCTTGACGACCTGCTGGCCCGGGTTGAGCTGCCCGATCACGTTGGCGCCGAGCGCGCGCTCTTTGACGGCGCCGGTGAAGCTCTTGACAACCTTGAAGTTGACGTCGGCCTCCAGCAGCGCGAGGCGGATCTCGCGCATCGCCGCGTTGACGTCGGCTTCGGTCAGCGTCCCGCGCCCGCGAACGTCGGACAGCGTCGCTTGCAGCTTCTCTGCCAGGGAGTCGAACATCGTCAGCTTCTCAGCCTATCGGGTAACGCGGGCGCGCTCGGGCGCATCACTCGTGCCGGCGCGAGTTCCCGCCGGCGGGCGCCGGTGAGGGTGTCACGTCGCCCTCGACCGGCCGGCGCGGCTCGCCCTCGAGCGCTGGCGGCGGCTCCCCCTCGAGCGCTCGCGCCGGCTCCCCCTCGAGGACTCGCGGCGGCTCGCCCTCCGCCCGCGCTCGCGACTCGAGCGCGTTGCCCAGCGCGCGGAATGCGTCGGAGAACTCCGACGGGATCACGAACACCTTGTTGGCGTCGCCCTGGGCGAGCGCCGGCAGCATCTGCAGATACTGGTAGCTGAGCAGCTCGCGGTCGGGCTTGCCGGCGTGGATCGCGTCGAACACGGTCGCGATCGCCTGCGCCTGGCCCTCGGCCCGGAGGATCGCCGCCTGCTTCTCGCCCTCCGCGGTGAGGACCGCGGCCTGCTTCTGGCCCTCGGCGGTGAGGATCTGCGATTGCTTGACGCCCTCGGCGTTGAGGATCGCGGCTCGGCGGTCGCGCTCGGCGCGCATCTGTTTCTCCATCGCCTCCTGGATCGTCCCGGGCGGGTCGATCGACTTCAGCTCGACGCGGTTGACGCGGATCCCCCATTTGCCGGTCGCCTCGTCGAGCACCCCGCGCAGCTGAGCGTTGATGTGGTCGCGGCTGGTCAGCGCGTCCTCCAGTGACAGCGATCCGATCACGTTGCGCAGCGTGGTCACGGTGATCTGCTCGATCGCCTGCAACGGGTTGGCCACCTCGTAGGTTGCCGACCGCGGCTGCGTGACGGTGAAGTACAGCACGGTGTCGATCTGCACCACGAGGTTGTCGGCGGTGATCACCGGCTGGGGCGGGAACGAGACGACCTGCTCGCGCAGGTCGATCAGCGGCTTGAGCCGGTCGACGAACGGCACGAGCACCGTCATCCCCGGATTCAGCGTCCTGCTGTAGCGGCCGAGTCGCTCGACGATCCCGGCCTTCGCCTGCGGAATGATCCGGATCGTCCGGAAGGCGAGGACGACCAGGAACGCGACCACGGCGATCGCGACGATTGCTTGCACCATCTTGCTTACCCCCTATATGGTCACGAGCGCGGTCGCGCCCCTGATATCGATGATCTCGACGCGCGTGCCCCGCTCGATCACCTGATCGTCGTCGAATGCGCGCGCGGTCCAGACTTCGCCGTCGACGCGGATGCAGCCGACCCCCTCGTCATTGACGATCCGCTCGAGCACGATCGCCTGCTTGCCGATCAGCGCCGCTGATCCGGTTCGAAGCTGCGGCGGGTGGCGCAGGTGCGAGACCGCGAACGGCCGTACGAGCGCGAGCGTCAGCAGCGACGTGGCGACGAACACGACCCACGATGCGATCCCGCCGGCGCCGGCCGCGTCGACGATCGCAGCGACCGCCGCTCCGAGCGCGAACGGCGCGAGAAAGAAGCCGGTCGTGAGCATCTCCCCGACGCCCAATCCACACGCAGCGATCAGCCACAAAACCCAGCTGGACATCTCACTTCCGAGGGTACCGCCGCAGCGGCCGCCGCATGAAGCCACGCCGACCGCCTACATCACGAACGCCCGGGGCCGAGGATTTCGCCCACCACACCACCCGCCCACATAACCAGCACACGGGCGAAATCCTCAAGGGAATTCGCCCACCACGCCACCCGCCTACGTCACCAGCGCACGGGCGAATTCCCCAGGCTCGAACGGGCGCAGGTCCTCGAGCTTCTCGCCGATGCCGATCAGCTTGACCGGGATCCCGAGCTCGTGGGCGATCGCGAGCGCGATCCCGCCCTTGGCGGTGCCGTCGAGCTTGGTCAGCACGAGG
>Ga0335081_10019635_pt1 | contig 10926 bp, 8 predicted proteins | sample Lox_Sample_35_FD_206713 | JGI IMG/M metagenome (GOLD analysis project Ga0335081, IMG submission 206713) | Soil microbial communities from Loxahatchee National Wildlife Refuge, Florida, United States - Lox_Sample_3.5 | ecosystem: Environmental > Terrestrial > Soil > Wetlands | place: USA: Florida...
CCATTCCCCGCGGCCTGGTGGGGCAGGCGGTGACGAATCTGGTTGTGGATGCCTCCGGCATGGTGCTCAGAGGGCCGAGTGTCCGTAACGGCTGCTCTCGATCCGCAGGACCGCCATACAACTTTTCGCGGCTTTGTGCATCTGATACAATGCAGGTGTAATACGCGCGATATACAAGTCGTCTCAATGGAGGCGAAAAAACCGAGATCAGGTGTCATGGCAATGAATTCAAACGGCAGTGCAAAACATGTTAAGGTGTTGGTCCTGGGCTCCGGTCCGGCGGGACTGGCCGCGGCGTTGTACGCGGCCCGCGCCGAACTGGCGCCGGTGGTCTTGACCGGTATTCAGCTCGGCGGGCAGGCCTCGCTGACGTATGCCATCGAGAATTATCCTGGCTTTCCCGATGGTGTGGGCGGGGCGCAGCTGGGCGAATTGTTCCAGAAGCAGGCCGAACACTTCGGCGCGCAGGTGGAGTTTGATACCGCCAGTGAAGTGGACCTGTCGCGGCGTCCGTTCCTTGTCAGGACCGACAACGGCGAGTACGCCGCAGACTCGCTCATCGTCTCCACCGGTGCGGATCCAAATAAGCTCCAGGTTCCGGGTGAAGAGGAGTTGACCGGGCGCGGCGTATCGTATTGTGCCACGTGCGACGGCTGGTTCTTCAAGGACAAGAAGGTGGTGATCGTCGGGGGCGGAGATAGTGCCCTCGAAGAGGCGCTCTTCATCACGCGCTATGCTTCCTCCGTGACCGTCATCCATCGCCGGGCGGAATTCCGCGCCGGCATCATCCTGCAGAAGCGCGCGCACGAGAATCCCAAGATGAATTTCATGATGAACACGGTGGTGACCGGTGTGATCGGAAAGGAAAAAGTGGAGGCGGTGCGGCTGAAGAACATCCAGACCGGCGAAGAAACCGTCTTCGAAACCGATGGCGTTTTCATCTTCATCGGCCACACCCCCAATACGCACCTGTTCCAGGGCCAGCTGGAGATGGACGGTCTCGGCTACATCAAGGTCGATGACAAAATGCGGACCAGCCGGGAGGGAGTCTTTGCGGCGGGCGAGGCGGCCGACTCGCACTTCCGTCAAGTGGTCACGTCCGCGGGCATGGGTGCCGCGGCGGCGATCGAGGCGACTCACTTCCTCGAAGCCGAAACACGTTAGAACCGTTCCTGGGCGCCCCCTGAGTTGATCGAAGCGGAAGGCGAAGGATCAGGGATAAAGCCAGGATGGGCTTTCGCAGATGCAGCAGACGAGAGCCCTTTTCTTTGTCAAAGCGTTTTATCCGTTGAAAAAGTGACAAATGTTCTGTTTCTGCACCTGACTTTCGGATAGAATAAGGCACATTTAATTTGTTGGAGGAACGGATGAACAAAATCTCTATCATCGGTGCAGGCATGACCGGCTCCACAACCGCTCATTGGCTGGCCGAACGCGAACTGGCGGACCTTGTGCTGGTGGATGTGATCGAGGGCATGCCGCAAGGCAAGGGACTGGACCTGTTGGAGGCTCTGCCGATCGTCAACAAGGATGTGGGCATTGTGGGCACGAATGATTACGCCGCGACCAAGAACTCCGACATCGTGATCATCACGGCGGGCTTGCCGCGCAAGCCGGGCATGAGCCGCGATGATCTGCTGACTGCCAACGCCGAGATCGTGGGCAAGGCTGCCAGCGAGACACTGAAATATTCGCCCGAGGCGATCTATATCGTGCTGACCAATCCGCTTGACACGATGGCCTATCTCACCATGAAGTTGAACAAATTGCCCCGCGAGCGCGTGATCGGGCAGGCGGGCGTCCTGGACTCGGCGCGCATGCGCGCCTTCGTCGCGGCGGAGACCGGCGTCAGCGTCGAGAACATTCAATGCTATGTGCTGGGTGGACACGGCGATGAAATGGTTCCGTTGACGCGTCTATCGAATATCGCCGGCATCTCCTTGAAGGATTATCTGCCGGCCGCCAAGCTCGAGGCCATTGTCAATCGCACCCGCAAGGGCGGCGGTGAGATCGTGAACTTGCTCAAGAGCGGTTCGGCCTATTATGCGCCTGCGGCGGCCTGCGCCCAGATGGCGGAGGCGATCCTCAAGGACAGACACTTGATCGTTCCGTGTGCCGCCTACATGAACGGCGAATATGGCCTGCGGGACATGTTTTTCGGCGCGCAGGTTCAGTTGGGCCGCCGGGGCATGGAGAAGGTCATCGAATACAAACTGGATGCCGAGGAGAAAGCGCTGCTGGATAAATCCGCCGCCTCCGTCAAGGAAACACACGACGCCTTGAAAAAGCTGGTCAAGATCTAATTTTTGGCCTCAGCGCCCGTCCCTGGCCGCGCCCAGCACTCCTGGCGCAGCGGGCCGGTGGACCAGGCGTGAGGCTGTTTTTTTGGAGGAACCATGATTCTGCAAGAAAAAATCTCTGCACAACTGCCGGCCTGGCGTGAACGCATGAAGGTGCTTGCAAAAGATCACGCCGAGGTCGTTGTGGACCGTGTCACGGTGGGACAGATCGTCGGCGGGATGCGCGACGTCAAGTCGCTCCTGACCGATATCTCCTTCGTTGACCCGGAGCACGGCATTCGTTTCCGGGGCATGTCGATCCCGGAAGTGCTGAAGGCTCTGCCCAGGGCGCGCGGCGGAAAGATGCCGCTGGTCGGGGGTCTGTATTACCTGCTGATGGTGGGTGCAGTTCCGACCCCGGAGGAGGCCTGGGAGGTCGAGGCCGAATGGGGCAGGCGCGCCCTCGTTCCTGATTACGTTTATAAGATGATCAGGACCATGCCGAAAGAGACCCATCCGATGACGCTGTTCTCCCAGGCGGTGCTGGCCCTGCAGCATGGCTCCGTGTTTGCCCGGAAGTATCACACCCTGAAGAAGGACGAATACTGGGAAGCTGCATTGGAAGACAGCCTGGATTTGACGGCCAGGCTTCCGCTGGTCGCCGCGTATATTTACCGCCTGAAAGCCTTCGGCGAAACCAAGAAGCCGAAATACAATCCGAAGTGGGATTACGGCCACAACTTTTCCAAGATGATGGGCGTTGCCGACAAGAAGGGTTATGCCGATCTGGCCCGCCTGTATTTCATATTGCACAGCGACCATGAGTCAGGAAATGCCTCGGCCCATGCCACTCATCTGACCGGTTCCACGCTCTCGGATGTCTATTACGCCTTCTCGGCGGGTCTCAACGCGCTGGCCGGTCCTCTGCACGGGCTCGCCAACCAGGAATGTCTCGCCTGGCTGATCGACGTCAAGGATAAATTCGGCGGCGTGCCAACCCGCGATGAATTGTATAAATTCGCATGGGATACGCTGAACGGCGGTCATGTGATCCCCGGTTATGGCCATGCAGTGCTGCGCGTCCCGGATCCGCGTTTCATGGCCCAGATCGAGTTCGCCCGGAAGCGCTTCCCCGACGATGAACTCGTGCGCCTGGCGGAGTTGGTCTTCGACGTGGTCCCGCAGGTCCTGAGGGAACAGGGGAAGGCCAAAAATCCCGCGCCGAACGTGGACGCCATCAGCGGCACGCTCCAGCATTACTACGGCGTGCGCGAAGTCGACTTTTACACCGTGCTCTTCGGTGTCGGCCGCGCCCTCGGCGTGACCGCCAACTATGTCTGGGCGCGTGCGCTCGGCTGGCCCATTGAACGGCCGAAGTCCCTCACAACCAAGATGCTTGAAGAAGTGGTCGCAAAAGCGGCCTAGCAGGATCGGTCTGCAGACGGAAGGCGGCGCATCTCGAGATGCGCCGCCTTTGTTGTTCCCAGCCTTGCGGCGCGTTCCGGGTCGTCCCGATGCCGTTTCCCGGGGCCGAACGGGGTCGCTTCGCAGACAGAGCGCTCGCGCCGCTCTGCGGATTCACGATCTATGATGCGGCGGGATCTGATCGCGCTCCGCGAAACTCTCCACCTGTGTGATCCGTGCCTTATCCCGCACTTCCCACGGGACCATTTGTCTGGCGTGTTCCTTGCTTTCCGTTTCAACAAAGGCCCAGCCGCAATGAACGCCGTCATGGCAGCCCCATTCAAAGTGATGCAGATAACCTGCCGCGTAGACCTCGCGGATGATCTTGTCGCAATCTTCCGCCGCGTGCGGCGATTCGATAAGATACCGATACATTTTGATTCCTTTCCACGGATAAAGCGGGGACCTTCCTATATTCCGAGGTTCGATAAGACGTCGCTTATTTCGCGGATCGTATCTACCAGCGTTGGATGCGTCAGCTCGAACTCCTCCACCGATTTCTCCAGACCCTCCTGCGCGATCTTAAACAGCCCGGCGTTCCTGCCTGTTCTCAAGGCTTCATGGGCGGCGACCCCGGTGAAGCCCGCGATGCTGTTGGCCTCCTCCTCATGGGTCTTGGAGAGGTTTGTGATCTCGATCTTTAACTCGCCGATCAATTTCAACAGGGCGGTTCTCTCCCGGCTGCTGATGGATTTGGCCGTTCCGATCCTTTCTTCAAGTTCCGAAATCGTCTTGTTTAGCATGTCCGCGCTCCTGTAAGTCTGTCTCGAACCAATTATACAACGAACACCTTTGGAGCGCTGTCATCCCCCGCGAAAGAAGCGCGTCGTTCCGACAACGATCAGGCTCAGGCCGCTGAGTATCACGAGCAGGTTCAGAGCGGTCCACCCGAGGTCGGACTGCACCATCGAGATCCAGTGCCGGATGTCGCGCCCGAAGATCAGCATATCGACCACGTGGGTTGCCGGTTTCGAGCAGATATACAACCCGAGCAGCACGGCAAACAGTCCGTCCGCTTCATCGTTGCCGCTCAGCGTGTGCAGGAAATGGAACAAGCCGCCTACCAGGATGGCAAGCAGCATCAATCCCCACAGCGTCCTGTCGTCGCGGCCCCTCTTGATATGCTCCACGGAGGATCTCCAATTCTATTTTCACTGGGTTGGCGAGCCCTGTGGTGAAGAAATTGTGCTCAATCCCTCTTCCCGGGGGCGCCGGATATCCAGGGAAACACCTCGTCCGGAACGCCCCCGGGCACCAGCGGGTTCCGCTCTTGGTCGAGGGGCCCCTCTGGGCTCAATCCGGCCCTCGTCCAGTTGTATAATGGGAGCGGAGAGAAAAATGGCAACTCTTAACCTTCAAAAAACCCTGGATAAGGCTCATGCCAGGCGCAATCCCGGCATGGAACTCGACCTGGACTGGGTGATGGACGCCCATATCAACAGGAGTGCGGCCGAACGCCGCGTCGAAACGCTCCCCGGCCGCCGCTCGATCAAAAAGGAATGGCAGGCCGCGTGGCTCTTGCGCGCCGTCACCTGCATCGACCTGACCACGCTTTCGGGCGACGATACGCCCGGACGCGTCAGGCGTCTGTGTGCCAAGGCGAAACAACCGGTCCGGCCCGACATGTTGGAGAGACTGGCTATCGGCGATCAGAAGATCACCGTGGGCGCCGTGTGCGTCTATCCGAACCGGGTGCGCGAGGCCGTGGAAGCGCTGCAAGGGTCCGAGGTTCCCGTGGCTTCCGTTGCAACGGGTTTCCCCGCCGGGCAGACCCCGCTGCCGCAGCGCGTTCAAGAGATCGAGCAGTCCATTGAGGCCGGCGCACGCGAAATTGACGTGGTGATCTCACGCAGTCACGTTTTGACCGGCGATTGGAGGTCCCTGTACGACGAGCTCAAGCAATTCCGCAAAGCCTGCGGCGACTCGGTGCACATGAAAACGATCTTGGCCACCGGCGAGCTGGGTTCGCTCAAACAGGTCTATCAGGCCAGTCTGGTGGCCATGATGGCAGGTTCGGATTTCATTAAGACCTCGACTGGAAAGGAATCGGTCAATGCCACGCTGGAGGGCAGCCTGGTAATGGTGCGTGCCATTCGCGAGTACCTGGAGCGGACCGGCTGGAAAGTCGGCTTCAAACCGGCTGGCGGTATCAACACCGCCAAACAGACCATGGCCTGGCAGGCCCTGATGAAGGAAGAACTCGGCGCCGAGTGGCTGATGAAGGACCTGTTCCGCATCGGCGCGAGCAGCCTGTTGACCGACCTGGAAAGGCAGCTGTATCACTTCATCACGGGTCACTATGCCGCGAAACACCACATGCCGATGGGCTAAACGCTTTGTGCGCCGCCGGGCCGCAGAGCAGCGCGGGCAGGACTTGTGGATCTGTGCCTGCGCGGCCTTCGGACCGGTGCGTTTAAGGATTGGAGTTAATTATGAGTACCTTGCTTGAGATCTTCAAAACCATGGAATACGGACCGGCGCCTGAATCTCCGTCCGCGGTCAATGCCTGGCTGGATGAGCACGATCGCAAATTTGGCCTCTTTATCAACAACGAATGGGTGATGCCGAAGGGCGGGAAATACTATCCCTCCCATGATCCGTCCAATGGCGCCCTGCTGGCTCAGACAGTTCAGGCGGGACAAAAAGAGGTGGATGCCGCGGTGGCCGCGGCCCGGACCGCGTTCGAAACCTGGAGCAAGACGCCCGGCGTGGTGCGCGCCCGCCACCTGTACGCGATCGCACGCAACGTTCAAAAACATCACCGCCTGCTGGCAGTGCTGGAGTCGATGGACAACGGCAAACCCATCCGCGAGTCGCGCGATATCGATGTGCCTTTGCTGGCGCGTCACTTTGCTTATTATGCGGGCTGGGCGCAGCTCATGGAAACCGAGCTGCGTGAGTACCAGCCCCTGGGCGTGGTGGGGCAGATCATCCCGTGGAACTTCCCGCTGTTGATGCTGGCGTGGAAGATCGCGCCCGCCATCGCCATGGGCAACACGGTTGTCCTGAAGCCGGCCTCCTATACGCGCCTGAGCGCCCTGCTCTTTGCTGAGATCGTCGCCGAGGCGGGACTGCCCTCGGGTGTGATCAACATCGTCACGGGCAGCAGCAGCGCGGGTTCGATGATCGTCACGCATCCGGATGTGGATAAGATCGCCTTCACCGGCTCAACCGAGGTGGGGCGCACGCTGCGCCGCCAGACGGCCGGCTCCGGGAAAAAACTGTCCCTGGAACTGGGAGGCAAGAGTCCGTTTGTGGTGTTCGAGGACGCTGATCTGGACGGAGCCATTGAAGGCGTGGTCGATGCGATCTGGTTCAATCAGGGCCAGGTGTGCTGCGCGGGTTCGCGTCTTATCGTTCAGGAGAATGTCGCGGAGAGATTCATCCGCAAACTCAAGGCGCGCATGGAACACATGCGGGTCGGCGATCCGCTCGATAAGTGCATCGATATGGGCGCCATCGTGGACCAGACGCAGTGGGATACGATCGATCAATGGGTCAAGAGGGGCGTGAGCGAGGGGGCGGAATGCTATCAGCCGAATATTCACCTGCCTGACAAGGGGCTCTTCTACAAGCCCACGCTTCTGACCGGACTCGATCCGGCGGCCTCCACCGTTCAGGAGGAGATCTTCGGTCCGGTGCTGGTCTCACTGACCTTCCGCACGCCCTCCGAGGCGATTGAACTCGCGAACAACACGCGTTACGGCCTGGCCGCCAGCGTGTGGAGCGACAACATCAATCTGGCGCTGGATGCGGCCAGCAGGATCAAGGCGGGATCGGTCTGGATCAACTCCACGAATCTGTTCGACGGCGCTTCGGGCTTCGGCGGGTACCGCGAGTCCGGTTTTGGACGCGAGGGCGGCAGGGAGGGATTGTTCGAGTACGTGCGACCGAAATGGATGGATCGGCCGCGCCCGGACTTCAAACTGGACGAAGCACAGAAATGGGGCGAGCACATTCCGGCGCGCCCGGTGAGGCCCTCGACCGAACGCGCGGATGGACGCGAGCTGCCGCGCGTGGATCGCACGCCGAAGATGTACATCGGCGGCAGGCAGGTCCGTCCCGACGGCGCATACACGATGGCAGTGCTGGGTCCAGACGGAAAGGTCATCGGTCAGGTTGGGGATGGCAATCGCAAGGATGTTCGTCAGGCGGTGGAAGCGGCTCATGCCGCGCATCTGGCGAAACCCGGCTGGGCCATGCGCCATGGCTATAACCGCTCGCAGATCCTGTATTTCATCGCGGAGAATCTTGATGCGCGCAACGCGGAATTCGTCCACCGCATTGTCGAGATGACAGGCCGCACCGGGAAGTCCGCCCAGGCCGAAGTGGACGCGGCCGTGGAGAGGTTGTTTACGTACGCCGCCTGGGCCGATAAATATGGCGGCAGCGTGCAGGAAACGACTCTGCGCGGGATTACGGTCGCGGTCAATGAGCCGCTGGGCGTGATCGGCATTGCGTGTCCCGATGAAATGCCGCTGCTGGGATTTGTCTCTCTCATGGCTCCCGCGATCGCGCGCGGCAACACAGTGGTGATGATCCCCAGCCAGAAATATCCGCTCTCGGCAACGGACTTCTACCAGGTCCTGGATACGTCGGATGTGCCCGGCGGCGTGGTCAACATCGTGACCGGGGACCGCGATCACCTGACGAAGACTCTCGTCCAGCACGAAGATGTGGACGCGGTCTGGTACTTTGGCGGGGCGGAGGGCAGCTATCATGTCGAGGAGGAATCCGCCGCGAATATGAAGCGGACCTGGGTCGGTTACGCCGTGAGGCGGGATTGGATGAGCGGCGAACAGGGCGCGGGTCACGAGTTCCTGCATGAAGCGACCCAGGTCAAGAATATCTGGGTACCGACCGGAGAGTAGCGCCTGCTGCTTTCCTGGGGGCGCAGAAACAACCCGCAGGTCTTGGCCTGCGGGTTGTGTTTTTAATTCTCCTCTGACATTGCATTAACATCCATCAAACGGTTGGTTACTAGAATAGGGGCATCCGAAGAGCGTGTTTTCCGGGAGGCCCTATGAATCTTGACAAATTTACAGAAAAATCGCAGGAAGCGATCCTGCACGCACAGCAGATCGCCCAGGATTACAACCATCAGAGCATTGAACCCCTTCACCTGCTGCTGGCACTGCTCAACCAGGAGGAGGGCGTTGTCCCTGCCATCGTCGACAAGGTTGCGGGCAGCGCCGCAGCTTTGCGCGCCGATGTAACGCGCGAGCTGGAGAAACACCCCCGTGTCCAGGGCTCGAACGCGGAGGTCGGGCTGGCTCAACCCACGGCAGATGTGCTCCAGGCCGCGGAGCGATATGCCAGGGGGATGCAGGATGATTTCGCCTCCACCGAACATCTCCTGCTGGGTTTGACCGAATCGGTTGAAGGGAAGCGGCTGGCCTCCTTCGGTTTGACAAAAGATGCGGTCCTGTCCGCTCTCAAATCCGTGCGCGGTTCCCAGAGGGTCACTTCGCAGAATCCTGAAGCGACCTATCAGTCGCTGGAAAAGTACGGGCGTGACCTGACCGCAGCTGCGCGGCAGGGAAAACTCGATCCGGTCATCGGACGCGACGAAGAGATCCGCCGGGTGGTGCAGATCCTGAGCCGCCGCACGAAGAACAACCCGGCGTTGATCGGCGAGCCGGGCGTCGGCAAGACCGCGATCGTCGAAGGACTGGCTCAGCGCATGGTCAACGGCGATGTGCCTGAGGGGCTGAAGAAGAAGCGGCTGGTCCAGTTGGATATGGGCGCGTTGATCGCGGGCGCCAAATATCGCGGCGAGTTCGAGGAACGCCTCAAAGCGGTCCTGAAAGAGATCACCGAATCCGCGGGCGAGATCATCCTGTTCGTGGATGAGATGCACACGGTGGTGGGCGCGGGTGCCGCCGAGGGCGCGATGGACGCCGGCAACATGCTCAAGCCGATGCTGGCCCGCGGCGAACTGCACATGATCGGCGCGACGACCTTGGATGAATATCGCAAGCACATTGAAAAAGATCCGGCGCTCGAACGGCGCTTCCAGCCCGTTCTGGTGGAAGAGCCAAGCGTGGAGGACACGATCTCCATTTTGCGCGGTCTGAAGGAACGTTATGAGGTCCATCACGGCGTACGCATCACGGACCCGGCGGTCATCGCGGCGGCGACGCTTTCGCACCGTTATATTGCGGACCGGCATTTGCCCGATAAGGCCATTGACCTGATCGACGAGGCCGCCGCCCGTCTGCGCACGGAGATCGACTCCAAACCGCAGGAACTGGATGAGGTGGACCGCCAGATCATGCAGATCGAGATCGAGCGCGAAGCCTTGAAGAAGGAGAAGGACAGAGCCTCCAAGGAGCGGCTGGCCAATATCGAAAAGGACCTGGCCGACTGGCGGGAGAAGTCCAAGGCCCTGACGGCCCGCTGGCAGACCGAGAAGCAGGCCATTACCGATCTTCGGGGCCTGAAGGAAAAGCTTGAGCAGACCCGCCTGGAAATGGAGCGCGCCGAACGGGACGCCAACCTCGAAAAAGCGGCTCGTTTGCGCTACGGCGCGATGCGCGAGCTGGATCAGAAAGTCCAGACGGCCGAGGCCAGGATAAAGTCCATGCAGGGCGAGGGTGCACTATTAAAGGAGGAGGTGGACGCAGAAGAGATCGCCTCCATCGTGGGCCGCTGGACCGGCATTCCGGTGTCGCGCCTGCTGGAAGGCGAGACGCAGAAGCTGATCCGTATGGAAGAACGGCTGCACGAGCGGGTCGTGGGGCAGGACGAAGCGCTCAGCGTCGTGTCGAACGCAGTGCGGCGCGCCCGCGCCGGCCTGCAGGACCCGAACCGTCCGATCGGCTCATTCATCCTCCTGGGACCGACCGGCGTGGGGAAGACCGAATTGGCCCGCGCCTTGGCAGAGTTCATGTTCGATGATGAGCATGCCATGATTCGGATCGACATGAGCGAATACCAGGAAAAGCATACGGTCTCGCGCCTGCTCGGCGCGCCCCCCGGCTATGTCGGCTACGATGAAGGCGGGCAGTTGACCGAAGCGGTGCGACGCCGGCCCTACAGCGTGGTGCTGTTCGATGAGATCGAAAAAGCACACCCGGAAGTGTTCAACGTGCTGCTGCAGCTGCTCGACGACGGCCGTCTGACCGATGGGCAGGGACGCACGGTCGACTTCCGCAATACGGTCGTCATTATGACTTCCAAC
>Ga0335081_10019637_pt1 | contig 10926 bp, 7 predicted proteins | sample Lox_Sample_35_FD_206713 | JGI IMG/M metagenome (GOLD analysis project Ga0335081, IMG submission 206713) | Soil microbial communities from Loxahatchee National Wildlife Refuge, Florida, United States - Lox_Sample_3.5 | ecosystem: Environmental > Terrestrial > Soil > Wetlands | place: USA: Florida...
CAAAGCCGATGTGCTGCTGTTCGACCGGCTGCGCGTCCTCATCGTCGACGCGGCGGCGCCGGTGCTGCAGGTGGTGGCGCAGCCGCTGGCGACGGTTGCGGCGGGCGTCCGGCAGGTCGAGGGCGTCTTCGATCTCTATCGCGAGAATGAGCGGCTGCGCCAGGAGAATGCGCGCCTGCTCGAATGGCAGGACGTGGCGCGCCGGCTCGAGGCCGAGAACGCCGAGCTGCGCGACCTCACCAAATTCTCGCCCGAAGGCGCCGTGCATTATGTCTCGGCGCAGGTCATCGCCAATTCCGGCGGCGCCTTCGCCCGCAACGTGCTGGTGAGCGCCGGCAGCCGTGACGGCGTCAACCGCGGCCAGGCGGCGATGACGGGCGAGGGGCTCGTCGGCCGCGTCGCCGAGGTCGGCGAGCGCGCCGCCCGCATCCTGCTGCTCACCGACCTCAACTCGCATATCCCCGTGGTGCTGGAGACGTCGCAAGATCGCGCGGTGCTCGCCGGCGACAATTCCGATCAGCCGCGCCTCCTCTACCTGCCGATCAACGCCAAGGTCGCGGTCGGCGAACGCATCGTCACCGCCGGCGCCGGCGGCGTCTTCCCGCCCGGCCTGCCCGTCGGCGTCGTCGCCGCGATCGATGGCGGGGTGGTGCGGGTCGCGCCCTATGCCGAGCTGTCGCGATTGGAGTATGTCCGCATCGTCGATTTCGGCCTCAACGGCGTGCTGCCGCAAAGCGCGATGCCGCTGCCCAAGCGGCGCGGCGTCAGGGTCGTCGATCCCGATCAGGCGCCTTAGGTCAGTCCGGCAATGCGCATGGTGCTGTTTCAGCGCGAAGCCGGGGGCGGCTTTCCCAACAAGCTCGTTCCCTTTCTCACCACGTTGCTGTTCGTCCTCATCTCGGTGGTGCCGCTGCACATTCCGGGCTTTGCCGTGGTAGCGCCCGCCTTCACCTTGATGGCCGTCTATCACTGGACGATCTACCGGCCGGATCTGCTGCCGCCGACCGCCGTCTTCTTCGCCGGGCTGCTGCTCGATCTGCTGAACGGCACGCCCTATGTCGGCACGTCGGCGCTGTCGCTGCTGCTGACGCGCTCGGTGCTGATGAGCCAGCGCCGCTTCTTCGTCAACCGCCTCTTCCCGATGCTGTGGGCCGGGTTCCTGATCACCACCGCGGCGGTCGTGGTTTTCGAATGGGCGCTGGTGAGCGCGCTGCACGGCGTCCTTCTCGGCACCCGGCCGATCATCTTCGAGGCGCTGCTGACCGTCTCGATCTTTCCGCTCGGGAGCTATCTCCTGGCGCAGGCGCAACGCGCCTTCCTGATGCGGGTATAGCGGGCCATGCAGCGCGAGAACAACCGTACCAAGCTGCTGACGCGCCGGGCGATGCTGCTCGGCGGCGCGCAGGTGGCGCTGCTGGCGACCTTGGCCGGGCGCATGTACTACCTGCAGGTCATGCAGGCCGACCGCTACTCCATGCTGGCGGACGAGAACCGCATCAATATCCGCCTGCTGGCGCCGCCGCGCGGCCGCATCGTCGACCGCTTCGGCGTCGCTCTCGCCGACAATGCGCCGACATACCGCGTCGTGCTGGTGGCGGAGCAGGCGGGCGACATTCCCTCGACGCTCGACGCGGTGGCGACTCTCATCCCGGTGAGCGAGGTCGACCGCCACCGCGTGCTGCGCGACATCAAGCGCAAGCACAGCTTCGTGCCGGTGATGATTCGCGAGAATCTGAGCTGGGAAGAGATGGCGCGCATCGAGGCGAACACGCTGGAGCTGCCCGGCGTCTCGATCGAGCAGGGGCTGACGCGCTACTACCCCATGGGCGAGGCCGCATCGCATGTGCTGGGCTATGTCGCCGCCGTCTCCGACAAGGAGCTGACCGGCGACGATCCGCTGCTCGAGCTGCCCGATTTCCGCATCGGCAAGAACGGCGTCGAGAAGGAATACGATCTCGAGCTGCGCGGCAGCGCCGGCACCAGCGAGGTCGAGGTCAACGCCTATGGCCGCGTCGTGCGCGAGCTCACGCGCGAGGACGGCATCCCGGGGCAGGAGATCGTGCTCAGCCTCGATGCCGATCTGCAGGTGCTCGCGGCCAAGCGCTGCAGCGACGAGCTCAGCGCCTCCTGCGTCCTGCTCGACAGCTGGACCGGCGAGGTGCTGGCGCTGGCCTCGAGCCCGGGCTACGACCCCGCCGCTTTTTCCTCGGGGCTGACGCCGGCGATGTGGCATCAGCTCATCAGCGATCCGCTCGATCCGCTCATCGACAAGGCGATCGCCGGCGTCTATTCGCCGGGCTCGACCTTCAAGCCGCTGGTCGCCATGACCGCGCTCGAGTCCGGCGCGATCACGCCCGACACCACCTTCTTCTGCCCCGGCTTTTTCCACCTCGGCAACACCGTCTTCCATTGCTGGAAGCATGGCGGCCACGGCACGATTGCCGTGCGCGAGGCGATCAAGCAGTCCTGCGACGTGTTCTTCTACAACGTCGCCGACATCCTCGGCATCGATCGCATCGCCGCGATGGCGCATAATTTCGGCCTCGGCGAGAAGCTCGACATCGACATCCCCGGCGAGAAGAGCGGGCTCATCCCGACCCGCGCCTGGAAGCGCGCCGTCACCGGCGTCGCCTGGCAGCGCGGCGACACGGTGAGCTGCGGCATCGGCCAGAGCTATGTCTCGGTGACGCCGCTGCAGCTTGCCACATATGCCGCGCGGCTCGTCACCGGCCGCGCCGTGGTGCCGCGGCTCACGCGCACCTCCGGCATCATGACCGCGAAGAGCCCGCTGGCGCAGGAGGCGAGCACCGCTTTCGCGCCGCTCAACTTCAACCCGAAGCATGTCGACATCGTGCTCAACGGCATGTACGGCGTCGTCAACGAGCCGCACGGCACCGCCTATCACGCCCGCATCGAGGATCCGCAATTCCTCATGGGCGGCAAGACCGGCACCGCGCAGGTGCGCCATATCACCCAGGCGGAGCGCGAGCATGGCTTGCGCAAGATCACCGACGTGCCGTGGAAGGAGCGCGACCATGCGCTCTTCATCTCCTTCGCGCCGGTGACCGCGCCGCGCTATGTCTGCGCCGTGGTGGTGGAGCATGGCGGCAAGTCCGCCGGCGAAGGCGGCGCGGTGGCGGCGCCGATCGCGCGCGACGTGCTGCTCGAAGCGCAACAGCGCGACCCGGTGCGGCGCATCCCCGACCACCCCTTCACCCCCACCACCTCCGTCGCGCAGGGCTAGTCATGAGCAGGCGCGCCGCCGTCAATCTTGCTGTTGTCGCCGCGCCTGTCGCACAGAAAGATTCACCACGGAGGCACGGAGATCACGGAGAAGGGAAGAATGGCGCGCTTCGCGCGCCAAACACCTATTCTCCGTGCCCTCCGTGCCTCCGTGGTGAATCCATATGCGATAGCCCTTTCGACCTGACCAGGACACGCTAATGGCATTCGCCAACAGTTTCGACAGCGGCCGGGCGGGGCCGAGCCTCGCCGAGAAGCTCTGGAATATCAATTGGGGCCTGGTGTTGCTGCTCAGCGTCATCGCCGGCATCGGCTTCGCCACGCTCTATTCCGCCGCCAATGGCAGCTGGCAGCCCTGGGCGGCGAAGCAGGCGATCCGCTACGGCGTCGCGGTGGCGCTCATGCTCGGGGTGGCGATGATCGATGTCCGCTTCTGGCTGCGCTATCACGCCGCTTATGTCTTCTACGCCGTCGCCTTCCTCCTGCTCATCGTCGTCCAGCTGCATGGCCGTCTCGGCATGGGCGCGCAGCGCTGGATCGATCTCGGCATCATCCAGCTGCAGCCCTCGGAGCTGATGAAAGTCGCCCAGGTGCTGGTGCTGGCGCGCTATTTCCACGGCGTCGCGCCCGAGGATATCGGCCGGCCGCATCTCCTCGTCGTGCCGGCGCTGTTGGTGCTGGTGCCGGCGGCGCTGGTGCTGAAGCAGCCCGATCTCGGCACGGCGATGATGCTGGTGCTGGGCGGCGGCGCCATGTTCTTCCTCGCCGGCGTGCGCTGGTGGAAGTTCGTGATCGTCCTTGCCGCCGGCGCCGGCGCGGTGCCGGTCGCCTGGCGCTTCCTGCGCGATTATCAGAAGGAGCGCATCTACACCTTCCTCGATCCCGAAAGCGACCCGCTCGGCGCCGGCTATCACAGCCTGCAATCGAAGATCGCCATCGGCTCCGGCGGGGTCTTCGGCAAGGGCTTCCTGCAGGGCACGCAATCGCACCTCTCCTTCCTGCCGGAGAAGCAGACCGACTTCATCTTCACCATGCTGGCCGAGGAATGGGGGCTGGTCGGCGGGCTGGTGCTTCTCGCGCTCTATACCCTGGTCTTCATCTACGGCTATGCCATCGCCTTCCGCTGCCGCAACCAGTTCGGCCGGCTCCTGGCGCTCGGCATCACCGTCAACTTCTTCCTCTACGTCTTCATCAACACGGCGATGGTGATGGGGCTCATCCCGGTGGTGGGCGTGCCGTTGCCGCTCATCTCCTATGGCGGCACCGCCATGCTGACGGTGATGTTCGGCATGGGCCTGCTGATGAGCGTCTACGTCCACCGCGACACCCGCATCGGGCGGTTCGGGGACGCGGATTCCTAGACGAAGGCGCGCAGCGCCTTCGTCCGCGGCGGCGTCAGCGGTTGCGTGAGCAACCGCGAGAGCCGCACCCCTCCGACGATAACCCGGCCCACCGCGCCGGCTCCCCCCGGGAGGCATCTACGCCCCCGGTGTACACCGGGAGCGTTTCGCCACGCGTGAAACATCCTTCACGATGTCAAAGAGCAGGGGTCGCGGCGATGGTACCACGGCACCCCTCACCAAAGCGGGATCGCGCTCGACAAGCCGCGCCCGCTTTGCTATAGACGCGCCCTTCCCGGTGGGGCGCATAGCTCAGTTGGTAGAGCAGCTGACTCTTAATCAGCGGGTCCAAGGTTCGAATCCTTGTGCGCCCACCATTGTTTTAATTGATCTTTTTCGGTCAGTGACATGTGTCACTGGGTTCCATTCTGGGTTCCAAGTGCTGCGAACTCTGTAACTTCCTGTTGTGCAAGGGAAAAGACGATTCCCGTCTCGCGACTACTGCGGGGCGCGCTACTGCCAGCTCCAGCTCTCAGGGTTGGCGGCAGCGGATGACCGTCATAGGCCGGTTGGGCGGCTGACGATCGAAACGGTCGCGGATCCCGAGATTTTTTAATTCGTGAAAAATATCGCGCGCGTAATAAACTACCACTCGCTCTCGCATGCCCTGCGCGCCGATTTCCAAGCAGGACGGCAATCACCAAGGGCCAAATGCTGCTTCGCGGATCTGTCAGCTTAGTGCTGAACCTTCACAGCCGGCCCCGCCTAGCTTTTGCACGGTCAGTCGCGTGTGCCGCGTCGCGAATTATTTAAATTCGTAAAAAAATCGCGTTGCGAAATAAATGCAAACTTCTGATGCTGTTTCTGATGCATTCTTTGCCAATGGGCCTCCAGTCGCCGCGCCGCTAGGAAGGAGTTCTGTTCGATACCCACCGAGCTGATAGATGCGTTTCCTGAATTTTCTCTTTACCCCCGCATGTTGCTTTCGAGATCTGTCGAGTTGGTGCTCGCCATCACCGCCGGCCCCACCTAGCTTTGACACGGTAGTCGCGTTCGGCCGCGTCGCGAGTTTTTTAAATTCGAAAAAAAATCTCGTTGCGTAATAAATGCAAACCATCGACGGTGTTTCTGATGTATTCTGTTACCAGTTGGTTCGCCGGCCGGCGCGCCGCTGGGAAGGAGTTCTCTTCAACACTGACCACAACTGATCGATGCGTGTGCTCAATTTCTTCTTTGCCCGCCGCATAGTCGAACTCATCGTCGCGAGCCGGGCGCCGTGAAAAGCCGATCCGAACTTGCCTCCCCTAAATGGACATTGGCATAGTCGCTGAGCCGTTCAGACGAGCGAACCAACAGCTTTGGTGGATGGGGCCGTGCCCGCTCTCCTCACTGACAGTGCGATCGCAGCGGTCGTGGCCGAGGCCGCCTTCTCAGAAAACCGGATCGAGCTCGTTGATGCTGGCGAGCCCTGTCTCCGATTGAGGGCGGGGAAGCGCGGCGCGCGATGGTCGGTGCTAGTGTATAGGGTAGGAGATCGGATCCGCGTTCGGTTGGGTTCCTGGCCGGGAGTCAGGGTCGCAGAGGCGCGAAAAGGCGCAAAGCTGATGAAAAGACAGATTCGAGTGACAGTACAGGCCGAGGATGCGCTCACGGTGCGCGACCTTCTCGACCTATATAATCGCAGGCGGCTTTCGCAGCTGCGCCGGGGCTCTGGAACGCTTCGATCTCTTGAAGCAGGGCTTGGCCAGTTGCTCGAGCGGGATGCGCATACGGTAACGCGGCGCGACATTGGCGTTGTCGTGGACAGAATCGCGGACCGCGCGCCTATTCATGCGAATCGCACGCTCGCCTACATCAAGTCATTTTTTTCGTGGGCTCTCAGCCGCGGGTATCTCGAGATCAACCCCGTGGCTGCGATGGCGAAGCCGGTTCGAGAAGTGGCCCGGGACCGAACGCCCGACCTTTTCGAGCTTGTGGAGATCTGGAATGCAACGGGTTTGCTCGCCTATCCATTCGGGCACGCCGTTCGACTTCTTATCCTAACAGCGGGCCGTCGCGATGAGGTAGCAGCGATGCGCGTTCGGGAGGTCGAATTTGGCTTGAACGGGGACTTGTGCTGGACGCTGCCGGCCGATCGCTCGAAGAACGGCCGCTCAATTCGAACTGCTCTATCGGCATCGGCAAGAACCGTGCTGGAGGAAGCGCTCGGCGCACGCCCGACTAATTCGCCATTTGTGTTTACGACGAACGGAACAAGTCCAATTTCTGGATGGTCCAAAGCCAAATCTCGACTCGACGCGCTAATAGCGCAGAACCGATCTAATTCCGGCATTAAGGTGGACGCGATGCCGCCGTGGAGGATCCACGACCTTCGACGCTCATTCGCTACCTTGGCGTGCGATATCCTAATGATCGATCCGGCGGTTGCGGACCGATGCCTCAACCATATCGGTGCGTCTTCGACGTCCACCATCTCAAGAGTCTATGGTCGTAATGAGATGTTTGATCAGCGCAAAGATGCGCTGAACCGCTGGGCAGCTCTGCTCGAGAAGTCCATCCGGGAACAACGACCCTGCGTACCCGCTGGGAATGCGGAAGGCACGCGTGCGCGCGAAGATTCTTACTGACGAACTCCTCAGCGAGATACGCCTCCCGGTCGCGACAGAAAACCGCCTCGAGCTATCCGACGCTCTTGAGCCTGGACTGAGGTTAAGACTCGGGCCGCGGGGTGCCAGATGGTCGTTGCTAACTGACAATGTTGCTGGAAAGCGTTCGAGGGTGGACCTGGGCTCGTGGCCGACAATGAATGTAAACGAGGCGCGTGACGCAGCAAGGAACGTCAAGCGGTACAACGAGCAGTCCGCGGGCCCGAACAGCTCAGTGATAACGGTTGGCAATCTCCTTGATCGTTATAGCGAGAGTCGGATTCGTCAGTTCAGACAAGGCCCTTCGATGTTGCGTACCTTACGTGAGCTTCTTAGGAGTTTGAATGCGCGCGATGCGCGAAGTATCACGCAACGCGATATTCGAAGAGCCGTCGGGTGCCTCGCCAAGCAAGCGCCTGTTCACGCGAACCGCAGCCTCTCTTATTGCAAAGCACTTTTCTCATGGGCCGTTGAGCAAGGTCACATGCTGAACAATCCAGCTGCCGCGGTCGCGATGCCAAGTCGCGAGCAAGTCCGCCATCGCGCCCCAAGTTTGGACGAGATTGTCAAAATTTGGGACGCCGCGGAGGATCTAGGGTATCCGTTCGGGCAGATCGTCCGGTTGTTGATTCTAACTGTCGCGCGCCGAAGCGACGTGGGCGGAATGCGCGCCAGCGAGCTGGATCTGCCGGCTGGCGCCGCCGACGGTCGCTGGATCGTTCCCGCCGAGCGGGCGCGGTTGGGACACGCAGTTTGCATTCCGCTCAGTCCGCTTGCCCGACGTGTCGTCGAACAGTCGTTGAACTGGCGTTTCCACGTGGGTGATCTCGTCTTCACGACCAATGGGAACGAGCCGGTGTCAGGTTGGTCAAAGGCGAAGTCACGGCTTGACCGCCTGATCGGAGCTTGGCGCGATGAACGAGATTTTCCGTCTTGGCAATTTCAGGACCTGAGGCGTTCATTCGCGAGGGTCGCATCCGGGATGACTGGCGTGTCAAAAACTCTTGTCGACGCTTGTCTCAATCGTGGGCAGGCCTCGATAGTTCCAGCTGCGGAGGGTCGCTCGATGTTCGACGAGCGAAAACAAGTACTCGACTGGTGGGCGATGCTCATTGAAACGAAGTTGCGCCAGCAAAGCATTATTGCTGGGGGCACCGTCCTTTGATTGTGCTTTGTTGCCGGCGCGGTCGACCCGCTCATAACCTGAAGGTCAGAGGTTCAAATCCTCTCCCCGCAACCACTAAATCAGATAGCGAATATAAACACTTAGGCCCGCCACACGGCGGGCCTAACCGCTTTGGGCGCTGTGCAACCCGTTGCACCTGAAAACCGCAGAAATCCTGTCATTCCGATCCGTTGCCGGGAATTCCGTGCAACATCGATGCGACACGGTTCGCAATCGGAGTTCACGAAAGGTCCCTGCGTAATGATTCGTCTCAAAGCGAAGCGCCCCTTAGGTCCTGATTAACTTGTCACGGCGCACGGTCACTCTAGCTCAGACGACACCCCCATCGACTGGAAGGATCTGGAATGCAAGGTTGGGTTTTGGCCGTGGCCACGCTTGCCCTCAGCACTTTTGCATTCGCTGATCCCTCCGTACCGGCGACCGAAGGAGCCGATGTCGCTCTCGTTAGGGCGGTCGACGTCTCGAGTTCGGTCGACGACGCACGCTTCGCCCTGCAGCGCGAAGGCATCGCCGAGGGTCTGAAGAACCCCGCCGTTCTCGATGCCATCACCGGCGGCCCCTCGCGAAAGATCGAACTGGCGATCATCGAATGGAGCGAGCAGCAGCAGGTGTTGCTTGATTGGAAAGTAATCCGAGGCCCCGCTGATCTCGACCAGGTTGTGCAAACCTTGAGGACAACGGCGCGTCCCAGCGTCGGTTGGAAAACCGATGTCGGCGGAGGAATCACGAAGGCGCTCAGCCTGTTCGACAGCGCTCCCCTCGCCGCCGCAAGGAAGGTCATCGACGTGAGCGGCGACGGCGCGCAGAACGAGGGCCATCTCTCGGCCGATCAGGCGCGAGACGCGGCGCTCGCCGGGGGAGTCACTGTGAACGGATTGCCGATCACGTCCGGCGACGAACCGGACGTCGACAAATGGTACAAGGCCCATGTTGTCGGTGGCGCCGGCGCCTTCATGATCGTCGCCAACGGCCATGAAGGCTTCTCCGACGCGATCCGCCAGAAGCTGACGCTCGAGATAGCCGGGCGCGTTCCCGAGATCCACCTAGCTTCGCAAACCGCAGCGTCGCCGGCTCCGCCGCTGGAGTAATTTCTGCGCCTGGAGCGTGCGCGAGCGTCGGCCAATCCTTGGCGGCGAAGCGATCGAGGTCGACGCGGACGACGCCAACGCCCGGCGGCGGGAGAATTCCACGGCTCCGCGCGACGATGCGCGCGCCTCGGATGATTGCATCGCTCATCAACACTGAACTCGTCGTCGCACGCGAGACTGCGTCAACCTTCGCGCTGTCCGCCGCTCCGGGAACGCCGCGCTGCGAGAAGCTCCCTTGCCCCAGCACCGAGGAAGAAAGTTCGCTGACGATGTCGACGCCGATCGCGATGTCGTGGCCCTTGTATTTCTGCGTGAATGCGTGCAGGAGGTCGTCCCGCAAGCCGAGGATCGCGATCGGCTCGCTATGATGCACCAGCCTCACGCCCGCTACGCGGCCGTGCAAGTCGAGCCCGACCAGAAGGACGATCGGGCGATTGGAAAAGCCTTTCGACTGAGTGACGTCCCAAGTCGAGAAAATATATCCCAGCATAGTCCCGTCTTTGTAGACGGGGGCCGCCGGCGGTGTCCCACCGACCTCGCCGACCTTGTCGGCGCCTGGAAAGATCATCGTCAGTATCTGCGGCGTCAGGTACTGGGTTACGGTTTCCCCTGGCCTCGGCTCGTCGCCAAGCACGGCGCGCGCGGTCCCCGCGCCGAGGCTTGTCGCCAGCAGCAGCATCCCCATCAGCATAAGGAGCTTGCGCCATTCGCCGGCCATGCCCGCCGCTCCCTTGCGCAAGTCGTTATCTTATCACGCTCCAGGCTCGGGCCAAGCTGCGCGGGCAACGCGACAGAAAGCGGCCGAAAACAGACGGTTCAGTCGGACAATTACATGCCGTCCACTGCCTGGACCGGCTCACAGCTGCCCCCATCTTGGAGCGAGACAGCAAAGTTCTCCTCGGGCCGCATCAGCGATCCCGCGGGGAACCGTTCCGTCGTGCGCCCGAAGAAATCGACGATGTGTGTTGCCGATCAAGCGTACGATAACGAGTCTGCCAATGTTAAGAAGCTATGGGGCAGGCGGCGAGGGCAAATGGCATTCTCATCGCCGTCACAGCTGATGGAGATGCCCCATGACAACCCATGCAAACGATAGGGGTCGATGCCTCGCCGCCTTTGACCAGGATAGCACGCTGACGGCAGTGGTCGAGATGGGATGCTCGAGTTGGCTCATTGCCGGTTTGATCCCTGGCGTCGAGCGCCAGCCGAAGAAGAAAATCGAGTCCAATGGCGAAGACCTGCTCCGGCTGCTTGGACGCTGGCGCGCCGAAGCCGTGAAGGCGGGGCGTCCAATCAATCGCATCGCCGTTAGCTACGAGGCCGGCCGCGACGGCTTCTGGCTCGCGCGCTGGCTTGAGAACCGCGGCATCGAGACGCACGTGATCCATTCGACCTCGGTCGCGGTCTCGCGCGAGAAGCGGCGG
>Ga0335081_10019638_pt1 | contig 10925 bp, 11 predicted proteins | sample Lox_Sample_35_FD_206713 | JGI IMG/M metagenome (GOLD analysis project Ga0335081, IMG submission 206713) | Soil microbial communities from Loxahatchee National Wildlife Refuge, Florida, United States - Lox_Sample_3.5 | ecosystem: Environmental > Terrestrial > Soil > Wetlands | place: USA...
TCTCGGAGTTTACCGGCGCGTACATGTACAGTTTTTCTGCTAAAGGCCGGTTCGAACCTTTCTTTCTTGCGGGCGGCGGCGGACTGCGTTTCTCACCAGACAGTACATGGGTATTTTTCCCCGACCTGCCGGATGGCACGCATAACCGGGTGCAGATCAATGTCGGTGCAAAGACGCAAAGCCAGCTGGCGTTTCTGTACGGACTTGGAGTGGACTGCCGGCTGCCTCGTTTCAGCCGGTTCAGCGTGCGCCTGCAGTATCGTGGCTTGCTATACAAGGCGCCGGACTTCGGTGTCACCACGGCGTCCACGGGCAGCGGATTGACATTCTTCACTGGCGGGCGAGGGCACATGGCCGAGCCATCGGTAGGATTGGTATTTCATTTCTAGGCCTGTCTGTTCTTGCATGAAACTCTGCGGCTAGGAATCGAGCGCGGCCTTGCGGAATTTGCGGCTTTCGGCGAGGAGAGCCATGGAGTGCATCAGGTTTTGCAGGGTCACGATGCCGACCAGCCATTGGTCTTCAACGACAAGAATAATGCTCAGATTGCGGGCGGTGAGTTTGCGAAATGCCGAGGCCAGGGATTCCTTCTTCTGCGCGACTTCGAACAGACGATTCATGACGCCTTGCACGTAACCGTTGCCCTCGGCACGCAAGGCCTGCAGAATTTTCTGCTTCGAAATCACTCCCAGAACGTCGCTGCCGCGAATCACGGGGAAGTCATCCTGCAGTGAATGAACGGCTTTGTCCAGGGCATCTTCCAGAGTATCGGCGGGCGAGAGCGTGATAAAGCCGGTCAGCATAATGTCTTCCAGGCGCACAGTTTCTAACACCGATTGGAACACTGCTGAACGTTCTTCCAGTTGCGCGGCCACGAAGAGGAAGAACCCGATCAGAGTCAGCCAGATGTTCGAAAGCATGCCGACCAGCATGAACAGAGTTGCGAAGGCCTGCCCGATGGTCACCGCGCGTCGCGTCGCCTGCACCGGATCCATGCGGCGGGTGAAAAGGGCGCGCAGCACGCGGCCACCGTCCATGGGATACGCGGGAAGAAGATTGAAGATTGCCAGCCAGAGGTTCGCCCAAACTAGGCTGCGTGGAAGATTGCCCGAATAGACGTAGGGCTTCGACCAGAGATGGATTTCAGGGGCCACCGCCAGTAAGACACTGCCGGCGGCAAACGCGATCAGCAGATTCACCAGCGGACCGGCCAGAGCCACTCGAATGTCGCGCTTCCAGGTATTGGCGCCGGGTTCGAGCGAGACTCGCGATTCGTCGAAAACGGTTACTCCGCCGATGGGCAGCAGAATGATGGCCCGCGCGGGAATGCCGGCCTGCATGCCGACCAGGGCGTGGCCGAGTTCGTGAAGCACTACGCACCCGAAAATGATTCCAACCAGCGCCAGACCCCGGGCAGCGCCGGCTGAATTGTGTGCGGCAGATTCCGTCAGCCAGACGAAAATCAGCAGAAAGAAAAAAGTAAGGTGAATGCGGAGCTCGACGCCAAAAATCCGTCCTGCCGGAATCGACCAGTTTCTCATTCGTTCGACCGCTGCTTCTATTCTATATAGTTTTAGACGCCGGACTGACGCAGGAAGTTGCGATCAGCCAATCGAAGGTGCTAAGGCGGGCAGGATTTCCCGGGGCAAATCGCAATGCGAGTGATTGCAGGAAAATATCGAAGCCGCAGGCTGCGGTCGCTGCCGGGACTTGACCTGCGTCCTACTGCCGATCGTCTACGGGAAACCCTGTTCGACATCCTGACCGCGGGGAATCCGGAGGCGCTGCAGGGGAGCGTCTGGATCGATCTATTTGCGGGAACGGGAGCCGTGGGAATTGAGGCACTGAGCCGGGGCGCCAGGATGGTGCACTTTGTCGACTCTTCGGCGCAAGCGGCCGAGCTTATCCGGAAAAATCTGCAGGATTTGCAGATCGACAGGGGATTTCAGGTGTTGGGACAGGACGCAATCCAGGCCATCAATGGTTTGCGTTCATCGAGAGTTCAAGCGGATTTCGTTTTTCTCGATCCCCCGTACCGGATGGAGGAAGTTTACTCGCGTGCGCTGCATGCGCTTGCGAAGTCCGGCGTGGTGAAGCCGTCGGGGATGGTGATCGCGGAGCACCAAAAAAAGTTCGACCCGGGGGCAAAGGTAGCATCTCTTCAAAGACATCGATTGCTGGTACAAGGCGATGCGGCGCTGAGTTTCTACCGCACTATCTGATGAACTATCTCGCTTATCACGAAGGCGAGCGTGAAGTGCAGGCTCGTGTTGGCGTTGCCTCCGACGGACTCGCCGCGGAGGAAATGTATCATCCGGCGATGGGGCTGGGGGTGCAGCGGTTCTTGAGCGCCCAGCAGGTTGCGGTGCTTTCCTCCATGGATGCCGACGGGCGAGTCTGGGCTTCTCTTCGTTCAGGGGCGGCAGGTTTCATAAGGGCGGTGGATGAACGAGAGATTGAAATTGCAGGTTACAGCCACCCGAATGATCCGGTGTTGCAGAACCTGAAGCAGGCGAGCGCGACAGGGATGCTGGTCATCAATTTGGAGGGAAGGCAGCGGTTGCGGCTGAACGGCACGGGCCAGCTTGAAGATGGTGGGACGATTCGCTTGGCGGTGAATCAGGTGTACGGGAACTGTCAGCAATACATTCAAGCACGAGAAGTGACGTCTGAAGAGAGATTTGCGGCAGTTCAGACACACGCCAGCAGAGCGGAGAAACTGAACGAGAAGTCGAGAGCGATGGTGGAGAGGGCGGACACCTTCTTTATAGCGACGGGGCATCCCGAGTCTGGGATGGACGCCTCTCATCGCGGCGGCAAGCCTGGATTTGTCCGGGTTGAGGACGAGAATCATCTTATATTTCCCGATTATCCCGGAAACAACATGTTCAATTCGCTGGGGAACATCTCTGTCTATCCAAAAGCAGGATTGCTGTTCCCGGATTTCGACAGCGGTATTGCACTTCAACTGTCGGGAACGGCGAACATTCTGTGGGATGACCAACGCGCGACTGAATTTCCGCAAGCCAGACGATTGGTAGCGTTTGCAGTGGAGCGGGCGATCGAGTTGCAGGGAGCTACGCGGCTGGGATTCGAGTTTAGAGGCTACTCGCCGCACTTGCGGTAAGCTGCGATCTTTTTCGAAAAGCAGGTTCCTCCACTTGTCAGTTGACCTGCTACGCAGCTAACTGACTTCGGTCGGAATGACAGAAGTTTTAGTGCTGCTGTGGAGTGACCCGCTCTTACATCTGCAATTCGTTCGCCCGCCGGGTGATCGGATGCTGCATCTCCTGCAGCTCGTTCTTCACCTGATTGAGTCCGTATACGCACTGCTCGAAGTGGCTGGAGAGGTTGGCGAACAGCGGAGCCACCTTCGTATATTCGAAGCAGTCGAACTTGGAGACGATGTAGTAGCTTTCCTTCCCCGCTTTGATCCAGTCAACGAAGTTTTCTACCCGCTCGCGGCGCAGACGGTATTGGTTGATGCTCTCCGGGAACATTCCGGCGAAGAATAAGGTGTAATCGCCGATGTGCTTGCGCACCTGGCGCTCGCGATCAAACGACGGCGCGGGGCCGAACACGGGGTTCGATTCCATCAACATCTCGCCGACATCGGACAGGGGTCGGCCAGCGGCAGTACGGACCTTCAGCATCTGGTCAATTTCGCAAAACTCAGCCAGGAGATGGGCGACGTAGTGGACGATCTGCGGGTCGCGAATGCCGATTTCGTGAGCGTAGTGACGTCCGACTAATTCGAGGAAGAGCTGCCGCAACGGATGCGATTCTGGAATCATCCTCCCAGTCCTCAAACCCGCGACCCTCGCGGGTTCGCAGGATTTTCTGCGATTTCACCTCAGCGCGCAAGTGACTTTTGTAAGTCGCTTACGTGGTCTTTCTGCCCTGTTAGAAGGTCTCTGCCGTGGCGCGGGTTTTCCCTCTAGGGTGATTGGCACTCCCCCGCATCTGCTGCCAGATGAATCTCCCTAGCCGGATACAATATCGGCCATAGAGGCAGGTGACTCGTGGAACGAAAGAACATCTCCAGCGGTACTCCCTGGGAGCCCATTGTTGGCTACTCGCGCGCGGTGAGGCTCGGCAACCAGGTGTTTGTCGCCGGAACGACAGCGACTGGACCAGACGGAAAAATCGTTGGCATTGGTGATGCCTATGCACAGGCGGTGCAGGTCCTGAAGAATATTGATTCTGCCCTGCAGAAGGCGGGAGCGGGCTTGAAAGATGTGGTGCGCACGCGGCTTTTTGTGACCAACATTGCGGACTGGGAGAAGATCGGCAAGGCGCATGGCGAAGTCTTCCGTGACATTCGTCCGGCATCGACCATGGTGGAGGTGAGCAAGCTGATTTCGCCGGAAATGTTACTGGAAATAGAGGTGGATGCGGTGGTGGCGAGCTAACGGCCCCATGAGAGTGAGGACTGGCGTTCTTGTCCGGTGTGGCATATACTTGTGTATATGCCAAGGAAGGAGTGACAGGGATGCAGCGCAAGGCCAGGATTTTCATGAACAACCGCAGTCAGGCAGTTCGCCTGCCGAAAGAGTTTCAGTTTCGGACCCAGGAGGTGTTTATTCGAAAAGAGGGGAGCGAGGTCGTGCTATCGCCCAGGCCATTTGACTGGACCTCTTACCTTGCTGAGGCTCCGATCGCCTCGACCGCATTCATGGAAGGGATAGAGGATTTTCCTGTGCAGGAACGTGAGTTGTAATGCTGCGCTACATGCTGGACACCGATATCTGCTCGTATGTTATGAAGCGCTCAAGCCACCTGGTCTTGCAGCGCCTGCAGAAGGTTCCCGTCAGTGATGTTTGCATCTCTGTAATCACCAAGTCGGAACTGTTGTACGGTGTCGAGGTGTCTCCTCGAGAGGAACAGGATGGAGCGGCGCTGAACGCTTTCTTGAGTTATGTCGAGGTCCTGGACTTTCCCGACAAAGCGTCTTTCCATTACGCCCAGATTCGCGCCCATTTAAAGAACCTGGGGACGATGATCGGTGGCAACGATCTGCTAATTGCGGCCCACGCCCGATGCCTCGGATTGAGGTTGGTCACGCACAATATACGAGAGTTCGGTCGCGTACCCAAACTAGCCACGGAAGACTGGACGACGCCTTGATCATCTGGCACGCCATCCTTGAGTTCAGCGGTAGAATGACCTGCTCGCGGAGGCTTCGATGAAAACGTTGCAGGTTTCGCTGATTCTTTGTATTGCTCTGGGCATTGCGACTGCGCAGGAACAAACCAAAGCACCGGCACTCCATTCATTTGTTGTCATTCGCGCGGGAACCTTAATTGACGGCAAGTCCGATCAGCCTCGCCAGAACCAGGTCATCCTTATTCGCGGCGACCTGATCGATTCCGTTTCCGATGCGGCTTCAGCGCGGATTCCCGACGGAGCACAGGTGATTGATCTATCCCATGCGACCGTGCTTCCCGGCATGATTGATTCACATACGCACATCATGTTGCAGGGCGAGGACCCGGCAGCAGGCGGCTATGACATCAACTTGTTTAGGTATCCGCTTTCGTATCGAGTGGCCCTGGCAACCGTGTCGGTCAGGAGGGCGCTCGAGCAAGGGTTCACTACGCTGCGCGATGTTGAGACGGAAGGCGCGGGTTACAGCGACATTGGGATCAAACAAGCGATCAACGGCGGATTTATTCCTGGGCCGCGGCTGTTTGTTTCGACGCTGGGCATTTCGACGACAGGCGGCTACGAACCCGAAGGCTACGCGCCTGAGTTGCGGATACCCAAGGGCGTCCAGCTTGTAGATGGTCCGGTGGAGGCCCGCAAAGCTGCCCGCGAACAACTTGACCACGGCGCGGACTGGATCAAGATTTACACCACGCATCGATCGTGGGTGGGCAAGAACGGCGAACTGGTCTCACAGCCCACGTTGACGCTCGAGGAAATCAGAGCGATCACAGATGAAACTCACGGCTGGGGAAAGAAAGTCGCCTGCCATGCCTACGGGGGGATTGGGCTGCATCGGGCGCTGGATGGGGGATGCGACTCGATCGAGCACGGATTGGATCTGGATGATACCGCCATCGCGCAAATGTTGAAGCAAGGCACCTGGTACTGTCCCACGCTGTCCGTCTATTACTACGACTGGTCACCGGCGGACACGCCTGAGGGGCAGCGTGACCGGAAACGGGTGGCGGTACATGACGTCTCGTTTCCCAAGGCGCTTCATGCCGGTGTGAAGATTGTCTTCGGCACAGACATCGGTGGAATACCGTGGACCGAACCGATGGCGCAAGAATTCGGTCGTATGGTCAAGCTGGGGATGTCGCCGATGGAAGCTATTAAGAGCGCGACTTCGAGACCGGCCGAGATGCTCGAAATGGCGGGTCGCATCGGAGTTGTGGCTCCGGGCGCTTATGCGGACATCATTGCTGTGGGCCGCGATCCTCTGCGTGACATCAATGTTCTGGAGAATGTCAGCTTCGTAATGAAAGCTGGCAAGGTGTTCAAGAATGAGGGCAAGTAGCCTCGGGGGAAGCTCCTAAAACAGCTCCAGCGCCAGCCCTTTGAATTCTGTTAAAGGTCTGGCGCTGGAGTCCTCTTCTTTTTTACGGGCTGCTCTACCACAAACTGACGAGAGTCCGCTTACTTTCCAACGACTGCGAAGGCGCCCAGAATGCCCTCAGTGGCGCCCCAGACACCGTTGTTGTTGAATGCGAACGGCTGGGCCGTCTCGTTGGTGTCGTTATCGTTCCACGCGTTCCAGGTGTCGGCGGACTTGCTATCGGTCTGAACTACGACCCAATATTGAGTGCCGGCCGTGACGGAGACGCCTCCGCCACCACCCTTGGAGACGGTGACGCAGCAGCTGCCGAAGCTGGGCAGGCCGGTGACGTCGAACTTCCCGATGACGTTACCCGGTAGGCCGTTGGCGTCTGCATTGAGGCTAATTTCTACGCTGTTGGTTCCGGTCACATAACCTACAGCGACGACGAGTTTAGTGACCTTACCATTGGCGGCAGGGGTAAAGGGCATACCGTCAGCGTAGGTGGCGCCAATGGGGGAGTTGGGACCGGAGATGGTCCAACCTTCACAGCACCAATAAACGCCCAGCGGATAGTTGCTGAGGTTGTTGTAAATGACAGTCTCGCCGATGTCGGCAATTGGCCCTCCGCCAAAGAACGTGCCTGAGGGCTTTGCGGTGGCGGTGACCTGACCATTGTGGCTGGTCGAAATCCCGTTCTTGCTGGCTGCAAAAGCGGTCAAGCTGACCAAAAGGAAACTAACCAAGACTAGTGTGAGCGTTTTCTTCACAGCGTTTTCCTCCATTTTGTCTCGCAGATTTAAGTTGGGCTGAAGCGAAAACAAAGACCGGAACCGACGGAAAAGCAGCGCTCTGCGCGCATCGCGGCTGAGATTTGACCTTGATGTAACAGAGAGATGCCACCCTATCTTCTCCCGGTGTGCAGGCTTGGTTTTCGGGATGGCAACACCTAACGGTACCGCCCCCACATCCCGCTACTGGAAAAAGGCTTCCGACCCTCAGGGGAATTGGGCGAAGGTCAGCGGCCTCGAAAAAGCGTGCAGGGATTGTACACCGCTTGTCTATGTTGTCAACCACAGATCGCAAGCGGGACGCGGCTTTTCAGCATTTCTGGTTTTGCACAACGTCGCAAAATTTTGCGCAGCCGCTTGGTTTCAAGAACGCCGCGAAGAGAGAGATGGAGGCCCTTGGCGAAATTACGCAATGACCAGGACGGGTGGAAGGTAAGGGCACCGATAGAGCACGTTCCCGAGGCGCCGCCTTGTCGTAGCGGCTGATTGGTTCTCGCGGGGGAAATTCCCGTTTCAGTAACCCGAATTTCGGGTCTCTAAAGTAACCTCGGCCATCCCAACTGTTAATTGACCCCATCCAAATCGCGGTAGTAGCATTGATTGTCCTTTTTATGTGCACTTACTCTGTCAACGTAAGTGATAGAAAGATATGAGGATGGTCAGAAGGTCAGTGAGGGTTTGGCTAACGGTTGCGGTGATTCTCGGCTCACTTGGGTGTCAAACCGCCCAGCGGCCGGTCGCGATGCTGCCGCAAAAACAGGCGACGGCTCCCGTCCTTACCCCGCCTGCCCCCACTCCGAAACCAGCAATTGAAGTGGCCCCGGCAGCCGAGCCAGTTGGCCAGCCGAAGACTGATCCTGTAGCCGAACTGATTGAGCAGGTGGAAAAGCAATATCAGGCCGGACAGGAAAGCTATAAGGCTGGGCATCTGGAAGCCGCCAAGCAAGACTTCGATCAAGCTTTCAACTTACTGCTGGGCGGCACCCTGGATATTCGCTCGGACGAGCGGTTGCAGAATGAACTAGATCGCCTGCTGGATGGCGTAAACAGCCTTGAGCTGGAGGCTTTGCAGCAAGGGGATGGCTTTACCGAGCAGAAGTCGGAGCCGGCGCCGATCGACGAAGCTAACGAGGTCACCTATCCGGTCGACCCGACCATCAAGGCGCGTGCCGAAGCCGAGGTCAAGGAAACTCACTCGGATCTGCCGCTGATGTTGACCGATCCGGTGGCGGGCTACATCAATTACTTCTCTACCCGCGGACGCGGCACCCTGGAACGAGCACTGGAGCGCGGTGGCAGGTACCAGGAGATGATCCGCAAGACGCTCAAACAGGTTGGCGTGCCGCAAGACCTGATTTACCTGGCCCAGGCCGAGTCGGGTTTCCATTCCCTGGCTTTGTCGCGCGCCGGAGCGCGAGGGATGTGGCAGTTCATGGCAAGCCGGGGAAAGGCTTACGGTCTGGAGCGCAACTGGTGGGTAGATGAGCGGCAGGACCCGGAAAAAGCTACGGAAGCAGCGGCGCACCATCTTAAGGACCTTTATGCCCAGTTTGGCGATTGGTACCTGGCCATGGCTGCCTACAACTCCGGTCCGGGAACGGTTCAGAACGCGGTGAAGCGAACCGGTTACGCCGACTTCTGGGAACTTTATCGGCGAAACGTATTGCCGAAGGAAACGCGAAATTACGTGCCGATTATTCTCGCCGTGACGATCATGGCGAAGAATCCGCATCAATACGGACTGGACGACGTGGTGGCAGAAAAGCCTGTGCCTTATGACACGGTGAAAATCGATTATCCGGTCGATCTCAGGCTGGTCGCGGAGTGCGTCGACAGTTCTGTAAGCGATCTGCAGGACCTGAATCCAAGCCTGCTGCGGATGACCACGCCTAAGGAAGAAGAATTTGATCTGCATTTGCCGGGGGGCTCGAAAGAACGTTATCTCGATCAAATCGCGGCCATTCCGCTGGACATGCGCGTCTGGTGGCGCTACCACACGGTAGCGCCGGGCGATTCCCTGGCGTCGCTGGCGCGCTCCTACCGCACCACGCCGAAGGCGATTGCTCAGGCGAACGGCCTTGCTGACGAGGCAGAGTTGCGCTCCGAGAGCAAGCTCATCATTCCAGTAGCGGCGGGGAAGTATCCAGCAGGGGAGCAGCAGACTGCGAGTTACTCGAAGCGGGCAACGCGCTATCAGGTCCGCAAGGGCGACACGGTTGAGAGTGTTGCCGACAACTTCAGCGTACCTACGGCAATGGTGCGGCGCTGGAACCGGCTGAAGAGCGACAGCTTGGGTGGACGGCGTGTCCTGTACATTCACCTTCCGGTCAGCGGACAAGATCTTGAAGCCGGCCAGCAGGTCGCGGCTAAGTCTCACTCCCGCAAGTCATTACATCGGACTGCCTCGGCAAATGTGGTACGCCACAAAGTTCAGCCCGGCGAGACCCTGTATTCCATTGCCAAGTCCCACAAAACCACCGTGGCAGCGATTAAACAAAACAACCACAATCTGGCGGTGCTGCGGCCGGGTATGATTCTGCTGATTCAGAACGGTCAGTAGTTCAATTCGCCGCCATGCGGCTTCGGCAATTTCAATCTGAGACAAATGAGCAATGCAATTCAACGCTTGTGGAATTTTCCCTTCGCTTGAGGTGCACAACTGATCGCGTGGTAGGTGTAATATTCAGGGGAGCCTGCGACTCCAGTCATCTCTGCTACTGCGCTGCGAAAAAGTGCTGTGCTATAATCGCGGCCCGTTCAGTAAAACAGAGCAGTTTAGTTGTCATTTATTCCAGGCGCATGCAGGAGCACCCGGCACAGCAGCCCAGCCGGAAAATTCAGGAGGAGAAATGACCTTTTACGAGACCCTCTACCTAAGAGACGACGAGATGGATGAATTCGGTGACAGCGGCGCCTACGGCGATTCGCTGGAAGAGGATTACGAAGAAGAGGAAGAAGAAGAGGAAGAGCCGGAAATGCCCGGCATGAGCGAAGAGGAGCCGGCGGCGGAAGAAGCTCCGATGCCCGCAGCTCCCATGTCTTCGGGTGGAGGCGGTGGAGAAGCGCCGAAGCCGGCCCGCAAGAAAGCGGCGGCGAAGAAGAAAGCGGCGGCGAAGAAAAAAGCGGCGGCGAAGAAAAAAGAGGCGCCCAAGAAGAAGAAAGCCAAGCCCGCCGCTAAGAAAAAGGCAGCCAAGAAGAAACCGGCGCGGAAGGCCGCCAAGAAAAAAGCGCCTAAGAAGGCAAAGAAGAAAGCCGCACGCCGTCGCCGTTAGTGCTTCGACCGTCCGGGTATTGCTATCTGCAGCGGAACCCAAGCCGCAGCCTGGTGCTGCGGCTTATTTCTTGCCTTGAACCGCCTGCAGGCACTTGGCGTACAGCTCCAGCAGGTGACTGGCGTAGTCCTCGGGCTTGGTGGCGCTGCCACTGCCTTGAAAACCTACGCCTTGCGAAACCGTGCGGCCATAGCCGGTCGTCATGGCCACGAACTTCATCAAGTCCAGCGCAATGTCCTCGTTGCGGCGGGCCCCTGAGCCTTGCGCGGTTGCTTCCTCCATGAATGCCTCCGTAGGAATACGAATGCTGGGAATCTGATCGTCCATCGCAGAAAAAAA
>Ga0335081_10019639_pt1 | contig 10925 bp, 12 predicted proteins | sample Lox_Sample_35_FD_206713 | JGI IMG/M metagenome (GOLD analysis project Ga0335081, IMG submission 206713) | Soil microbial communities from Loxahatchee National Wildlife Refuge, Florida, United States - Lox_Sample_3.5 | ecosystem: Environmental > Terrestrial > Soil > Wetlands | place: USA...
GCTTTATGGCGGGACGAGATGGAAACGGAAATCGCACGAACAGTGCCCAGTGCGACGTTCTTCGGCAGGGGCGCGCAACGAGTGCCAAATACATCGTGCTTCGCGGTGCCCCCGATCGAGGCGCAACTCTTGCTTATGGCTTTGGATATCGAGGGTTTTGCGGTATCGTCGGGGTCAGCATGTTCGTCGGGACGGGTGAAGCCCTCCCATGTCTTGAAGGCCATGGGCGTGCAGCCAAGTCTGGCGAAGGGTGTTGTCAGAGTTAGCCTGGGATGGAATTCGCGGCGGGAAGATTGCGTTTCGTTCGTCCAGGCGCTTCACTGGACGGTCAAGGCAATCCAGGCGAGGCGCGACAAATCAGCCGCATGAGGCCTTGCAAGCCTCGCGGCCTTTTTCCGTAAGCTTCCTCGCCGCCTATGATTGGGGTACAACGCGACAAAAAATCGGCGATAGAATTAAATGTCTGAACCAGCGGTCCTTGAAACCGCCAAGGTGAGGAGAAGAGCATGGCTGCGGTCCAGGAGACCGTCGATCGCGTGAAAGCGATCGACGTCAGTGAATATAAGTATGGATATTCCTTCGACATCGAATCCGATAAAGCGCCGAAAGGCCTCAGCGAAGAGATTGTCCGTTTCATTTCCGCGAAAAAGAACGAGCCCGAATGGCTGACCGAATGGCGCCTCGGTGCTTACCGGCGCTGGCTGACAATGGTTGAGCCGCACTGGGCGCGGGTCGATTTTCCAAAGATCGATTACCAGGACATTTACTATTATTCCGCGCCCAAGACGGCAGCTGGACCAAAGTCGCTCGACGAAGTCGACCCGGAACTACTCAAGGCCTATGCGAAGCTCGGGATTCCACTTCGCGAACAGGAGGCTCTTGCAGGCATCAGCCCCGAGCGTCGGATCGCGGTTGACGCGGTCTTCGATTCCGTCTCGGTCGTCACGACCTTCAAGGAAGAACTTGCAAAGGCGGGGGTGATTTTCTGTCCGATCTCCGAGGCTGTACATTCGCATCCGGACCTCGTCCAAAAATATCTCGGGTCAGTGGTCCCGACGACGGACAATTTTTTCGCGACCCTGAACAGCGCGGTGTTCTCCGACGGCTCCTTCGTTTACGTTCCGCCAGGTGTCCGCTGCCCGATGGAGCTCTCAACCTATTTCCGAATCAACGAACAAAACACCGGGCAGTTCGAACGCACCCTGATCATCGCGGACAAAGCCAGCTATGTGTCCTATCTCGAAGGATGCACGGCGCCGAAGCGCGACGAGAATCAGCTGCATGCAGCGGTCGTCGAACTCATCGCCCTTGACGATGCGGAGATCAAATATTCGACCGTGCAGAACTGGTATCCGGGCGATGCCGAGGGCAAGGGCGGCATCTTCAATTTCGTGACCAAGCGCGGCGATTGCCGCGGCGCCAATTCCAAGATTTCCTGGACCCAGGTCGAAACCGGCTCGGCGATCACCTGGAAATATCCTTCCTGTATCCTGCGGGGCGATAACTCGCGCGGCGAATTCTATTCGATCGCGATTTCTAACGGCCATCAGCAAGTCGATTCCGGCACGAAGATGCTTCATCTCGGCCGGAACACGACGAGCCGTGTCATCTCGAAGGGTATTTCGGCGGGGCGGTCACAAAATACCTATCGTGGTCTGATTTCGGCGCACCGGAAGGCCGCGGGCGCACGCAATTTCACCAATTGCGATTCGCTGCTGATCGGAAACTTGTCTGGCGCCCATACCGTGCCTTATATCGAGTCAAAAAACCCCACCGCACAGTTCGAACATGAGGCGACCACCTCGAAGATCTCCGAGGACCAACTCTTCTATTGCATGCAGCGCGGCCTTTCCGGCGAAGAAGCGACCGCATTGATCGTCAATGGATTCGTTCGCGATGTCTTGCAGCAACTGCCGATGGAATTTGCAGTGGAAGCGCAGAAGTTGATCGCGATTTCGCTCGAAGGAAGCGTCGGCTGAGCCCCGCCGGAGTGTTTCCCAGCCGGCGCATGCGCTGTCTCCGCAATTGAGGAACTATCGTGCTCGAAGTGAAAAACCTCACCGTTTCAGTCAATGGACGCAAAATTCTCGACGATCTCGACCTCACGGTTCGCGACGGGGAGGTGGCGGCGCTCATGGGACCGAACGGAAGCGGCAAATCGACATTGTCGTATGTCATAGCGGGCCGCACAGACTACAAGGTTGAGACCGGCGACATTGTTCTGAACGGCGAAAGCCTCTTGGATCTCGACCCGGATGTCCGCGGTGCCAAGGGGCTTTTCCTTGCCTTCCAGTATCCAGTCGAGATTCCTGGTGTCGCAACCTTGACCTTTCTCAAGGCGGCGCTCAATGCGCAGCGCAAGCGGCGGGGCGAAGAAGAGCTTTCGACCCCGGACTTCATGAGACGGGTCAAGGAGGCCGCCGGCAAGCTCAAGATCAGCCAAGACATGCTGAAGCGCGCGCTTAACGTCGGCTTCTCTGGCGGCGAGAAAAAACGGATGGATATTCTCCAGATGGCGCTTCTTGAGCCTTCCTTCGCCATCCTCGACGAAACCGATTCGGGCCTCGACATCGATGCCTTGCGCCTAGTGGCCGAGGGCGTCAATGCGCTGCGTGCGCCTGGCCGCGGCTTTCTTGTCATCACCCACTACCAGCGGCTTCTCGATTATGTCGTGCCGGACACAGTGCATGTGATGGCAAATGGCCGAATCGTGCGCAGTGGCGGCAAGGAATTGGCGCTCGAACTCGAAAAGAGCGGCTACCGGGACTTCAGCTCAGAGGCCGCCGTCGCATGAGATCAAGATTGAGATGAGCGCCGAAATCCTGCAAGCGAGAACGCCCGCCGAAATTTCTCTCGCCACCGTCTTTGACGATTCAAAGGCGAGGCTGCCCGGCACGGCTCGCGTCGCGAAATACCGCGAGGACTCGTTCAGCGTCTTCAAAGCATCAGGGCTGCCGCACCGCCGCATCGAGGCTTGGCATTATACCGATTTGCGCGCTCTCATGCGTAACGCCTTGCCAATCGCAGCGCTCCCCACCGCCGCGATTATTGACGGCTTGCACGAGAAACTTGCAGCCACCGCACCGGCCCAGCGTCTCGTCCTGGTCGATGGTTTCTTCGTGCCGCAATTGTCCAGCAACTTGCCAGAAGGAATAAGGGTAAGGCCGCTCACCTCGGTGCTGAACGAGGGGCAGCCTGATCTCATCGCCTTGTTATCTTCGCAAGATCTTGCCGGACGGGATTCTGTCGTCGCGTTGAACACCGCACTGATGCAGGACGGTGTCGTGATCGAAGTGGCGCCGCAAGTGGTGATCGCCGAGCCGCTTTATCTTATTCACGTCGTGGCCTCGCCCACCGCGCATTTCACCCGCTCGGCCGTGATCGTCGGGGCGGGCGCCTCGCTTCGCCTTGCCGAAATGCACCACCGAGGTGTTGAAGGTGGCCAAGCCAACGCCTGCCTGATCGTCTCCGTCGGCGAGGGCGCGAGCCTTGGTCATGCCGTCGGGGCAACTGGACCTGCCGCACAAAGCATGCGGCTCGAAACCATAATGGCGCGGGTCGGGGCTTCGGCCAAGTTCGACAGTTTCGCGCTGGTCTCTGGCATCGGACTTATCCGCCGCCAGATTTTTCTACGGTTCGAGGGCATCGGGGCAAGCGCCTCGCTAACCGGCGTTGCCTTGCTTGGCGGCCGCGAGCATGCCGACACGACCTTGCACGTCGAGCATGCGGCGCAGGGCTGCGTGAGCCGCGAGACCTTCAATTATATCCTCGATGAGGAAGCAACGGGGATATTCCAGGGCAAGATCCGCGTCGCACCGGGAGCCCAAAAGACGGATGGCAAAATGCTGTCAAGAGCCATCCTTTTATCTGATAAGGCGGCGATGAATAACAAGCCGGAGCTTGAAATCTTCGCTGACGACGTTGCCTGCGGGCATGGCGCGACATGCGGCAGCCTGGATAGCGAGCAATTGTTTTATTTGCAAACGCGGGGGTTGCCCCTGCCCGAGGCCGAAGCGCTTTTGTTGGAAGCATTCGCCGCGGAGGTGATCGATAGCATCGGGCACGACGCATTGATCGATGTATTTCGCCAAAAGGTGAAGGCATGGCTTTCAGGCCGGCATCCGGTGATGGCGGCGCCAGCAAAAACCGGGAGCAAGGCATGAACAAGCATTTGGCCGTGGACGCGCCGCTCGACGTCGCCCGCCTGCGCGAGGATTTTCCGATCCTAGCGACCGAAATCCAAGGCAACCCCCTTGTCTATCTCGACAGTGCTGCCTCGGCGCAAAAGCCAAGGGAGGTCGTCGAGCGCATGGTCCATGCGACCTACCACGAATATGCCAATGTTCATCGCGGTCTGCATCATCTCGCCAATGCCGCAACGGAAGCTTATGAGGCCGCACGGGAAAGCGTGCGCGCTTTCCTCAATGCGGGCTCTACCGACGAGATCATCTTCACGAAATCGGCGACGGAAGCTATCAACCTCGTCGCGGCCTCTTTCGGCGAGGCTTTCATCAAGGAAGGCGACGAGATTGTCCTCTCGATCATGGAGCACCATGCCAATATCGTTCCCTGGCACTTTCTGCGGCAACGCAAGAACGCCGTGCTGAAATGGGTGGATGTCGACGATGAGGGAAACTTTTCGCTCGAAGCCTTTGAACGGGCGTTGACGGCAAAGACCAAGATCGTCGCCCTGACTCAAATGTCGAACGTCCTTGGCACGGTGACACCCGTTAAGGAGATCGTGAGAATCGCGCATGAACGCGGGATTCCCGTTTTGATCGATGGCTCGCAAGGCGCGGTTCACCTAGACGTGGATGTGGCTAGCCTCGACGTCGATTTCTATTGCATCACAGGTCATAAGCTCTATGGGCCGACCGGCATTGGGGCGCTCTACGGAAAAAGGGCGTGGCTGGAAAAATTGCCTCCGTTCCTTGGCGGCGGCGAAATGATTGAGGAAGTTACCACGGAGCGCGTGACCTATAACGAGCCGCCGTACCGTTTTGAAGCGGGCACGCCGCCGATCATCCAGGCGATCGGGCTCGGCGCCGCGATAAACTATTTGCGGCGGATCGGACGCGAACGCATTCATGCGCATGAAATGGCTTTGAGCGATTATGCGCACGAACGTTTATCACAAATGAATTCGCTGCGAATATTCGGCCGCGCGAAAGGCAAGGGTGCGATCATTTCCTTCAACATGAAAGGTGCCCATCCGCATGACGTTGCGACGGTCCTTGATCGGCGAGGTGTCGCCGTGCGCGCCGGAACCCATTGCGCCCAGCCGCTTCTTTCGCGTTTCGGCGTCACAGCGACCTGCCGGGCGTCGTTCGCGCTCTACAACACCTTCGAGGAAGTCGATAAGCTCGTCGAAGCCTTGACCAGGGCCGAAGGCCTGTTTGCTTGAGACAAGAGGAACCGGATATGGCTGAAGCCCAATCCATCGAAGCCGAATCGCGCGAGACCCAGGAAATCGCGTCAGATCAGGATGCGATGCCGAATGAGCCGCAATGGTTCTTCGCTCCATCGGTGCCGGAGGATGAACGGGGGCGCTATACGAACGATATCGTCGCGGCTCTGAAGACCGTTTATGACCCTGAGATCCCTTGCGACATCTACGAACTCGGATTGATCTATAAGGTCGAAATCGGCGAGGATCGGTTGGTTAAGATCGATATGACCTTGACCGCGCCGGGCTGTCCGGTAGCGGGCGAACTCACAAGATCAATCGAGACAGCGGTCAGCACCGTTTCTGGCGTCATGGGAATCGAGGTTTCACTCGTCTTCGATCCGCCATGGGATCAAGGACGTATGTCCGATGAAGCGCGCGTTTCGCTCGATATGTTCTGACCGCCCGGCGCCAACACCGGGCAGGTCCTGCTGGGTTGATCACCCCTTTAGCAAAGGATCGATTAATTTCGCCAAGTCATCCGGAGGGATCTCTCCGTTCTCCCTTTTGCCGTTGATAAAGAAGGTCGGCGTTGCCCGCACACCAAATTTCTCCTCGGCTTTGTCATGCACCTGCGCCACCTTATTGTAGAGATCTTGGTTTTTGAGGCAGGCGTCGAAACTGCTTTGACTCATCCCCGTTTGTTTGAGAAGAGCGGCCAAAGCCTCAAGCGGCTTGTTCGCGAAGGCCCAGTTTTTCTGTTGGGCGAACAGGAGATCGATGATCGCGTTGCGCTTATCATCGCCGGCACAACGGGCGAGCATGAAACCGGCCGCTGCCAAGGGGTCGAGGGGGAACTCGCGCAAAACAAAACGGACTTTGCCCGTGTCGATATATTTGCTTTTCAAATCTGGAAAGGTGGTGTCGTAAAAGCCAGCGCAATGAACGCACGTCATTGAAGCATATTCAATGATCGTGACCGGCGCATCCTTGGAACCGATCGGAACATCAGGTAAAGCCTCGCCCGCCATGAGCTCATTAACTGATACGGTGGGCGCACCCTGTGCTAGAACGGCGGCTGGCGGTTGGCTCAAGACGAGGAAGAATCCCGCGAGCGTCAGGCCGGCAGCGGCCGTCATTTCGAGGAAACCACGGCGGCTTCTTAAAACGGTTTTCGCGGATTTAGGCGCATGCATGACTTCGGCTCCCTAGGCGGCGGCGCGAAGCTTTGACTGATTGGCTGCCGAAAAGGCAACACAATTGTTGTTGTGGGACGATTAGCCGCCCCCGCACCTGCCTGCACCGTCATTCTAGCCAAATCAGCGGACGCGACCAAGCCCGAAAGGCCACCGTCGCCGACGGCGGATAAGGACTAGGGCGGCTTCATATCAGGTGCGCTTCCACCCCTCTGCGCTGGCCTGCCGGCCGCGTTGACAGGCATTTGAACCGCCCCTAGGGTGTCGTCTTCTAGGTGTGCGGCTCGTGCGGGTTCCTTCGAGCGTAGCGCAAGGGCTAATGAGCGATGCATGAGGCAAGAATGAGCAGCTTGATCCGCGTTCCGGCGAGGCACCAGCCGGTTCCAATTCCTGTCCGCGAGATTCTCCCTTGGGCGGCATTTGCGGTAATCCTTGCTGTTCTTTTCATCTATTTCGTTGGTGCGGAGCAGGGCGCAACCTCGCTGATCTCGGGCCACTATCTCCATGAGTTCGTACATGATGGGCGTCATCTCATGGCCTTCCCCTGTCACTAAAAGGGAAAGTCCATGATGAGCGGTCTTCTTCTGCGTGGATTGGTCGCGGGTTTCCTCGCGGGGTTGTTCGCAGCTGGCTTTTCGGCCGTCGCAGGAGAGCCATCGATTGAGCGCGCAATCGTCTTTGAGAATGCCGCCGATGAAGCTGCCGGCCAGTCCCCCGAGCCGGAGATCGTGAGCCGGAACCTGCAGCGCGGCGCCGGACTTTTCACCGCGAGCCTTATTTACGGGGCCGCGCTCGGGGGCCTCTTCAGCCTGACGTTCGCCGTCGCGTACGGGCGCCTCGGAGAGTTTGATCCACGCGCGCTCTCGGCCTTGCTTGCGGCTGCCGGCTTCGCCGCCCTTGTGCTCGCCCCGGAGTTGAAATATCCGGCCAATCCTCCCGCGATCGGCGAAGCCGACACCATCGGCGCGCGGACTGCGCTTTATTTCGCGCTGCTTGCCATTTCCCTTCTTGCGATGACGCTTGCCACCATGGTTAGCCCGCCCCTCGTGGCAAGATTCGGCACCTGGCATGGCAACCTCATCGCCGCCGCGACCTTTGTGGCGGTGGCGGGCCTTGCCGCGTTCGCTTTACCGTCCGTCGATGAAGTTCCAGCGGGTTTTCCCGCCGATGTTCTCTGGAATTTTCGCCTGGCGTCAATCGGGGCGCGGGCTATTTTGTGGGCCACGCTCGGCCTTGTATTCGGCGGTGTGACACAAAACTATCTGCTCGGCGCGAAGGCAAATTCGGCTTAATCTTCTTCAGCAGCCGAGCTGCCTAAAGGGAGCCGTGCAATGCATGGGATCGAGGGTAAACCATATGCGCCGCGAAACCATCGCCTCCGTCGGTAACCATTTTTTTGTTGGTCTCAGACCCACGCCAGTTCTCGACGAGCATGACCGCGCGCTTCTCTCGGATCTTAGGCCGGCCGGCGTCATACTCTTTAAAAGCAACTTCCGCCATGACCTTCCCTATGACGCGTGGCTTCAAAGCCATGCGCGGCTGATTGCCGATATCCGGCAGGCGAGCGGCCGGGCGCGCATGTTCATTGCGATTGATCATGAAGGTGGACGCGTGTGCCGGACGCCGCCGCCTGTCACACGCTTCTCCTATGCGGCGCGATGGGCAGGGCATTCGGCCGAAGTCGGCCATGCGATGGGCCGTGAGCTTGCCTCACTCGGCGTAAATCTGAACTTCGCGCCTGTGCTCGATATCCACACCAACCCCAAGAATCCGGTGATCGGCGAACGCGCCTTCGGGCAAACAGCTGAAGCGGTCATCGCGGCTGCCCTGCCCTTCATCGCTGCGATGCAAGAGGAAAAAGTTCTCGCCTGCGGCAAGCATTTTCCGGGGCATGGCGATACCAGCGTCGATTCCCATCTCGGCCTACCCTCGCAAGCACTTGCTATTGAGGCCTTGCGCGCGCGCGAGCTAAAGCCTTTCGCTGCCGCGATCAATGCGGAGCTTCCCATGATCATGACATCACATATTCTCTATCCCGCGATCGATCCGGTGACCCCCGTTACGCTCTCGCGCCGCTTTCTCACCAGCATCTTGCGCGAGGAACTTGGGTTTCAGGGTGTAACCGTCTCCGACGATATCGGCATGGGCGCGATGAGAGGCATTTTCGATCAGCCGCAAGCTGCCGTGCGCTTGCTCGAAGCCGGCTGCGACATGCTGATGGTCTGCGCCCATTTCACCGATTCCAGCCGTGCTAGAGGATTCGCGGAGGCGATCCTTTCGGCCATCGAGAAGGGCCGCTTGGATCGCGATATTCTAGTGCGTTCACGGGAACGCGTCGAAAATCTTCTCGTTCGCGCGGCCACAAATGAAGTGCAACATCTGCCGGAAAGCCGCTTGCGAGCTCATGCCGGCGCAGGCGCTCTTTTTGAAGCCGCGACGGTCGAGGTCGTTTAGGAACGCGTCGCGCCTTGCAAGAGGATAGTCCCGAAAAGAGTGATCGTACCAAAAAGTGTCACGTCAAACCTCTTAGTCCGATCCACGCTCAAAATGGGACAATCCGCGTGCGCGGCGATATTGATATGTCCGGCCGTTATGACTAAAAGGTCTTGTCTTCAAACTTGGTTTGCTCCGTGCAATCCTGCCGCAATAGCTCAGCTGGTAGAGCACCTCATTCGTAATGAGGGGGTCGGGGGTTCGAATCCCTCTTGCGGCACCATTTGACCATCTGGACACGTCCGAAATGGTCCAAAACAACTTTGAAATTAAAAGCATTTTCTGAGTTTAGCGTCTAAAGCGGTCCAAGATTGACCGTTGACAGCCAAGCATTTTGTTGGCCTCAATGTTGGCTTCGAAGGCCAACACGGAAAGGCCAGGCCAACACATGCCGCTCACCGACAAGCAGATTCAGGCGGCTCGCCCCGACGGGGATAGGGTATTCAAACTCTCGGATGGCGGCAGTCTTCAGCTTTGGGTCACGCCAGCCGGCGGGAAGCTCTGGAACTTGGCGTACCGGTTTGCAGGGAAGCAACACCGCTTTGCGGCGCATGGGTTTCAGAAAGGACGAAATGACGTCGCACGGCTTTCGCGCGACGGCGTCGTCGATGCTCAATGAAAGCGGCGAGTGGAATCCCGACGCGATCGAAGCCCAACTCGCGCATGTCGAGGGAAACGCCGTGCGGCGAGCCTATGCGCGAGCGGAATTTTGGGGGGAGAGGATCAGGATGATGCAGTGGTGGGTGGACGAGTTGGACCGGATGAGGGTTCGGTCGTTTCGCACGTCGGGAGATATGCGCATTTCGCCTGCTTAAGCCCATTCAGCAACGAGAGCTTCCGCTTGACGCACGACAAGGTCTACAGCAGCCTTTTGAAGGTCAGGCGGATAGCCGTACCGGGCAAGCAGCTTGCGGACTTCGATCCGCATCTTCGCTCGGACGCTTTCCTTGCGGGTCCAGTCGATTGTCGCTGAGTTGCGGATCGTCTGCACAAGGGCTGGGCAAGGATGCGCAGCTGATCGTGCGCCATCAAAGCCTTCGCAGAACCATTCCCGGCCAACGCATCGTAGAACGCCAGCTCCTCCGACGTTAGCCCTAACTCGGCGCCGCGACCGTTGCCTGCGGTAATGTCCTTGGCTAGGCTGATCAATTCCTCGATGACCTGGACGCTGTCGACGGCGCGGTTGTGATAGCGCCGCAGAGTATCGTCCAGGCGATCACTCAGCTTGGTTGCCTCTACAATGTTCGAACGAGATCGTGCTTTGATCTCGTCGGCGAGCAGGCGGCGGAGCGTCTCGACCGCGAGGTGCTTCTCCTTTGTTTGAGCGGCTTCAGCAAGAAATTCGCCGGAGAGGATCGACAGGTCAGGTTGGTTGAGACCCGCTGACTTGAACACGTCGAGGATGCCATCCGCCATCACAGCGCGGGATAGCAACTGGCGGATGTCCCGTTCGATATTCTCCCGCCCTCGTCCAGCTCCAACAGTGTATTTCACGAGATTGGCGCGAATCGCAGAAACCAGCGCGATCTCATCGCGCCGCGCCCCGACCCGCTCGTCACCTGCGCAGAGGGGCGTAGGCGATCTCCAACTTCGTGGCCGCGTCCATGAATTCCTCGCGGCGGTTCTTGGCGAGGACATGCTCCAGGCACTGCTTCAGGATTGTCAGCCGACCGGCCGGGCCGGCTAGGAAGAAGTCGCCCCAGCGAGCGCCCTCAAGAAGCCCCTGCGCACTCTCGAGACGCATGAGCGCCTGCCATACGGCTGTCAATCGGCAAGCAATCTGGACCCCAGATTGGAGTGCGCCCTGGAGTGCGCCCTTTGTGGTGGACAGATTGGCTTGAGGAATTGAC
>Ga0335081_10019641_pt1 | contig 10925 bp, 10 predicted proteins | sample Lox_Sample_35_FD_206713 | JGI IMG/M metagenome (GOLD analysis project Ga0335081, IMG submission 206713) | Soil microbial communities from Loxahatchee National Wildlife Refuge, Florida, United States - Lox_Sample_3.5 | ecosystem: Environmental > Terrestrial > Soil > Wetlands | place: USA...
CTGCCGACCGAGGAGCAGATCGGGGTGGCGTACTCGCGAGTGCGGGGCAAGGCCAAGGGGCTGAGCATCGCGAGTGACATCGGCTTCCGGATGCCGTCGATATGGCTGGCAGAGGGTCACAGCACGGTGGCGCCGGTGTATTTGTATCGGTTCGACTGGTCGACGCCGCTGCTGAAGCTGCTGCTGGTCCGTGCCGCACACGCCACCGAATTGCCTTATGTCTGGGGCAATCTCGGTGGACCCAAGGACCCCACGTTGAAGCTCGGAGGTAGAAAAACAGCCAAGGCGATCTCCAGGCGGGTCATGGCCCGGTGGATCAACTTCGCGACGCAGGCCAAGCCGACTGGCCCGCCCGGCGAACCGGAATGGACGCCCTACCAGGAAACCGACCGCGCCTGCCTGATCATCAACAAGCGCGATGCCATCATGCACAACAGCGACGCACACATCCGGGCCGCGTGGGGCAGCGACGTGTTGAGTTTTCGGTAGCCGGCCACGCGGCGGCATCACACGGCGAACAAGAACCCTGCGCACCGCTTGTGCTCGACGCACGCCGCCTCGGTCGTTCAGGCGCTTGCCTTCACGCACACTCGGGAAGCCGGGTCACCGCCCCCCAGCTGCTGTTTCTGGACAGACGCGGGGCGGGCCGTCCTGCGGTTGCACCCGGGCGGCGCCGATGTGTGGGCAGCGCCCTGCCTCCGGCCGAGGCATATTACGCCCACACGGTTGCGCGCCGCGCGAACGTGATCTCCTCAATTGTCTCGGTCGCCGGGCCCGGCGCTGCTAGCATCCGGGTCGGCCCATGCTGTTTCGGAATTCTCTCTGCGATTAAGGAGATCAGCGATTAAGGAGATCAGCGATGCTGACGATGCGTGATCACTGCGTTGACGACTACCAGGGGTTGCCGCACATGGACACCACCGACGTCGGTGTGCTGGGCGAGGATGACCAGGCCTGCCTGGACGAGCTCGGCCGGTATCTGGCCGGCACCGACGCGTGGCACCGCTTCGGTGTCTGGCCATCCGGTTCGACGAGGCGGTCAGCGGCGATGTCGGTGTCATCGGCATGGAGTTCGCCGAGCCGGCCGACTTCGGTGACACCTGCCCGCTCAGCGAGGACGACGAGGCCGTGCTGGCCGGCGTCGCCGAACGGCTGGCCGCCCACGGCAAGGTGGGGCGTTTCGGTGTCCGGCTGATCCGCAACCCGCTGGGCCTGTCGGAGGACGAGTTGCTGCACGAAACCTGCGACAGCGCCCACCGGATGTTGCAGTGCACCGTCGGCGGGCGCGACGCGCTGCTCGACGACGCCACCATCGTTCAAACGGCCTGGCGGTGGAAAGTTGTGCAGGGCAAGACGGCACCCACCGTGATGCGGGACTGCACCGTCACCTGCACAGACGCAGGCGAGGGACACGACGTCGCGCACAGCCACTCCGAAGGCAGCCCCTTCTGATCACTGCATCCTGCTCGCCGCCCCTATTTTGGGGCCCCTATTTCGGGCGGTCTTGGGCGCGGGAAGAGAACGGGGATCGCGGCCATCCGGGCCCCCTGAACTAGCCTGTGGCCGTGGCGCAGTTACCGCGGACTCGCTACGCCAAGTGCGGCGACATGGACATCGCCTACCAGGTCTTCGGCGATGGCCCGGTCGATCTGCTCGCGCTGTCCGGGCCGTTCATCCCGATTGACTCGATCGACGCCGAGCCGTCGATGTACCGGTTCCACCGACGCCTTGCGTCGTTCAGCCGACTGATCCGGTTCGACCCACGCGGAATTGGCTTCTCGTCGCGCATCCTCTCGATGGACATGATCGGCCCCGGGTTTTGGGCCGAGGACGCGATCGCGGTGATGGATGCGGTCGGGTGTGAGCAGGCGACGGTCTTCGCGCCGAGTTTCACCGCGATGAGCGGACTCATTCTCGCGGCCAATCACCCCGAGCGGGTGCGAAGCCTGGTGATCGTCAACGGCGTCGCGCGTGCGTTGAGGGCGCCCGATTATCCGGCCGGCGCCGAGGTGAGCCGCGTCGACCCGTTGATGACCGTCGCGACAGAGCCGGACGCGGTCGAGCGGGGCTTCGACATGCTCAAGCTCCTCGCGCCCACGGTCGCCGCCGACGACGCGTTTCGTGCGTGGTGGGATCTGGCGGGCAACCGCGCCGCATCGCCCAGCATGGCCCGCGCAGTCACGAAGGTCGTGGCCGAGGCCGACGTGCGCGACACACTTCCGCGGATCACCGTGCCCACGCTGATCCTGCATCGCGACAAAGCGGCCTTCATTCCTGTCGGACACGGTCGTTACCTCTCCGAGCACATCGCGGGATCACGGTACGTCGAGTTACCGGGTGCAGACGTCCTGTACTGGGTCGGCTACACCGCGCCGATGCTCAACGAGATCGAGGAGTTCATCACCGGCGTGCGCGGCGGCTACGACACCGAGCGCGTGCTGACCACGATCGTGTTCACCGACATCGTCGGCTCGACCGAGCGCGCCGCCGCGCTTGGCGACGACCGGTGGCGAGACCTGCTGGACAACCACGACAACGTCGTGCGCCACGAGTTGGAGCGACATGGCGGTCGCGAAGTGAAGACCGCCGGTGACGGATTCGTCGCGGTGTTCACCAGCCCCAGCGTCGCGATCGACTGCGCGGAAGCCATCGTCGACGCCGTTCGCACGCTCGGTATCGAGGTGCGAGCGGGCGTTCATGCGGGCGAGGTCGAGCTACGCGGCGCCGACGTCGCCGGCATGGCGGTGCACATCGGTGCGCGCGTCGCTACGCTCGCGGCGCCGAGCGAAGTGCTGGTGTCCTCGACGGTGCGCGAGATCGTCGCCGGGTCGCGGCGCGTGTTCGCCGAGCGCGGGGAGCACGCACTCAAAGGCGTGCCGGGTCGGTGGCGGCTGTACGCCGTGGTACGCCAGGACGCAACGGTGAGGCGGTAGGGTCGCCGTGGGAACCCTCGGAGGAGTCACATGAACGCCCGCGTGAGCACCGATCGCTGGCCGTCTTTGCGCGTGGACGAGTGGACGCCGACACGGGACACATTGCATATGTGGGCCCAGATCGTCGGCAAGATCCGCCTGGTCCACATGCCGCTGATCAACCACTGGTGGCAGGTGCCGTTGTATGTCAGTCCGCGTGGACTGTCCACGGGCGCTATTCCGTACGGGAATGCGGTGTTTGACATGGAGTTCGACTTCGTCAGCAAGGTTCTCGCAATTCGGCACGGTGACGGCAGCCGGTGTTCGGTGGCGTTGGCCGCCAAGCCGGTCGCAGAGTTCTACCGGGAAACGCTTTCTGCGCTCGACGGTCTGGGCATCGAATCCCACATCGTCGCCCGCCCGAATGAAGTCGACACGGCCATTCCGTTCGCCGACGATCATCAACATGCCGCATACGACCCGGAGGCCGCGCGCACGTTCTGGCAGCAACTCATGCAGGCGCAGCGCGTCATCGAGAATTTCCGCGCGTCTTTCATGGGCAAGGTCAGCCCGGTGCACTTTTTCTGGGGCGCTTTGGATTTGGCGTGTACCCGGTTTTCCGGGCGGCCAGCACCCACGTGGTCCGGGAGCGTCCCCAACTGCCCTGTCTGGGTGATGGTGGAGGGATACTCCCGCGAGCTCAGCAGCTGCGGCTTCTGGCCGGGAGGCGGGGCCGAAGGCGCGTTCTACTCCTACGCATATCCGGCACCCGACGGGTTCGGCCAACACCCCGTTGAACCGGACACCGCCTATTTCAGTGCGGAGCTACAAGAATTCCTGCTGCCCTATGAAGCGGTGCGCACCGCGGATGATCCAGACCATGCGGTCGCGCGGTTTTTGCAGACAACCTACGAAGCCGCCGCCGAGCTGGGCGGCTGGGACCGCGGCGCCCTCGAAGCCGACCCGAACCGCCTGCCGTCGCAATCCATCCCGAGGATTTAGCATCACTTCTCCGGCGGCCTCAGCCGTCGGAGAATGCGGGCGGGCGAACAGCGTGGGATCGGGTGGTTTGTCGGTTCCGTTTCGTACAGTACGGGTATGTCGGAGCGCCGGTTTCGTCGTACCCCCGGAGGGCTGTCGTGGCTGGGGTTGCACGTGGTGTGGTGCCTGAAGCACCGGCGGGGATTTTGGGCGGGCGCGTTGCCGCCGGCTGAGCGTGCTGCTGGAGCAGATCGCCGAGGAGCATGGCTGGCAGTTGGGGTCAGGGAAGTGATGCCCGATCAGGTGCCCCTGGTGGTGAGGGTCGGCCCGAGCGATGTGCCGCCGTCGGTGGTGCGGGCGGTTGAGGGCCGCACCGCATGGGTGCTGCGCCGAGAGTTCACGCACCTGCGCAACCACGCGGAGGTGTGGTAGTTGCCGTCGTATTTCGCCGCGTCGGTCGGGGAGGTGTCGGAGTCGATGGTGCGCGGTTGCGTCGAGCGCCGGTGGGATGCGGTGATGGCGTGATGAGACGGGCGTATGTGTTTCGGATGCGGCCCACGGCGCGCCAGCACATCGCGTTGGCGGCGTGTGTGGAGTCCCACCGGGAGTTGTACAACGCGGCGTTGTGCAGGGTCGGGTGAAGACGGCGCCATCCTGCAGGCCACGGGGGGACAGCCGGCGATCGCGCCATAGGATCGGCAGGCCACGGGGGGACACCTGGCGATCGCCCCATAGGATCGGGCGGTGCATGTGGGCGACTACTTGACCCTTGACGCATAGCAACTCGAGGAGATTCACCGATGCAGCCAGACGAAACCAACGCCAATGCCGCCGCCGAGTTCGCCGGTGGTAAGCGAGCCTACGACGTCATCGTTGTCGGCGCCGGGCCCATCGGGCAGAACGTCGCCGACCGCAGCCGCGCGGCCGGGCTCAGCGTGGCGGTGGTGGAACAAGAACTGGTCGGGGGCGAATGCTCATACTGGGCGTGCGTCCCCAGCAAGGCGCTGCTGCGACCGGTTATCGCCGTGTCAGACGTCCACCGTATCGACGGTGCGCGGGAGGCGATCACCGAACCCATCGACGCCGCCGGTGTGTTCGGCCGACGTGACCGCTACGTGACCAATTGGGACGACCACGAGCAGGCCGACTGGGTGGCCGGAATCGGCGCCGATCTGGTGCGCGGCCACGGCCGACTGGACGGTCCCCGACGGGTGGCCGTCGAAACCCCGGACGGCGAGGTTGTCCAGCTCACGGCGCGGCACGCGGTCGCCATCTGCATCGGCAGCACCGCGGCGCTCCCCGACCTGCCGGGAATCGACGAGGCTCGACCCTGGACCAACCGCAAGGCCACCGACAGCAGCGAAATCCCGAACCGACTCGCCGTCATCGGTGGTGGCGGTGTCGCCGTCGAGATGGCCACCGCCTGGCAGGGCCTCGGTTCCTCGGTCACGCTACTGGCCCGCCGCTCCGGACTGCTGCCGCGCATGGAGCCGTTCGCCGGCGAACTGGTCGGCCGCGGACTCGCCGAGGCGGGTGTCGATGTGCGCGTGGGCGTCTCGGTCAGCAAGCTCAGCCGCCCCGGCGGCACCGGACCGGTAACGCTGTACCTGGACGACGGCAGTGAGGTCGAGGTCGACGAGGTGCTGTTCGCGACCGGCCGCAAGCCCGTCACCGACGACATCGGTCTGAAACCGTGGGCCTGACACCCGGCAGCTGGATCGAGGTCGACGACACGTGCCGGGTCCCAGCTCTGGACGGGGACTGGCTGTATGCGGTAGGCGACGCCAATCACCGCGCACTGCTCACTCACGAGGGCAAATACCAAGCGCGCATCGCCGCCGCCGCGATCGCGGCACGGGCTGCCGGACAACCGCTAGACACTTCCCCGTGGGGTGCCCACGTGGCCACCGCCGACCACCACGCGGTGCCCCAGGTCTTCTTCACCGACCCCGAGGCCGCCGCCGTTGGCCTCAGCGCACGGCAGGCTGAGCAAGCCGGTCACCGGGTGCAAGTGGTGGACGTCGAAATCGGCAAGGTCGTCACCGGCGCGAAGCTCTACGCCGACGGCTACACCGGCCGGGCCCGGATGGTCGTCGACCTCGACCGCGGCTACCTGCTCGGCGTCACCTTCGTCGGCCCGGGTGTCTCCGAGCTGCTCCACTCCGCCACCATCGCCGTCGCCGGCCAGGTTCCCATCGCGCGGCTTTGGCACGCCGTTCCGTGCTTCCCCACGATCACCGAAGTATGGCTTCGCCTGCTGGAGGCGTACCGCGACGCCGGCCAAGTGGCCACCTAGGTCCGAGCCTGGTTAAGACCGGGGTTTCGCCGTTCCGGCCGGTGGTGGGGCGCCCGGCGGGCGGTAGAAGCCGAAACCTGTTCCGCAGCCGCGACGCGGGCGCTAGCGTTGTCAGCGCTGCGGTCGGTAGTCGCCGCACCTGCGGGCGGCCGCGGAGAAGGATGGCTTCGCCCGATGAAACAGCTCAGCAGCCTGGATGTGCAGTTCCTAGCGCTGGAGAATGCCCGCCAAACCGGCCACGTCGGGAGCGTGGCGGTGCATGACCCCAGCACCGCCCCGGACGGACGGTTGACCGCCGCGTCGATGATGGAGTTGCTGCGCGAGCGGATGCATCTGCTGCCGCCGCTGCGGTGGCGGCTCATCGAGGTTCCGTTCGGGCTGGATTACCCATACTGGGTCGACGACGACCGGTTCGATCTGAGTTACCACGTACGCGAGTCGGCGCTGCCCGCCCCCGGCAATGACCATCAGCTGGCCGATCTGGTATCGCGGCTGCATGCCCGCCCGCTGGATCGCGACCGGCCATTGTGGGAGATGTATGTGATCAGCGGGCTGGCCTCCGGCTACGTCGCGGTGTACACGAAGATCCACCACTCCGTCATCGACGGTGTGTCCGGCGCCGAGATCACCGGGCTGCTGCTGGATCTGACCCCGGAAGTGCGGTCGTTTCCCGCTGCCGATCCGGCGGTGCCGCATCCACGCCCGGGCAATGCGCAAATGTGGGGCCGCGCGCTGCTGGGATTGCCGCGCGCTCAGATGCGGATGCTGCGGTCGCTGCCCCGGGTGCTTCCGCACCTGGAAGAAACGACGCTGGCCGGGGTGCCCGGAGTCGGACGGCTGGGACGGCTGACCGGGCGCCTCGATGCACTGGTCCGCGGAGACGACGACCGGGTGATCCGCGCGGCGATGACGGCCCCGAAAACCTCGTTCAATCAGAAACTGTCCCCGCACAGGCGATTCGCGTTCGGCCGCCTGGAGCTCGACCGGTTCAAGGCGGTCAAACGTGTCTATGGGGTCACCGTCAACGACGTGGTGGTCGCGGTGTGCGCCGGGGCGGTGCGGCGCTGGCTGCTCGACCACAAGGAATTGCCCGACGAGCCGCTCATCGCTCAGATCCCGGTGTCGGTGCGCACCAGTGAGCAAGCCGGCACCTACGGCAACCGCATCCTGATCATGGCCGTGCCGCTACATACCGAGATGCCCGACCCGGTGGCCCGGCTCAAGGCCACCGCCTCCGCCCTCGCCGAGATGAAAGACCGCCACCAGGCGCTGCCGGCCGACCTGCTGACCGACGTCAACCACTTCATCCCACCGGCGCTGTTCAGCCGCGCCGCGCGGGCTCTGTTCTCGCTGGGTACCTCGGCCGTCGGCCGGCCCACCTGGAACCTTGCGGTGTCCAACGTGCCCGGTCCGCAGCTGCCGCTGTATTGCGGCGGGGCCCGGCTGGTCGCCAACTATCCCGTGTCCGTCATCGTCGACGGGATGGGTCTCAACATCACCGTAATGAGCTACAACGGTGACCTCGACATCGGCATCATCGCCGACCGCGAACAGATGCCCGATGTGTGGACGCTGCTCGACGACCTGGACCTGTCGCTCACAGAGCTGGAGGACGCGCCGCCCCTGGGTTGACGCCGGAGGCGGTGCGCCAACCGGCGCCGGAGAGGTCGCTGTCAACATCGGCCCCGATCGGTGCTGTGACTGCTCACCGCGCGGGGGTTAGCCGATGAGCACCTCGGTATCGGCTTGGTATTGGGAGGCGGCGGTGGTTTGCCTGGCGTAAAGGGCATGTGCTCTGGCGCAACTATTGCGTTAGGATCATTATCGATCGCTCGATCGGCTGGCCGCCCCAGTTGGGTTGTTCCGCTGCTTTTGCCGACTCGGTGCAGGAGGCGGCTCGTGAAGGTTGCCATCAGTGGCGCCGGTATCGCCGGGCCGACCTTGGCCTACTGGTTGTGGCGTGCGGGCCATACGCCCACACTGGTCGAGAATTCCCCGCGGCTTCGCACCGGCGGGTATCTCATCGATTTCTGGGGAGCGGGTTACGCCGTCGCCGAACGGATGGGTCTAGGCCCCGCCGTGCAGGCGGCCGGATATGCCGTGCAGGAGGTGCGCCTGGTCGATCGGCGCGGCGACAAGGTGGGCGGGTTCGCCGTCGACGGGTTCCGGCGCAACCTCAACGGCCGGTTTATCAGCCTGCCGCGCGGTGATCTTGCGGCGCTGATCTACGGCACGATCGACGGCAACGTCGAGACCCTGTTCAACGACAGCATCACCGGGATCGAGCAGCACGATGACGACGTGCGGGTCGCCTTCGAGCACGCATCCTCATGTCGGTTCGACCTGGTGATCGGGGCGGGCGGCATCCACTCGCCGGTGCGTGGACTGGTGTTCGGCCCCGACAGTCAATTCGAAACCGACCTGGGCTATCGGGTGGCGGCGTTTGAAGCCGAGGGCTACCGCCCACGCGATGAGCTGGTCTACGTTGCCTTCACCCAGCCCGGTCGGATGGTGGCGCGGTTTGCGATGCGAAATGACCGGACATTGTTTCTGTTGGTCCACAGCATCGATCACCAAAGCGACCCCGACCCGCACGATTTCGATGAGGCGAAAACGGTTCTGCGCCAGGTATTCGGTACCAGCGGGTGGGAATGCCCGGCGATCCTGGCCGAACTGGACCGGGCCGACGAGGTCTACTTCGATCGGGTCAGCCAGATCGCCGTGGACGGCTGGTCTGCTGGGCGGGTCGCGCTGATCGGCGACGCAGCCTGTTGCGTGTCGTTGCTGGGCGGGGAGGGAACCGGGCTTGCGATGCTGGAAGCCTACGTGCTGGCCAGCCAGCTCACCAATGCCGGCGCCGACTATCGGCATGCGTTTCAGAGCTACGAGGACATTCTGCGCCCACTCATCAAGCACAAACAGCGCTCCGCTCGCAGATTCGCCTCAGCCTTCGCCCCGAAGACCTCGCTTGGTCTGTGGACACGTAACCAGGCAACCAAGCTACTAGACATTCCTGCCCTGGCCGACTGGGTCATCCGACGTGAGTTCAGCGATGACGCTGGGCTTCTGGACGATGCGATGGCGAGGTAGCCCATACCGGTGAGGAGTGGATGGTGGAGACGTGGGAATTGCGGGCCAGGGAACGCATCCGCGACAGCATCGCGCGATACAACTGGTCCGGCGACGCCGGACGACTCGACGGCCTTGCCGCCACGTTCTGTGTCGACGGCGTGCTCGAGATCCGCGGCTTCGCACCGCTGCGCGGGCGGTCCGCGATCATCGAGTTCCTCGACGGTGTCACCGGAGGCATCGCCGCGGATCCCGGCGTCAAGCCGATCGTGCGCCACAACGTGGCCAACGTGTTGTTCTCCGCCGTGGCACCGCACCGGGCCGAGGTGTCGTGTTACTTCACGGTTTTCACCCACATCGGCCTCGACCACTTCGGCCGCTACCGCGATACCTTCGTCCCCGACGGCGATGACTGGCTGATCAAGCATCACAAAGTGGCGACGGACTGGGCCGCGCCGAACTCAGCGATGGCCCAAGGGGGCGTCATCGGTTCGATGTCGGATTACGAAATCGGTTGGGCTTGAGGGAATGTCCACTCGCCGTTGAGGATTTTCTCTTGCGGCCGGTACAGCCGGACCAGGTAGTTCCAGCCGGGCATGATGGGCAGGCAGTTGGGGATGGCGGGTGTGCAGCCGCCAAACTGGACCGGCACCGAACCGTCGCGGGACGTGGTGGCGGTGATGTTGTTCAGCGAATAGGCATTTTGCGGGTTCGGCGCGAAGTAGCCGTCCTTGTCGTAGACGCTGATCGACCAGAAACCGTCGACGGGAACATCCTTGGCGGTGAGCCGGTAGACGATGGTGCCGTCATTCTCCGGGGGGTTCACGTTGAGATAGAGGGCATCCTTTTCAGGGTTGCCGCCCCACGCCGAAGCGGCGCCGATGAGATGGCGCACCGGGTCGGTGTCTTGCGGGGTGCCGAACATGCCCTTGGTGTCGGGGATTGTCGCTGCCAACGTGATCAGGGCGTCGCGGACCTTCTTCTGGCTGACCGGGTCCCATTTCGGGACATCGAAGGTGCCGGCCTTGTCTTGTCGCACCCCAATGGCGTCCTGCAGCGAGTGCGCCTTTGCCAGATCGGCGGGGTGGTTCGGGTTGACCAGGGCACGCACCGCGACGGTGACATAGCGGGTGCCGATATCGTCTCGAGTCAACGTGTGCTCGCCCCTACCGTAAAACACGTGCGGCACATACTCATCCTCGTTGATGACCTGCATCGACATGAACCGAACCCCGGCGTCCGGCATGGTTATCGTGACCGGCGCCGCATCAAGATCGAAAACCGCCGCGGAGTAGAGGGTGTCGCGATTGGATCGCACCACCAGCTGCTTGTCGACCGGAGTGACATCACGGTTGTGAAAGAAACGGCCGAACCCGTTCTGGTCGACCACATTGCCGAAGTACAGATCGCTTTCAGCGCGCACAAAATTGTCCGGCGACACTAGTAGCAGACCATCCGGTGTAGTGCGCTGCACCCCCGCTCGACCTCCGAAAAATGTGCCCATCGGCCCAACGTACGTGCGGCGCGCGTCGACCACGGCTTCTTAGCCCGAAGTTCCGACTTATATAGCGTGTCAGCGGTTCGTGATCGGGTTGGCCGCCCGTAGCGTGCCGTAGCGAACCGGAGGCCTGACTCGCGAAGTTCCTGTCACCCGCGTTCGGGTTGAC
>Ga0335081_10019642_pt1 | contig 10925 bp, 7 predicted proteins | sample Lox_Sample_35_FD_206713 | JGI IMG/M metagenome (GOLD analysis project Ga0335081, IMG submission 206713) | Soil microbial communities from Loxahatchee National Wildlife Refuge, Florida, United States - Lox_Sample_3.5 | ecosystem: Environmental > Terrestrial > Soil > Wetlands | place: USA: Florida...
ACCCGGCATCGTCACCAGCGTGGTCGCCGAATGCCGCATCACGCTCGACCAGCGTCATCTTGATGGCCCGGCGCTGGCAAAAATGTTGCAGGAGGCGAAGGACGCCAGCGAAAAGTTCGCAAACGACGGCAATGTGAAAGTTACCTGGGAACGACTCTGGCAAATCGCGCCGCGCCCGTTCAACGATGAACTCATCGCGCTCTGCGACGAGGCCATCCGCGAAACCTGCGGCAAATCGCACCGGCTGCCGAGCGGCCCGTTGCACGACGCCGCGGAAGTGGCGCGCGCCGGCGTGCCCACGGTGATGATGTTCGTCCAAAGCCTGCACGGCATCAGCCACAACAAAATCGAGGACACCCGGGAGGACCATCTGGTGTTGTGCGTGACTGCGTTTGACAAATTGGCGGACAAAACCATGAACTGGATTGCCCGGAAGCATTGATGCGTAATGCATCTGAGTGAGACAAAATGAATTTGCGCACCGTCACCGAAATTAATTCACTCGCGCGCGATGAATTCGTCCGTGTTCTCGGTCCGGTATTCGAGCGGTCTCCGTGGATTGCCGAAGTCACCTGGTCGAAGCGGCCATTTGCGAGCCTTGAAGCGTTACACGCCGCCCTTTGTGAAACCGTGACCGGCGCCGGGATGGAACAGCAACTCGAGCTAATCCGCTCGCATCCGGACCTCGCCGGCAAGCTCGCGCCAAACGGCGCGCTGACCGCTGCTTCGGCCCGTGAACAGGCCGATGCCGGTCTGAACGGGCTGACGCCGGAGGAAGCCGAGTTGTTCCGGCAGAACAACACCGCGTACCGCGCGAAGTTTGGTTTCCCATTCGTGATTTGCGCGCGGCTCAACCGCAAGGAAGCCATCTTGAACGGCTTCCGCGCCCGATTGCCAAACTCCCGCCAACAGGAGATTCAGACGGCTTTGCAGGAAATTTTCAAGATTGCGGGTCTGCGCCTGAACGATTTAATTTCCAACTGACATGCCTGCCAAACTCAGCACTCACGTCCTGGACACCACCCACGGCTGCCCGGCACAAGGGATGAAAATCGAATTGTGGTCGTTGGACGGCGACGACCGGACACTCATCACCACGACCAAAACCAACGCGGACGGACGGACCGACCAGCCGCTGTTGAGCGCCGATGAAATGAAATCGGGCCAATTCGAAATCGTCTTTTATGTCGGCGATTATTTCACCGCCCGGGGAACGACGCTGCCGAAGAAACGTTTTCTGGACAAAGTCCCCGTGTGCTTTGGCATCGCCGATGCCGGCGCGAGTTATCATGTGCCGCTGTTGTGCTCCCCTTGGGCATACTCGACCTATCGCGGAAGCTGATGCCAAGCACATGAGCGTCTCCCCAGCCAACCTGGTGATGCAGCGGTGCGCCGAACTTGCCCGCCTTACTGACGAACCCGGCCAACTCACGCGCACTTTCGCATCACCGGCCATGCGCCGGGCCAACAAACTCGTCGGCGCGTGGATGCGTGAGGCGGGAATGAAAACCCGAGTGGACGCGATCGGAAATCTCATCGGCCATTACGCCGGCCAGAAACCCGGAGCCAAAACTCTCTTGCTTGGTTCCCACCTCGACACGGTTCGCAACGCGGGGAAATTCGATGGCCCGCTCGGTGTTATTCTGGCCATTGCCTGCGTCGGGAACCTGTATCGTCAGAAAGTCCGGTTGCCGTTTGCCATCGAAGTGGTTGGCTTTGCGGATGAGGAAGGCGTGCGTTTTCGAACCGCCTATCTGGGCAGCAAGGTGCTGGCCGGTTGTTTCGATGAACGGGATTTGCGGCGGAAAGATGCGAACGGCGTTACGATGGCCGACGCCATCAAACGTTTCGGCAGCGATCCGGCAAAATTGAAATCTGCGCGGCTGAATCCCCAAAAACTGCTCGGCTATGTCGAGGCGCACATCGAACAGGGACCGGTGTTGGAACAAAAAAATCTCGCCATCGGTGTCGTGACCGCTATCGCCGGGCAATCGCGCTTCAACCTCTCGTTCATCGGCCGCGCCGGCCACGCTGGCACGGTGCCGATGGACCTGCGACGGGATGCATTGGGCGCGGCGGCGGAGTTCATCCTGGCCGTGGAAAAGTTTGCCCGCAAAACGAACGGCCTGGTCGCCACTGTCGGCCAGATTCATATCGAACCCGGGACGAGCAATGTGATTCCCGGCACGGCTGGGTTGACGCTCGACGTGCGGCACCAGAAGGATTCCATCCGGCTCGCCAGTTGTACGGCACTCCGGAAACTCGCACGGCGAATTGCCGGCGCGCGCCAAATAAAGGTCGTGTGGCAGACCATTCAACGTACCGTTTCCGTTCCGTGTTCGCCGCGACTTTCTCGGCGTCTGAAACGCGCCGTGCAAAGGCATCAGCGCGAAGTCATCGCTCTGCCCAGTGGCGCGGGGCACGATGCCGCGGTGCTGGCCCAGATTACGCCGGCGGCGATGTTATTTGTCCGCTGCCAGGGCGGCGTGAGCCATCATCCTGCCGAATCGGTGAAGTCGGCGGACGTTCACGCGGCGATTGAAGTGCTGGAGGATTTCATCCAAACTCTGGCGAAGGAAAATTCATGAACCCGAAAACTGGCCTGACGCGCACTGTCGTAAAACGCAACTACGCGCTCATCACGCCCGACGGTTTTGTGCCGAGCGTGCTGCCCGGCTGGAAAAACGCCGTCGTCTTCATCCACATCGCGCCCGTGATGAACGGCCCGCGCTTCACGCAACTCACCATCCTGCTGGATGAAAATTCCAGCGGCGCCGGCAACACCAGCGCGCTCGAACATTTTTATTACGTCCAGACCGGCAATTGCACCGCGCAGGTCAACGGCAGGAAACATGAATTGACCGCAGCCAGTTATTTTTATCTGCCGCCGAAAGTGAATTTCAAATTCTCCGGCGCGGGCGAAGGCACGAAGTTGATCGTGTTCCAGAAAAAATTCGAGCCGCTGGCCGGTAAGAAAATTCCCGGCGTCATCGTCGGCCACGCGAATGCCATCGAAAGCAAGCCGTTCCTCGGCCACGAAGATGCGCGGCTGCAAGTCCTGTTGCCCGACCATCCGTCGTTCGACCTGGCGGTAAATATTTTCACCTACGCCCCAGGCGCGACGCTGCCGTTCGTCGAGACGCACATCATGGAGCACGGCCTGCTGATGCTCTCGGGCCGCGGCATTTATCGGCTCGGAGCGGATCGCCATCGCGTGACCGCCGGCGACGTCATCTGGATGGCAAGCTACTGCCCGCAATGGTTCATCGCGCAGGGCAAAACGCCTTCGAGCTACATCTACTACAAAGACGTGAACCGCGCAGCGATGTGAAATGAAAGCTCCAAGCCCCAACATCCAGTGAAGCCCCGGAAATCTAGCTCCAGTATGAGTGCGCAATGCCGGTTTGAGGTTTGGAAATTGAGATTTCTCTGGACCTTGGAAATTTGGTGTTTGGAGTTTCCCTGATGAATCCGCTCACGATTGACATCCGAAGATTGCAGCGCGAGATAGATGAACTCGCTTCGATCACCGAAGCCGAGCCGCCGGTCGTCACGCGCGTTTTGTTTTCCGAGGCCGATCGCCGCGGGCGCGAATTCGTGAAAAAGCTGTGCCTTGAAGCCGGCCTGGCCCTGCGCACGGACGCGGTGGGAAACATTTTCGCCCGTTGGGAAGGCGCAAACGGAAAACTGCCCGCTGTCGCCACCGGGTCGCATATTGACGCCATTCCAAATGCGGGCAAATACGATGGCGTGGTCGGCGTGCTCGGCGCCATCGAAGCCATCCGCGCGCTGAAGCAATCCAAGCACCAGCCGCAACGAGCCATCGAACTGATAGTTTTCACCGCGGAAGAACCGACGCGTTTTGGCATCGGTTGCGTCGGCAGCCGCCTGTTATCCGGCGTGCTGGCGCCGCAAGGGGCGGCCGCACTCTGGGATCGTGACGGGAAAAGCCTGGATGAATTGCGCCAGGGCGCCGGCTGCACCGGGGCATTGGATTCCGTCCGCCTGCCAAAGAATTGTTACACGGCCTTTGTGGAATTGCACATTGAACAGGGACCGATTCTGGAGCAGGAAAACACAGCCATCGGCATCGTGGAAAAAATCGCCGCGCCGAGCACGCTGCGGATGGACCTGACGGGCGTCGGCGGACACGCTGGCGGGACACTCATGCCCGGGCGTCGCGATGCCCTGCTTGCTGGAGCCGAAATCGCTCTGGCGGTTGAACGGGCCGTGACCAGCAGTGGCAGTCCGGACACCGTGGGCACGACCGGGATTTTCCGGATCGAACCCGGCGCGGTAAACAGCGTGCCTTGCCACGCGTTGCTGGAAATAGACGTTCGCGACACGACCGTGGGGACCCGCGACGCGGCGCTGATGCAGATCGAGGCCGCCGCCAAAGAAATCTGCCTGCGCCGCGGCGTGACTCTGCGGGCGGACCGGCTCAATGTGGATCCACCCGCGGTTTGCGACGCATCGCTCGTGGAATTGGTTGCCGGCGCCTGCCGGCAACTGGGAGTGTCACACATAAAAATGATCAGCCGCGCGTATCACGACACGTTATTTATGGCGCAGATTTGTCCCAGCACGATGATTTTTATTCCCTGCCGCGGCGGTGTCAGCCACCGGCCGGACGAATTTTCGTCCCCAGAACAGATTGAAGCTGGAGTACGCGTCCTCGCCCAAACTCTGGCACAGGCGACCACCTGATTAACAGCGCCTCGGCATTCCCGATCGCGTCCCGTCGCGCATTGCGGCGATGGTTCGATCTTCCCGGAACTCATCGGCACGTTGCCGAAGATTAGACACATCTCGAAGCTGAGAACATTGGGGCTGAAAAGCTATGGCTTCGTGCCGAGGCGCAGCACCGTCACCGAATCACCAGGAAACGCGCGGCGGAGATCGCCGCCGGTGAAATGAAACGTGCCGGTTTTTGGTGAGACTTTGGCCGGATCATCCAGTGAATTTTCGTCCCACGGGCTGTCGGAGGTGAGGACAATGGATTGGCCTGCGCCGGTCAGGCGCGACACGCCCAGCAGCTTTATTGCGGTGTCCACCGGAGCGTGAGCGGCGTTGACTACTTTGAGAATGACGTCGCCAGTCCGCCGATCCTGCGTGGCGCTGGCGTAAAGACGGTGCGTTGCCTGGCGCGGCTTCAGGATTTCATGAATGAGTTCGCCATTGAGCCAGCATTTGATGCTGATACCCCGGACTTCCACCTTAATGTCATACCATAGGTTGGTTTCAATGTGTCCGGCTTTCGCGTCCATGGTTTCATCCAGCTCAACCGCATTCTGGGTGTTGTTCCAGCCGCCGATGTTCCACCAGACGCGATCCTGGTCGTTTTGGATGTGGAACAGAACCAGGAATCCTTCGCGTCCACTCAGCTTGCGCGCCTTGAGTTCCAGCGTGTAATTCGTCCACGAACGGTCGCCGGCGATGGCGCGGACATTTTCTTTCTCCGCCGTCTGTCGCAGCGCGCCGTCCTGAACCGTCCAGTCGCCGCCACCGAGGAATTTCCATCCGTCGCTGTTCCGGCCGAAATCGGAGGTGAACAGAACTTTGCCGTCGGGCGCGGTAACTTTTACGTCTTTGAACTCGGCCTGCGTGTTCCAAGTACCGACGCCGATGCCGCCGGCGGCCGGCCGTTCGATTACATCGCCCGAGTCCACGACGGTCGGCAACGTGACATCGCCGCGGTTTTCGCTGAACATCTGTTGGACGTAATAGCTGGGCGAGCCGTACCAGCGGGAACTGTCGAAGCTGATCAGGTCGGGGTTCCACGCGCGGTGATTCACGTTCACGAACAGCGGCGCGTAACTGGCCATGATGACGACATCCGAGTTGCGTTCCATGCCGGTCATGAACGCCGCTTCGCCAACGGCGGCCCGGAGGTTGCCCTGGCCGGCTTTTTGCGTGACGGCGTATTCGCCGACGAAAATCTTCGGCCCGCGGCGGCTGTAGGTGTCGTACTGCTCGGCACGCCGCATGAATGATTCAGGCGATTCGTAGTAATGTTCGTCCACGATGTCGGGTTGGGGATGGCGCGGGTAAGGTCGGTTGCGCAAGTCGGAGTTGGCAATCAGCTGTGCGTCGGGGTATTGCGCGCGGACGGCATTGGCCAGCAACTGCCAGCGGTCGTAATAATCCGGACCCCCGTTTTCGTTCCCGATTTCAAGATAGCGCAGATGAAACGGCGCGGGATGGCCGTTGGCGGCCCGTTGTGCCCCCCAGACGGTGTTGGTCGGGCCGCTGGCATATTGAAAGGCGTCGAGCGCGTCCTGGATCCATTGCCCCATCTGCCCCAGTGGCACGCTATCGTGCAACGACAGACCGGCGTTGATGCAAAACACCGGTTCCGACCCGAGGTCTTCGCACAACTGCAAATATTCGTGAAAGCCAAGCCCCTGCGTTGTGTTATAACCCCATGTGTTCCAGAGCGGCGCGCGCGCGTCAATGGGGCCGATGGTGGTCTTCCAATGATACATGTGCGTCAGGTCGTCCCCTTCGACCCAATTGCCGCCCGGAAAACGCATGAAGGAGGGGTGCAGTGCGTCCAGGGCCTCCGTCAGATCAACCCGCAGGCCATGATTTTTCCAGGTCGTTTGCGGCATCAGCGAAACCATGTCGAGGAAGAGCGCGCCTTTGCCGGAAGCGGAAATCTCCAGTCTCGCCCTGGGGTCGCTGGCCGTTGCGATGAGATTGAGCGAATGGTATTGCCAATCGCGCGACAGGCCGGTAAGGATGCCTTCAGCCAGCTGGTTGCCGGTGGAACCCATCACGCGCACCGTGAGCGGGCTGTCAAATCCGTCCGCCGCCCGGACCGCCGCCCGGAAGCTGTACGTGTCACCCTTGATCATGTTCATACCCCAGTAGCCGTCATTTTCCAGCGTAAACGGGCCGTCGGCGTTAATCCGCAGGCTGTGGCGGTTGAGCGCGTTGAGTGGCCGGGAGGAATCTACGCTTATGGTGCTCGGGCTGCCGGTGGCGGCGGACAACTTCCAATAGTCCGGCTGGTCTGAATCCTCAAACGAGCGGTTGCGCACCAGTTCGGGATAAATGCCGCCATCGGCGGACAGGTTGATGTCCTCGAAGAATAAGCCCCAAAGCATTGGCGAGACTGCGTGACCCGGTTTGTTCACGTCCACGGTCACGGTGGCCTGAGCAAAAACCGAAGCGCCGGTGAGTAAGACCACGAGACCACTGACCACTGACCACAGGACCTGGTGGCGGCGTGTCGGCGTGCCGGCGTGTCGGCGCATTGCGCTCACCGATACTCCGACACTCCGACACTCCGAATCAACGGTTCCGTGGCTGGGGGTCAGTGGTCTCGTCGTCATGTGGTCTTGTGGTCTCGTGGTCTCGTGGTCTCTTTCATGGGTATATCAACCGGAAAAATTCGGCCGGCAAATCCGGGTCGATGGGCAAAATCATTTGGTTCGTCTGTTGCGACTGGGCAATCGTGCCCCAATCGTTTGTGTTCAGGCTGATGCCGCCGCTCAAATGGTTGGTCTGCATGAGCAAGCGCGAGCCGATATAGTTCGACGGCCAGGAAAGCGTCAGCGCCGCCCCCGATTCGACTGCGGAGATGACCGTGGGCGTGGTTGGCGGCGGCGGTTGATTATTCATCAGCCGCGTGATTTCCGTGCTGCTCAAAGCGTAGTTATAGATATACACCTCGTCCAATCGGCCATTGAACAACGGGTCGGCGGGATACTGGCTGGCGCCAAAATTGTTCAGCGCCGGGTTGAAATCGGCCGGTGAAAGGGTAACGCTCCCCGAAGCGGCCAGAACACCGTTGGTGTAAAGACGGGCCGTGCTGCCGTCGTAAGTGACAGCGACATGGGTCCATCGGCTGACCGGCAACGGTGACGTTTCCACAATTTGTTCCGCGCCGGGAGCATTGCCATTGGTGCTGATGGCGAAGCGAAGCGTGCCGCTGCCGGAACCGGGCGTCAGGAACATGTATTGCGTGGTGTCATTGCCGAAATCGAATATGCGCTGCCACGCCGCGCCACCGTTCCAATAGGCCCACGCGGCAATTGTGAAGTTGGTCACGCCGGCCATGATGCCTGCCGGAGCCATGACGTATTGGCTTGTCCCGCTGAGCGAAAGCGCAGAACCATATACTCCGAGCGCATAGCCGGGTGCGCCAACTGCCTCGGCGTCATTGGCGTTGCCTGAACTGTCGGTGGTATTATTTTCAAAATGGTAGCGTGCCACCAACGCAGGTGCCAGAGTGGGTGTCGCGCCGGCCTGGCTAGAATAGGGGGATTGATTCAGCAATTCGTCCACCGCGGACACGACGTAATAACAGGTTTGGGCCTGATTGGCAGAGCCGTCGGTAAACACATTGTTGGTCAGTCCGCGGGCGATAATGTCGTAAGGGCCGCCGGAATTGGTTGACCGCAAGACGGTATAAGTCATGTCCGAACCGGCAGTCCAGTTCAACTGGACCGATACCGGATTGGCCGTTGCGTTCAGATTCGTTGGCGCCGGCGGCGCGGTGAAGCTGATTGCCTTGCCCGCGGGAACTGCGTTGCCAACGGGAATCAAGCGCCACAGCTCATTGGAATTGGTTGAGTAACTGACCTGTTCGACTGACACGAGTGACACACCGATACATTTGTTGCTCCAACGGCTGCGGATATGGAAACAACCGTTGCCTGCATATTGGAAATACCACTGTTCAACCACATTGGTTCCACCATTCCATTGCTCGATCGGATTTCCGTCGTTGTAGGAAAAGTTGGACTCGTCCGCATTCAGCCCGTCGTGCGCTGCCGTAATCGAAAAATAGCTGACATCACCGCCAAAGGTGTTTGGCAACGGATAGATATCCCACAGTTGATTGCTTGCCCCGGTGTAGAGACCCACGCTGAGGGCCTGGCCCGGGTTGGTACTGGCGCCGGGGACTTGCAGGACCAACCCGTTGTTGCGATTGACGACGAGGTAGCGGCCGCTGATTGGCGGCTGAACATCCGATCCCCAGGTAATGTTCACCACTCTTTCCATGTTCGGTTGGTTTTGCCCATAGCCGGTGCCCCCCGGAACGGTCACGGTGTAATCGCGCCGCGGGCCGTAGCCATCATAGAATACATCGCGGTCCCGGGAGAAGAACCGGTAGCTGGTCGTCACGGCCATTCTTTCGGAACCACCCAGAAAGGCCTGCACGGCGCCGTTGGTCCCACGGTACACCGCGGCTGCCGTCCAGTTCGCCCAATCGTCCGCGTAACCGAGTCGCTGCCCCTGGCAGGCGATCACAAAATCTCCGCGCGCCAGTTCGGCGGTGCCCCACCAGGTCGCGCCGCCAAGTCCATTATTTGCGCCGATAATTGTCTCCACGAGATTATGGGCTTCGGGGCTGAAAGGTGTGTCGCCATTCGCCAATACATTTTGGATAAAACTGACATAGCTGGAAACGCTTCCCGCCAGGCAATGGGTCGTTCCGAGCGAAGCGCGGCTGGCGATGGCATTGTACCAGGCGTTGGCCTGGTCGCAGTTCAACGTGCTCCCTCCGGCCATGGCGGTGCCCGGGAAATTAGTCGAGGCTTGCAGATCGCCCATGATGTCATAAAGGTTTTGCTGCGAACCCTGTCCCCAGCCGTAGTCAGGCTCGTTGAAGGGCTCAACCATCCACATGGGATGATTATAATACCTTTGACACGCCTCCATCGCCGCCGCCCAGCGATCCGGATACACCGTGCCCGCGCCACTTTGATACCATGGAGCGACCCCGGCGCCGGTGGCTGATGACATGTCCCACATCGCGTTGGTGCCGGCCATGGCCGCCAGGTTTGCCATGCTTTGGAGCGTCGCCTTCTGGTCCGGCGATATGTCATTGTTCGTCAGCGGTTCATTTGCCACGAATCCAACGCGCACCACATGTACATTGTTGCTTCCCATGAAAATAAGGCCGCGCTTCATGTTATCCGAATTGACCCAGGTCGTGTCCAGACCCCAATTGGTAATCGCCGCCGGGACACCCGGAGCCGTAACGCCGAAGAGAATGGTGTGGTCCTGGCCACAAACGGGATTGATCAGGACGAACACAAACAAGAGCACCAAGGAACTTAACTGCCAAAAGCGCTTGAACGTGCGCAACAGCGACAGCGCAAAAGGTGTTGACTGAGGTATTCCGATCATCTCTTTACGGATAAACCAGCCGATAAAATACACTGCCCTCGCCGGGATCCACTGGGAGAGTCATGTTGTTGGTCGGACTCGAATCGGACACATTCATCCAGTTGGTTCCCAGCCCGACATTCGGCGCGTTGGTCTGAACCTGCAGCCGCCAGCCGGTGTGGTCCGCCGGCCAGTTGAATTGGATGGCGTTGCTGCCAACCGCGAAGCTGAGTTGGGGCGGACTTGTTGATACCGGGCGCGCGTTGACTTCGTTCGAGTAACCGGATTCTTCTCCCAGGATGTTCAACCCGGTGACGACATAATAATAAAGCACGCCATTGTTGACGGCACTGTCAATGAAGTTGGTGTCCGTCAGCGTGGTGGCAATGTTCGTATAAGGACCACCTGCACTCGTACCACGATAGAGGTTGTAAAATCTATTGCCGCCGGACCAATTCAGTTTCACGTTCAGGTCGCCCGGAACGGCGGAGAGGGAGGCAGGCGCTGTTGCCGCAGTGATGGACGCGGGCTGATAGGGTTTGATCAAGCGCCAACGGGTGTTGTTGTTTTGTGTCGTGGAACTCACCGTACCGAATGTGATGGCCGGCGGTGTGCCCGAACCGTTGAGGTTGTGTCCCCAGGTCGGATTGCCAATGTAATAATAACCTTTGCTGTCCGGACCGGTGAACGTCCATTCCAACGTCGGCCCGACGGTTCCCACCGGGGCCAGGTCCAACGTTCCCAGCGTGTCGCGCAGACGCCGGCCATCATTGAGCGAGATGACGTACCAATGATTGGTCGTC
>Ga0335081_10019643_pt1 | contig 10925 bp, 10 predicted proteins | sample Lox_Sample_35_FD_206713 | JGI IMG/M metagenome (GOLD analysis project Ga0335081, IMG submission 206713) | Soil microbial communities from Loxahatchee National Wildlife Refuge, Florida, United States - Lox_Sample_3.5 | ecosystem: Environmental > Terrestrial > Soil > Wetlands | place: USA...
TCATCCGACGGGTTAAGAAGTTTTGTTGGGATATGAATGCATTTCATTCTAACCTGAGGCAAAAAGCCGACACAACATCGGCGCACACAAGCGTATCCAGATTAGAAAAACTCTCGCAAATATCTCTGTCAAAGCCTTCTTAACAAACATCTATTTTGGAGCACCTCCAAATTTGCTCTTCCATACCGCCTCCTCACACTCATCAATCTTCTTAAACAAGTACGCAGCGTTCCCAATTTGATGGCCTGGCAGAATATCTCCCACCCTCCACTGATCCGGCACAGCAAGTCTCGGCGCGTTCACCTGCTCATCAATCGCATCGCTCGTCGCCGGCATAAAAGGCGAAAGCAACGCCGACAGCAAGTAAACCGCATTCAACGCCGCGCCCAACGTCGCAGCACATCTGTCTGGGAAATTATTGAACAGGTGGTTATCGAGTTTATTCTCTTGAAGCAAAAGGTTAACCCGCGCCGACATCGCCATCGCCGTATGCAACCCATTCTTCAGCCGTAACGAGTCCATGGCGTCAATGTACGCGGCGAGATGTTCATTCATATCGGCCTCGAATTTCTTGACACCGGCGATATCGTCTGTGTCCAGGGTGTAGTCGGGGACTGTGCCGGCGTACTTGCTATTGAGGAATTTAATAACGCGATTGACGAGATTGCCGAGGTTATTGAGGAGTTCGGTGTTGTGTTTTGCAATGAAGTCTCGCCAGAGAAATTGGGAGTCGGCACTTTCAGGGCGGGCGGAGATGAGGTAGTAGCGGAATGTTGAGGAGGTTTGGCCAGTCAATCGAGCTTGGTCACCGAATACACCGACACCTCGAGACTTTGAGAATTTATCGCCTTCATATTGAAGGTATTCTACTTGTCAACCAGGAGGGAGGGAGGGGAGGTTACCGGTAGTAGAAAGATTGTAGACCATGGTCCAAGGAACGCCTGTCCCGAGAAGACTGGCGGGGAACATGACGGTGTGGAAGGGTACATTATCCTTGCCCATGAACTGGTACAATTTGACATCCGTGTTCTCGTCAGGCTGCCACCATTTCTTCCAATCTTGTCCCCCCTCAACCCCAGTATCCGTATAATTCGCCGTAATACTAATATATCCAATCGGCGCATCAAACCAAACATAGAACACCTTGTCACCGTACCCCTTCAAGGGCACAGGAACACCCCACTTGAGATCTCGCGTTATACTCCTGGGATGCAAACCCTGTTTCAACCAGCTCTGCGCAATAGACGTTGCGTTCGCCGACCAAGTCGATGACCGTTCCTTGACAAACTCTTCCACGCGCGATTGCAACAAATCCAATTTGATATAGAAATGCGTTGTGTCCAGGGGCACAGGGGTTGCACCATCGATTTTACAGCGGGGGTTAATAAGTTCCATGGGATCCAATAGATTTCCACACTTGTCGCATTGATCACCTCTCGCGTCTGGATATTCACATTTAGGACAAACCCCCTCGACAAATCGATCCGCCAGGAACCGTTCATGCTGAGGACAAAACAATTGCTTCTCTGTCTTTTGCTCAATGTATCCATTCGTATGCAAATCAAGAAAGATGGCCTGCGTGATTTCCGTTTGCTTGGGTGTCGCCGACCGACCAAAGTAATCAAACCCAATGTCGAACCATTTGTATATATCGCTGTGGATCTTGTAGTACTTGTCACAGATTTCTTGTGGAGAGACACCTTCTTCAATGGCTTTGGTTTCGATGGCCGTGCCGTATTCGTCGGTGCCGCAAACGTAGAGGGAATTGATATTGCGGACTTTGGTGTAGCGGGAAAAGACATCTGCACTCAACACCGAGCCAATGATGTTGCCGAGATGAGGAACGTTGTTGACGTATGGTAGCGCCGATGTTATGAGGATATTCTTTTGTCCGGGAATGGGCATGCTATGGAATCAGCCCCGCGAATCAGGGGTGGCAGGGGAAAGAAGACATTTTTGTGCCGTCAAGCTTATTCGCAAAGATCCCGTGTCTGAGCTTCTGGATTTTGGGGGACGGCGAGGCGGCGGCGGTTCGACCGACGACATTCGACCCGCCTATCTTTTCTTCTGCCGTGTATGCCGTGGCTGTTTCTATACCCGTTTTTGTTGTTTCCATGGCAAGAAATTTCTTAAAAAATTCCTCCGTGGCAGGGTATCCATGCAAATTCTCTGACAACGCATAAAGAGATGCAAAAAGAGCGATAGACGCAGGCGATGTAGGCTCCGGCACTTTGGCATGAGACAATTTCGTCTCTGTGGATTGTAGGAATGTCGAAAGATTTTTGCTTGACGCGAATGTGGATTCCCATTCGAGGAGTGAAAGCTCTGCAAGGGTAGGCTGGATGTCCGTCGCGAGCTCGTACAAGTATCTGTAATCAGAAAGGCACGACAGACTGCGAAGTATACATGACAATGGCATTTGCATTGCTCAGCTTTAATGTGCTCTTCTTTGGTTTAAGAGAAAGTGTCCGGTCGGTCGCTAAAACACATGAGTCATCTGCGGTTGTCACAATTATTACCTCTTGCCCATTTGACCTGTGTTTTGTACGTCGCAGCAGCAATACACACTTTCAGCGCATCGCGAAAGGCAGAGGAGCGTCGGCCGCCCGCGGGAATGTTGACAGTCACACTGGCCATGGCTGTAGACGAGTTTTCCCAGAGTGCGAGCAGAAAGGAAGAAATAGATCTGATTGACCTGCCACGGATCTGGATCGGCAAAGTTTCTTACGTTTAACACAGGGCCGGTCCAGATGGAAATTTCCGGTCGGAGTTCGATTATTTAGGCGGGACGGACCTGAGCCCTGGGATTCGACTGCACCTCTCTTCCTCCGCTGTTGAGGGCTGGCGACGGTCTGTTAACCATGGAGCTGGAGGAACTTGAGCGTCTGTCGCTCGTGGCTAAGATCTCGCAGGAGCTGTCCAACCACATGGGCACGGCAGACAAGACGATCGCCGAGTACATCATCCACACCCATGAGCAGGCAAAGGACCTCGCCGACTTCAAGGCACAGCTCGCCGACTCCGGCCTCTCCGATTCCTTCCTCGAGAACATCGACCGGCTCATCCTGCGCATGCACCCCAACCACCCCAACAAGGCGAAAACGGCGAAAAGCGGGGACGATGAGGATGCGACGACTGTGTTCAAGTCACTTGCGCTGCCCGATGGATTGCCCCAGTGGGGCGGGGACGACGGGGACGACGAAGAAATAAAAATGAAGAGGGAGATGGATTCTACGGTCGACCGCCTCGTCGGAATGGACAGGGATTCAGCATCAAATCGCGAAAGACGATCGCGGAAACGAGACCGTTCCCCGTCCCCGGATTATTTAAGGTCAGAGTACAAGGGACGTCGGCGGAGTCCAGAATATCGGGATGGGCGGCGGAGTCCCGACCATCATCGACGCGACCGGTCTCGTGAACGACATGACCGCAGTGATGAACGAAGACGACGAGAGAGACCAGAACGAAGCAAGCCAGTCAAATTTGATGATGAACCAATTCTTGGGAAGGTATATGATGGAAAGGTTACGGGGATCAAGGATTTCGGGGCTTTCGTTGCACTTGAGGGAATCAAGAGTGTCGAAGGACGGCGAACGGACGGTTTGGTGCATATTAGTGCCCTCATACAGGGCGGCAGAGTGGGTCATCCGAGTGAAATCGTTGAACGGGGACAAGCTGTCAAAGTCAAAATCACAGGGCTCAAGGACGGCAAAATTAGTCTGTCCATGGCTGAAGTCGATCAAGAAAGTGGCGAAGACCTAACTAAAGCCAAATCTATGGACGTGACGATTGGGAACGGCAGTGCCAACGGACGATCAATGCCACGAAAACGTCTTACATCCCCTGAACGATGGGAGATTCGTCAACTCATTGCTTCGGGCGCTGCGTCTGCCGCAGACTACCCTGACCTCGACGTCGAATATCAAGAGCAGATTAACGGTACCCATGAGCCTGAAGAAGTCGTCGACATCGACCTCGACATCATAGATAAAGAACCTCCCTTCCTCCAAGGCCAAACCAGCAAGACCATCCAACTCAGTCCCATCAAAATCGTCAAAGCCCCCGACGGAAGTTTGAACCGAGCAGCCGTGCAAGGAGGCCAACTCTCTTCGGACCGCCGTCACCTCCGTCAACAACAAGCAAATGCTGAAGCCGAAGAGGAAACCGCCATGCGGGACATGTCATCCCAATGGAACGATCCTATGGCTGGCCCCGATAAAGTTTTTGCGCAGGACATTCGAACCAATGCAAAAAGCAGATCTTCCAAGGCTCTTCCTGAATGGAAAAAGGCTTTGTCTAAGGATACGAGAATGGGACCCCAGACGACGTTGAGTATCAAGGAGCAGAGAGAAAATCTCCCTATTTTCCAACATCGAAATACGATTATTCGGGCTATCTCGGATAATCAGTTGTTGGTTGTCATTGGGGAGACGGGAAGTGGCAAGACGACTCAGATGAGTCAGTACCTCGCTGAAGCTGGATTTGCGGCCAAGGGGAAAATTGGATGTACGCAGCCTCGGCGGGTTGCTGCCATGTCAGTTGCAAAACGTGTCGCTGAAGAAGTTGGATGTCGGCTTGGTCAGGAAGTCGGATATACTATCCGATTTGAGGATGTCACGAGTCCCGCTACCAAAATCAAGTACATGACCGATGGTATGTTATTGCGAGAATGCCTCCTCGACCCCGATATGACGCAATATTCAGCAATCATCCTAGATGAAGCGCATGAACGAACCGTCAGCACAGACGTTTTATTCGGGCTCCTCAAGAAAGCCGCGAAACGACGGCCCGACCTCAAAATCATCGTCACCTCGGCAACACTAGACGCCGAGAAATTCTCGGATTACTTTTACAATTGCCCCCTGTTCCACATTCAAGGCCGTTCCTACCCCGTCGAAATTCTTTACACAAAAGAACCAGAATCAGACTACCTCGACGCCGCCCTCATCACCGTCATGCAAATCCACATCACAGAACCCGAAGGGGACATCCTCCTTTTCCTCACAGGTCAAGAAGAAATCGATACGGCCTGTGAAATTCTCTTTGAACGAATGAAAGCCCTTGGATCATCGGTCCCAGAACTCATTGTTCTCCCCGTCTACTCGACTCTCCCTTCCGAACAACAAACTCGGATATTCGAACCTCCGCCGCCTGGAGCACGCAAATGTGTCGTTGCTACCAATATCGCCGAAACAAGTATCACCATTGATGGCATTTACTATGTCATTGACCCCGGATTCGTCAAACAAAACTGTTACGACCCGAAATCAGGGATGGACCAGCTCGTCGTCATGCCCATTTCTCAAGCTCAAGCAATCCAGAGAGCCGGGCGGGCGGGGCGTACGGGCCCGGGAAAGTGTTATCGCATGTACACGGAAGCGGCATACGAAAATGAAATGCTCCCAACCCCGGTCCCAGAAATCCAGCGGACGAATCTCTCCCATACAATCCTCCAGCTCAAAGCCATGGGAATCAATAACCTCCTTGAATTCCCTTTTATGGATGCTCCGCCAAAGGAAACGATGATGGCGGCTTTAGAGGAGTTGTATGCCCTGGCCGCACTCGATGACGAGGGTCTTCTCACCCGCCTGGGACGCAAAATGGCCGACTTCCCGAACGAACCACAATCATCCAAAGTCCTCATTTCCTCCGTGCAATTCGGCTGTGCCGAAGAAATCGTTACTATCATCGCCATGCTCAGCGTGCAAGCCGTCTTCTACCGGCCAAAGGAGAAGCAGCAACAAGCGGATCAAAAGAAGGCGAAATTCAATCAGCCTGAGGGGGACCATCTCACTCTCCTAACAGTCTACAACGCCTGGAAACAATCTAAATTCTCGACGCCCTGGTGCTACGATAACTTTATCCAAGCAAAGAATATGCTCCGCGCACAAGATATCAGAACACAACTCGTCGACATCCTCCAACGTCACAAACACCCCATCAAATCAGCAGGGAATGATTACAATCTCGTCCGTCGTGCCCTCTGCGCTGGATTCTTCCGCAACACCGCCCGCAAAGATCCAACCGAGGGTTACAAAACCGTCGTCGAGGGAACGCCGTGTTACATCCACCCTTCCTCCGCGCTGTTCGGAAAATCTGCCGAATGGGTTATTTTCCACGAGTTGGTTATGACGGGGCGGGAGTATATGCGGGAGGCGACGATTGTGGAGCCCAAGTGGCTTGTTGAGGCCGCGCCGACGTTTTTCAAGGTTGCGGACTCGACGCAGTTGAGTAAGAGGCAGAAGGAGGAGAGGATTGCGCCGTTGTTTAATAAGTTCGAGGGCAAGGACGACTGGCGGATTAGCAAGCAGAAGGCTATTAAGAGGCAGGTCAATTCGACTTTTGTATAGGGATTTATATGACGGGCTGAGTGGCTTGAGATTAAAGAATTCAATATCAAATAACCGTGTGATCGTGATTTCAATGACCGTAGTAAATGAAACAGAGTTATGTAATTCTCGGCCGCATCAAAGTTTTCTTGTCGATCAGAGCAAATTTTGCGGTTGAAGAAGGGACGATGACAACGCTCGTCGCTGCGCTCACCTGGGTACGAATCCGCTCATAATAACCAAGGGCTGATCGTTCGTCCAGGTTCCCCAGGGATATGCAGCCCAGCAGCCGAAGAAATATGTCCTGGACGATGAGCAATACTCGCGAATATCAAAGCTCGCTCAAGCGCAACTCGACGATGCCAGAGAAGATCTGCCAGACTCAATGGATACAGAAGAACCAAAGTGAGGAAAGCAAATGAATACACCTTCTCATAATCAGAGTTGGAGAGCAAGTGGACGAGGAGTTGAGAGAGTACAATCTCGATAAGTATGACGATGATTCAGCAGAAGACGAGGACAAAACAAATGGTCGGAATACCTACCCGAATGAATGGCATTCTAACCGCCTTAGACTTTGGAATATTCTCCAATGTGAAGGGACTGTCATATTACGCAAATGAAGATGAAGACCCCTATATAACTCTGAAAGGGGTATGCTCTCCACCTCGAGATTGAGACTAACGATCCAGGACGATGCAGGTTCAGATGATGATAGGGAGGAACTCCAAATTCTTCCAACCGACAATCTTATCGTGTCTGCAAAAATAGAAGACGACGTCTCCTACCTCGAAGTTTACGTCTACGAATCCTCCGAAGACAATCTATATGTCCACCACGACATCATGCTCCCCTCCCAACCTCTCTGCGTAGAATGGATTAACTACAACGCCAACTCAACCCTCGAAGACGACGGAACACGACGCGGCAACATAGCAGCTATCGGAACCTTTGATCCTGACATCGAAATCTGGGACATTGACGTTCTCGAAAGCATTTACCCTGATATCATCTTCGGCGCTGCAGCCAATAAATCCCAATCCTCCCTCCACGAGGTATCGCCATCCAAAAACAAAAAGAAAAAGAAAAAGAAAAGGGGGATCAGCGGACCCAACGAGCACCATCATGTCGATGCAGTGATGTGTCTTTCTTCAAATCGACTGCAGCGGAATTTGTTATTGTCAGGGAGCGCTGATACCTCAGTGAAGCTCTGGGACTTAACAAAGGGATCAAGTTCGAGTTGCGTGAAATCTTATTCATTTCATAGCGATAAGATATCGGCGATACAGTGGCATCCTGCTGAGGCTTTCTACGCGTTGAGCGGGAGTTATGATCGAGCTGCCATTGCGGCGGATTTCCGGACCACAGAGGGGATGGTCGCGAAATGGAAGTTTGATCGTGATGTGGAAGGTGTGAGATGGGACCCGCATGACCCAAAGTATTTTTACGTATGTCCAATTTCATAATATGTCTGATAATAGGTTGCGTTGGAAAATGGTGCTTTGCAGAATTATGACGTCCGAACACACTCGAATGCTAAAGTCAAGCCTATATGGACATTACAGGCCCATGACGCCGAAATCTCTTCTTTCGATATCTCAGCCGCCCACCCTGGTCTCATTGTCACTGGTTCCGTCGACAAACTCATCAAATTATGGCACATTCCCCCTGGTCAGTCAGGGCCGAGTCTCGTCCTCTCTCGGGATCTCGATGTCGGCAGGATATTCAGTACGCAGTTTGCGCCGGACAAGGATGTGGGAATGAGAGTCGCTGTTGGTGGAAGCACGGGGAGTGTCAAGATTTGGGATTTGAGTACGAGTAGCGTTGCTCGAAAAGCATTTGGCTTGAGTGGACGTGCGAAGGAAGCGGTTGAGGAAGGGAAAATCGTTGGATTGAGTGAAGTTCCTGATGAAGATGATAAGGATGATGAGGATGGTGAAGACGGACAAGGAGACCGAGAAGAATGGCAGTATATGGATGATAACTAAAGTGGCATATTAATCAAAGATTCTACATTCTATCGAAATTATTGTGAACACTTTCATTCGTCACCCCGGTATTACCAGCAATTAGGGGCCGGGCTTCCCAATTTGCAAGGTCGATCAGGACAGCATACATGTCAGCGTGAGATGGATCGTCCTGGCGCAAAACACGCCACACGTCATCTCTACCGTCGCCATTGCTGTCCCGTTCCACCCCTTTCTCTTAGCACACTGACACCTTTGCACAATTCTATCATCACATCTCAGTTCGCTTTACCTCGTTCCATAATGTCGCGCAACCAATCTAAATCTACGCCCTCAGAGACGAGCGATGGCAAACGCGCCCCAACAAGAGGCTCACACCAAATGACAACTAGAACGCAAGGCCCTGCCCAAGAACTCGAACTCCCCAAACGAACAAGGATCACTTCAACGGCTGGCGGGAACCAAACGCCGAAAAGCCCCGCAGCCAAAAAGGCAACCTCGTCGGGAAATCCCAATCCTCCTGCCAAGGGGACCCCGGTCAAACCCTCGGGACGCCAAACCCAAGCTGCATTGAAAGCGGACATCAGTGCAGCCATGTCCGCCACTCTTAGTCTTCCCGACACTCCATCCCGTAGGCGTCGTAATGCGATATCCACTTCAGACAGTTTGGCACATAAGGGCTTGAAGGGGAAGGTTCCTGCGGATGCAATTGAGGACGACGACGAGGAGCAGGAGAAGCCAAAAGGCCAGGGAAAGAAGGAAGCTTGAACGACTGAGTGTTTTGAAACTCTGCAGCACTATTTGCTTTTCGTTTGCTTGGACTTTTTGATCGCTGTTTCACTACTTGTTTACTTTGAGACTATCCATCGGAGTGAGGACTGATTGTTGGCAAGGTCATGTTTCTTCAGCGCATGGCGTTTTGATGAAGTTTGTTTAACTACTTGTGATGATGGTGTTGGATAGACTTGCACTGCTTTCAGCTTTTCTCTGCTTCCTACTTCACAATGTAATATGGGCTTTCATTTGCTGAAACGTGCATTGCCAACGCAGAATTATCTCACCATCCCATTTCTAGCTTCTTTAAAAAGGGATTGGAACTTCACAAGGATTTGTTGCTCGATAAAATGCATTCCGTTGGTGGCAGTGTAAGTATACTGTTTCAAGCAAAACTGCTTTGGCTGTCAGGCCCGTTTCCCTCCATGACTTTTCCCTCTAAAATAATTAGGACCTCTCAGACATGCCATATTCCCTAATACATGTAAAATTGCTTAAAAAAGTATAGAGGAAAAATAGTATAAAATAGTGACAGAGAATTACCGACGTCCCAATAACTCATCCAAAACCTGGCTTGGCTTACTCCCCCTATTTTCAACCATGGCATCGCGCCCACGGCTCGACATGGGTCCCCTTGCCTGAGTATTATATGTTTGTCCAGTGTATCCTCCACCATCTCCTCCTCTGCTCGGAGGTGAGCCACCACCCGTAGAAGGCCGCCCGTTTCCTCCCGAGGGGCCAGGAGCATTTGAGATGGGTGAACGACTCAAATACGGGACCGGAGTTGCAGATGGGTCAGAATAGAGATATGACGTGGCATTCTGTGTGGGTGCAATATACATTTGCTTGGGGGGCGGATCTCGGTTATTCGGAGTCGAAGGCTCACGCAAGTAGTATCCAGCTGGCAAATACCCTGAATCCCTTGAACCAGGTTGTGTTCCTAGTGCCATAGCCGCGGTGCTCCCCGGATAAGCTGACGGAGAATAAAACTGTGCATTGGAACTGCTGAGGAGATTGGCGCTTGATGTTGGACGAATGGTCCCGTTCGTTGCGGGTCGTGCTGTAGATGGTCGTGAGGAGTATGTCGAGACGCGACTACTTTGATCACCGGACCGGAGATAGTCCAGAGAAATACTTCCGCCACCACTTATTCCAGCGAATGGGTTGGTTGGGATGGTGGTTGAACCACCTGTGTACGGACGCTGTTCCATTTCAGAGTACTTGATGTCCTTCCCGCGTTGTCTTGATTGAAGTTGGAGATACCAGATGTAGATGGTCCGAGAGAGCAAGAGCACGATGGCGACACCGGCGAGACAACTTCCAACAACGATGAATACGGTGCCTTCCGGGAAGCTCGATCTTTGGAGATACGGGTTTCCGTCGAGTTCGGGGATAACGACCTGGTAAGTGGGGATGTTTGCTGTATCCTGAGTGATGTGGGGGAGGGCAGTTGAGAGGTTTGGGAGCGGAATGGACGAGGTAAGTTGCGGCAAGTTTGCCGGGGTAGAAGATGATAGGTTCGGAAGCGTCGCGGCCACGGCCCTGTCTATCGGCCTGGACGTCTGCTGCGGGGCATTCGGGGAGTCGGTGTTGCCGTTGCGTTGTGAACTTGTCGTCGTTGGTCTGGTGCCCGTTGCCGTAGCTGGCGGTGCCTGTGATGTTGCTGTCCCAGTTAAGAACAACACCAGAATCGCGAGCAGCAGCCACGATGCATTCCGTCGTCTCCGCTGGCCCGTGGGCTCTAGGCGTTGCCGCAATATCATCCTTCAGCCCAGAATTGTGTGCCCTCCACAGACTCCAAACGCCGGGGACGTCGTCTGGAGGCGACGGTTGCGATGGCTGAATCGATTGGCGT
>Ga0335081_10019644_pt1 | contig 10925 bp, 12 predicted proteins | sample Lox_Sample_35_FD_206713 | JGI IMG/M metagenome (GOLD analysis project Ga0335081, IMG submission 206713) | Soil microbial communities from Loxahatchee National Wildlife Refuge, Florida, United States - Lox_Sample_3.5 | ecosystem: Environmental > Terrestrial > Soil > Wetlands | place: USA...
GTCAGGGCATTGGCAATTTGACGTTTCCTACCGGCACCAGTATTCGCATCGCCATTTTGTCGGGCCGGTCGAACAGGTCCAGCGCGAGCTGAAGCACAACCAGGTAATCAACCAGATCAATCTCACTAATTTCGTTTTGACCTATCAAGCCAATCCGCGCTGGAGCTTTCAGGCGAACGTTCCGGTGCTGGTGGCCAACCGCCACTCCCAAAATACGCCGGACGTGCTTTTCCACAGCGCGGGAGTGGGAGACATCACCCTGTCGGCCCAGACCTGGCTCTTCAGGCCTCCCACGGAATCGGGGGGAAACGTCGCCGTGGGATTTGGGGTGGTGTTTCCGAGCGGGGATCCGGGCGTCGAGAACTTCATCGACACGGGAAAGGGCAAGACGCTCTCGGTGGTCGACCAGTCGATCCAGTTGGGGCAGGGCGGCTGGGGCATTATGGGCAGCATGCAAGCGTTCAAGAACGTCAAGAGGGCCGTGCTGTTCATCGACGGCGCCTATACCGCCACCCCGCAGAACACCAACGGCGTGCATACCGGGCGGAGCCTGCCCCTGGAAGCGATTATGTCCATCTCTGATACCTACCTGTCGGAGGCCGGTGTGGCCTACCCGTTTCCGAAGGTGAGGGGTCTGGCGGTGAACTTCGGAGGCCGGGTGGAAGGCGTTCCGGTGCGCGACCTCATCGGCGACAGCAACGGCTTTCGCCGGCCGGGCTTTGCCGTCTCGGTGTTTCCGGGATTCGAATACACCAAGGGGCGGGCCACCTGGACTTTCAACCTGCCCATCGCCGTCTATCGCGACCGGGCCCGCAGCGTGCCGGACCTGCAGGACAACCACCATGGGGACGCCGCCTTTGCGGACGTCCTTTGGCTGCTGGATTACTCCTACAGATTTTGAGGACGGAAGATGCGCCGCCCGACTCGCCCTTCAACGATCGCGCCGGGCGTCTGCGGCTTGCTGGCGCTCGTGGCGTCGGGCGCCGCGATGGCCGGGCGCGGTTCTCAGCCGCAGTTGCAGCTCTGGGACACCAGTATGAAGCCCCAGTCACTCGGCCAGTACCGGGGCAAGATTGTGATTCTCAACTTCTGGGCGACCTGGTGCGAAAACTGCAAGACCGAGCTTCCGATGCTGGTGGAGGAAGAGAAGCGTTACAAGGACCGCGGGGTGGTGGTGATCGGCGCTTCGTTGGACGACCGCACCACCGTGAAGCGCGTCCGTCCCTTCGCCAAGGCGGAGAAGCTCAACTTCCCGGTGTGGGTGGGGGCCACGGTGGACCACCTACAGCAGCTTGGCCTGGGCCAGGCCATTCCAGCCACCGCCTTCTTCGACCGGGAAGGGAACCTGGTGGGGCGAGTTCTCGGCGTTCTGCGCCAAGACGACTTGGAGCATCGCATCGAATGGATGCTGGGAAATCAGCAAGGCGCCCCACCGGAAGCGCTGGTCGATAACGTAAATCCTCACTAATCGTCGCGCTGCCGCGTCGCCCGGGCCGGGCGCAGCCGGGTTCCTCAAGATACGATCCACAGGCTATTCTGTGCTTCCCGGTGAGAATCCAGTATAGTGATCTCGTCACCCGCCTGGGGTACAGTCGAGTATGGAGAGTGTTTCATGAAGACGCGAATTCTAACTTGTTTCACCATAGCCGTTGCGCTCAGCATTCCGGCAGCACTTTTTGGGCAGGCGGCGGCTGAGTACGGGGCGCACATCGGAAGGACGGCGGCGCCGGCGGCGCGCGCGGCCTCCGGCCTGGGACGCGCGAGCAACGCCATGGCGGGGCGCGCCGCGGAACAAATATCGCGGTCCCACGAGAGCGCCAGGCAGGTGTACGACCGCAGGGTAGCGATGGGCCGGCCGCGAGCAGCCGCAGCCAGCGCCAACTCCATGCCGGCTCGAGCGGCCGCAGGGTTTAAGATTGAGACGACCGCGGTGGATTGCTCGGCGGTCGATTTGACGGCCTCGAAAGAGAAGGCTGGCGTGAGTTCGGTACAGCCGGCTTGCGTGAAGGCAGGCGCCCCAGCGCCCAACGCCGCGCAGCCCGACGCAACGAAATACCCAGCCGCTATCACGATCTCCTTTAAGAAGAATTAGTCAGAGGGTCGTGGCGGGTGCGCGTTCGCCCCGTCCGCTCGAGGCCCTGGCGCGCCCTTCAGAGGAGGCGCTTGGCACGCGAAGCGCACGCCCGGCCGTTCTACGACGCGCGGTCCAGGTAGTCGACGCTTGCAGGGGATGACTCGTGCGCTGCCACGATTCTTAACTCCCGGGCGCGGCGGAGGAGTTGGCGCACCTCGCGGTCGGTCACCTGATCGAAATCCTCGTACCATTCCCCCACGCTCTGAAAGGTCTCGGGCTCAACCAGGCACACCAATTCGTCGACCTTATTACGGAGCTTGTCGCAGGCCGGCTCCGCTCCCACCGGGATGGCCACCACGATGCGTGCCGCGCGGTGCATCCGTAGCGCCTCCACCGCAGCGCTTACGCTCGACCCCGTGGCCACGCCGTCGTCCACCAGGATCACTGCGCAGCCGGCGATCGGCAGGGCCTCGCGACGCTCCCGGTAGGCGCGCTCGCACCGCGCGAGCTCGCGTTTTTCCCGGACAATCAGGCTTGCCAGAGTCTGGGCTGAGAGGCCGAGGACCTCAAGAAGTTCGTAGTTGAGAAACTGAACGTCGCCGGTGGCGATCGCTCCGAGGGCCACTTCCGGGCGCGAGGGCACGCCCAGTTTGCGCACCATAAAAAGGTCGAGCGGCGCTTCCAGCGCTAGCGCCACTTCGTAGGCCACCACCACTCCCCCGCGCGGCAGCCCGAGAACCACAACATCCTCGCGGCCGCCGTAAGCAGAGAGTTCGCCCGCCAGCCTCTTACCGGCTTCACTCCTGTTTTCAAACACGGTTGTGGTCATTTTGGCACCGCCTTTTCGATCTCTGATTTGGGCGTCCTGAGCGTTCTCCGCGGGGAGCTGGGCGGATCCGCGAGCTTCCCGTACCTTCCTAGGGCTGCCTTGCTGGGACGGCCGCCGGAGCGAACCCCGGCCTGCTGCTAGCGCGGCAGGTCCGGCTGCCGGGCGGGGCCCTGCGGTTCATCTTTCCTCCAAAGGACCTTGTCTCTCGGCCGTTTGGGCTGCGGAAGGGTGTTCGCGAAACCCCGGGCCTGGCTTGCCTCGCGCCATTTCTTTGCGTGGAGTCCGGTGGGCTTCCAGGTTGGTTTGCCTTTCATCGTCGCCTCCAGTCGGGCAGAGTAATCGCGGTCTCAAAAAACAAGGCCTTGAGAGCTGCCTCTCCGCGCACCCGTCTGAGGCCGAATGGCCACAGGCTTCAAGGAGCGGCGATACTGCCACCCATATTTAACTCTGGGGCGCGCCCGGCTCACGGTCGGTGATCCAAATCACAGGGAGTTGTGCTTGGCTGCAACGAACTGAGGTTAAAGGGAAGCGGGCGGAACGTCAGGCACCGGCGGAAGGCGTGTGGGCCCAAACGTCCCAGAAAAGCGCAATGGAACCGGGCGCGAATCCGGCCCAGTGATTGTTGACGTAGAGGTAGACCACGGCGCCCCGCTGAAGGAACCGGCGAACGTAGCGCACCCAGGTCTGCGTTTCGGGCGCGCGGTCCACGACGAGCTTGTCCCAGGTCTTCGTCTTTTTCTCAATGCCCTGCCGGTCGCCGATCAGGCGGATGTAAGTGAATGTGGCCGTCAGAACGTCGAATTTCTCCGCCACCTCACCGATGCGGGGCATCCAGGCCTGATCGGCCAGCGCCAACGCCACCCCGCGCTCGCGCAGAAGGCGAAGCAGGGGTTCATTGAGCCAGTGGCGGTTCCGGACCTCGACGGCGTAGGAACGGCCGGCCGGGAGCGCGTCGAGGAACCGCGTGAGGCGCGCGGTGAAATCCTCCGGCCGCGCGAAGGCCTCGCGGTTGAAGTAGGGGAATTGGAGCAGGAGCGGGCCCAGTTTTTCACCGAGCAGGTCCATGACGCCCAGAAACTCCTTCGTCTCTTCCTCGCAGCCTTCCAGCACTTTCTCGTGAGTGATCGACTGAGGAAACTTGGCTGCGAACACAAAGCCCGCCGGGGTGCGGGCGTACCAGTTCTTCACCATGGCGGCCGACGGCACGCGGTAGTAAGTGGAATCAACCTCGACCGTCGGGAAATGTCCGGCGTAAACCGGCAGAAAATCGGCCGGGCGGGTTCCGGGCGGATAGAACGGCCCAACCCAGCTTTCGGCGCTCCAACTCGAAGTCCCGACCCTCAGGCCGGGCACCTCAGCGTGATTCACGACGGGCCTCTCCGCCGCCAGGCAACAAGGCTGCGGCGCGGCGACTATCTTACGCCGGAATTGGGATCAAGTTGAAGGCGGCTTGCCGGACGGGGGCCTTGTCGCCAGTGGCCGCAGGCGCATAGAATCGCTTGAGATGCCAACTTCAGCGGCCGCCTCGGCGGTTCATCGAGGGCAACGATTGAAATGTGGCGCACGATTCGGGCAGGATGGGCGAGTTCGATGAAGGGCGGCCCTGGACGATGCCCAACGCCCCAGAGCGCACCGGAGGGATGTCCAGGGTTCGCGGCGAACGCGCGCACGGCGGTCGGGCTGCTGGCGAGCGTGGGACTGGCCGTCGCCCTAGCTGCCGTGCCCACGGCGTTAGCGGGATCGGCACCCCGGCGAGGCGCGGCATCGGACTCGCGCACTACGAAAGCGGCCAAGCGCGAGGTGCGGGAGGTGTCGGGGTTAGTCATCGAGGTGCAGCCCAACGAGCTTACGCTGGAATCGAAGGACGCCCGAACGATAAAGCTCACCACCTTCGAGGACTACACGGACCAGGTGGCAGTGGGCTCCCAAGTGACCGCGTGGTACTACCCGCAAGACAGCGGGGAGGCCGTCTTGAAGTCGCTGGAACGCCCCGCCGAGATCCTGTTCGTGCCGGTCAGCGAGATCGAACAACGTGTGCGCCGGGTGATCGTCCTGCCGAACTCCCAGGTGCCGGGTGTGGAAGGGTTTTGCGCCAGTCTTCGGGATTACCTGCAAGCCCACCTCGGGTGGTACGTAGCGCCGGGGTACCTGGCCGAGGAGATTCGCAAGCGGACCGAGACTTCGGGCTCGACGCTGGCGGCGATCGATCCCGCCACCGGCAACTTCGACCTAAAGACCTACCTGAGCAAAACAGAGGGCGTGGTGCAAAAGGTGGCCTCCGAGACCCGTTCGGATGCTGTACTCGAGGTCGATGTGCTTCCGGTGCAGGCTCCGGTCACCCGGATGATCGCCTCCTGGGACGGCGTTGAAGAGCCGGTAAGCGGAGCAGGGATGCGGACGCTGGCGAAGCTCTCGATGTTCTCGCACAAGGGTGAAGTGCAGGCGGCGACAGTGGAACTGAAACTTTGGAGTGCGCAAGGCCGATTGCTGTGGCGCAATCGGCGCGGCCTGGCCCTGCTCCAGGTGCTCGCGGGTAGAGGAAATCGTCTGCGCGAGCGACCGCTCTCCGAGTACCTCGAAAACGCGCAGGCGGTGCAGGCGTGGATGAAGGCCGCGTTCAAGGCCCTTCCGACAGCGACGAATTCCGGGTCTGGCCCGGAGGGGCAACGGCTTTAACCCGCGCGCGGCGATTTGTATTATGATTAAAACTTGCCTTTGTACCGCGGAGCTGCCGTGAACTTGGAACTGGGGTTCGAGCGCCGTTGAACGAAGGGGGGTGCGGCCGGCGAAAAGGCACGCGCCCGAGTTGCGGGAGAAAATGAGAACCATGACCAAGAAACTGGTGATGCTGTTGGCGGCGATGCTGGTGTTCGGAAGCATGGCCTGGGCGGAGACGATTACGGGCGTGGTAAGCGACGGGATGTGCGGCCTGAAGCACTCGAAAGCGAGTGCCGAGGCCGCAGCGTGCGTGAAGCGCTGCACGGCCACCGGCGACGAAGAGTTGCTGCTGGTGTCGGAAGGCAAGATCTACCGGACCCTGGACCAGGCTAAACTGAAGGGGTTCGAGGGCCAGGAGGTCAAGGTAACCGGGAGGCTCGAAAAGATGGGCGACGATCAGACGATCACGATCGAGTCCGTCGTGGCGGCTGGCTCGTCAAAGGAAAGTAGCCCATAGCGGGCGCAGACGGGTGGAGTTTGGTGGCTGGGGAATGCTCTCACGGGAACATCGCACGACTGGGTTTCTCAAATCATTTCAAAAGGAGACGATGAATGCGAAACCGAATCTTGATGTTGATCGGCATGATGCTGATGTTCGGATGTATGGCTTGGGCGGATTCGATCTCGGGCGTAGTGAGCGACGCCATGTGCGGCGCCAAACACGCCCGGGCCAGTGCCGCGGCCGTGGCTTGCGTCAAGAAGTGCGAAACGGGCGGCTCCAAGCTGGTGGTGGTTTCGAAGGGCAAAGTGTACACCACTGATGACCAGGACAAGCTCAAGGGCCTCGAGGGCCAGCGAGTGAAGATCGACGGCACTATCACCGGCGACACCATAGCCATTACGTCGGCGGCTGCGGCTCCCTCCAAGATGACGAAGAGCCCCAGCTAGAGTGGAGCGGCTCTGTTCAGGGAGCCGCCAGGAACAAACCGAGCGACTCGAAAGGCCGCCTGGCCAGGGCGGCCTTTTGTGTTTGACACCGGCTGCGAGGATTTCGATGAGAGTCGTGGATGGGCGCACAGGGGCCTGCGATCAGTTTCCCGAGGCTGTCTTCCGCGGCCGGCGGGCTCGCCTCGAGGCGCGCATGGAGGCGCTGCGACTACGGTTTGTTTTGGTGACGAAGCCGGTTGACGTCTTTTACCTCACGGGTTTTCGCGGCAGCGCTGGCGCGCTGGTGATCAGCCCCGGCCGAATAAGGCTCTGGGTTGACCCCCGCTACACTCTGCAAGCGCGCGAGCAGAGCCGCGGAGCCGAGGTCATCGAGACGCGTAAGTCGCTGCTCCGGGCGATCGGCGGCTGGGCTCGCAGGGCGCGCCCGTCCGTGGTCGGCTGCCAGGATGCGCACCTTACGGGGGCGGAGCTGGCCGAGTTGAGGCGCGAGAGTCAGGGCTCACGTGGTGCGCGCTGGCGCGGCGTGGGCGCAGTGCTCGATGAATTGCGCATAGTGAAGGACCGCTGGGAGATCGAGCGGATGCGACAGGCGGGCGGTCTGACGGCGCGCGTGTTCGGCGAGGTGTTGCCGCTCGTCAAGCCCGGGGTCTGCGAGTGCGACTTGGCGGCGGAGCTGGAATTCCGCATGAAACGAGGCGGCGGTGAGGGGCCGGCGTTTGAGACGATCGTGGCATCGGGCCCGCGGGGTGCCTGGCCGCATGCGCGCGCCTCGGCGCGGCCTTTGCGGAGCGGAGAGTTGGTGATCTTCGACCTCGGTGCTATACTCGCCGGGTATGCTTCGGACATGACGCGGACGCTCTATCTGGGCGTGCCGAGGCGCCGCGCGCGCCTGCTCTACGAGTCCGTGGCTGAAGCCCAGCGGGAAACGGTCCTGAGCCTTCGCGCCGGGCTCCGGGGAGGGGATGCAGACGCCGTGGCGCGTCACGCCTTGGCTCGTCGTAACCTGGAGCGGTATTTCACCCACAGCACCGGCCATGGCGTGGGCCTCGAGGTGCACGAAAGGCCGCGCCTCGCGCGTGGCGAGCACACGGCTTTGCAGGCGGGAGCCGTAGTGACGGTAGAACCAGGTGTCTACGTCGAGGGCTACGGGGGGGTGCGCATCGAAGATACTGTCCTCATCAGCGAGAGCGGCCCCGAGATTCTCACCCCTGCCGCCAAGGAGCCGTGGTACACCGGCTGAGCTCGGTCCCGGAAATCGGTAGCAGTGAGAGAGGGCGTGCAGCCCGCGGAGATGGGAAGGAATGCCGGTGAAGAATGGCCAGGGCAGCGAACCAGTCGAGCACGAGTGGAGCCTCAAGAGTATCAAGAAGCTGATCGATCTGCTTATCGCGCGAGATATCAGCGAATTTGAGCTCGAGGTGAACGGCTCTCGTGTCCACATCCGCCGAGGAGAGTGCCGCACCCCGGGTGCTCCCGGCGGGGCTCCTGCGCTGGTTGCGGTTCCGGTTCCGATGCCAGCCCCCGGGCCAGGGACAGCACCCGCGTCGCCCGAGGTTTCACCGGCTGTTCTCGCCCAGGCCGAAACTGCGCCCGCTGAATCCACCGATTCGCTTTACATCATCAAGTCGCCCCTGGTGGGCACCTTCTATCGCACCCCGTCGCCCAACGCGGAAGCGTTCGTGAAGCCGGGAGATGTCGTGCGCGTGGGGCAGGTGTTGTGCATCATCGAGGCGATGAAGTTGATGAACGAGATCGAATCGGAGGCGAACGGGGAAGTTGTGCGCGTCTATCCTGAGAATGGCCAGCCGGTTGAGTACGGCCAGTCCCTGTTTGCCATCAAGCCCTCAATGAAGAAATAAGTCCGACAGGCGTGCCGAGCGACGGTCTGGAACTGCGGATGTTCAAAAAAATCCTGATCGCCAACCGCGGTGAGATCGCTCTGCGCGTGATCTGCGCTTGCAAGGAGCTTGGAATTGAAACGGTCGCCGTCTATTCCGAAGCGGACCAGCACTCCCTTCACGTACGTTTTGCCGACGAGGCCATCTGCATTGGCCCGGCCCGCAGCTCCGACAGCTACCTCAACGTCGCCAGCATCATCTCAGCCGCCGAAATCACTAACGCGGAGGCCATCCATCCCGGCTACGGCTTTCTCTCTGAAAACGCACATTTCGCCGAGGTGTGCGAAACTTCCCAAATCGTCTTCATCGGACCTCGCCCGGACGTGATGAGGCTGATGGGCGACAAGAACGCGGCGCGGCAAAGGATGAGCGAGCTCGGGCTGCCCATTCTTCCGGGATCCGGCCTGCTGCAATCCGACGCCGAGGCGCGCCCGGCGGCCGCGGAGATTGGCTATCCCGTGATCGTGAAGGCGGCGGCGGGCGGCGGCGGCCGCGGCATGCGCGTGGTGGCCTCTGCCACCGAACTCGCGCGGGCATACGAAACCGCCCAGCAGGAGGCGCAGGCCGCTTTCGGGTCGCCCGACGTTTACGTTGAGAAATATGTCGCTTCGCCGCGCCACATTGAATTCCAAGTGCTGGCCGACCATCACGGCAAAGTGGTGCATCTCGGCGAGCGCGAATGCACCATTCAGCGCCGGCACCAAAAGCTGATCGAGGAGTCGCCTTCCACCCAGGTCAATGCCGAGCTGCGGTGTGAGATGGGCCACCGCGTGGTGGAGACCCTGAAACAGGTCGGTTACACCAACGCCGGCACGGTCGAATTCCTCATGGACGAGAATCGAAACCTGTATTTCCTTGAGATGAACACCCGCATCCAGGTGGAGCATCCGGTTACGGAGATGGTGACGGGTTTGGACCTCGTGAAGAAGCAGATCGAAATTGCGGCGGGCCAGCCGATCGAAATTCCCGGCGAGACAATCAGCCCGCGCGGGCATTCGATTGAGTGCCGCATCACCGCAGAAAACCCCGAGACTTTCGCTCCGTCGGCGGGAAAGATTACCGGATTCAACGTTCCGGGCGGCACCGGAGTAAGGCTCGATACGGCTGCGTATGCCGAGGCGGTAATCCCGCCCTTCTACGACTCGCTGATTGCCAAGCTGGTTGTTCACGGCAAGAATCGCGAGGAAGCGGTCAGCCGGATGCGGCGGGCCCTCGACATGTTTGTGATTGAGGGAATCGAGACCTCAATCCCGCTTCATCAGAGGATCATGGTTGACCCGGATTTCAGGGCGGGGAAATTTGACACGCACTACCTGGCCCGGTTTGCCCGCAATGGGACGGGTCGCAACAATCTCGAGTTGTGAGGCGCCGGGGAAGGGAGTCAGGCGGCTTGGGCGGGTCACGCGATCGCATGCTGCTACCATTCCCTCGCCTCTATGCAATCGTCGATGGGGAACGTACCGGAGAGCGGCCGCCGGAGCGAGTCTGCCGCGAGCTTCTCGCAGCCGGTGTCCGGCTCTTTCAATATCGCGACAAGCGGGGACCGTCGCGTCAAGTTCTGGAGACGCTCCGAGTCCTCGTTCCGATGGTTCGCGCGCAAGGCGGGTGGCTGATTGTCAATGACCGGGCAGACTTGGCGCTGGTGGCCGATGCAGACGGCGTGCACTTGGGGCAGGACGATCTGCCGCTGGACTTGGCGCGCCGGGTGCTGAAGCCGGGACAGTGGGTGGGCTATTCTACTCATAACCTCGAGCAGGTGCGGCGGGCCGACGGCCAGGCCGCGGATTACGTGGCGTTCGGTCCGATTTACTCCACCGCCAGCAAGCACGCGCCGGACCCGATCGTGGGTCTCGAGAATCTCCGCCGGGCGCGCCAGGCAACCTCGAAGCCGCTGGTGGCCATCGGTGGAATCACGCCGGAGAACGCACGCCAGGTGATCGAGCAGGGTGCCGACTCGGTGGCAGTTATCTCGGGACTGCTCGATGCCGCCGACCTCGGCGCCCGGGCGGCAGAGTTCCTGCGCATCCTCGGCCAGTGAAGATCGGAGACACTCAGGATGGCAGCCCCCCTCGGCACCGGAGCCGGCGTCAAAAACACTGGACCCGAACTCGTCAAGGGACTCGGGCTGTTTGACGCCACTACGATCGTAATGGGCTCAATGATCGGCTCCGGGATATTCATTGTGTCCGCCGAGATCGGGCGCGAGGTGGGCTCCCCAGGCCTCCTGTTGCTATCCTGGGTTTTGAGCGGTCTGATGACGGTGATCGCCGCCGTGACGTACGGTGAGCTCGCCGCTATGATGCCTCGCGCAGGCGGCCAGTACGTCTACCTGCGCGAAGCTTTCGGGTCCCTGTTGGGTTTTCTCTACGGTTGGACGCTGTTTTTGGTGATCCAGACGGGCACTATCGCTGCGGTGGCGGTGGCGTTCGGGAAGTTCGTCGGCGTTTTTGTGCCATGGGTCTCAGACGCCAATCTCCTCGCCAACTTCGGGACTCTCCATCTCTGGGGCCACGCCGCG
>Ga0335081_10019646_pt1 | contig 10924 bp, 8 predicted proteins | sample Lox_Sample_35_FD_206713 | JGI IMG/M metagenome (GOLD analysis project Ga0335081, IMG submission 206713) | Soil microbial communities from Loxahatchee National Wildlife Refuge, Florida, United States - Lox_Sample_3.5 | ecosystem: Environmental > Terrestrial > Soil > Wetlands | place: USA: Florida...
GTTGTGGCGCCAGCCGCATCGCTGGGTAGCGAAGTTCGGTCAGGATAAACGCTGAATGCATATAAGCGTGAAACCTTCCCCAAGATGAGATCTCCCAAGCGAAAGCTCAGAAGGGCACTGGAAGACTACCAGTTTGATAGGACGGATGTGGAAGCGCAGTAATGCGTTGAGCTTACCGTTACTAATTGCCCGTTCGGCTTGACCATAAAATACTACTGCGCACAGACCAAAAGCGCTACTTTCCGAGTGTTTTACCAGCCCGTCAATATTCAGCACAGGAACCGGATTCCGGTTCCTGTCACCAGATTCTGGGTGACCTTAGCGAGAGGGACCCACCCGTTCCCATCCCGAACACGGTAGTTAAGCCTCTCAGCCCCGATGGTACTGCACGCGTAAGTGTGTGGGAGAGTAGGAAGTCGCCCGGTTCAATTTACCAAAAGCCCGATCTCCGGATCGGGCTTCTCTTCTCGGTACTTATAAGAAAGTCGGAAAATCCGACGCCTTTCCCGGAACTGGAGCAGGTTTCCATACCTCATTTGTTTTGTTCATTAGACTACGGTTTGTTCCTTAGGACGTTTGCCCGGGGTCCCGCCACGTGGTATAGTTGGAGCGCGTTTGATAGCATCCGCGAATCCGGCTGAGTGTTTCTAAGCTACGGCACCGTCGCCCCGCTTGTGTTTCCTCCCGATTAGCCCGCTTTCAAATTGTCTTGGAGGATCGTGTGAAGAATATTTTCGTGGGCAACCTCGATTTCAATGCCACAGAAGAGGCTGTCCGAAACCTGTTTGAAAGGTACGGCGCTGTCAATAGCGCCAGGATCATGACGGATCGTGAAACGGGCCGCTCACGCGGCTTTGCGTTTGTCGAAATGGAGAATGAGGCGGAAGCGGATCAGGCCATATCAGCACTAAATGGCTACACCATGGATGGTAGAGCCCTTAACGTAAATGAAGCCCGTCCTAAGCCGGATCGTGGCTTTGGAGGCGGTGGGGGCGGCCGCTTTGGCGGTGGCGGCGGGCGTCCCGGCGGAGGCGGTGGCGGCGGACGCCGTCCCGGCGGACCTGGCGGCGGCGGCGGACGCCGCGAACCGCGCTGGTAGAATTCGACGACGTATCAAGAATCAGGGGGACCGGTGGCGCGTTTTCCGGCAAGAGAACGCGAGGCCGGTCCCCGTTGTCTTTTCGGGAAGGATGTTGGCGGAGAATGCCAACTTGGGCACTTCATTTGAGTCTCGAAGGCCCTCACCGCGCCCTGGCACTATACAAGACGGACAAGCGCCCCGATGAGTCGGGGCGCGGCAGACCGGAGTGCCCGCGCCACGTCCTGCCGCATGACCTGCGCTTTGGTCGGCCTCAATCTCTGGAAATAGGTGAATGTCCCAGCCATACGAATCCGTCACGTACGAAGACATTGTCAGGACGCTGCCGGTGCCTTCGTGGGGGAAGAGCGAGCGCTTCATCCGGTATTTGACGCAGGCCCATAGCTGGTATAAGCTCCCGGTGGACGCGGGGCGTCCCTTCTTTCTGTTTCTGGATCCTTCCGCGGGATGCGCCCTCGAGAATCGGGGCGAGAAGGGTTGGGGTCCTGTCGAGATCACCAAGCTCGGCCATCCGACGCATGGTTCGCAGACCACTGCGCAGTACCGGGAGCGTTTCGGATTCTGGAGCTATGCCCAGGCTCTCGACAATGGCGAATGGGGAGCGTTCGGGCCGCCCCACATTCAACTTTTCGACGGGCGGAAATACATTTTGCCGGCAGATTATCTGGACGCGGTGCGCGTCCGGTTAAACGCGTTCGTGTACCCAGATGCCTCATTTGCATATCTCGGAGGCTTGCAGCGCTTTTCGAAGTGGCCGGCGGAATCGGTCTTCGATCGCATGCGATGGTGTCTTCAGGAGCGGCTCGCAAGCCGGCCGCGACGATTGAAAGAACTCCTGGAGGAAGAGATTCCGGCAGAGTTCCGCGATGGTTTGAAGCCATCGGACGATGAGATCGGATTGCACTTTCCGAACCCGGGATTTTTATGGCCGGATGCGAAATGGAAGCGGCGGGCGCGGGGTCTGGATGTCCCGGAAAAGTATTGGTCGCCGCTGTGCAAATACTTCGAATTGCTGGCGCAGGAGAAACGGCTGTGCCGAATGCCGTCCTCGCCCGGGTTTCCTGACCACTTTCTGGCGATGGCAGCGGCCGAGGAGCGCGTGGCGCAGTTGATGGCGCTGACCGATGCCATGGCCTCGTTCCTGCGGAAAATCGCGGCGGCGCGGTGAGCGGCCGGCTTTCAGCTCAACCGGAGCGCGGCGGCGAGATCCTTGTTGCCGCGTACACGCCAGATTTTCGAATCCAGAATGTAGTGTGTGAAGGCGATGCCCCACGGCGCGGCCTTCAGCACCGGATTGAGAGCCCAGTAGGTCGGCACGGCATCCACCACGAAATTCAACAGCAGCGCCGCGGCGAAGTAGTAGACAAACCTGCGGGCCAGGGTTGCGGCCAAACCCGCGCCCTCTCCAAATTTCGGGTCGGCGTAATGATTCTGATTGTGAAACCACATCAGCCGGTGATATTGAAAGCTGTGGAACAGCCCCAGCACGATGCCCGCGCGAATCAGCCCGTCGGACCCGGTGGTGGCCGCATAACCGAACGTCAGCCATTGGAGCGGCACCACCACGGCAAACAGCAGAAGCTTCGGCGGATTCAAAGGTACGCCTGACGTCCACTTCTGTATCTGGCGCCCGATGAACCCCAGAGCCGCGAGCCCGTACAACGCAACCAGCACCGTATCGACGGTGCTGACCCAGGCCAGGGAGTAGAGGTTGGTTTCGCCCTTGACGATCAGGCGGGCGAACGGCAGCATCAGGGAGACCAGCAGGAACCATCGGTCCAACCGGAAATCCGAACGTTCGCGGGCCTTGTGCTTGTAGAGCGCGACAAACCCGAAATGCTGCTTGGCGATATGAAAGTGCAGCCAGGAAATCGCGAGTATATAGAAAAGCTCGCGCGCACCAGCCGCTACCATGATCGGTCCCACGAGCATGGCCGGCACCACCACCCATAGCAGCGATCCGAGCCTTCTGCGTTCGTTGCGGTCGAGGTACGTGCGGGTGGCGGTGGCCAGGATGTGCGGCCCGTCGATCCCGAAGAGCCAGATGATGTACAGCGGGGTTACCGGGAAGCCCGCGGCCATCAGGGCGAGCACGGCATAGCTGACCAGCGAGGAGCCGATGAACCAGGTAAGATCCTCGCGCCCGCTGATGATCCACGGCGCACGGCCCGGTGGGGACAGAGATATCGACTGAGTGCTCACGAGATTCCTTTTTGCCACTATGCAAGTGGTTCCCGGGCCGCACAATATCCCAAGGGTTATGACCAAAGTGGATAACGAAAGTGGATAACTAACGATGAGCCCCGGTCGGACTTTGCCCGGGCGAAACAATCATCCTTACTCACGCCGCCGGGATAGATGACGTGCGCAAGAGTATCCCTGGTGACGCGAGCACGAAATTGGCGTGCGTCAGCCCGAAACCGCCGCCGGCGAGTCCGGTTTGGTAGGTGGAGGAACGCCCCCGGCACGCTCGACCGCCTCGATCGCCGCTTCGGTTCCGGGGAGACCAGCGGCGGACCGCACGAAGCGGGGTGCCTTGCGCCGAGTCACCAGGGCATCGCGAAGATGAATCCGCATTCCGACAACCCGTGACCGTCCCCTACACCGCCGATCGTCACTCGTTCGTCCCGGAGAAACCCCGGCAGTGGTCGGTCGGCGCTGCTCTGCCGGCCTACGAACAATGCCCTTTGGAATCTCGACATACCGCCGTGGGCGATGCAGGAGCCGGCTAGGGTGCATGCAACCCTCCTGTTGAACCTCTTCGATGAACTGCGCCGGCGTCTGCCATCAATCTGAGCCCAAATTGGGGCCGCCGCAAGGCTGGGCCCCATCCGGCACGCGGTTGCGCCGGGACGCCCCTGTCTGGTCGAATGGTTCTTTCCATGGAATCCTTGCACCCCGAAGCCTCGGCGGCCAACGCCCGAATCGTGCTCTTCGACTTCGATGGCAGCCTGTCCCTCATCCGGACCGGCTGGATGCGTGTCATGGTGCCGATGATGGTCGAAGTGCTCGCCGACCTGAAGACCGGCGAGACAGAAGAGCAGCTTCGCGAGGTCGTGGAAACGTTCGTCTGGCGGCTGACTGGAGAGGAGACCATCTACCAGATGATCGCGCTCTCCGAGGAAGTCAAACGGCGCGGCGGCAGCCCCCTCGATCCTCTACAGTACAAGCAACGCTATCTGGAACTGCTCGCGCAGGTAATCCGCAGCCGCCTGGAGGAGCTCCGTGCCGGACAGTGTTCACCGGACCGGTACCTCGTTCCGGGCGCCCGGCCGCTGCTCGAGGCCCTGTCCGCGCGCGGCCTCTCGATGTACCTGGCCAGCGGCACGGATGAAATCTACCTGAAAGAGGAGGCCGGCCTGCTGGACATCGCCCGTTACTTCGACGGCGGCGTGTATGGCGCGCTCGACGACTATCGCAGCTTCTCCAAGCGCATCCTGGTACAGCGCATCCTGGCGCTGACGGACGTGCGAGGCAATCAGTTGTTGGGATTCGGCGATGGGTACGTGGAGATCGAGGAAGTGCGGCGCGTAGGCGGCGTCACCGTAGGGGTCGCGACCGACGAGCCCGAATGCGTGGTGGTGGACGAATGGAAGCGGCAGCGGCTCATCGGCGTGGGTGCAGACTACATCATTCCCAATTACCTTTCTCACGAGCACCTGTTGGAGACGCTGTTCGCGCCGCCAACACAGGAAAGGCCATCGACCGCCCCACTTCCATCATGAGCCAATACGAAATCTTCGACCGCTCGCGCCTGGAGGTGAAGCCTCTGGCGGAGCGGCAACACGATCTGCACCTCGACCGCTGGCTGGCGCTCGACGATCCGGCGCCACCGTTTTCTCACCCGGATTTGGCTGCGGTTGCGGACCGCGCCGCACAGGCCCGCGCCTCCGGGGCGGCCCGCATCCTGATGATGGGGGCGCATGTCCTCCGCGCGGGCGTAAATCGCCACATGATCGACCTGCTGGAGTCCGGGTGGATCGACCACATCGCGGTCAACGGCGCCGCAGCCATCCACGATTACGAGCTGGCGCGCATCGGGGCGACCACGGAGAGCGTGGACCGCTACATCCGCACCGGCGAGTTCGGCCTGTGGCGCGAGACCGGGGAATTGAACGACTGGATCCGCGAGGCCGCCGGACGATCGCTGGGACTGGGCGAGAACGTCGGCCGCAGGATCGGCGAAAGCGATTTTCCGTATCGCGCTCTTTCCGTGTTCGCCGCCGCCTACCGGTGCCGCGTACCCGTCACGGTTCATGTGGGGATCGGCTACGACATCATCCACGAGCATCCCAACTGTGACGGCGCGGCCCTGGGCGCGGCCAGTTATCGCGATTTCCTGATCTTCGCCCGGACCGTGGAGCGCCTCGAAGGCGGGGTGCTGCTGAACTTCGGTTCGGCCATCATGGGGCCGGAGGTCTATTTGAAAGCGCTGGCCATGGCGCGCAACGCGGCGCGGCAAGACGGCCGGACGATTCGCCACTTCACGACGGCGGTATTCGACCTGGTGCCGATCCGCGGCGACCACCGCCACGAGTTGCCGAAGACTGATCCCGGCTACTATTTCCGGCCGCACAAAACGATCCTGGTCCGCACTGTGGCCGATGGCGGGGAGAGTTTTTACTTCGCGGGCGACCACCGTGCCACCCTGCCGGCGCTCTGGCGCCTGTTGCGCGAGCGAGCCCGATGACCCACGCCGAGATTCTGTCCGTATTCCCCAAGCTGCGCGTGCTGGTGGTGGGAGACGTGTGCCTGGACCGCTGGTGTCGCTATGACCCCGCGCTGGCCGATCCTTCCCGCGAAACTGGAATTCCGCGCGTGGGCGTGATTGCCACCGAGACAACGCCGGGCGCCGCCGGGACGGTGGCGAATAATGTAGCGGCTTTAGGGGCTCGCGTGTCGGTCCTCGGACTGCTGGGGACCGACGGCTTCGGGTATGAGTTGGATCGCGCACTGGAAGCCAGGGGCATCGATGGCCGGTTGCTGGTGAGTTCGGACGAGGTCTGCACCTTCACCTACACCAAGCTGATCAACTGCCAGACCGGTGTGGAGGATCTCCCGAGACTTGATTTCGTGAATACCAGGCCGGCGCCAGAGGAACTGGATCGCGAGGTGGTCCGCCGGCTGGAAGAGGCTGCGCCCGATTTCGATGTCATCCTGGTATCGGACCAGGCCGAGACAGAGGCGGGCGGCGTGGTGACGCCCGCCGTGCGAGCGGCACTCGCGCGGATCTCCCGGGCCTTACCCAAAACCGTGGTCTGGGTGGACTCGCGCATGCGCGCGGAACAGTTTCGTGGCGTGATTGTGAAGGGGAATTCGGCGGAAATCCGGGCCGCCTCCAGGCGAGCAATTGGACGCTTCGATTGCCGCGAATTCCGGAGGCGGACGGAGTCGCCGGTCCTGGTGATCACCTGTGGAGCCAACGGCGCCGTGGTCGTTACCGGGGAAAGTGCCGAAGTAGTGTGGGCGCGGCGCATCGGGAACCCGGTCGATATTTGCGGCGCGGGGGACAGCTTTTCGGCCGGAGCGGCACTCACGCTGAAAGTTACGGGCGATCCGATTGCCGCGGCGGAGTTCGGCAACCTGGTCTCGTCGATCACGATTATGAAGAAGGGCACCGGCACGGCGTCGCCGCACGAAGTGCTGACGGCCTGCGCTACTGGCGCTTCGTGAGCCCCACGGTTGCTTCTACCGGCTTGCCGTCGCGCACGACTTTGACGCGAACTTCGTCGCCGGGCTTCTTCGCTTGCAAGGCGTAGGTGAAGTCGTAGAGGTTCTGGATCGGCTTGCCGTCGAACTCCACCATGATGTCGCCTGCTTTGAAGCCCGCCTTGGCCGCGGGGGAGCCGTCCCGAACGTCCGCGAATTTAACGCCCTTGATGCCTTCACCGAAGTCGGGCACGGAGCCGAAATACGGGCCATAGCCGGAACCTGACGACGAGGTCACCGGACCTGCCGTGCCATCGCCGTGCCCGGAGGGCGGCGCCACTCGTATAAACTGCGGCCGTTCGGGGCTCTCCCGCAGGCTCTCAGCGACTCCCGCCACCAACTCCAGCACCTTGGCGGCATCCGGCGCATTGATCTTGTCCCACGTGTCGCTCGGCTTGTGATAATCGCTGTGCAGGCCCGAGAAGAAGAACAGAGCCGGTACGCGGCCGATGGTGAAGGACATGTGGTCGCTGCCGCCCGCCTCTCCCATGTCCGAATAGTCGATCTTGAGCGGATACTGGGGCGTGATGCGGTCGAGCATTGCCCGGAATGTCGATCCGCTGGCGGAGCCGCCAATGTAGATCTTCCCGTCGCGCACGCGCCCGATCATGTCCATGTTGAGCATGGCCACTGCCCGGTCCAAAGGAAGCTCGGGGTGGGCCACGTAATAAGCGGAGCCCAGCAAGCCCAATTCTTCGCCCGCGAAAGTCAGGAACAGGATGCCGCGCTTCTGTTTCGGCTGGTGCGCGAACCAGCGCGCCAACTCGATTACTCCGGCAGTCCCTGACGCGTTGTCGTCAGCGCCCGGATGAACCGTTCCGGTCATGCTCGGAGCGAGCGAATACTGCCCTCCCAGGCCCAGGTGATCGTAGTGCGCCCCGATCACGACGTATTCGTCGCTTTCACCCGGCAGGTAGCCGGCCACATTGTGAACCGTTTTGATCTCACGCTTGAGATCCAACTCCTCGGTAACCCGGAGCGAATCCGGGAAGGCAAAGGACTCCGGCTTCAAGTCCTTGTCGATGTCCGTTTCCACCGTCTCCAGCTTCTTGCCCGCGGAGGCGAACCAGCCTGCCACGCGTTCCGCCTTCAATTGCAGGAAGGCGATGCCCACATCCTCGGGCCCTTCCTCGCTGCCGAACTTCTCGAGTTGATCGGGCTCACCGGGGTGGTTGCCTCTGTCGTTGATCAGGATTACTCCCGCCGCGCCATGGATCTTCGCGTTACTGGCCTTGCTGGTGAACTTGGAATGGCTGGTATAGTTGCGTCCCGCAAAAACGCTGTGTTCGTCGAACTCCTGGGGCTCGTGCCGGAGAACCAGTACCAGCTTGCCTTTGACGTCGATACCGGCGTAGTCGTCGTAGTGGTATTCGGGCGCCGTAATGCCGTATCCCACAAAGACCACCGCGGCGGAGACCTTCGCCGACGGAGAGAAATGGAAGGGCAGGAAATCGTCGGGGCAGGTGAGCGAGACGGCGTGGTTGTTCTCGGTGAAGCGAAAATGATTGTTCTTGCCCATTGTCGCGCTGGTGGTGACCGGAAATGCCTGGTAGTAGCTTTTGCCATCCACCCGTTTCAGTCCGAATTCCTTGAATTTCCGGGCGATGTAGTCGGCTGCTTTTTCCAACTCGGGCGAGCCCGTCGCCCGGCCCCGCATTTCCTCGGAAGCCAGGAACTTGACGTCGTCCCGGTAGAGGCCGGAATCGATCGTCGCGGTTGCGCCCAGGGCTACCAGCGAGGCGGCGCAGTACAGAGGCAGCAATCTCATAAGCAAATCTCGGTGCTCGGGTGGCTCCCCGGCGAGCTAGTTTTTCTTGGGCGGCGCCGCCATGGGCAGGGTCTTCTGCTGAGGCGCTCCCGGAATATTCAGCTCCAGCGAACAGCCGCAATCCTCACCCGCGTTCTTGGCGGTCTTCTGATATTCGATTTCGTTGTCGATCACCGTTCGGAGGTTGGTCCAGTCGATCGTCTGTGCGATGCGGCGGCCATTCACGAACAGTGTAGGGGTGGAATTAATCTCGAGGGCGTGTCCCTCGGCAGTGGCCTTTTCGACGTCGCCTACGGTCGCCTGTGAATCCATGCACGAGGTGAGTTGCAGTGCGTCCAAGTCGCTTTTGCCTTTGGCCCACTCCATAATCTTGTCTTTCAGATTCTCCAGAGTGATCTGGTTCTGCTGGGCGAAGATCCAGTCGTGATACTCCCAGAAGAGGTCGGCCTTCTGGCGATTGATGCAGTGGCCGGCGATCGCGGCGGGTTTGGCCCACGGATGCTGGTCGAGCGGAAAGGTCTTGAAATAGAGCCGCACCTGCTTGGGATAGCTCGCCAACAGATTCTGCCGCAGCATCGTCGCCTCTTGCGCGCAATAGGGGCATTGGAAATCGCTGAACTCCACCAGCACGACAGGCGCGCCGGGGGTCCCGATGTTGGGAGCAAGATCGGTCTTGAGACGGTCGAGATCATTCTTGAAGGGGTTGTTGTTGACGTCGTAGACGTTTGCCTGAAGGATCTTCTGCCCGTCTTTGGACACCAGGAACTTGAACTCCTGGGATTGCGGACCGAGCGATGCGCGCACGGAAACTTCCTGGAAGCCCGGAAGATCGGCGGAGGGTTTCGGGTCGGCGATTTGAACCGAGATGCGGGAATCCAGGACGTAGAGGTGGCGGATGTACGCTTCCAGCGTGGGTTTATCGAGGGCCGACTTCTTGGCGTTCTGGGGAAGGCTGGACGCGGCGAAAAGCAGGGTTGCCGCGACGGCAAAACACAGCGATCTGGACATGCACTCTCTATTGTAATAGATGCCCGGACAGTGGCGAGCTGCAGCCGTCAAGCTATATTGGTCACACGGATGTTTTCGGATCTCCGCCTTGCCGCACGGACGCTGCGCCATGCCCCCGGGTTCGCTATCTGCACGATCCTGATTCTGGCGCTCGGAACGGGCGCTAACACCGGCGCCTTCTCCGCCATCCACACTTTGCTCCTGAAACCGCTTCCGTATCCCGAGCCGCAGCGCCTGGTGGCCCTCTTCGAAACCACAGTGGACCGTCAGTCTCGCGGCGTCGCGGAGGGCAACCTCCTGGACTGGCGTGCCCGCACCTCCGGTTTCGAAGCCATGGCCGCCTACCAGCCGCGCTCGTTCGGCCTGACCGTCGGCGATCGCGACCCGGTAACCGTGATCCAGACCGGGATGGTGATGGCGGAGTTCTTTCGCGTGCTGGCAGTGCCGCCGGCGGTCGGCCGCACGTTTCGGGAAGACGAGGAATTGGCCGAGGCCCACCTCATCCTGCTGACCGACCGCCTCTGGCGCAGCCTCTTCTCCGCCGATCCTTCCATCGTCGGCCGCAAGATCTTCCTCAACGAGGAGCCCTACACCGTCATCGGGTTGATGCCGCCGGGCTTCGAGTACCCGATGGACCGCGTGGTGCCCGACGCCTTCATTCCGCTCAGCCACAAAGATTACTGTTGCGCACGGCTGGGATCCCAATCCGCAGTCGCCCGTATCCGGCCGGGCGTTACGCTACCGGTGGCACAGGCGGAGCTGGAAGCGGCCGCCGCGGGGCTCGCCGCCGAGTTTCCCGCGACGAACCGCGGGCGCAGCGCCGGTCTTCAGCCGCTTGCGGAGGCCATCACGGGCAATCGCCGCGAACCCCTGCTGCTGCTTCTCTCGGCCGCGGTGCTGCTGCTTGCAATTGCGTGCGCCAACGTGTCGGGACTGTTGCTGGCGAAATGCCTCGCGCGGGCTCACGAAACGGCCATTCGCGCATCTCTGGGCGCGAGCACGGCGCGGATCGCCCGCCAGTTTCTGGCCGAAGGCGCTGCACTGAGCATGGGCGGCGCCGCGGCCGGTCTGGCAACCGCGGAGCTGGTGCTGCGCGTGGTCCCCGAATTCGTACCGGGTGCAGGGCAGACCGAGCCTCTCCGGCTGGATCGTAGCGCCTTTGCCATCGCCGTGCCTCTCGCCGCCGCACTCACGATATTGCTGGCCGGCGTCCCAACCGTGTGGCTCCATACTTCGAGCCTGTCAGGGCTGATCAAAGCCCGGGGCCGGCAAAGCGCGCGTGGATCGCGCGGCCTCTTCCGCGGCTCACTGGTGGCCACTCAGGTAGCGCTGAGCGTAGT
>Ga0335081_10019647_pt1 | contig 10924 bp, 3 predicted proteins | sample Lox_Sample_35_FD_206713 | JGI IMG/M metagenome (GOLD analysis project Ga0335081, IMG submission 206713) | Soil microbial communities from Loxahatchee National Wildlife Refuge, Florida, United States - Lox_Sample_3.5 | ecosystem: Environmental > Terrestrial > Soil > Wetlands | place: USA: Florida...
CGGCGGCGCTCTCATCATCGTGGGCGAGGATTACGGCGAAGGCTCCAGCATCATGCAGGAGCGCTCCCACGCCTTCGCCATGAAGTCGCAGATGTGGCTGCTCGATCCCCGGCCCAATCTCCCATCCATCGTCCGCGCGGTCGAAGAAGGCTTCGCGCTCTCCGAGGCTAGTAACACACCCGTGATGCTGGAGCTGCGCATCCGCGCGTGCCACGTCCACGGCCGGTTCACCGCGCGGAACAACCTGCGCCCGGCATACACGCTGAAAGACGCCATGGAAAAGCCGGTGCGCGACGTGAGCCGCATCGTCCTGCCGCCCGCCAGCTACCTGCACGAGCAAGAGAAGATCCGCGAGCGCTGGCCGGCCGCCCAGCGCTTCATTCAGTCACATGCCCTGAACGAACGGTTCGCGGAAGACGCCCAGGATTTCGGCATCATCCTGCAGGGCGGCATGTACAACACCACCGTGCGTGCGCTCCAACTGCTCGGCCTCAGCGACGTGTTCGGAAACAGCCGCGTTCCCCTTTACGTCTTGAACGTCACCTATCCGCTAGTCGACGACGAGATGCTGCGCTTCTGTTCCGGAAAACGCGCCGTCCTCCTCATCGAAGAAGGCCAGCCCGATTTCATCGAGCAAAACCTCAACTCCATCCTCCGGAAAGCCGCCAGCGAAACCAAAGTGCACGGCAAGGACGTCCTGCCGATGGCCGGCGAGTACACCGCCACCGTGATCATCCAGGCCATTCTCCAATTCGTCAATTGGTACGCGCCCCGCCTGATCGATCGCGAACATCTCCCCTCCGTGGCTCATCCCGCGCCGGCCAAGCCGCCGGCCATCCAAGCGCTGGACCGCCACGTGCATCCCCGCCCGCCGTCCTTTTGCACCGGCTGTCCTGAGCGCCCCATCTTCACCGCGATGAAGCTGGTCGAGCGCGAACTTGGGCCGCACCACGTAAGCTGCGACATCGGCTGCCACCTGTTCTCGATTCTTCCGCCCTTCAACATCGGCGCCACGACCATGGGCTACGGGCTTGGTTGGGCGGGAGCCGCGGCATTTCAGGCGCCCGGTTCCGGCAAGCGCACCGTCAGCTTCATGGGCGATGGCGGCTTCTGGCACAACGGCCTCGCCAGTGGTGTCGGCAACGCGGTCTTCAATCGCAGCGACAGCCTGCTCGTCGTGGTCGATAACAGCTACACCGCGGCCACTGGAGGCCAGGACATCCTCTCGTCCCAGGGCGCCAGCCCCATCCGCACCACGCGACAGTCGATCGCCGACGCCGTGCGCGGTGTAGGCGTGAAGTGGGTCCGCACCATCACCCGCACCTATGATGTCGCCGCCATGCGCGACACGCTCCAGGAAGCGCTGACCACTCTGGAGAAGGGCCCCAAGGTCATCGTGGCGCAGAGCGAGTGCATGCTGAACCGCCAGCGGCGCGAGGAGCCGCACCTCCGCAAGCTCGCGGACGATGGCAAGCGTGTGGTTCGCGAACGCTTCGGCGTGGACCCAGAAACCTGCACCGGGGACCATTCCTGCATCCGGCTATCCGGCTGCCCATCCTTGACTATCCAACCCAATCCCGACCCGCTCCGTCTCGACCCGGTGGCCACCGTGATCGATAGCTGCGTCGGATGCGGCCTGTGCGGCGAAGTCGCCCACGCTGCCGTCCTTTGTCCGTCCTTTTACCGCGCCACCGCAATCACGAACCCCACTCGATGGGAGAAGCTCCGAGCCCGTATTCGCCGCGCGGCAATTAACTATGTGGGGCACGTTGGAAACCTGCGGACCGATTGTCAATCGGTCCAGGCGAGCGCAGCTCGCCGGGCGTTCCAAGAGGCCACGAATTCTCAACCCTCGCAACCGCCCTCAACCGGCCCCGTCATCTCGATCGCCATTCTCGCCATAGGCGGCGAAGGTGGCGGCGTTCTGGCCGATTGGATCGTGGACCTCGCCGAGCATTCGGGCTACCATGCCCAAACGACTTCTGTGCCCGGCGTCGCCCAGCGCACCGGCTCGACCATCTACTACATCGAGATGTTCCCTGAGGCTGCCGCGCGCGCCGCGGCCCAAGAGCCTGTGCTGGCGCTGATGCCGGTTCCCGGCGAGGTCGATATCGTAATCGCTTCCGAGTTAATGGAAGCCGGGCGAGCCATTCAGCGCGGCCTCGTCACGGCGGATCGCACTACGCTCATCGCTTCCACCCACCGCGTCTATTCCATGACTGAGCGAACCGCGGCCGGTGATGGGCGCGTCGATAGCGCCGCGCTCCTCGACGCAGCCGCGACTGCCGCTAGGCGCCTCGTCCAGGCCGATTTCGCGGAAATCGCCCGGCGGAGCGACAGCGTCATCAGTGCGGCGTTGCTCGGCGCGCTGGCCGCAACCAGCGCTCTGCCATTCCGTATCGAGGACTATGAGCAAGCCGTGCGGCGAACCGGAGTCGGAGTGGAGACGAGCCTGGCCGCATTCCACCAAGGCGTACGCTCCACGGAAGCGGAATCGCTTCCTGCTCCGCAACCACCGCCCGTGCCCGATCTCCCCGCCCGCGTCGAACGCGAGTTCCCGTCGCCCTGCCACCAGATTCTAGCCGCCGGAGTTCAGAAGCTCACTGACTACCAGGATGAACGCTACGCCGCCGAGTACCTGGATCGCCTCGCGCCGATCCGCGACTCCGACCGCGGCGCCTTCACCTTGCTCCGCGAAACCGCGCGCTACCTCGCGCTCTGGATGTCGTATGAAGACGCGATCCGCGTGGCCGATCTCAAGCTGCGTCCCGCGCGGTTCGAACGCATTCATCAAGAGACCCGTACGAAGCCCGGCCAGTTGCTCGAAGTCCACGATTTCCTGTATCCGCGCATCGGAGAACTGGCGGACATTCTCCCCGCGGGCCTCGGCCGATGGTTGCTTGACACCGGATGGGCCAGGCGCCTGTCCGAGCGGTTCACGCGGAAGGGCCGGGTGGTGCCGACGACTTCGATCCGCGGATTCTTGAAGCTCTGGCTGCTGGCGCGGGCCCGCCGATCGCGGCGGAAGTCTCTCCGCTTCGAGAGAGAACACCGCCGGATCGACGAATGGCTCGCGCTGCTGGTCACGCTGGCGGCCGAAAACTACGCCCTGGCCTGTGAGGTGGCGCCATCCCCGCGGATCATCAGGGGATACGGGGACACGCATGTTCGCGGCTGCCGCAACTTCGATGAGCTCATGGAGACCCTGGCAACCCTCCGCGGCGAGCCGGACGCCGCTTCGCGCTTCGCCAAATTCCGCGAAGCCGCCCTGGCAAGCAGTGGGGACGCGCTTTAGCCTGTCCCGGTCGACAAAAACGACGGCGGCATGAAACGGTTTGGGGTATACTGGCACAACCCGTATAGCAAGAGGAAGCTCCTGCCCGGCGCCAGCGCTGACTGGTCGCGCCTAAGGGGGAACCATGGATACTGACTCGGGCTCAGATCAAGGCTCGCAAGCTCGGAAATCGGCCTCCCAGGAAACTGCGGACGCACCGAAGGCCCCAACTCCCTGGGTCATCCCTGCGATTACCGCCGTCTCTCTGGCTGCCGCTTTCTGCGCTTACTACTTCGTGTACGTGGGGTCGCGTCGTGAGTATCTGGCGAACCGCAATTTTCGGGCGCTTGCGTTACTGGGGGAACAATTCCAGCAGAGAGTCTCTGTCCACGGCAACATCCTGGAGTTTTGCGCCAGCCTGGCAGCAAAAAAACAGGCGACGCACCGGCAAAAGGAGGATTTAGCCCATTTCTTGCTGGTCCGGCGCGAGGATGTCGGGTTACCGCTGAAGGACAAGGAGCGGGAAGCCCTCAAGGACTATCTCAAATACCTGGCGCCCAGTTTCGATCTGACAGAGGTTCCGCGCGAAGCGTCCGGCACCCGATCCAGTCTGCGCGTGGAGCATCGCGACGACCATTGGGAACTCACCTTGACCGCGTTCCCTCACTCGGGAACGGATCAAGACTACCGAGGTTCCCTGAAAATCGACGACCTGATGGAGCCTCTGGTGGGCTCCCTTCCATTTGACGACGTGCTGTTGGTTTCCAACGAAGGCACCATCGTCTATCACAGCAAGCAAACCGGCCCGCAGTTCACCACGCTCAGCGGCCTGCTGCAGGCCCAGATTGCCGGAGCGGAGGGCAAACCGGCCGGCACAGCCCCCGGCGAAACCGAATCGCGGAGTGCTTCCCCAGGCGGCACCTCGAGGTCACAGGCTGAGAAGCCGGACGCGCCGATCAACCTGAACCAGGATCCGTTGTGGAGATCCAGATCGCCGCACTTGACCGACGTGCTGCTTGCCGGCACGCGATACAAGCTGTTCCTGCAGCCGGTCTTGGTCAGCAGTTTCAGTGATAGCAACACGTTGGCCGAGCCAGCCAGCGAGTGGGTCCTGTGCGGGCTCACATCGTCCGCCGCCATGGATTGGGAGGCCCTTTCGCTCTCTTACACATTCTTCATCTGGTTCAGCGTGGTTTTCTTCCTGATCTGGACCAGTTACAAGGTTCTGAAGATCCTTTTCATGAACCAGCGGGAGCGGCTGCGGCTCCGGGAGCTTGGGGCTCTGGGGCTCTCACTGGTGCTATTGACCAATGTCCTCACGCTCTCTTTTCTGCAACTGGATTTTCGCGCCAATGATGACACGAATGTCCGGCTAAAAGAACTTGGCGGAAAACTCGCCACGAACATTCATGACGAGTTACGGCGGATGAGCGATCAACTGACTTCCTGGTGCAGCTCCGAAGTCCTCCAGCGGGATCTCAGAGACATTGCGGCGAACAACAAGGAAATCATCAGGAACGCCCAGTCGGAAGACCTTCCCCTGAGCGGCAGATCTATCGGCCACCCACCCGAACCAGAGAGATACCCTTACCTGAGCAACGCGTTCTGGACGGATGACGATGGGCACCAGATCATCAAATGGAGCACTACACCCTACGTCACGCCCATGATCGACGTGTCACAGTTGTCGATATACGCGACCCCGGCCACGCGCCTGGATGGCGACCCCAGAGCATTTCATTTCGCGTCGATCCTGCCTCCGAACAAACTCGAATACCTCGCCACTTTGGGAATGAAGACCCGCGATTGCGCCAAGAACGGCCTGGACCCTCAGATCCGCGAGGATATTGCCGGAGGTTCTGCCTTTCTCACGGCGCAGCCGCTCTCTCTGATCGATCCCATCCTGCCGTATGGTTACGGTTTCGCGCTTGTTGATAAGACCGGCTCCGTCGTCTTCCATTCCGACAAGACCAGGAACGGACGGGAGAACTTTCTGTTGGAGAGCGATGGAAGCAAAGAACTGTACGCCGCGCTTTTTGCTCGCTCGAGCCCCCACTCTCTGCCGGTCAGGTACATGGGCAGAGACTACCGCGTCCTGGTGGTGCCGTTCGAGCAAATATCCGAAGCGCCCTGGTCGCTGATCGTATATCGGGACCTGACCTCAGTCCGGACCCTCAACTTACAGGTGATGACGGTCGTCTCCACCCTGCTGTTACTCGTGCTCGCGGGGCCGGTTGTGCTCATCTCGTTATGGGGCGTTGTTCGCAGGCCGCGTTTCGCCCCGGAGTGGCTGTGGCCGGATCCCCGGCGTTCGGCGGTTTACATAGATCAACTTCGGCTATACGGCATCCTCATCTTGATATTCCTGCTTCTCACCCTTGTGGGATCCAGCGAGGCAGTCCTGATCGCATGCCTGGCCGCTCCTGGTGCCGTCCTGCTGCTGACGCCGTGGTGCTTTCGGGAGCGCACTGCGCACGCAGGAAAGCGCTGGCGTGGCGCGCCGGGTGACATTGCACAAAAAGTCAACGGGACCCGACGAGGATCGCTCAACTACAGGCAGGGTTACTTCGCGAACGTACTCCTGTTGCTTCTGCTGATGGGAGTGCTGATCCCCATGGCGCTGTTTCGCACCAGCCTCAACGTCGAGCGGCGCCTGGCGGTCAAGCAGGCTCAACAGCATCTCGCCTCGGCTCTGGCGCGGCGTTGGGCGCTGACGATCGGCCAGAACGGGAGAAACGAACTTGGCGAAGCGGCGTGGTGCACGTTCCAGGCCGGAGCGGACTGCAAAACACAGGCGAGTCCCTGGCCGTGGATTGTCCCGGTCGATCTGCTTCCGCCTGGGGACACGCCGCCGGTTGACCCCCATTCAGAAGCGCGGGAACTGTATAGCGGCTGGTTCCGCCGCCTCCTCTATTCCCTGCACCACGACTACAATGACGCTTCCGCGGAGATGCTGGGTTTGATCCCGGACCGTGGCAACCCTCCGGACTGGTCCTGGGAGGAGAGGGAATCCAGCATCACGCTGCGATGGCGCGGCGCGCATCCGTCCATGTCGCGAAGCGCGGCCGGCGCCGGGTCCGCGGCAAATGGCGATCTTCTGCTTGTGTCGAGCCTGCCGTCGTTCTCCTGGAGCGGCCGGGCCACCTATGCCGGAATCGCCGCCGCTGTCACGCTGGGCGTCGGCGGTCTCTTCTTTGCGCTGGCTCGTAAGCTCTTCCGTTTGGACATGGCGCCCCTGAAGATGACCGGAACCAGGCGCGTGGCGGAATCCCTTCGCGAAGGCAGAAATCTGCTCATTCTCCTGCCGCCGGTTTCCGATTGGACATTGGATGCGCCGAAACGCACGCTTGACCTGGCCGAGGTGGCGAAGTCGCCGAAATGGGCGGAAGATCTGGATGCGACCGCCCTGCCCCTGAATACGGTCATCGAGATTCTGCACTTCGAGTTCAGCACTGGCGACGCCGAAATCGACAACCAGAAGTTCGTCCTGTTGGAGCGGCTGATGCGGAGAGAAAACACCCAGGTGGTCGTCATCATGACGGTGCCAGTCTCTTCCGAAGACTACCGCCGCACGTTTCCGGATCTCGAGGTGATCGATCTCCGCGATCAGCCGTTTGCCTGGTTGAAACAATACGAAGGGCCGGCGCAGGACCTCATCTGGAAGGAGTGCGGCCCGATGCCGGCACTGTGGCCGCTTGGCGCGCAACTCGCGAAAGACATCAAAGCGGAAACCGTCTACTCCGAAGACACCGTAGCTTCCGAAATGCTGGAGCGGGCCGACCCGTACTACCGGATGATCTGGCGGGAATGCTCGAAAGAGCAGAGATTTGTACTGTCTCAGTTGGCCGAAGATGGCCTGTTGAATCCCACCAACGGACGGACCATCCGGCAACTGGTGCGCCGGGGCCTGATTACGAACGATCCGCAGTTTCGCATCATGAACGAGAGTTTTCGGCGCTTCCTGCGATCGGCGACCACGCTGCAGATGAAGCAGGAATGGGTGCAGGAATCGCGCCGCAGCGGTTGGGGAAAGGTGCACGGCGCGTTCTTCACCACGATGACTCTGCTCGGCGTATTCCTGCTCGCCACGCAGAACGCGCTGTGGCAATCGGCCGCCGCCTACGTGACGACGGCGCTGGGCGCACTGGGCACGCTGACGAAATTCTCCGACGTGGTGCGCGGCCGCGGGGGCACGGACAAAGCCAGTTGACCGTCGCGAGTTTCTTGTAGCAGTGACCGCCGTTTGATGAGTCCGTGAGCTCCTAAGTCGCCGCTATGGACGAAGCTCGGTTGTATCCCAAATTCGGGTTGGGTGATAGACTGAAGTCAGCATGACCTTCATCGGGTGGATGTTGCTGGTCACGTTGGCTTCCGTCGCGAGAATAGCAAAATACTTCGCGATTGGTCCCCGATGGCTCCGTCAATTCATCGTCGACAGACACACAATTTACTGACTGAGCTCTCTCCGAGGTGGGATCGGTACGCTCGGCTGAATGGCCGCAAGCACCCTTCCCGGAAATCTGGCACACTAACCCTGTGATGCCCAAGTTTGGCCGCCGATCGAAGGCCGCCGCGCTCGCGGTGGTCCTGGTAGCCGCGGGCGGCGGGTTGTGGCGCCTCCTGCAGCCGCGCCAGCTTACCGTCACCGTCCTCACCGACCCTGCCTTTCGGATGGCGCATGCCAACTGGTCAAGCCTCGTCGAATCGCGCTTCCGCGAAGTCAACCGCCTTTACTCCGATGCAGGAACCGGCGTCCGTTGGAAGCTCCTTACTTCGGACCACACCGATCCCACCGCCACCATAGCGACCCTCGACCAGCGTGCGGTGGCCTTGCCGTTCGACGTCGAGAGCAAGGCCGATATTCTCGTGGCTATCACCGGCGTGCACGAGGGCCGGCGTAGCGGCAGCGCCGGCCCGTTTGTGCGCGCGATCGTGGTCGTGGACTCTCCCGATCAGTCCGAAGCGCACAATGCGCTCATACTGGCTCACGAGCTGGCGCACCTGTTCGGCGCGCAGCACGAGCCCGCGGCGCTGCACACCATTCTTGCAGAGACGCCGGAGACGGCGGCTTTTTCTCCAAAGTCCGTACAACTAATCCGGCGCATGCGCGACTATCCTTTCCAAGCCGGCGTCGACGGCCTCTTGCAGGGCTCCTGGGCGCAGCTGGCGCAGGACGCCATTGCGGCGGCCGATCCTGGGTCGTCCGGCAATGCCACGGCCCGCGCACACCAGGTGATCGCTGCGGCGTTGCTCAACGGCCGGCGCAGGGACCAGGCCATCGAGCACTTCCGCGCGGCGATCGACGGCGATCCTAACAACGCCGACATGCGGCTGGAAATCGCGCTGGCCTACTCCCGAAACTCGCAGGACGACCTCGCGGCGGCGGAACTCCGCGCGGCTGTACGCCTCGCTCCGAATAACCCCGTTACGCACCGCTCCCTCGGCGTGGTTCTAGCCAAGATTCACGATCCCGAAGCGGCCACTGACGAGCTGACAACGGCCGCGCGTCTCGATCCATCGAACGCCGAGACCCAGCTCGCTCTTGGATACGCGCTCTCTCAACAGGTGGGCCGGACCGACGCCGCCATCGCGGCTTTGCAGCAGGCACTTCGTCTCAATCCCCGGTTAGCCGTGGCGCAGCGCGATTTGGACACGCTCATCAGCCAGAAGAAGCGGTTCCAGGACGACGTGGCGAGGCTAAGGGTCCAAACGCAACAGTCGCCTCTGGACTCCGACGCGCACTTCCGCCTGGGTCAAGCGGAAGAGCGAACCGGCGATCTCCAGGCCGCCGAACGCGAATTCCAAAAGGCGATCGAGCTTCAGCCCGGCGCCGGCCGGCCTCACGCCGATCTGGCCCTGCTTGCGTATCTTCGGGGAGACTACCAGGCGGCGCAGCGGGAAGTCGACAAAGCAAAAGCGGCCGGCGTCGAACCACCCACCCTGGTGCTGATCGGCCTCAAACGCAAAGCGTCGCAGCCGTGATCCAAGACGAGACGAACGGACATGCGGTACGATCATTCTGGAAAGACCAGGACCGACCGGCCCGGAGCCGCTGGAGGGAGGCACCGATGAGATGGGGGATGGCTGTGATGCTGCTGATGGCGGGCGCGGCGAGCGCTCAGAGCACGACGGACCGGCCGGCGTTCGACGTGGCTTCGGTCAAGCCAAGTCCGCCGGTTGCGCCCGGGCAGAATATCAACATCAATCTGGGAACGGCGCGGCACGGAGAGGTTACGCTGCGGAACACCACGCTGAGCGACTGCATCCGATGGGCGTACGCGCTGGTGAGCGACGACCAGGTGTCGGGGCCGGATTGGACCAGGAGCTATACGGTGCGCTTCGACATAGACGCTAAGGCTCCGGCCGATACGCCACAGGAGCAGCTCATGCTGATGATGCAGCGGCTGCTGGCGGAACGCTTCCAACTGGCGATGCACCGGGAGCCGAGGCCGCTGGCGCACCTGGAGCTGGGAGTGGCGAAGACCGGGCCGAGGCTGCACAGATCGGACGACAACGTTCCTCCTTCCCGCTACACATTCGGACGCGGCCGGCTGTTCTATGATCACGCGTCGATGCACACGCTGACCGTGCTGCTTTCGCGGCAGTTGCGGCAACCGGTGCTCGACAAAACAGGGATCGAGGGATTCTACGACGTGAAACTGGAGTGGGCGCCGGATGATCCTCAGTCATTGCTGCGCGCCGACGGAGCGGAAGCGCAGACGACGGACGACGTACCGCTTCCGGACATTTTCGGGGCCGTACAGGCGCAGCTTGGGCTCAGGCTGGAAATGAAAAAGACGCCGGTGGAGATTCTGGTGATCGATCACGCGGAAAAGACACCGGGCGGGAATTGACTTCCATGACCAGGGCCCAAAGCTCTCGGTACGTGTGAGTAGCGGCCCTGGCTGAAGCCATGCCTTCTAAAAGAGCCGCGTCACGTCGGGGCCAGGCTAAGACAGGTGCGTATTCCGCGCGACGGAGGCTTCTTCGTAAAGGAATACCCCGCGCTTCATGGCGGCGTGGACCAGGTTCGTGCCGAGCTGCCGCGGCAGGTCGCGGTAGTCCGATGCGTTGAGGATCAATAGGTCGGCCGACTTGCGGTAGGCCAGCATGCCGACACGGTCGCCACAACCGACGGCGTGGGCGCTGTTGATCGTGGCGGCGGATATGGCTTCGGCAGCGGTCATTCCCAGGTTGCGGCAGGCCAGCGCGACCGCGGTTTGCATGTTGAGAGACGGAGCGCCGGCTGGGTTGAAGTCAGTGCCCAGCGCAACCGCGGCGCCGGCGTCGATCAACGCTCTGGCAGACGATTGACGGCCCTCGCGGAAGGACGTGAGTGGCAGCAAGGTCGCGACCGTGGGCGAATTGGCCAGCATGCGAGCCTGCTCCGGGGTGACGTGCTCGAGATGATCGATGCTCGCGACGGAATGCTCCACCGCGGCGGCGATGGCGGCGGGGCCGGCCTGGTCGGCGTGGATCTTGCAGGCGAAGCCGAGCTCGCGCGCCACTTGTAGATAGCGGGCATATAGAGTGTAGCGGGCGGGATCGTCTTCCCATTGAAGGTCGGCGAACCGGGCCAGACGGCGGTGTTGGAGCAAAGGCAGCAACCCGGTGAAGGCCGATTCCACGGCGGTGGGATCGTCTTGCAGG
>Ga0335081_10019650_pt1 | contig 10924 bp, 6 predicted proteins | sample Lox_Sample_35_FD_206713 | JGI IMG/M metagenome (GOLD analysis project Ga0335081, IMG submission 206713) | Soil microbial communities from Loxahatchee National Wildlife Refuge, Florida, United States - Lox_Sample_3.5 | ecosystem: Environmental > Terrestrial > Soil > Wetlands | place: USA: Florida...
CCGGTTTCGGCGGCGCTAAAGCGCCGCCCCTTCCACCGGGAGGTATGCCTACTTCACGCCGGCCAGCGTCAGCTCCGGCTTCTCCTTCTTGGCGGAGAGCGGTATCGCCTCCGCGCCCTCCAGTTCGGTGCGTATGGTGTCGACCAGTTCGTTGAACTTCTGCTCGAAGCGGTCGCGGTTCTTGTTGGCCTGGCCGCCGACCCACAGCACCAGGCTGCCGCGCGCGTTGGGCGTCGCTGCAATCCACACTCGCATGTGCACCAGGTAGAATGCGACGAACAGCCCGCATCCCATCAGCAGGCAGCCGGCCCACACCAGCCACTGTCCCGGCTCGTGCGAAACCTCAAGGCCCGTGTAGTAGCCCATCTGCATGTCGCGATAGTCGAACTTGTAAGCGGTGTACTCGCCTTGCGCCGCCGCGTTGTATGCGGGGAAGATCCATAGCTTGGCGTCTTCGCCGGTTGCGGCATTCTTTACTTGCAGACGAAACGCAGGATTCACCGGGTCGTCGGAGCGCTTGAAAATTTGGTTGTCGCGCATGAAGAAATCGGGGATGTACTCGGCCAATGTGACCGCCGTATTGGGATCGAGCTGCACTGGCGCATTCATGGGCAGCGTAATCTCGCGACTCGAGCCCGCTTGCGGTGTCGCCGCGACTTTCAGTCCGTCGAGCTTGCCGGTTGATCCAAAACTTGCCTGATAGAACCGCAGTCCGCTGTGAACCAAGGGATCGTTGACCACGATTTCCTTGGCTTCGACTTCCTGCCCGTTCTGCACCACGGCCAGCTTCGACCACCAGCGTTTGGGCGAGCCATCGGCATAATTCTCCTGGCCTGCGCCGTTGCACTTCACCGCGAACGGAATTTGCTTCGTGCCGCCTTTCCGCAGCTCGATGGTGTTGCTCGTCTGGCCCGGTTGCAGCGCCATGAAGCCGCTGTAGCCGAAGAGGCCGTCAATGATGCCGCCCGCGAAGATCAGGAGCAGGCTGGCGTGGACGATGTACACCGCCATGACGGAGAAACGATGACGTTCGGAGTAGAGCGACGGCTCGTGGCGGTCCTCGATGCGTTCGACCGGCCATCCCGATTTCCTCAGCCCCCGCTCAGCTGCGTTCAGAGCACCTTCGCTGTCCGAGATGGCCAACTCGACTTTGGTCGGCAGAGCTGAACGAAAGTGCGAATCCGTTTTGCGGTAGGGGCGCGCGTAGAATCGCCACGCGTTAGGAAAGCGATCGAGAGAAACCAGAATGATGCTGAGGCTCACCAGCCCAAGCAAAGTAAGGAACCACCAGGTGTGGAAGACATCGGTGAGTCCAAGCCGATCGAGCCATTGCAGCGTCGCCGGTGAATAGGCGCGGGCTAGCTTGTCGGGATCGGTGGCGGGCCGCTGAAGGATGAACGTCCCCAGCGCCGATGCCGCCCCGACAAGGATAAGCAGGACAACTCCGGTGCGCAGATTCGAAAAAGTCTTATGAATGCGTTTGGGTATGGACAGGACACTGAAGGCCATTGCTGCTCCTTCCCGTGAGCAAGGGAACAGGTGCACGCCAGGAGCCAGACCTAGCAGCGCTCGTAAGTTATTGCTGATGTGGACGTTGGGCGAACATCTCGGCTTCCTGGCCGCCGCGCTGGTGAGCTTTATCACCCATGTCGGTGATGAAAGCGCGCATTCCTGGACCGACTTTGAGGCCGACGCAGCCGTTCAACAGACTGCGCGCATGCTGTGCTACGCTTTTGTTTCCTGCTGCTAACACCCATTCAGGACTCATGATGAACTTGCTTCGACTGGGGCTGTTGTGCCCGTTGCTAGCCGTAACCTGCTGGGCGCAATCCACGCGCACCTGGACACAGACCAAATACGGCGACTTCGAGAAGGGCACCTCCCACGGCGTTGCTATCGGCAGCGATGGCGCGCTGACTCTTGCCCCCGCTTTCGCCGCGCTCTACACTTCGCCTTCCACTTATCTCTGGGACATCGCGTCAGACGCGCAAGGCAATGTTTATGCGGCTGCGGGCTCTCCCGCGCGAGTGTATCGGCTCACCCCGGACGGCAAGGCGCGCATCATCTTTGCGCCGCAAGAGCTACAGGTGCAGGCGCTGGTGGTCGACAACAGCGGCGCGATTTATGCGGCCACATCTCCCGACGGGAAAGTCTACAAGCTGGTACATGGAGGCCCTGCGCCAGGCAAGGCCCCGGAGGGGCCGCACACCACGGCGGAAGTCGCCGCCGCGCAAGAGGGAGCTAAGCCCGGCGAGAAGCCGCTTGCGTCGGTCGATGTCGATCCCAGTTATAGCGCCAGCGTCTTCTTCGATCCCAAGACGAAATACATTTGGGCGCTGGCGCTCGATCGCGAAGGACAGCTCTACATCGGCACGGGCGATCGCGGCGAGATCTTTCGCGTGGACCGCAACGGCAGCGGCAGCCTGTTCTTCAAGAGTGACGAGGCGCAGATTCGTGCCCTCGACTTCGACGAGCTTGGCAACCTCATCGCCGGCACCGATGGCAGTGGACTGATCTATCGCATCTCGGCGAAGAGTGAAGGCTTTGTCTTGTACAGCGCGCCCAAGAAGGAGATCACAGCCCTCGCGGTGGACCGCCAAGGCAATATCTACGCCGCCGGAGTAGGCGAGAAACGGGCAGGGGCCTCATCGCCGAGCATTCCCATGAGCGGCGTTGGGGTGGTGGTAACTGCTCCCCCTGCGACAGGCGCGCCACCCGCGCAATCAGTAGCCACACCGATTATTTCCGGCAGCGTCCCGGGGATGGCCAATCTCGGCGGATCGGAAGTGTATCGCCTTTCTCCGGACGGTTCGCCCAAGACCATCTGGAGCTCGCGCGACGACCTGGTGTACGCGCTGTCCTTCGATCATGAGGGCAGGCTGCTCGCCGGTACCGGCAATCGCGGCAAGATCTACGCTATCGCCGGCAGCCAATTCGTCGATCTGGCCCAGGCCAGCGCGAACCAGGTGACCGCATTCGCACGCGGTCCCAAGGGAGGCCTCTACGCCGCGACCAGTAATCTCGGCAAGGTTTTTCTGCTTGGCCCCGAACCCGTGGCCGAGGGCACATACGCCAGCGACGTCTTCGACGCGAAGAATTTCTCCCGCTGGGGACGCGTTGAGGTGCGCGCCGACGGAAGCTTTCAGCTTTTCGCGCGCAGCGGAAACGTGGATAATCCCGATCGCAATTGGAGCCCGTGGAAGCAGGTTGATCTCGCGCAAGATCTCGCCATCGATGCTCCGCCGGCGCGCTTCATACAGTGGAAGGCAGTGTTGCGGCCCGCAAAGCCCATGCCGGCGATTGACAGCGTCACGGTCAATTACCTGCCGAAAAATGTTGCTCCCGAGGTGGACAATGTCATCGTGCTGGTTGGGTCGCGCGTGCCCGCAGGCGCGCACAGCGAGCCGGAAAGCCCAGCCACAGCATACGAACCTCCGCTGCCGACCATCAAGGACAGGCATTCCATCGCAGTGCAGTGGAAGGCGCACGACGACAATGACGACTCGCTGGTTTATTCGGTGTATTACCGCGGCGACGGCGAGACACGCTGGAAGCTGCTACGCGACGATGTCACGGACAGGTTCGTGACTCTCGATTCCGATCTCTTTCCCGATGGAGGTTATACGGTCCGGATCGCGGCCTCGGATTCGCCATCGCATTCCGCCGAGGACGCGCTGACCGGCGAAGCTGAAAGCGCTCGCTTCGAGGTGGACAACACGCCTCCTCGTGTCGAGGCATTGAGCGGCAAAGTCGAGGGCAACAAGATTCACGTTACTTTCCGCACCGTGGATAGTTTCTCGCCAATCAGTCATGCCGAATACTCGCTCGATGCCGGTGACTGGCAACTGGTCGATCCCGTCGGCCAGATTTCCGACTCGAAGACCGAGAACTACGATTTCAAGATTCCTCTGCCTTCTTCCGCCGGCGAGGCGAAAGACAGCCGGAATTCTCCGGCGACTTCCACCCCTGAAGAGCACACCATCGTCGTGCGCGCCTATGACCGCTTCGACAACATGGGCAGCGGCAAAATTGTGGTAAACGGGCCGGGTGGCCGGTGAGCGCCGGGCCGCATGACTCTGCGCACGGCGATCGACACTCTCGGAATCCTGGCAGGTTCCATATACGGCACCATCCCCCTGTTCTGGCTCGTGGTGCATCCCTTCATCGACCGTTGGCGGAGACGCGGCCGCCGGGCGTATGCCTGGATTTTGCCGATCTGGGCAGGGTTTATTGTTGCGACGTTTCTGGTCCTGTGGCCCTTTCGTTTCGCACATTTCTACGCGAGCTGGTTCGCCTGGGCGCCGGCGGCCCTCCTGTTTCTACTTGGATTCTCCGTTTACGCAGCCGCATTCCGGGGTCTTCATCGCACCCAGATCTCCGGTTTGGCTGAACTGGAGCCCGACCGACATCGCCAGGAACTGGTGACCGCTGGAATTCGGGCTTGGGTGCGGCATCCCATCTACCTGGGGCATCTGTGCGAAATTTTCGCCTGGTGTGCGGGGACAGGTCTGATCGCACTGTATGTGTTGGCGGCCTTTGCGGTCGCGACCGGAGCCGTCATGATCCGGATTGAAGATGGCGAACTCGAACACCGTTTTGGAGAGCCGTACCACAAGTACCGGCGCGCCGTGCCGGCAATAGTTCCGCGACTCAGCCACCGCACACGCGCCTCTTAGCTACAATGAAAGCTTCGCTGGGCCTCTCGGAATGCAATTCGAACTCTTTGTCGCGGCGCGTTACTTGCGGGCCAAACGCCGTCAGGCTGTCATCGGCATCATCACCGCCATTTCCATCATCGGAGTTGCCGCGGGCGTGGCCTCGCTCATCATCGCGCTCGCCATCAATAACGGATTTCGCCAGGACTTACAGGAGCGCCTGCTGGGCTCAACCTCGCACATCAACCTGCTGCGCGTTCAAAGCGACGGCATTCGCGATTGGCAGCCGCTGCTGGCCCGACTGGAAAAGCAGCCGCAGGTCATCGCCGGCGCGCCCGCCATTTACGAGCAGGTGTTGATCTCGCGCGGGGCGCGGGCGCAAGGCGGCATCCTGAAAGGAATCATCCCGCAAGACGAGCGCAAGGTCAGCACCATTCTGGACACGGTAAAGCAAGGCTCCGCGGCGGCATTAGACGAGCCACTGGCGCAATCGGGCGCCGCGAACGAACAGGCCCCCGTTTCGCTGCCGCCTATCGTTCTGGGCAAGGACATGGCCGACGAGTTGGGCGCGAACGTCGGCTCCGTAATAACGGTCACCAGCCCGCAAGGCGAGCTCACCCCGTTCGGCGTTGTGCCCAAGTACAAGCGCTTCAAGGTTGTGGGCATTTTCTCCTCGGGCTTTTTCGATTACGACAACTCCTGGGCGTTCATCCGGCTCTCCGACGCGCAACGCCTCTTCGATCTCAGCGATGTGGTCTCGGTGCTGGAGTTCAAAGTCGATGACATTTACCAGGCCCGCGAAATTGGCGAGAAACTCGAAGCCGAAGCCGGCAAAGGCTTCATGTCCACCAATTGGATGGAGCAGAACCGCGCGCTATTCCACGCCCTGCGGCTCGAGCGCGTGGTTACGTTCATCACCATCGGACTGATTGTTTTCGTGGCCGCGCTCAACATCCTGATCTCGCTGATCATGATGGTGATGGAAAAGACCCGCGACATCGCCGTGTTGGTCTCGATGGGGGCCAAGCGCCGGCAAATTCGCCGCATCTTCATGTATCAGGGGATTCTGATCGGCGTGATCGGAACCGTGCTGGGGCTGATCGCCGGCTTTGTGTTGTCGTGGGCGGGCGGACACTATCACCTGGTGTCACTCTCCGCCGAGGTGTACTCGATCGACTACGTTCCGTTCGCACCGCGGGCAGTGGACGGATTCCTGGTAGCACTCGTCGCCATCGGCATATCCTTCATCGCGACGCTGTATCCGTCATGGTCCGCGGCTAGTGTGCTGCCCGCCGAGGCGCTAAGATATGAATAGGCAAAGTAGAGGACGTATGGCGAAAAAAGCTAGCGGATTGCGAGCCAAGAAGTCTCCTGGATCATCTGCTGCTCGAAATCGAGCGAAGGCCGAAAAAGATGTTGCAGAAGTGAAGACAGCAGGAAGTCCCTTCGAGAAGTATCGGGGGATCGGAAATCCAGGGATTCCGTCTGGTAGGAAGGGAGTCATAAAATGGCTCAGGGAGATGCGCGGGCACTAATCACATGAGCGCTTGCGTACCCTTCCCCTGTCCACCTCCGGACAATGCTGCGCTTCATCCCACCCTCACTGCATTGCGCCCATCGTCGTGCTACCCTCTTGATTTGCCTCCCGTCCATCATACTTGCTGTATTCGCTTTGCATCTTCCCTGGAGCCAATCATGACATTCTTACCTAACTATCTGAACTCAATTTTGAAAGCTGCGGCCTTTTGCTGTCTCGCATTGACGCTGCTTCCCGCCTACGCGCAAGACGCGCCTAAGCAGGGAAATCACGGCATCAACGTCGCCAACATGGATCGCTCGGTGAAGCCCGGAGATAACTTCTGGCTGTACTGCGATGGCGACTGGATCAAGCGCACGGAGATTCCTCCTGACCGGGCGCGGCTGAGCGTCTTTTCCACGCTCGACGACTTGAGCAACAAGCGCACCGCCGCTCTGATTGATGAGCTTGCGAAGAGCAACGCGCCCGCCGGATCCAGCAAGCGCAAGATCGCCGACCTGTACAACTCCTACATGGACGAGGCGGCAATCGACGCCAAGGGCCTCGCACCGCTCCAGCCTCACCTGAAGGCGATTGCGGCGATCAGCAGCAAGAAGGAGCTGGCGTACGCGCTGGGGCAGACGTTGCGCGCCGACGTCGATGCGCTGAACAACACCAACTTCCACACGCCCCACCTGTTTGGATTGTGGGTGGCCCCCGGCTTCAACGATTCCGACCATTACGCTCCCTACTTGATGCAAGGTGGAGTGCAGCTTCCGGACCGCGAGTATTACACCTCCGACAACGAACACATGCGGGACATTCGCGCCCAGTACCAGACGCACGTCTCGGCGATGCTGAAGCTGGCGGGATTCACCGATACCGACGCTCGCGCCCAGCGCCTCATCGCTCTGGAGCACGCGATTGCGGAGAAGCATCTCACGCTGGCCGAGAACGACGACATTCACAAGGCCAACAACACCTGGACGCAATCCGACTTCAACACCAAGGCCCCAGGCCTGGATTGGGCGGAGTATTTCCGCGGCGCCGGGCTCGCCAAGCAAGCCAGCTTCATCGTCTGGCAGCCGACCGCGTTTGCCGGCGAGTCCGCGTTAGTGGAATCCACTCCCCTGGAAACCTGGAAGGATTGGCTCGCTTATCACGTCCTGGAGGAGTATGCCGGGTATCTGCCGAAGGCCTTCTCCGACGAGAGCTATGCGTTCTTCGGCGCGATGCTTCAGGGCGCGCCGCAACAGCGCCCGCGCTGGCAGCGCGGAGTGATGGTCGTCAACCGCTACCTCGGTGATGACGTAGGCCAGATCTACGCGCAGCGCTACTTCCCGCCGGAAGCCAAAGCTCAGGCGGACGCCATGGTCGCCAACATCATCGCTGCCTTCCGCAAGCGCATTGACGCGCTCGACTGGATGGACCCCAAGACCAAAGCTGAGGCCCAAGCCAAGCTCACTACGTTGTACGTCGGCATCGGCTATACGGAGAGTTGGATTGACTACTCGGGTTACGAGGTCAAGCCGGACGACGTGTTCACCAACGTTTGGCGGGGTAAGTTGTTCCAATATCACCGCCAGGTTGCGCGTTTAGGCAAGAATGTCGATCGGCACGAGTGGTCGATGACACCGCAGACGGTCAACGCGGTGAATCTGCCGCTACAGAACGCGCTCAACTTTCCCGCTGCCGTCCTGCAACCGCCCTTCTTCGATCCCAAAGCGCCGGCCGCGGCCAATTATGGGGCCATCGGTTCGGTCATCGGTCACGAAGTCAGCCACACCTTCGACACCGAAGGCAGCGCTTTCGACTCCAAGGGACGTGTGCGCAACTGGTGGACGGATGCCGATCTCGCGCACTTCGAGGCGGCAACCGCGAAACTGGCCGCGCAGTACGATGCCTACCAGCCCTTTCCCGACCTGCATCTGAACGGCAAGCAGACGCTGGCCGAGAATATCGCCGACGTCGCTGGGATCGCCGCATCGTACGACGGCTACCACGCCTCCCTGGCCGGCAAGTCCGCACCGGTGCAGGATGGCTTCTCGGGCGACCAGCAGTTCTTCATCGCCTTCGGTCAGAACTATGCCGCGAAGGGGCGCGATGCCGCGCTGCGTCAGCAGGTGATGGTGGACTCACATTCGCCGGCGCAGTATCGCGCCTCCACGGTCCGCAACATCGATGCCTGGTATTCCTCGTTCGATGTGAGGCCGGGCGAGACGCTTTACTTGGCGCCGGATGAGCGGGTGCGCATCTGGTAGGGATTGCGAAGTCCTGTCGGGCGTGTGCTTGATGCACACCTGAGGTGTGTCCACCCAGCCGGGTGCCTAGCAGTTCGGGAGTGTCCCAGCCATGCTTTTGCCAGGGTGGGGTAACATGCGCGCGAGCACCACAACTTGTTACCGCTTCGCAAGCACTTGACACGATTTCCTCCCGCGTCCGTCGCAAAGTCGCTGACTTCTCCCCCCAGACATGATCTAATTCTTAGTGGAGCCGCTGCGGGGCCTTACTCCCATAACGGGCATGGTTCCAAGGCGTTGGCCGGAATTTGTGTCGCGCGGGAGCGCACCTGCATCAAACTGGACAAGACGTGTTGTTGCGAGCGTGCAATCTGAAGAAGGTATTCCGCTCGGGCGACTCGGACTTAGTGCTCTTTGAGAACCTGTCGTTGCAAGTGCAGAGCGGGGAGATGCTGGCCATTGTTGGCGAGTCGGGTACCGGAAAGAGTACCCTGCTGCACATCCTCGGAGCGCTTGATAGCGCTTCCGAAGGTGACGTATACTTCGCCCAATTGCAGTTAAGCAGTCTCTCTGAGGAAGATGCGGCGGAGTTCCGCAGCCGCGAGTTGGGTTTCGTGTGGCAGTTCCATTACCTGCTGCCGGAGTTCACGGCGGCGGAGAACGTCGCCATGCCGTTGCTCATGCGAGGTGTGAAGCGACACGATGCAGCGCAGCAGGCTCGGCACTGGTTGCAGGAAGTTGGTTTAGGGGACCGTGCCTCTCATCGGTCCGGCGAGTTGTCTGGGGGAGAGCAGCAGCGGGTAGCGCTGGCCCGGGCGCTGATCAGCAGACCCAAGGTCCTGATGGCTGACGAGCCGACAGGAGATCTCGATAACCGGACAGCGGAAGCGGTATTTAACTTGATCGCCAGGTTACATCGCGACTATCGTCTGACCTCGCTCATCGTCACTCACAATCTTGGCTTTGCGCGTCGGTGCAATCGTATTTTGCGGCTGGAGCACGGCCGGCTGGCCGAGGTGTCGCCGCAATCGCTGTTCGCGTGACCACGAGCGGGCACAAGCGGGGTTTGTATTGGAGAGGGCCATAGGCGGTCGAAGAGGCAAGCCGGTTCCGAACTCGGGACCGGCGGTGACAGGGGTGAGTCTGGAATGGAGCTCGGCAGGAGAAAAAAGACCGGCCAGGTTCCGGGAGAGGTTCAATGTTTGAACGGTACACGGAAAAGGCCCGGCGCGTAATCTTCTTCGCGCGCTACGAAGCCAGTCAGTTTGGTTCGCCGTACATCGAAACGGAGCACCTGCTGCTGGGGCTTCTGCGCGAAGATAAGGCGCTTACCAACCGGTTCCTTCGGTCCCATACTTCGGTCGAGTCGATCCGCAAACAGATCGAGGGCCATACTACGATCCGGGAGAAGGTCTCCACTTCGGTGGACCTGCCCCTGAGCAACGAGTGCAAGCGGGTGCTGGCTTACGCCGCGGAAGAGGCCGAGCGGCTCTCGCACAAGCACATTGGCACGGAGCACTTGTTGCTGGGCCTGTTGCGTGAAGAGAAGTGCTTTGCGGCGGAAATTCTGCACGAGCGCGGTCTGCGGCTCTCGACCATTCGCGAAGAGCTGGCGCGCACCTCGCAGGAGAAGGCCCAACCTTCCCAGCGCTCGCGCGAATCGTCATTGTTGTCGGAGTTTTCGCGCGACCTGACCCAATCGGCCATTGACAATCAGCTTGATCCGCTGGTGGGACGCGATGGCGAGCTGGAGCGCGTTGTCCAGATCCTTTGCCGCCGTACGAAGAACAACCCAGTCCTGATCGGCGAACCCGGCGTCGGCAAGACTGCCATCGTTGAAGGCTTGGCGCAGCGCATCGCCGACGGAGAAGTGCCGTCATTCCTGGCCGACAAGCGCATCCTCGCGCTGGATCTCTCGTTGATTGTTGCCGGCACCAAATATCGCGGCCAGTTCGAAGAGCGACTGAAAACCATCATGAAGGAGCTGATGGAGTCGCAGAACGCCATCATATTTATTGACGAGTTGCATACATTAGTCGGCGCAGGATCGGCGGAAGGCTCGCTCGACGCCGCCAACATTCTGAAGCCGGCGCTCTCGCGCGGCGAAATTCAGTGCATCGGCGCGACCACGCCGGGCGAGTATCGCAAGTCCATCGAGAAAGACCGTTCGCTGGAGCGCCGCTTCCAGGCCGTGAAAGTTCCGCCTCCGAGCGAAGCCGACGCTGTCAAGATTCTGTTCGGCATCAAGGAGCGTTACGAAAAGTTCCACGCCGTCAGCTATACCGACGACGCGATTACGTTCTCCGTCGCGCACTCCAATCGCTATCTGCCCGATCGCTTCCTCCCGGACAAGGCCATCGATCTGGTCGATGAAGCCGGGGCGCGCGTCAAGCTTCGCCAGACTTCCCTGCCCGAGGACATCACCGAGGTGCAGAAGCGGATCAAGTTCATCGTGCATCGCATGGAGAACGCCATCGCGAACCACGAGTTCGAGAAGGCCCGCTTCTACTCCG